>Ga0316201_10001886_pt1 | contig 14581 bp, 10 predicted proteins | sample CS6wburrow_MG_FD_204516 | JGI IMG/M metagenome (GOLD analysis project Ga0316201, IMG submission 204516) | Coastal sediment microbial communities from Delaware Bay, Delaware, United States - CS-6 worm burrow | ecosystem: Environmental > Aquatic > Marine > Coastal > Sediment | place: USA... | reverse complement strand
CACTGGCTTCGATATGTTGTAAACGCGAAATAATCCAGCGGTCCGCGAGTGACAGCGCTACATCATCATTGTCGAGGCCGGTATCTTTGTCCTCTGTCTGCATCATCACGTAACGCGTGGCGTTCCACAGCTTGTTGCAGAAGTTGCGATAGCCTTCGACGCGATTCAGATCGAAGCGTACATCGCGCCCGGTGGAGGCGAGTGCGGCAAAGGTGAAGCGCACGGCGTCGGTACCGAATGCAGGAATACCGTCGGGGAATTCCTTGCGCGTCTGTTTTTCGATTTTGGCGGCGAGTTCGGGTTGCATCATGTTGGCGGTGCGCTTGGCGACCAGCGCGTCGAGTTCGATGCCGTCGATCAAGTCAATCGGGTCGAGTACATTGCCCTTGGATTTCGACATTTTCTGGCCGTTGGAATCGCGTACCAGGCCGTGCACATAGACTTCGTGGAACGGCACTTCATCCATGAACTTGAGGCCCATCATGATCATGCGCGCGACCCAGAAAAAAATAATATCGAAACCGGTGACCAGTACACTGGTGGGATAAAAATCTTTCAGCCGCTGGGTGTCTTCCGGCCAGCCTAAAGTAGAGAACGGCCACAATGCTGATGAAAACCAGGTGTCGAGCACGTCTTCGTCCTGGCGCAGTACATAGTCTGGCGCAAGATTATGTTTTGAACGCACTTCGGCTTCATCGCGACCGACGTAAACATTGCCTTCATCGTCGTACCACGCGGGAATGCGGTGGCCCCACCAGATCTGGCGACTGATACACCAGTCCTGGATGTTGCGCATCCACTCGTAGTAGGTGTTTTTCCAGTTATCCGGCACGAATCGAATGGTGCCGTTTTCGACGGCTTCGATCGCGGGCTTTGCCAGCGGCGCGACTTTCACGTACCACTGATCGGTGAGATAAGGTTCGATCACCGTGCCCGAGCGATCACCGCGCGGTACCACCAGTTTATGCGGTTCGGTTTTTTCGAGCAGGCCGGCGGCTTCGAGATCAGCAACGATGGTTTTACGCGCAACATAGCGGTCCATGCCGATATATTTCGCCGGCAATAAATCCGCTTCGTCTTCAGCGTTTTCACGAATCGCGGCATCGATGGTAAAAATATTGATCAGGCCGCCGTGTACCTGGTTGCTGATGGCGAGTTCGTCACGATGACGTTGCCATACCGCGTAGTCATTAAAATCATGCGCGGGCGTGATCTTGACGCAGCCGGTACCAAACTCTGGGTCGACATGTTCTTCATCGGCAATGATCGGAATCTTGCGCCCGGTCAACGGCAGTTCGAGCAATTCACCGATCATGTGTTTGTAACGATCGTCGGTGGGATTGACTGCCACTGCGCAGTCACCGAGTAATGTTTCGGGGCGCGTGGTGGCGACCACCATGTGGCCCTGGCCGTTACTCAGCGGGTAACGCATGTGCCACATGTGGCCGTTTTCTTCTTCGTTGAGCACTTCAAGATCTGACACCGCGGTGTGCAGCCGGGTATCCCAGTTGACCAGGCGCTTGCCGCGGTAGATCAGGCCATCTTCGTAGAGCCGCACGAAAACTTCTTTCACCGCGTGCGACAGGCCTTCGTCCATGGTGAAACGTTCGTGCTGCCAGTCGAGTGATGAACCCAGGCGGCGCAACTGGCGGGTGATGTTGCCGCCGGATTCTTCGCGCCATTGCCAGATGCGTTCGATGAATGCATCGCGGCCAAGATCGTGACGGGTTTTGCCTTCGGCTTCGAGCTGGCGTTCGACCACCATCTGGGTGGCGATTCCGGCGTGATCGGTGCCCGGTTGCCATAGCGTGTTATCGCCTTTCATGCGGTGATAACGCACCAGGGTATCCATCACCGTGTTGTTGAAACCGTGGCCCATGTGCAGGTTGCCGGTGACATTGGGTGGTGGAATCATGATGCTGAATCCCGCACTGCCAGGGAGATGGTGCGGCGTGAAATAGCCCCTGTCTTCCCAGCTCTGGTACCAGGTTTGTTCGATGGCGTGCGGGTTGTACGTTGTATCCATGATGAGGTCTTGGGCCGTTTGCGGCTGAATGCTCGAAAGCGGCGAATTATACCGCAAGCCGGCGCTGGCGGCTGTGACTGTATGGAGATAGTGAAGCGGGCGGGCCGGGACTGCGCTGCCGCCGGGAATTATTTATCGGGGAAGATTTCGTCCAGCACTTCGCGCAGGCGCATACGAATTTTCCACTCGATTTCGGGCATGAGCTTTTTGGTGATGTCATCGACCAGTGCACCGACATTGATGTCGGCGTCAATCGTGACAGTCGACTCTGTGCCGGGCGAGACAGGTTCCGGTTTGTCAGGCGCTGTTACGGCAGCGGCTACTTCGGTCGTTGAAGCGGGCGCAGGCCTGGCGGCAGCTTGCACAGGTGGGACATCAGCTGCGCGCGGTTTAGCGCTGTCAGTCAGTTCGATGTCGTGTGCGTCATCTTCAATGCTGGCGTGCAGCGCGGCATCATTCTGTGGAAAACTTTCTGCGACGATCAGGTCGGCGAGGTCGTCGTGGTTATCATTAAAATTCTCATCGTCAAGTGCGTTCTCTGCCGGTGTGTTTTCCACCTCGCTGGCAACCTGGAAATTCTCGGGAGTTTCTTCGAGCGCGCTGATGTCAGTCGCGAGCATGTCATCGTCAAGGCTGCCGGCGGCTTCGACAGAAATCTCAACTGTTTCTTCGGCTGAATTAATCGCCGGCTCGACAACAGGCTTGTCAGTAACACGCGTGTCAGTTTCATCGATGATGGTTTCAGGCTGCAATATGATTTCATCGTCTGCCGGTTCGAGCAGGACGTCATCCAGTTCAGTCGCTTCAGCCGGGCTGCTGGTGCCGGTATAGAGCTTGTCGAATTCGCTATCGAAAGTGTCGTCGAGTTCGGTGGCTGAATCGGTAAACAGTTCAATGGCATCATCCTCGCCATCGTCCATGCTGTCGTCGAAAGAACTCAGGTCGCCGATCGTGGCATTGTCGAGATCGCCGGGCTTGATGACATCATCAAGTGTGGGAATGATTTTATCGTCGTAATTCTTCATGCCTGCACCGCTGGATTGCAGGCCTTGCCTGCTGTCGATGGAGCCCGGGTGAGCCGGGACTTCCTTAATTTATTGTATGGTGCTGAAGAGTATAGTTGTTTTTATCGTAATAGGCGTAACGTGCGCGTCCGCGTTGTTTGAGCTCGGCATTGTCATTCAGAATTTCGGCGATGCGCGAACACTGCCCGGCCTGTTCGGGTACATCGGGGGCGAGGTTAATTAATAAATCAAACGCGGCCGGCGGAGGCTGCATGCCGATTATGACCGGGCTGTGTTGCGCCTGGTCATCATTCACGCTGGCGTGGGGCAGAAAACCGCCTTCGTTGAAGCTCCACAACAAATCATCGAGCTGGCGGGTCTCATTTTCATCAGTCGTGCGTATCCATACGCGATGACCCAGTTTCCAGGCTTTTTCAGTCAGCCGGCAACAGAACAGCTGAAGCTGTTTAGGGCTGTCGCCTGCGAGCAGGTAAAAATCAACCCGTGGCGTGGTGCTCATTGCGGCTTCATAATGACAACTGGAATTAACGCCGGGCGCAGGTGTTTAATTGCCACTGCCAAGACGGTCGAATATATATTGTGTGAGCAGGCTCACCGGTCTGCCGGTCGCGCCCTTGCTGGTGCCGCTCAACCAGGCCACGCCGGCGATATCAAGATGCGCCCAGTGATATTTTTTAGCGTAGCGTGAGAGAAAACAGGCGGCGGTAATTGTGCCGGCACCCTTGCCGCCGATGTTGGCCATGTCGGCAAAGTTGCTGTCGAGCTGTTCCTGGTAATCCTCCCACAGCGGCAGTTCCCAGCAGCGGTCGCCACTGGTTTCGCCGGCGTTGAGCAAATCATTGATCAGCGGTTTGTGGTTGCCGAGCAGGCCGGCGGCGTGTGCACCCAGCGCAACCACGCATGCACCGGTGAGGGTGGCGATGTCCACCACCACGTCGGGTTCGAATTTTTCGGCATAGGTAAGGGCGTCACATAATATGAGTCGGCCCTCGGCATCGGTATTGAGAATTTCAATCGTCTGCCCCGACATGCTGGTGACAATATCGCCCGGCTTTATGGCGAGGCCGTCGGGCATGTTTTCCACCGTGGGGATAATGCCGATGACATTGGCAGCGAGCTGTAATTCGGCACAGGTGGTCAGGGTGCCGAGCACACTGGCAGCGCCGCACATATCGAATTTCATTTCGTCCATGGCGGCGCCGGGTTTCAGGCTAATGCCGCCTGAATCGAAGGTGACGCCCTTGCCGACCAGCACGATCGGCGCCTGGTCTTTTTTGCCCGCGCGGTATTCAATAATCACCAGCTTGGCCGGTTGACGGCTGCCGCGCGCAACCGCTAATAAAGAGTCCATGCCGAGTTTCGCCATGTCTTTTTCTTCCAGTACCCGGGTGGTCACATTCGGGTGCTGCTTTTCGAGGTCGATCGCCTGCTGTGCCAGGTAGCTCGGGGTGCAGATATTGCCCGGCAAGTTGCCGAGGTCTTTCGCCAGTTTGATACCGCTGGATACCGCCATGCCGTTACGCACCGCGATTTCGCCATCCGCCAGCTGGCCGCGGCCCGAGACACTGAAGACAATCTTGCGCAGCGGGCGGCGCGGGGGATTTTTGTCTGATTTGAGCAGGTTGAAGCGGTACAGGGCCTCGTCCACGGCTTCGATCGACTGGCGGATTTTCCAGGTAATGTCGCGCTTTTTGACCTGGACCTCGGTGAGGTAGGACGCTGCCTCGGTGGTGCCGCCGGCGTTCAGCGTGGCGGCCATGACACTGTTGATCTTGCGGAAGGCGCTGGTGCCGACCTCTTTCTCCTTGCCGCAGCCGATCAGCAGGATCCGGTCGCACAGGGTATTCTCTATATTATGGAGTAACAGGGTCTGGCCGAGTTCGCCCTCTATTTCGCCCCGGCGCACCAGGTTGGAGATATGGCCACCGCTGGCTTCATCCAGCAGGGCAGCCGAAGGCGAAAGCTTACGCGAGGCGAATACGGCGACGACGACACATCCGATGCGTTGTTTTTCGGGGCTGCCACTTTTGACGGTGTATTCCATGGGTTCTCCGGTTGTTGTGCGGGGCTAAAGGAGGTTGATTGTATGCAATTAATGCAATGTTCGAAAGTCAGTGTGATAATCCACAGCCATGAATATGCATTTACGCCTGATTGACACTTATATCGGCCGGGAAATCCTGCTCTCGTGGCTAATGGTGTTGCTGATACTGCTCGCGGTAGTGACCAGCACTGAGACCGTGCATTTGCTCTCGTGGGTCGCCAATGGCCGAATTTCCGGCCAGGCCGTGGTACCGCTGTTGCTGAATGGCATCTTGAATTTTTCGGTGATGCTGATTCCGCTGAGTTTGCTGCTGGGTATCCTGCTGGCCTATGGCCGCCTTTATAAAGACAGTGAAATGACCGCCTTCATGTCTGCCGGGCTGGGTCCGGTGGGCTGGTACCGACCACTGCTGATGGTGGCGGTGCCGGTGACGCTGATATTACTGCTGATGATGCTGTTTATCTCACCGCTGGTCTCGCAGCAACGCGACACGATTATTAGTGCAGAAAAAAATCGCGCTGAGCACACCCGTTTAATGGCGGGCAGGTTCAATACCTCCAGGGAAGGTGATGCGATATTTTTTATTGAATCACAGAGCAGTGATCGCAGCCAGATGCAAAATGTTTTTCAGCGCTATTTCGAAAACGAAGTTGAGCACGTTGATATCGCGCCGAGTGCAGTCAACCAGGAGCGCGATGGCCGCAGTTATATGCTGATGCAAAATGGCCGTCATTATATCGGCACACCGGGTGATAACCGCTATCAGAAAATCGAATACGCTGAATACGGTGTGTTTCTACCGCAACAAAATAACAACGGTGAATCAGGCGAGATAGCGTCCTATTCGCTTGAGCAGTTATGGGGATCACAGGACAGCCGCGTGCAGGCTGAATTGCAGTGGCGCATCACCGTGCCCATTGCCACGTTTATGATCTGTTTGCTGGCTTTGCCACTGAGCTATACCACGCCGCGCAGTGGCCGTTATGCAAAGCTGGCGCTGGCGATACTGATGTACCTGGTGTATTCCAATCTGCTCGGCGTCGGTAAAACCTGGCTGGCACAGGGCAGGGTGCCTGTGTGGGTCGGTACCTGGTGGGTGCACTTGATTGCACTTGCGGTGTTGCTGCTGCTGTTCCGGCAGCGCGGTTATTTTTTCAGGCGGGCACGCTAGCATGGTGATTGATCGCTACATAACGTCCTCGGTGGTCAAAGGCGTGTTGATCGCATCAATGGTGATGGCGGCACTGTTTGGTTTTATCAGTTTTGTCGGCGAGCTGGACCAGATAGGCACTGCAAAATACAACCTTGTGAAGGCGCTGTTCTACGTTGCGCTGACATTGCCGCAACAACTCTACGAACTTGCGCCCTCGATCATATTGCTCGGTGGACTGATATCACTCGGTGCAATGGCGGCAGGCTCTGAACTGGTGGTGATGCGCGCATCGGGCATAACCGCGATGCGCATTGTGCGTTCGGTGATGCAGACCGGTCTTATTCTTGCGATTTTCGTTGCGCTTGGCGGTGAGTACTTCGTGCCGGTGGCCTCAAGCAAGGGCAAATCGATTCGTGCGCATGCGCTTGATCAGCGATTGCTGGCCAGCGGTCAGCACGGTTTCTGGGCGCGTGACAATATGCGTTATGTCCATGCTCGGCGGGTGATGCCTGAGAAAAAACTGGGTGATGTCAGTGTCTACGAGATTGATAAAGACCGTCAGCTGGTACGAATCACACGCGCGAGTCGTGCCGAGTACAGCAATGGCCAGTGGAATTTATTTGATGTGGTACACAGTCATCTGAGCGAAGACACGGTGAGCAGTGAAACTATCAGCCGTGAGGTATGGCCCGAGTTAATACGCCCCAGGCTGTTTGCCGTGCTCAGGCTGGCGCCGGAAGATATGTCGGCGCAGGACCTTTATGCATACGGCCGTTATCTGGAAAAAAACGGGCTCGACGCGGTTGAATATCAGCTCGCCTTCTGGATCAAGCTGTTCACGCCGCTGACCTGCCTGGCGATGCTGCTGATTGCCATGCCGATGGTGTTCAATGCCACGCCAAGATCCGGTGGCACCGGGCAGCGTGTTATCGCGGGCCTGTTGCTCGGCATTATTTTCTTTGTGCTGAATCGCGCAGCCAACCATCTGGGGGTGGTTTATAATGTGCCGCCATTTATCAGTGCCATCGTGCCGTTACTGGTGATTACATCGATAGCGATACTGCTACTTCGAAAAGTCAGATGAATTCAATTCTCGCGGGTATCGCGCATCACGCATCGCGCGATCAGGTCATGCCATGTAGACCGGTTCTGATTGAACAGCGCCCATAGAAATCCAAGGCCGACAGCAGACCACGATATCATCGCGGCCACAAAATACACCAGCGCCCGCTTCCAGTTCAGCTGATCCCCGGATTGCAGGGTCAATTTCATTTTCCAGGTCTTCATTCCCAGGGTCTGACCACCGTGTGTCCAGAACCAGCCGTAATAAATAAAACTGATAAGCAACTGGATAAATACAAAAAACATATAGTAGGGATGATCATTAATGGCTTCGCCATGATTCAACGCGATGGCCATAGCTGTGGTTACAAACAACACTGCCAGCAACAGAAGCAGGTCGTAGACAATGGCCATCAGGCGACGCAAGAGTGGTGCGCCTGGTTTCTGAGATGGTGATGAATGCGGTGTCGTCATGGTGATAATTATATCGTGCACATAGTTTGAAGGCGCCCGCATTATAAAGTGTGGTGGACTGTAATTGTGGCCTTAGGTCATATGCCCGGGTGTATTTACAACATGTAACGCCGAATACAGGAGTTTAACGATGAGGCCAATGTGTAAATTTATCACTGCTGTTGCGAGGGCAATGGTATCGCAACTGGTGCAGGTGGTTACTTTTGGTATCGAAGCACGCTCGCTGGCGATGGAAATGCGGGTGTTGCCACTCCCATTAACACGGCTGCAACCTTCGCAAATCCAGCAATGCAGGCCTGTAAGAAATCTGATGCTGACATATAGCCGGTTATTGTCGAATGTAGAAGCAGGTGTAGCGTATCTGCTTACTGGGAATAATATCGTGGTGAGTCCGGGCTGTTTCAACACGCTAGATATCGGGGCTGTACTTGAGATCAATGAAGATATTCAGACAGTCCTGATGGCAAAAACCTTCTATCAGGTGTAAATAAGCCAGGGTGCGGCTATCTCAGATTAGATACACAACATTGGGCAGGCCTGGCGAATAACGGAGATTTTTTCCAATTCGGCGAAGAAATTGACCTGCGTGAAAACGATTTTGTGTTGTCACTTTCCCCCCGAACTGATATCCAGAATGCTTTCGATTGCTGTTGAATTCAATGCATTTGATTTCGCCCTGTTGCGTGTAGGCATGCAAAAGAATACCGCCAGCGGCATATCTGAAGCCGCAAAAAATGAATTGTTAACCGCTGGAGTGGGCTTCTGGTTCGGTTTTCATCTCGATGTAACTGCTGCATTGGCAGATGATGTACTCGGAATATTTGTGCAATCCGGGTTCAGATTCTAGAGAAATCGATTACAGAAAAACAATATTTGTCCGATATTAATTTCAAATTCCAAATATTCAAAGATAACCCCCCTGTTTTTATTTGAAAAAAAAGTTTGCTATATTCAAATTTAGTTTTATACTTTTGTTCGTAACTCACACAAGAGGATGCAATAATGGCTCGACCAAAAAAAGCTACATCTAAAAAGAAGACGACTGCGAAACGTGCGGTGAAGAAAAAATCGACACTTCGCAAGAAAAAGAAGGCTGTAAGAAAGGCGGCACCTAAGCGTAAAACTGCAAAACGCAAAGTTGCCAAGAGGAAGACTGCGAAACGTAAGGTAGCCAAGAAAAAGACTGCCAAGCGCAAAGTAGCCAAGAGAAAGACCGCGAAACGCAAGGTAGCCAAGAAAAAGACTGCCAAGCGCAAAGTAGCCAAGAAGAAGACTGCGAAACGCAAAGTGGCCAAGAAAAAGACCGCCAAGCGTAAAGTAGCCAAGAAAAGACCTGCAAAACGCAAGGTGGCCAAGAAAAAAACCGCCAAGCGCAAAACAGCAAAACGTAAGGTGGCCAAGAAAAGAACCACCAAAAAAAGACGTTAGGGCTACACCGAAGCAGACAGGTGCGGTAACCACCGGCCGTAAGCAGATAGCTGCTATAACCTCTGAACTGGCGAAAGTCAGGAAGGAGCTGGCAGCAAACCGCAAGCGGCAGGTGCAGTTGGTGAAAATGGCGGAGAAAAAGGAATCCGCGATCGCTTCATTAATGAAGCAGGTGTAATCAGGAAGGCCAGCACCCGTTTCACCACCGTTCGAGTTCTGTCTGACTCGCTTAATAAAGGCCGTTCACCTCCGGGTGAGCGGCCTTTTTTATTGCCTGCGCCCTGTCGGCCGCCCGATGGGTTTGCGATAGTCGGGTGTGTAACTGCTATGCTTGGGATCAGTGTCCCTGCACGCGCTCATTGGGCGACAGACAAAAATGGCAAGATTTGACCTCTTAAGCGAACACGAGCAACAGCGCATCGAGCAATTCAGTGATTTTCTCTGGATGGAGCACGGCCTCAGCCAGAATACGCTGGCGGCTTATCGAAATGACCTGGCGCTGGCCGCGCAATGTTTAAACCAGCGCGGGGTTAATCTGCATGCCGCCACTGCTGTTGACCTGCAGGGCATGCTTGCCACCATGTTTGAACGCGGCGGCCATGCCCGTTCTGCAGCCAGGTTGTTATCGAGCTTGCGCAGGTTTTATCGTTACCTGCTGCGCGAGAACATCATTAGTGTGGATCCGACGCAATTGCTCGAATCACCCAAATCTGAACACAAAATCCCTTCGACCCTGAATGAGCGCCAGGTTGAGTTGCTGCTGGAAGCACCCGATACAGGTTCTGAACTGGGCTTGCGTGATCGCGCCATGCTCGAATTGTTGTACGCCACCGGTTTGCGTGTATCCGAGCTGGTGGGTTTGCAGATGTCACAGGTCTCGCTCGAACCGGGTGTATTGCGCGTTGTCGGCAAGGGCAATAAAGAGCGCCTGGTGCCGGTCGGTGAAAATGCGCTCATGTCGCTGGCGCAGTATGTGAAAAATGCGCGTCCACTATTAATGCATGATCGAGCGGCGGTTGATGCCGTGTTTGTTACCCGTCGAGGTGCGTCCATGACGCGCCAGGCATTCTGGTACATGATCAAGCGTTATGCAGCGAAGGCATCGATTTCGCCACAGATGTTATCGCCACATACTTTGCGCCATGCGTTTGCGACCCACCTGCTCAATCACGGTGCTGATTTGCGCGTGGTGCAAATGTTGCTCGGGCATTCAGATATATCGACAACCCAGATCTATACCCACGTTGCCGACCAGCGTTTGCGCGATATTTACCAGAAGCATCATCCGCGCGCCTGAGACGAATTGCCACGGATAGCGGGAATTATCTATAATGCGCACTGTCTACCGAAATAATTCCCCTTCCACAGTTTGAGTAAAAAATGAAAACTATCTCCCACCTGTTTGTTTTACTTGGCAGCTTGCTGTCATTCTCAGTGTTTGCAGCTGACCTTGACGATGGCGTCTCCCGGCTTGAGGAAATTCTGAGCAAAATGTTACCCGGGGCAGAAATCACCCAGATCAAGCCCAGCCCTGTCACCGGTTTATACGAAGTCATCCTCGGGCCGCAGGTGGTCTATATGAATGGCGATGCCAGTTATTACCTGAGTGGTGAGCTGATCGAGACGGCGACGCGTAAAAATCTGACCGAATCATCCAAATCAATACTGCGCCTCAGCAAGATCAAGAACTACCCCGAAGCGAACATGGTGGTGTACACACCAAAGAAAAAAATAGAACACACCATCACCGTGGTCACCGATATCGACTGTCCATACTGCCGTCGTCTGCACAATGAAATTGCGGAGTATATGGAGAACGGCATCAAGGTGCGCTACCTGTTCATGCCGCTAAAAGGTAAGAAGGATTTTGCCACCACGGTCAGTGTCTGGTGTTCGGATGACCGCAACGAGTCACTTGATATCGCCAAGGCAGGTGGACAGATCGAAGCCAAAACCTGTGACAACCCGATCAGTGAGCATCTAAGCCTGGCGCGTGCAATGGGCGTGAATGGCACCCCGGCGATTATCCTTGAAGACGGCGAAATGCTGCCGGGTTATGTGCCTGTGAAAAAGCTGGTCGATGTGCTCAACAAATCCTGAGCGAGGCGCCTGAGCTAAGATATATAACCGGACGGTTTCTGCCGTGCCAGGGATTTTCAAAAAAACCGCCATCGGCGGTTTTTTTGTGTGCGCAAAATGGCGGAACAATCGTGCGCAGCGCGCTAGAGCCAGATGCGTTGTTGCACAGCAGTAAACACGATGCCGGCACGAATATCGTGCGCCGGCCAGAGCAGCTGCACACCCCTGCGATAGAGTTGGACTTGCTCACTAAAATCGCCCGCAACCGAATTCAAGTCAGCGCTGTTTGCGAGTCGGTGGCTTTTGTAATCAATTAGCATAATGGCTGTTTCATGCACCACCAGGCGGTCGACAATGCCGTAGACATCCTGTCCATTGTTGCGGTAGAGCACGGGCATTTCATTGAATACACGTGCCTCGACGGGTTGAAAAATATCACTGAAATCGGGATTACTCACGGTTGTCTGTGCCTCGTCCAGCCAGCTGTGTAATGCCCTGTCATCGGCGGTCATGCCAAATTCATTGCCCAGCTGTGCAGCAATCACCTCGAGCCTTGCATGCGTAGTGCACAGAATCTCGATCGCACGATGGATCACGCTGCCGCGCAAACGCGCAGCATCGTCAAAATCAATTTCCGTGCTGCGGTCAATGTGCCTGTCACTGCGGCTGGGTGCAATGATGACCGCGGATTCGGGTAAGTGTGCAATCGGTCGTTGCAGTGCATCGAGCAGGGCGGGGTCGATGGCTTCGCCAGGGCGTTCGCTGGATTGTGCGCGCGGTTTATTTACCCCGCTGGCAATGTCACCATGCTGATGCAGCAGGATGTCCCCGGCCGAGGAGAGTTGCTGCATACCGGCTTCGAGTAATCTATACCAGTTGCTCTGTCGTTTGCTGGCGGCGCCGGAGATATATAAAAACTGGCGCGCACGCGTCAATGCAACATACAGCAGGTTCAGGTTTTCACGTTGCTGTGCGAGCGCCTTGCGGGTTTGAATGTCTGCCGTGATGTTGTCGGTTCTTGCCTTGCTCATCACCAGCTGGAATACGCACGGGTGAGCACTGTCAGCCGGCCAGTCGACCAGTGCGCTGTAGGCATCGTGCTGTGCATTTGCGGCATTGCAGTCCGCGAGGAATATCACCGGCGCTTCGAGTCCCTTGCTGGCATGTATGGTCAGAAAACGCACGCAGTCTTCGCTGCTGTTGACCGGTTCATCGGGGGCGCTGTCATCATGCGCACGCATGCTGCGCAGGCGATGCAGGAAATGCGTCAGGCTTGGATAACGTCCGCTGTCGATATCCAGCGAGAGTTCGAGAAACATTTGCAGGTTGGCGCGCACACGCTGGGCCTGATGCTCGGGCACAGACGCCGTATAGCGTTCGATGACATTGGCTTCACAATATATTCGGTCGAGCAGGTCGTGTACCGGAATCGTGTCTGCCAGTGTGCGCCAGTGTTGCAACAGGGTGGCAGCGCGTTGCAAGGCATGCTCGGCAGGCAAAGTTTCGGCGCAGGCCAGCAGGCGTTCATACCAGCGTTGCTGAGTATGCATGCTCGCCAGCTGCATCAGGTCATCGTCACTGGCTTCAAACAAGGGGGATTTCAACACCTGTGCTATCGCCAGGTTATCGAACGGCGTGATCAGGCTGTCGAGCAATTTCTCCATGTCCTGAATTTCCAGGTTATCCAGCAAGCTGCCGCGCTGACTGCCGATAAAGGGAATTTCACGCTGGCGCAAGGCATTTTCATAGGCCGCCACATGGGTTCGCCTGGGAGTCAGGATCAGAATATCGCCATACGCAGCCTTGCCATCAGCCACCAGCTGACTGATCTCGTGTGCCAGCCACAGGGCTTCGTTTTCATTTGCGCCGGGCACTGCCGGCGGGCGCGCCTGCAACAACGGATTGCGCAGGTCCTGCATGGTTTCAATCTCATCTTCAACTGTGTCGGCATCGAACAAAGGCATCAACGTGACGCTGCCGGGCAAATCTTTCAGGTGAGTGTCGTGCTGGCAGAAATTTGGTATATGCCGGCGCACATCATCATGACTAAACACCGCGTTCACCACGTCGATGATCGCCGGTGATGAGCGCCAGGAAAAATCCAGCGGTGTTGCTTTCGCGTCGAGATGTTGCGCCAGCCAGGCAGAGGCCTGAGATTGCAGTGCAGGGTTGGCGCGGCGGAAGGCATATATCGACTGCTTTTCATCGCCCACCAGGAATACGCTGCGCCTGCGTTCACCATCACTCGCTGCCATTTCTTCCAGCAGGGGTGAGAGTAAATGCCATTGTGTCGGATTGGTGTCCTGGAATTCATCGATCAGGATATGGTCGATACGCTGGTCAATTTTGTATTGCACCCAGAGCGCATTGTCCGAGTTGTTCAGCAGCTGGTAGCTGTTCCACTCTAAATCGTTAAAATCGAGCAGGCGTTGCTCGCGTTTCAGGCGCTGGAATATGTCAATGAAACGCTGCCCGGCAAAATACCATGCGCTATTTACTTCCCAGCTATGCTGGCGCAATTGCAGTTCGATAGTGTCGAGTAACTGCGCGCAAATGTGTGCATGCAGTTCGAGAAAACGCGCTTCACCTGCAGCGCCCATGTTTTTCTGCTGAGCCTTGCTGGATTTGCGTGCACGTGGCGCGCCCTTATCTGTCAGAAACGCACCGCATAATTTATTAAAGTCGCTTAAATCGAATTCTGTGCGCTCTGACGCGCTTTCAATCACGCTTGCGTGTTTTTCATTGGTCGCAATACCGTGTTTGCGTAATAATTTCGCAAATTCGATCAATTGTTGCTGCATCACATCGTTAAAGAATGACACTAACGGTTCTGCATCCTTGTCTACCTGCAATGCCTGCGCGAGTGCATCACTGGCATATTTCACCGGACTGGCATGGGATTCGGTATAGGCCCACCAGTCACTACGATGTTCCAGCATGCTGAACAATGCACTACGCGTGTTGGCCGGGCCGTTCGCGGCCAGCATCAATACGTCGAGTGTACGCGCCAGTTCGGAGTGTGCTTCGCGCGTGGCCTGTGCAAACAAGGCTTCCCAGGCCTGCTGCAATAACAGCCCGGTGTCTTCGAGCAGTTCAAAGCCGGGGGGAATATCGGCTTCCAGCGGAAAGCGCGCGAGCATATCCTGGCAAAACGAATGAAACGTTCGCAGCCGCACCGGGGTGAGCGCGTGCAACAGCTCTTCGTAGAGACAGCGTGCACGTGCGCGAGTCTCGTGATGCGTATCCGCGTCGATCTGTTGCAGCAGTTCATCGAGCCGGGTGTCATCCAC
>Ga0316201_10001885_pt1 | contig 14584 bp, 8 predicted proteins | sample CS6wburrow_MG_FD_204516 | JGI IMG/M metagenome (GOLD analysis project Ga0316201, IMG submission 204516) | Coastal sediment microbial communities from Delaware Bay, Delaware, United States - CS-6 worm burrow | ecosystem: Environmental > Aquatic > Marine > Coastal > Sediment | place: USA: Delaware... | reverse complement strand
TTTCTCCTAATCCTATTGTCATTGTATAATCCATGGACGATTGGAACCCTCTTGATGGCACTAACTCATTCTGAATTATTTCATCACCTGAATAGAGTAGGACCGTAGACCCAATGGCAAATGGGTTCTTGTCAGTCCCGGATAGTTTGAGCTTGATAAAACTATTATTCGTAAGTCGATCACTATTGTTTTGATAAATGAATACAGGCATATTCACATTGTTAACCACAAGTTCGAGATCACCGTCATTGTCCAGATCTCCATAAGCTACACCATTGGACATACTTGGAATCTCAAATCCCCAGTCCACATTGGCATTGGAAAAGGTAAGGTCGCCATTATTTCTATATGCATAATTAGGTTGCGGACGAATGGGCATTTTATCGATAATGGAGTCAATGGATTGCTTTCTGCCTGTCAAGGCCATTTTTTGCATTATTTCATTCGCGAAGAAATCAACAAAGTCCAGATCTGTCAGGTCATGATTAATGCCATTGGTAATATAGATATCCCTAAGACCATCGTTGTCCATATCCACTAAAAGACCTGCCCAGCTCCAATCGGTAGCATCTACACCACTGAAATAGGCAATTTCCGAAAATGAACCATTGCCATTATTGAGCTGCAATGTATTTTGAATATACTGCTGATAGAAATCCTTGCTTCGTTTTAAATTGAAGACATTATAACCTTCAAATTCCATGACACTCTTTACGCGTTCATCTTCCTCAGGAAGCATATCCGTAATAAAAATTTCTGAATGACCATCATTATTGATATCGGCGATATCGACACCCATGGCCGATAGCGATAAATGAGAGGTCCAATTCTTGATGTCTTCAGTAAATGTACCATCCTGATTGTTGATATAAAGATAATCACGCTCATAGAAATCATTAGACACATAAAGATCAGGATATAAGTCCTTGTTAATATCGGTGACCATGACACCCAATCCAAAACCAATAAGACTTCCATAGATTCCAGCATCAACACTTACATCCACGAATTTGCCATCATCATTTCGAAGTAACATATCACCGACGCCTTTGAAGATATCGGGTACCCCTTTCCAATCTTGGGCCCTTACATGCCGTTGTTCCGCATAGCCTAGGCTACTGACTGGAATATTGCTATTATTCAATATATAGGCATCAAGATCCCCATCTCTATCATAATCAAAAAATGAGGCATGGGTGGAGAATCCTGTTTTCGCAAGGTTATATTCTTCGGCTTTCTCGGTAAAGGTCAGGTCGCCATTGTTTATATAGAGATCGTTATCATGGTTATTCCCTTTCATGTTTCCGGCATTGCTCACATAGATATCCAAAAGACCATCTGCATTGATGTCGACCATATTCACGCCAGTGGACCACGGTTTACTGCCTTTAACGCCAGCAGTTTCGGTTATATCCTTGAAAGTAAGATTGCCTTGGTTTAGATACAACTTGTTCGGAACCATATTCCCTGTTAAATATATATCTGCTAGTCCGTCATTATTGATATCACCAATAGCAACACCGCCACCATTATAGAAGTTGCGGTATTTAAAAATATTGAAGTCTTTTTGGTTTTCAATCGAATTAACAAAATCAATGCCTGTTAGCTCAGATGATAGGAGCGAGAACAAGGTGTCACCTTCATTACCAATATCATTTTCTTTTTCCTTTGAAGTACAAGAGATAAATATTGAAACCAATACAAATAAACTAATCCTTCCTTTCATTTTCTTCTTTTATTCAGATAGTTTCTTTTTGATAAAGTGTTATTCTATCATTCTGTTATTAGATATTTGTCATCTAGTTTGAAAAGCCTAATTCTGTATATCGCTAATTAGAAAATTGCAGAATTCTTAGGCTGAAAACTGTCCATAAAAATGGCATTGCAAGATATGAATTCTTAGATTAACACGGAAGTTGGCTGTTGTTAATATTCGTAAAAAAACATTGTTATTACTGCTTATACGCTAAACCAGCATGCAGTTGTTTTTTATCAATTATTTAGTTTCATTCTTGAATTAAGAAACTATGATTGATCGATTTACAATCATGACCTGAATTTCAATGCATCAAGCGCTATAGTATCCTCAAAAGGTCTATAAAACAAAAAACCCTGACAAGAAATTGTCAGGGTTTTTATAAATTTTAAAATTATGAATCTAGTATCCTGGATTCTGCACCAATGCCGGGTTAGCCAATAATTGACTAGAAGGTATTGGGAACAATTTGTATTTGTCGTTACCTATTGAACCAGCAGCCTTAAACTCCCAATCTCTAGTATATTGTCCGAAACGAATCAAATCGTTTCTTCTCCATATTTCTGCAAATAACTCTCTACCTCTTTCCGCAAGTACATCTGATTCAGTAACTACTCCTAAAATTGGCGCAGCACCTCTAATTACACGTAGTGTATTGACTAGAGTCGTAGGATCTCCACCACCACGCATTAAGGCTTCAGCTTTCATTAAGTGAGCATCAGCATACCTGAAGAATATCTCATGACTAAGGAATTCACCAAATCTTGGTGCGTATTTCATGACACGAATACCAGTGGTTTCATCATTGTTAATGATGTTATTTGCACCAGTACCATCTTTGAAATCTCTCTTGAAAGTAAGAGGTGCACCAGCTCTATCTTGAAGTGGTGTTCCATCCAATGCGTATTGTTGATTTACCAAGAATCCATTACCAACATTCGATCCAGCTTCGAAGCCGTTAAGATCTGTTGTACCTGGTCTTCCTGTAAATGGTAATCCTGCAGAAGGAACCCCTCCACGGCGCTCTTCTTGCATATCCAAAGGAGTCTCATCCAATTCAACACGATTGAAATTCGGATCTCCTTCAAATAGATCGTAATATTCTGACAATGTAGCGAAACCATTCCAACCACCACCTCCTAAAGATGTTGAGTTGTAGTGTAAACCATTGAATATACGGTTACCAACACCTGCAGCTAAAGACCAAATTGTTTCGTTGTCAGCTGTATCCCTGAAAATATTGAAATACCCAGACTGTAATGCATAACCTTCATTGGAAATTTCATCAACTAGAGACACTACAGCGTTCATATCACCACTATCTGGGCTTGTACCTAGATATACGTGTTTATTCAAAAGTACTTTGGCTTTTAAATAACGAGCAGCTGCTTTACCAGCTCTACCATTGGCAGCACCGCTACCAGCAGCAATATTTGGTAAGTTTGAGATAGCTGTATCAAGATCAGCAATAATAAAGGCTACCGCAGCTTCTCCTGTAAGTACTTCTGGCAGGGAAGAAGATGGTAACAAAGTATCCCTAAAAGGAACTTGACCATAATTATCCAAGATTACCCACATACTTAGGGCTCTTATAAAGGAAGCTTCACCAATATTAACAGAACTAGGGTTACTACGAGCATCCAAGACCTGAGATGCAATCAATTGATTTGCATTCCAGTCGTTCCATACGTTGATTACGAATACGTGCTCTGGAGTCCAAAGGTGTTGGTGCAAACTTGACCACTGCCCATTATCTCCCCAGTCAGTTCCTCTAGTAGGAACGATGGCCGCATCTGTAGTTACTTCACTCAAGGCGAATAAATTCCCTTGATCTCCGTACTGTCCATTCAATCTGTTATACAACTGGTTTACAGTTGAAGAAGGATCAGCTAATCCCTGAAAACCTTCACTGATGATTGAATCTGATTCCTCTATCTCCAAATCGGTACAGGAAACTAATCCAGCAACCATGAGAAGACAGGTAAAATAAAGTTTAATTTGATTTTTTTTCATGTCTAACAATTTTTTTAATTAAAATGATGCATTAATTCCAATAGTAATAGTTCTTGGGTTAGGGAATGCCGCCCAATCAATACCTCTAGTTGGTACGCCTGATCCTAGATCTCCAGTAGCAACTGTAACTTCAGGGTCAAGACCACTATAATCGGTTATTAAGAATAGATTCTGTCCTGTAACTGACAATCTCATTGTTTTAAAAGCACCTTCACCGCTTAGAGGCACGTTGTATCCAATGTTCATGTTTTGGAAACGGACAAAATCACCTTTCTCTAAATATCTAGTAGATACATCTGCAGATGTTCCTGCTGCTTCACCACTAGATATTAAATCTGTAGTTACGTTTCTAGCATTGGTTATGGAACCAGAAGTAAAGAAACCGTTTCGTGTGTTGTTATATATTGAGAATCCAAACTGACCCGAGAAAAAAGCTCCAAAATCCCAGTTCTTGACAGATAGGTTTAAGGCAAGTCCTGTAGTAATATCTGGAAGAGCATCTTCACCAACAAATACCTTATCGGTAAATACATCACCTACACCATCACCATTTTGATCAACATATGTTGGTTGTCCACTTGAATCCAATCCTGCGAATTCTGCCATATAATAGGAGTATAAAGAATACCCTGCCTCAAATCTCTGGGCGAAAGCCCCAGAAAGGCCTTGACCATTGATTTCACCAGTGTTTATCGAACTTGCAAAATCCTGTACTTCGTTTTCGTTGTATGCAATATTGAAAGAAGTCGTAAAAGTGACGTCATCAGATTGAACCCAATCATAACCTAAAGCGAATTCAATACCTTGATTCAAGATCTTGGCATCTACGTTACCAAATTGGAACGGGTCAACAGCAGGAGCCGCTGGCGGTGTTCTTAATAAAACATCAGTGGTTGTATTTTGATACACATCAAGACTACCATTTAAGCGATCATTGTTGAAACCAAAGTCAACACCTACATTGAGGTTCAAAGTAGACTCCCATTTAAGATCCGGTACATCCGTCGCTACAATTTGCAGACCATTTGGATTGATAACACCGTCGTTACCGATACCAATGCCACTAAAACGTTGTCTTGCTACGAAGTTACCATAACCTAGTCCGGATTGATTACCAGTAATACCAGCACTCAATCTAAGTTTTAGCGTAGATACGTTTTCACCAATAAAATCTTCTTCACCCATTTGCCATGCAAATGCACCAGAAGGGAAAACACTATACGCGTTATCTGGACCGAAACGAGAAGAACCATCTGCTCTTACTGTACCAGTGAATAAATATTTACCAGCAATTGAATAATTTACACGTCCGAAGAACGACTGTAACTCATCTGTAGAATCAAATGTATCAGCAGATATTGCATTCACGGATCTATCAAAATCCAGTGCCGAAGTATCTCCAGCAATAACACCCATAGGCGAAAACAATCTGTTCACTATAAGGTCTGCTGTATTCGTACCATAGTAAAATTGTTGGTAACTACCAGTAATCGAATTTGCTGCATTATTTACAGAGTTTCTAAGGTCACGAGCCATGAAACCTAGATTTGTTGTTGTAAACCCTCTACCAGCTGCATTTCTACCGCTAGACTCAAAGTCTTGGAAGGAGTATCCTGCCAATATATCTAATTTAGAGTTTTCGAAGTCTTTCTTATAGTTTAAGGTAGCTTCCAATAATGAACTCTCTCTATCTAAGGTGTTGTAAACACCAAAACCTGTTCCTGATATACCTGTAAAATTCAATAAATCTGCAGAAAGGACAGACACATTTTCTCCGTCTGAGGTATCATAACCAAGATTAATCTTACCCGTTAATTCATCAGTGAATTTATATTCTGCGAATCCATTTACCAAGAATCTATTGGTTTTGGTTCTATTATCTGAATATGCTAAGAGGTTGGCAGGCAAAATCTGCGCACTACCATCCGTAAAATCAGGATCAGTTGGCCACGTTGGGTTTGCTGCATAAGAAGCTCCTAAGATATCTCCACGGAAACCTGCTGAAGCACTTAATGGTGCAGATTGATCGTTAACTCTCGATACCGTGGCAGAAAGCCCAACATTCAAGTCACCATCCAAGAAACGGTGTCTTGCATTGATCCTACCAGTAATTCTTTCAAGATCCGACTTCTCAACAACACCGAATTGGTTACTATATCCAAAAGTGGCTCTAATATTACCATCTCCATAATTCATTTTATAAGAAAGGTTATTATTAGTAGAGGCTGTCGTTCTTGTAATGAAATCTTGCCAATTGGTATTAGCACCATAATCAACCGAAGATGCATTACCACCAAATAGGGTAACGGCACTCAAGAATTGATCTTTTTCCAATAGGTCATATTCTTCTGCAGGAGTTGCAATACTAAGGTTTGTAGAGAATTCAAATGTTCCGGCTTTAGAGCCAGTTCTACCAGTCTTCGTTGTTATGATAACAACACCGTTTGCACCACGTGACCCATAAATTGCTGTAGCGGAAGCATCCTTAAGGATACTGATACTTGCGATATCATTAGGGTTTATGAAATTTAAAGGATTCCTCACGGCAGTCCCTCCTATTCCAGAATCTCCAGAAGGAGCTGTACTATCGCCCGAAAGCGGCACGCCATCAACAACGAATAATGGATTGTTGTTTGCACGCACAGAGTTAGAACCTCTAATATTGATAGAAATTCCAGCACCCGGTTCTCCACTTGTTTGCTGAATATTAACACCGGCAGATTTACCCTGAATCAATTGTTCTGGTGATGCGATATTACCACCATTGAAATCTTCAGAACTAACTGCGGTGACAGAACCAGTCGCATCCTTAACAGTCGTTGTACCATATCCAATGACAACTACTTCATTAAGGACATTGCCCTCTTGTAAAGTTACATTGATAGTACTTTGACCATTTACAGGAATTTCCTGTGTGTCATAGCCAATATAACTAATAACTAAGATTGCATCGGAAGCAACATTGTTGAGGGAATAATTTCCATCAAAATCTGTTTGTGCTCCATTAGTGGTACCTTGCACAATAACGTTGGCTCCTGGTAACGGAATGCCATTGTTATCGATAACTGTACCAGACACACTTTGAGCTTGGATTAACCCAAATGAAAGCATGGCCCCTAGGAGCAGCATACTTTTGAGTAGCTTGATCTTCATAAATTTAAAGGTTTAATTAGTATTTTCTGTGTTAAATAAATTTGATTAATGCGTTAAAAATATGCAAAAAATTGATTTAAACACCAATTTTTGGAGTAAAAACTTTGCGAAAACGTTTTCGCGCATTTATTTCGGTTTATTTGATGATTTAATAATAAGGAAAGCTTTTTTCTTAGAATTAGAATATTTTAAGACCTTATAATATGAAAACCTTAATCAATTTAAATACAGAAACTTAATTTAATAATAGTCACTTATCTATGAAGGTTTGGTGGTTTCCCTTTCTATGAGGTCTGTTTTAATGACTTTGGTGACATACGCGGAATCATCCTCATTATTCAATCTATCGATCAGCATTTTGGCCGCAACCTCGCCAACTTGCCTACCATGCTGACTGATTGTAGATAAGGACGGTGTTACGAAACGCGGCAATTTACCATTGGTGAAGCCAATGATGCTTAACTCTTCTGGAATCTTATAACCATTAAGCAAGAAAGTTCTTTGCGCTTTTATGGCAGAGTTTTCATCGAGTGAAAGAATAGCATCGATTTTCTTCTCTTCCAAGAAAGGATGAAGCAACACATCAAAATCATCTTTTTTATTGACATTCATGATCAAGGATTCGTCCACAGCAATGCCGTGATCGATCAATGCTTGTTTATATCCTTCCAATCGCAACTTGCCTACACTAACATTGAAGACTTCAGAAATCAGGGCTATGTTCTTGCATCCCGATTTAATTAAATGTTCGGTCGCATGATAAGCACCTTGCATATCATCAACGATCACTTTATCACATTCTACCTGGTCTGTGACTCTATCAAACATGACTATTGGGAGACCTTCATTAATGGCATTACTTAGATGACTGAAATCTTGTTTTAATTGTGTGCCCTCTGATAATGATATAATGAAACCATCTAGCGTCCCATTTTTCAAAAGCTCCATGATGCTCACCTCTTTTTCGTAAGACTCGTTACTCATGCAGGATATAATGCTGAAGCCATTTTCAGAAGCTACCTTCTCCATCCCGACAAACGCCTTCGCGAAAAACGAATTAAGGATGTTTGGGATAATGATCCCTATCGTTTTAGTTTTTTTGTTCAGCAGACTTAAGGCAATGCTATTAGGTTTATAGTTATGCTCTTTGGCGTATTCCTGGATTTTCTTCTTGGTTTCTGTACTGATTTCATGACTATCGTTCAGTGATTTGGAAACCGTTGCAATGGACACATCGAAAATTTTGGCTATATGTTTAAGTGTGATGCGTTGCTTCACTTTTAATTTAGTTTCTAAAGGATTAAATGATGTAAGCTAATTTAGTTATTTAAATTGTTAATTTCGTTATCTATTTCGCATAATTATATATGAGATTCAACAAGAAAGTGATTGGTCTTTTATTGGGACCTATCGCATTTATTTTAATACTGAATTTTTTTCATCCTCAAGACCTTAGCAATGAAGCCAATGCCATTCTTGCTAGTGTTGTTTGGATGATCATTTGGTGGGTAAGCGAGGCATTGCCTATTCCGGTTACTGCCATGTTACCTTTAGTTCTCTTCCCGTTATCAGGCGGGTTGAATTTACCTGATACCGCCGCTGCATACGGTCATAAGTTCATTTTCCTGTTCTTGGGAGGCTTTATCCTTGCCATTGCTATCGAGAAATGGAACTTACATAAGAGAATAGCGCTTTCCATAATTTATATGGTAGGTACCAGTGTGATGAATATTATCCTTGGATTCATGTTGGCTACAGCCTTTTTATCCATGTGGATCAGTAATACGGCAACCTCTGTTATGATGTTACCTATAGGATTGGCTATTGTCACCCAATTAAAGGACAATCCTGATACCATTGAGGATGAGAACCAGATTTTTGGAAAAGCCTTAATGTTGGCAATTGGTTATAGTGCGACTATTGGAGGTATAGGGACACTCATAGGGACGCCACCAAATTTAGTGTTGGCTGGTGTATTTAATGAAATATTCAATATTGAGATCACCTTCTCCCAATGGATCGTATTCGGTCTACCTATATCTTTGAGCTTATTATTTATATGTTGGTATTACTTAACGAGATTCGGATTTAGTTTTAAGCAAAAAGAATTTCCTGGTGGTCGTAAAGAGATCAAAAGACAATTGGATGCCCTTGGTAAATTATCATTTGAGGAAAAAGTAGTTGCCACTGTGTTTATATGCACGGCGCTGGCATGGATAAGTCGTTCTTTCTTATTGAAACAGTTATTACCCGGAATCGACGACACCATTATTGCCATAGCAAGTGCGATTATCTTATTCATCCTACCTTCAAAGGAAAAAGGGAGAAAACTCCTTAATTGGGAAGAAGCGGCAAGACTTCCTTGGGGGATCTTGATTCTATTTGGTGGCGGTATGGCCATCGCTGCAGGTTTCGGAGGTAGTGGATTGGCGCAATGGATCGGTAGTCAAATGGTGTTGTTAAAGGATGTACCACTTTTGGTATTGGTGTTTTTGTTGGTGCTATTCGTTAATTTGATAACCGAGGTCACTTCCAATATGGCACTGACGGCCATGATATTGCCCATACTCGCACCATTGGCCTTAGTAATGGGTGTGCACCCTTACCTATTAATGGTAGGAGCTACGGCTGCATCGTCTTGCGCTTTTATGTTGCCGATTTCAACACCCCCAAATGCGGTGGTCTTTGGGTCGGGTTATCTAACAATTCCTGATATGGTGAAAACGGGATTCTGGTTGAATATTATTTCTGTGGTATTAATTGTATTTATGGTGTTCTTTGTGCTACCATATTTGTGGGATTTTGATGCAACGGTATTTCCAGAGGCTTTAAAACAAAAGATAAAATAGTATGATAAGACCCTTATTATTGATTATGCTTATTATGATCAGCATTGAGAGCAAGGCACAACGAGATAGTATTCCAATTATTAGCATTGATTCGGTGACTATTAATGCCTCGCGATCGACGGAGCCTCAGTTGATACTCCCTTTGGCTTCCACTAAATTGAGCCTTATAGAGACTCAAGACATTAGGCAGCAATTGTCATTGCAAGATTATTTACAGGAAGTGCCTGGCCTTTTCTCTCTGAATGCCAATAATTTTTCACAAGACTTGCGTGTATCCATTCGTGGTTTTGGATCCAGATCCGCATTTGGGATCCGAGGCATAAAAATATTGGTGGATGGTATTCCAGAAACTACGCCAGATGGTCAGGGTCAGATCGATAACTTGAACTTGGCGGTTATAAAAGACATTGAAGTAATAAGAGGCCCTTCATCTGCACTATACGGCAATGCATCAGGAGGAGTGATCAGTATCCAAACGATAGATCATGTAAAAGATGACTTTATAAAAGGCGCCATGACACTTGGCAGTTATGGTTTTCAAAAATTTCAACTCTTGTCAGGATTTCAGGGAAGGAAATCCACTTATGTGTTTCAGGGAAGTCATACTAAAACTGATGGTTACCGGGACCAAAGCGGTTTTAAAAACAACAATATCAATGGCAAGATGAAGTTTCACATATCGGAAAAATCGAAATTGAACATTAATATTAATTATACCGATAGTCCAAAAGCCGAAGATGCGGGTGGATTGACATTGGATGAGTTGAACACCAATAGAAGGCAAGCGCGACAACGGAATGTGGATTTCAAGACAGAAGAGTTCGTAAGTCAGTTTAAGATCGGAGGTAATTTCAATCATGAATTTAGTGAGAAAATGACATTGGAAACCTATGGGTTCTATTCCTATCGTGATTTTTATGGGAGACTTCCATTCGAGTTTGGCGGCATTGTGGACCTGAACCGAAATTACTTTGGTAATGGAAGCAGTATCAATGTAAAATCTACCAACAACCAATTGAAGCTGGGTTATGATTGGGCGATACAGAATGATCAAAGATCGCGATTCCGTAATTTGGAAGGCGAGCAAGGTGCCAAGACATTGGGGCAGTTAGAAAAATTCTCAACCATCGGGTTCTATGCCTTGAACCATTATACCATTGATGCGTTCTTGATTCGTATGGGTATACGCTATGACGCAAACACCTTGAAAGCAGAAGATGATTTCTTGGAAAATGGTGATGACTCTGGAAGCATCAATTTAAACGCTTTCAATCCTAGCTTGGGTGTCAGTTATAAATTATCTTCCAAAAAAACCATATTTACAGGCTTTTCAACAAGTTTCGAAACGCCTGCCTTAAGTGAATTGTCAGCAAACCCATCGGACATTGGAGGATTCAATGAGGCACTGAAACCCCAGAAAGCCCAAAATTATGAAGTTGGGTATCGATCTGTCAATAGCAAGCATAGGTTTGAGGCAGTCCTATTTTACATTCATACCAAAGATGATCTAGTGCCTTATGAATTGGAAGAATTCCCAGATAGGACGTTTTATAGGAATGCCGGTAGTACCAATAGAAAAGGTTTGGAACTCAGTTATCAAAGGAATCTGACCAATCAATTGAAACTATCGACGGTCTATACCTACTCCGATTTTGAATACGATACATATTCCATTCCCTCAGGTGATTTTAAAGGGAATGCCTTACCAGCGATTCCAAAGCATAAAGCACTAGTATCCTTGTTGTATCAAAATGAAAGACTAACCGTGAAATTGGAAGCAAATCATATTGGCGGTCTTTTCACCAATGATGCGAATTCAGCCGAGGTTGAAGGCTATACGCTGGCAAACCTCAATTTCGGTTATAAAGCCAAACTAGGGAGGTTGAAATTGTCCCCGTTTTTAGGATTCAACAACATCTTCGATACTACCTATAACGATAATATTCGTATCAATGCCTTTGGAGGGCGTTTTTACGAAGCTGCGCCGGGATTTAATGTGTTTGGCGGATTGAGAGTGCAATTATAATGCATTAGATACTATAGATAAAATTACTTTTTATAGAAATTACACTATATTTATAGAAATATTTCTATATGCTCAAAAAAGTCTTTGGCAGTGCTGTATTTGGTGTGGAAGCGACGACTATTACCGTAGAGGTGAATGTCGACAAGGGCATAGGGTATCATCTTGTTGGGCTGCCTGATAACGCGATCAAGGAGAGCAATTATCGCATTGCTGCTGCCTTACAGAACAACGGTTACAAAATCCCAGGCAAGAAGATCACCATCAATATGGCGCCAGCCGACCTGCGAAAGGAAGGGTCTGCCTATGACTTGACTTTGGCCATCGGGATATTAGCGGCCTCAAAACAAATTCTTGCTGAAAATATAGAAAATTTTCTCATTATGGGCGAGCTGTCCCTTGATGGTGGTTTGCAACCTATAACAGGGGCGTTACCAATAGCCTTAAAAGCTCGCGAAGAAGGCTATACCAGTTTCATATTACCAATTCAAAATGCCAAGGAAGCGGCCATTGTCGATGGACTGGATGTTTACGGTGTTGAGAACATCAAACAGGTCATCGATTATTTTGATAAAGGCGAAATACTCGAACAGACCATCATCAACACCAGAGAGGAATTTGCGAAGAACCTGAATTTTCCTGAATTCGATTTTTCGGATGTCAAAGGGCAAGAGAGTATCAAGCGCTGTATGGAAATCGCAGCGGCTGGAGGTCATAACATTATATTGATTGGTCCGCCAGGAGCAGGAAAGACCATGCTGGCCAAACGACTGCCAAGTATATTGCCTCCAATGACCCTTATGGAAGCTTTAGAAACTACGAAGATCCATTCTGTTGTTGGAAGGGTCAAGGCCAATACTGGAATAATGGCCCAACGACCGTTTAGGAGTCCGCATCATACGATTTCGAATGTGGCATTGGTTGGAGGAGGTAGTTATCCGCAACCAGGAGAAATATCTCTTTCACATAACGGCGTTTTGTTTCTGGATGAATTGCCTGAATTCAAACGTGAGGTTTTGGAAGTCATGCGACAGCCCTTGGAGGATCGAGAAGTCACGATTTCAAGAGCCAAGTTTACTGTCACCTATCCGTCATCGTTCATGCTCGTGGCGAGTATGAACCCGAGTCCGAGCGGGTATTTCAATGATCCCGGTTCTCCAGTTACCTCGTCTCCAGCAGACATGCAGCGCTATTTAAGCAAGGTGTCCGGACCTCTATTGGATCGAATCGATATTCATATAGAAGTGACGCCGGTACCTTTTGAGAAATTATCTGATGAGCGCAAATGTGAATCTTCGGTGGATATAAGAAAGCGTGTCACGGCAGCAAGAGAATTACAGACACAGCGCTTTCAAGAATCAGATAAGGTGCATTATAATGCCCAAATGAATGTGAAGCAGATCCGTAAACATTGCAAATTAGATGACCCTTCCATGCAACTATTAAAAACAGCCATGGAACGTTTGAATTTGTCGGCAAGGGCCTACGATAGGATCCTGAAAGTATCACGAACCATCGCAGACCTTGAAGGTGTTCTAGATATTAATGGTTCTCATATTAGTGAAGCCATTCAATACAGAAGTTTGGATCGCGAAGGTTGGTTGGGTTGAGTTGTTAAAGACCGAGTTTAGACTTAATGTCTTTACTCAATATTTCAGAGAATAAAACATTTTCGTTGAGGTGATGCGAGTCTTTCAACCATAGCTCGTAATCTTTCTTGTAGAATTCACCGCCTTCGGTATAGTCTAGATATGGTACACTCGGTATGTTTCTGTAGATCCCCTTTATTTTTTCAATATCGGTTTGGAGGGAATAATACTCCGTTGCTTCGGGTGCTGTGTAAAGGACCAATTGGATGCCATTCTCCTTGCACAAGGTCACGATTCTTTGAAAATCGGCGTATAGCTCAGGGTCAATGCCTGCAATGTGGTCAGGGAATACCTCTTCAAATTCAGATAACTTGAAATCATAGGTCTTTTCAAATCGGGACATCTCCTTGAATTCGGAGGAATAATCAATTTCATTGATCTGCATGACCTTCGAATACAATTGCCTCATCAAGGATTTTCTCAGAGGGTCGATAATGTCCGGATAGTATTTCAAGGCTTTTGGCCATAACTTATAATCATTCAGAATCAGGTCACCCCCAATTTCATTGAATTGGGTCCTTACTGGATTGAATGTGAACCAGGAGACCTCCATTAGGATCAGCTCAGGCATGACCTCGCAATCATGAAGGTAGGATTCCAGTGTGAGTCGCGTAATGGAATTATTGGAGAATATACTACCCAAATTAACTGGTTCAAGTCCAAATTCCTTTTGCAAGGTAGCATTATCCAACGAGGCCAATAACTTACTATTTCCTATCGCTAATAATCCCAGATCCTTATTATTGAAGGCTTTTTCATAGTCTTGACCATAATATTTGGTGTGAGGCAAGAATGTAAAGGTCGATCCGATAAATGTCAAACCCAAAGCGATAAGGATCAGGAAGACCCCAATGAACTTCAACGACTTTATTATGAATTTTCTTATACTCATTAGAATTGAAAATAAATGAATTCTTGTTGATTCCCACCAAAAAATATGATTATCAATATCAACCCATAGTACAATGTATGGCGCAACGGTCGTTTCCAATTGACTCCAAGTGATGCGAGGGCAAATTCCTCATGTCTGCCTAACCATTCGATGAACACGAATGCTATGGTCAATAAAATGGCCAGGATCGGTTTCATCCCAAATCCAAAATCAGGCATTTCAAAAAGAGAGGTCGAGAATATCCCGGCA
>Ga0316201_10001884_pt1 | contig 14584 bp, 15 predicted proteins | sample CS6wburrow_MG_FD_204516 | JGI IMG/M metagenome (GOLD analysis project Ga0316201, IMG submission 204516) | Coastal sediment microbial communities from Delaware Bay, Delaware, United States - CS-6 worm burrow | ecosystem: Environmental > Aquatic > Marine > Coastal > Sediment | place: USA... | reverse complement strand
ATTCGCCGATGACTCCAGCGTTGCACGAAACCAGATCAGAAAAACCCTGGAGAAGATGGGCGTAAAATTCATCAGCACCATAAACGGCATGGAAGCCTGGAAAATGCTGTCCAACATGGCGGATCAGGCCGAGGCAAGTGGGGGCAGTGTCGCAGACAAAGTTCACATAATTCTGACCGACGTAGAGATGCCTGAGATGGACGGTTACGTCCTGACAAGGCGTATCAAGGACGACCCCCGATTCTCCAAAATCCCGGTAATCATGCACTCATCGTTGACAGCGGATGCCAACCAGAATCTGGGAAAAGGGGTAGGCGCCGATGCCTACGTTCCCAAGTTCCAGCCCCACGAGCTGTCGCACACTCTCTCGACACTGCTGGATAAGCTCAGTCAAGGGGAATAAAAACAGTACTTCCCAGCAGTCCGGATCAGTGCTCTCCCTGAAGCCAGAAGAGTAGCGGCTTGGAACCTCTCCAGAAACTATAGCGATGTCGTCGGGTGAAGCGGAACACCCTTCCGTCGCAAGGATACAGCATTAATTCGTCCAGTCGGCCCTGCGCCAGTTCGTCCAACCTCTGTCCCAGCCAGACACCTAATTCTGCGACTTTTTCCGCCCAGTCGAGCGTATCCGCGCGCCACACCGGGCGTTGCAGCGAGGAGTAGACGAAAAGGCTGGCCCCGGATTTCGGCAACAACTCCTCCCGCCAATCCTCTACCTTGCTGAAAGGCGTGCCGGTTAGTCCTGCCAAGCCTGCAGTCAGCCTGTCCGCTCCGAACATGTGCCGGTATCGCGGCGCAATGCGCTCGGGCATATAGCCGAATCCAGAGAACCAGAGTCCGCCTATCGGCATTTTCCCGACCGCCTCCCGCAGTTGATTGATCTCGGCAGAGAAAAACAGCATCTGAACTTCGTTCAGCAGCCTGTGCCATCGCAGGCGATCGCCTCCCTGGGGCAAAAACAGGTCCATATTGCGCCCGAACACATCGCCCAGACTGTGGCTGCTGATCGCAGAAGAGTTGGCCGGGGAAAGGTACCAGCAGAAGGGATCATCGAAATCCAAAAGCCACTCCTCGGCTTCGAAATGTTTGCTAAAGAGAGCCGCCAACGCCTTCAACTCATCAGCACTAACGTCAAAGTCGAGGCTGTCGAACAGCAACAGCCTGCTCTGGTCTGGGCGCAGACAAACTGGTTCCGCCCGCAGCCAGAAGCGTCCATCCCGCTTGGCTCTGCACAACGCCGCAATAGGGAAATCACCATGTTCCCCACGTTGGATACCAAACAGACTGCAAAGCGTCGAATCCAGATCCGATCCGGGCACCTCCTGCAGATCCGCTCTGCAAAAAAAGCGCTGCAGAGTTGGCAGGGAGAGTGGTGGAGAGAGATGCTTGACTCCCGGCATCGGCGACGCCAGGCCAGGCGCCAGAATGTGAAGGGAAGCGGGCACTGGTGCTATCTTAATGATTTGATCATCAGCGACACCTGCTTTTCACCGTTTCCGGTCTCCTGTTGACCGACCTCGTTGAAACCGAGTCCCTGATGAAAGGTCAGCGATGCGGGATTGGCAGGCCGCAGATTGACTTCACATGCCAATACCGGAGCCACCTCCGAGGCAAATTTTTCTAACCGGGAGTAAAGCAGGCTGCCGCATCCCTGACGCGCAAAAACATCCGAAATAACGATGCGGTCAACATAGACAAAGCGCGGATAGTGTTTGGAGAACCAGCGATAGTTTGGACTCTGGTAATCCGAACCCTCAGTCAACGCGAGAATGAAGCCGGCAACGCTTTGATCGGACCAAATCACATCGAACGCGAAGGAGTGCGCTGCCAGCGCGCCAAGTTCCAGCACTCCGATACTGTTGACATGGGGCAGCGCCGCTTCATTCAGAGAGAGAATCGATTCATAGTCAGCAACCCGCGCCGGTTGAATGGAGTGCCTCACCCTGCCAGGTGCTCCACGCGAATAAATATCACCCTGCCGGCCACCGAGTCCAGCTTCTCGATCTGTGCAATCGCGCGCATCATATCGCCTTCGACCACACGCCTCGTCAACAGTATCAATGACACGTCCTCGCCACCCTTGGCCGGCTCTTTCTGCTGAATAGCTTCAATACTGATACCTGCATCGCCCAGAATGCCAGCGATCCGAGCCATCACGCCGGGTTCGTCTACTACCGTTAGCCGAAGGTAAAAAGCGGTCTCTACCTGGTCCATCGGCAGAATCGGAAGATCCGACAATTCGCCGGGTTGAAAAGCCAGATGCGGTACCCGGTTCTCCGGGTCAGTGGTCAAGGCGCGGACCACGTCTACCAGGTCAGCCACCACTGCGGAGGCGGTCGGCTCCGAGCCGGCCCCGGCCCCATAGTAAAGCGTTGGACCCACGGCATCGCCCTTGACCAGTACCGCATTCATCACACCATCGACATTGGCCAGCAGGCGGCGTTCCGGGACCAACGTGGGATGCACCCGCATCTCCACGCCTTTGTCTGTCCTGCGCGTAATTCCAAGATGCTTTATCCGGTAACCCAGAGATTCCGCATAATTTACGTCCTGCGGCTCTATTCTGGTTATTCCTTCGGTATAGGTCTTGTCAAACTGCAACGGAATTCCGAATGCGATGGAAGCCAGAATGGTCAGCTTGTGTGCTGCATCTACTCCTTCCACATCGAAGGTCGGATCCGCTTCGGCGTATCCCAGCGACTGGGCCTCGGCCAGCACATCGGCAAACTCGCGGCCCTTGTCGCGCATCTCGCTGAGAATGAAATTTCCGGTACCATTGATGATACCCGCCACCCACTGAATATGGTTGGCAGCGAGACCTTCGCGCATCGCCTTGATGATGGGAATACCGCCCGCCACACCCGCTTCGAATGCGACGGTCACCCCTTTTGCCTGGGCTGCGGCAAAAATCTCATTGCCGTGCAGGGCAATCAGCGCCTTGTTCGCGGTCACCACATGCTTGCCGTTTTCTATCGCCCGCAGTACCAGCTCTCTGGCCGGGGAGTAGCCCCCGATCAGTTCGATGATGATCTCCAGATCCGGATTGTCCACCACCGCAAAGGCGTCATCGGTGACGCTGATCCGCCCTACTTCCGGGATCGATGAGGCATCGTATTCCCGTGCCGCGGCATGGGTAATTTGAATACCCCGCCCCGCGCGTCGGGCTATCTCTTCGGCATTTCTCGACAGTACATTGACGGTACCGCCACCGACCGTACCGAGACCCAAAAGGCCCACTTTCACTGGTTCCAAACCTGTTCTCCTAAGATATTGGTAAATCCGTCGGGAGCGTGATCCGGTCAGGATCCCGCATTTCCGTCCAGACGCATCATATCGCGGATACCCCGCACTGCCTGCCGGGTCCGATGTTCATTCTCAATCAATCCAAATCGAATATGGTCGTCGCCATACTCGCCAAATCCGATTCCGGGAGAGACCGCCACCTTGGCTTCCGCAAGTAGTTTCTTGGAAAACTCCAACGAACCCATCGCGCGGTACTGTTCCGGAATCTGTGACCATACGAACATGGTGGCCTTGGGCTTTTCGACCGGCCAGCCGGCTGCCGACAACCCGTCACAAAGCACATCCCTGCGATTCTGATACTGGCTACGAATCTCATCGGTGCAATTCTGGGGACCTTCCAGCGCAGATATTGCCGCGATTTGAATTGGTGTAAACATACCGTAATCAAGGTAGGATTTTATCCGCGCAAGGGCGGCAACCAGGGTCTTATTGCCGCACATGAAGCCCACCCTCCAGCCCGGCATATTGTAACTCTTGGAGAGCGAGAAAAACTCAACCGCCACCTCGTCCGCACCGGGCACCTGCAGAATCGACGGCGCAACGTAGCCGTCAAACACGATATCCGCGTAAGCCAGATCCTGGATAACCCAGATGTTGTACTCGCGCGCGATGTCCACCACTTTTTGGAAAAAGTCGAGCTCTACACACTGAGTCGTTGGATTGGCCGGAAAATTCAGCACCAGCATCTTCGGCCGTGGCCAGGAATCATGAATGGCCTCCTCCAGCTTGGCGAAAAAATCCACACCGGGCGCCATGGGTACATGCCGGATATCGGCTCCCGCGATAACAAAGCCATACGGATGGATCGGATAGGACGGATTGGGAACCAGCACCGAGTCACCAGGCCCGACACAGGCCAATGCCAGATGCGCCAGCCCCTCTTTGGAGCCAATGGTCACTATCGCCTGGGTCTCCGGATCCAGCTTCACATCGTAGCGTCGCTCGTACCAATTGCAGATGGCCGCCCGCAGACGCGGTATCCCGCGGGACATCGAGTAGCGATGCGTATCCTTTCGCCGGGCCGCCTCCACAAGTTTGTCGACTATATGCGCCGGCGTCGCCTGGTCCGGGTTGCCCATGCCGAAGTCGATGATATCCTCCCCGCGCGCCCGTGCCGCCGCTTTCAAGTCGTTTACGATGTTGAAAACATAGGGCGGCAAACGCTTGATTTTGGGGAACTCTTCCATTTCTGGCGTGGACACGGGTACCTCTTCTAATATTGCGGGGAAAAGCGATTAAAGTAACCGACAGCAGATCGGAATGTCAAAATAATTAGCGGCATTGAGAAACCTCACTTACGCTGCGTCGCGATATTTCTTGTTCGGTTGATTTCGCGGGATCGACACCCCCACTGAGAGGGCAAGAGTAAGATTGTTAGACCGCGGCTCAGTGCGTCATACCGGGGCAGGACTTCGTTTGACTGCACCAGATATCTGAACTTTGCCCATTCCATCGACACCTGCTATCTTGCCATGATGAAATTCTCACTGGCCGATCCGGGTGACGGATACACCATTCACTCCTACAGCAACACCGAACTGGTGGTGGGTGAACTGCGCTTCAACAGCAGCATCATCATACTGCCCGATCGCATCATCTCCGACTGGAAGACTCACGCGGTGGAACAGCTACAGGCATCCGATTTCGAAACATTGCTGGGGTTGCAGCCGGACCTGGTGCTTCTGGGATCGGGAGAACGCCAGCAGTTCCCGCCTGCGGACAAATACAGCTGCCTGACCAACGCGGGCATTGGCTTGGAGATCATGACGACTCCGGCAGCCTGCCGTACCTACAACATCCTGGTTTCAGAGGGTCGCCGGGTTGCGGCAGCTCTAATCTTGTAGCGCCTTCTCTTCCACAACCGGCACGCCCGGGTTGGGATACTTGATAACTATCCCATCCGGCAGTTTGTGCAGAGCGGCCTGGTGAAGCGCGTCGGACTCCATCAGAATCAGCACCAGAACAGTCACCATTATCGGCAAAATGCCAAGACCGCCGATCAACGCGTACACCGCCTCTTTCATCAGATCCAGCTGAGAATAGGCGAGCCAACCCATCGCGGATACCGCGAGCGCAACCGACAGCATGACAATGAAAACACGGCTACGACCCGCGCATATCTGCCAGTGACACATTACAAACCAACTGTCTCGCTGCCTGGAGCGGCGGGCGCGCCACAGGCTGTAGATCAGCAGTGCGGCCGAAATCAGCGGCACCAGCGCCAACGGCTGCCAGTAAGTCTTGGCCAGACCAAGCGCGGCAATGAACCAGAGTACGTGATTTCCAATCAGATTGGTAAGAAAAATCTCGTGGGGGATCTTGGCGCGGCGGCTCTCGTCATCGCTGATATGAAATTTCATGAGGGTAAGAACCAGGACATCGAAACAGAGGTTTTGGTTGAGTAGGGGAAGCCTACCAGAAACGCGGATTCTCCGCTGCAAAACTGCGCTGAACCATGCACATCGGCAGACGTTGACGGATGTTAAACCGCTCCCTTGGCGGCCAGTCAGACGTCGTGCTCCGAGGCACTGTTTCTCCTCTCCCGGTTCTTTGCGTAGAGGTAGACGATCAAATTTTTTGAGCCGAACATTATCCCAACGAATACCAACCCAATCAGAAATCCCAGCCATGGCTGGTCTCTCAGGATGGTGATGAACCAAAGTGTGTTACCCATTGAGTCTGCGCCTTTCTCCCTGCTCCCGATGTCAGTTAAACTACCACTTTCGACCAACCCCGGCGATGACAATTCTCAACGGGTACAAAGAGTTGTAGTTTTATGGATCGTAAAATCATATTCAGTATCATCGCTGTGACACTGGCAGCGCTGGTACTCGCGATAGTGCTGCCCGGCGGACGTTCAATAGAGCAGAACCCCAGACTTCCGTGGATCATTACGCTGGATGAATCGGGCTTCACGACTGTCTTCGGCGTCACTATCGGGAAAAGTACACTGGATCAGGTACGCAGGAATTTTCAGGAGCAGGGAGTCACCAATCTGTTTGTCTCCCCGGACCGGAAACTCGCCGTCGAAACCTACTTTCAGAGCCTCTATCTGAACGGTATCAAAGCGGATGTGGTGGTAACCCTCGATCTGCAGCAGTCGCAACTGAGCGCGTTCTATAATCGCGGCCTGCGCATCAGCCAACTCGAGAGCGGGGCAAAAAAAGTAAAACTTGCTGAGCAGGACCTGGAATCACTTGCTCAGGGCATTGTCGGGCATATCACCTACATACCATCGGCGGATCTGGAGGAGGATCTGATTCTCAGCCGCTTTGGCGAACCCACTAGAAGGATTGCCGAGCCGTCAGGCATCGTACATTGGCTATACCGTCAGAAAGGCATGGATATAGCCGTCAATCCGCAGGGTAAAGAGGTATTCCAGTACATTTCACTGTCGCGCTTCGATGAGTTGATTGCGCCGCTACTGGGCAGAGAGAGTTCAGTATACCGGCCCCGGCGCGGTGAATAACTTTTCTCCGCGGCAGCTTATCTGCTCCAGGGTAATTTGGTCGTTAGCGTCTCCATTCGCGTTTTCAGCTCCTCGCGAATCTTTATCACACCGGCAACGCAGCGTTCTCTGGAATCTTCTGCGGCCGCCAGTGCCGCATCGCTATCCACCTCGATCCGTTTCAGTCCCGCGCTGGTACCGGCGGTCAACGACTGGACAACCGACTCGGATACGCTAGGTTTAAGTTGGCGCTGCAGCAGCCATGGAAGCAGCCAGGAGAGAAGAATAAGCAGTGTCGCATGGATAGCGTAATCGAGCCCCAGGAACTCGGCTTCCCCGCGGGTACCCTGATAAAAACGTATAATCAGATGGTATACAGCCCAGCTGGAAGCCGCCATCGGAAGCCCCCAGCTCAACCAGCCGGCCAGACGTACGACCCCACGCCGCATGGCACTGCCTGGTTGCAGCAGAACATTGGCGCAGGCACTCTCCGCTCCCTGCAGGAACTCGCTCTTCGAATCATCGTGCAGCCGTTGCAGCCATTGTCCGAACGGACGCGAAGGCACGTTGCGCTGTTGCAGCAGGTTTTCCAGTTCACTGGCCAGGTCGTTCAGGCGTGTCTCTATGCGCCGGTTCCAGATCTCCGTCAGCAGCAGTGACGGCTGCAGCCTGCCCGGAGCGGCTCCCGCCTCTTTTTTCGTGGCACGCCAGGGCAGCCTTGACTCCTCCCGGAAATCTCCCGCCAGCAGACGGCTGTTGGTCAACAACTCGGCCGCCACATCCTCCAAGCCGTTTGAGATCTTCTCTCTCCAGGCGTTTTTCAGCTCATCCAGCGGATAGCCTTGCAGCTGGATGACAAAGCCTTCACTTACCCGTTGCAGCTCCTCCAGTCTTGCCTGCACACCAAGTTGCTGCAGCAGCTCCAGCCCATAGGTCTGTATGGCACCATTGACCGTCTTCTCCAATAGACCGAAATCGTCTTCCTCCCGATACGGATCGATACAACTTGTACGTAATATAACCGGATCACCGAATCCTTCCTGTTGCAGGCGTCGGCGAAAATGCTCTATCTGCTCTGAACTTCCCTGATCCCACTGGTTCATCACAAACAACCAGGAGTGCTTCTCTGCACGCTGCTGAACGAAACGCCAGCCAATATCATCCTGGTAGCGCCCGGGGCTGACGACATAGATCAGCCAGTCGATATAGGGCAGCCATGCCTGGACCAAGTCTCTGTGACGCTCTTCGACACTGTCGAAATCCGGCATATCCAGCCAGGCTATCAAGCGCCTCTGATCGTCTGAATGATAAGCAACCCTGGTCTCGTCCAATGGCAGATCAACGGGTAACTCACCAAGGCGATAATCGCCATGCAGATAGAGGGTCACTTCGTGGGAGGTGGGGCGCTCAACACCGGACCTGGCGATGCCCTCCCCGGCAAGGCGGTTCAGCAGACTGCTTTTTCCGACACCCGTGCCGCCGAAAAATGCAACGATCAGGGGGCGCTGGCCCTTGCGCGAAAAGATGGCCTCCGCCTGCTGCCGCTCTATCTCCCTGAGCTGATCGATCTCACGCGCCGTTATCCAACCCTCCGCGGTTGCCGATTCAGTCCACTGTTCCAGTTTTTTATGCTGCTGTTCGAATAGTTCGTTCACTTAGGGAGCCTCTGAATAAGTCTGGACGAATTGAATTGTGCTCAGGATCGGCAAGATCAAGGCGAGGCTCGCAACCAATAGCAGGCTATTGGCAAGATGTTCAACGAACAGATCGTCGCTCCTGAGTGCCAGGCAATCGCTCATGACTTGCTCAGAGGCTTCTTAGGTCCTGTTAACGCTTCAAGCGACTGTTCAGCTTGTTCGATTTGTTCGGATGAGATGGCGTAACAGCGCGCTTCAGGTATCGAGCGTGGCAGATGCAGCAGCCGCTCGGTGAGCACATCCTCGAATAACGCCTGTCGCAGCAGCACCAGCTGCCGCGCCTTCAGCTCGGATTCCACCTGCTTCATATACCCGCCCACTGCGCCCTCGGCCAGCAGCGAAGTGAATGAGAGCATGGCCGGGGTCAAAATCAGGTCGTTGATTCCTACACCGCCTGTCTTTACCGCCAGCACAATCGCGGCAGTATCGGTAGTTACCCGTGCCGCCCGCAGTCCGTTCAGGGTCGTGGGGTGCTGCTGCAGGTGGCGATAGAGACGCTGACTGGCCTCGTTGATCTCCGCCTCAAAGCCTTCTTGGTACTCCATCACGGCAGCCTGTGCCGCGCTGCTGATGCGGGGGCCCTCAAGATTCAACAGCGTCGAAAGCTCGCGCCACCAGATCTGGGTTGAATCCTCCGCTGCGAGCAGCCGTTCGCCGGCAATCCGCTGCAGGCCAATGAGCAGATGCGCTACCACCTCTTTCAGTACACCGATCTCCTGGTCCTCTCCTCCCGCTTTTTTTCCAGGAAAACGCTCTTTGAACAGACTCTGTAATCGGCGCGCTGGCCAGGTCAGTACACCCCTGATTTTAGTGAGCGCAACGGCGATTCCGGGGATCTCCAGCAACTCCAGCAGTCCCACGATGGCCCGCTGCAAGGCGTATGAATAATGGGGATTATCCAGGCATTCGCGCTGATAGCCCGAAAGCGCCTCTTCTATCCCGGCCTCCACCGCGCGCTCCCAGTTTTCCTGAGCCGCCAGCTCACGCCTGAGTGGAGCAGTCCACTGCGACCACTGTTGATTGAGATATGCGATCAGCGGTTCGGGAGCGCGATCGGCGGCAGCAGAACCCAGAAAAGCCGCCAGTCGTGTTCGGAGATTACGCGCGGCTGCGGTATTCGCCAGGGTTTCCTCAGCCCGTTCCGAGTAAGGCAGGGATAGAATGCCGTCGGGCGTGATGGATTCGAGCTGCAGACGCGATTCGAGGGATGATCGTAATGCCGCTTCGTCCATCCGTTCCGTTTTGTTAACACATATTATCAGCGGGATGTTCAGTGGCGCGATCAGTCGGAGCATGCGCCAGACCGAGCGATCGGCGTACTTCTCTCTGCTTACCACAAGCAGCAGGCCGTCGGCCAGAGCGCAGATCTCCGGTACAGTGTTGCGGTAAGTGCGGGAGCCGACAGAATCGAAGTCCGGAGTATCCCAGACGATGGCGTGGTGCTCGGTGAAGGACTCTTTCAGCCCGGCACGGCTAAGCGAGAAGCAATCGCCTTCGCCCGCAGTGTCCGGTGCCAGCTGCTGCCATCCTGGCAATACCGACTTGAGGCAGTGTACAGCATCCCCGCTTATCTCAGTGTTCACGAATCCATGCGTGTACCGGGTATGACCGGCCAGCGGACTTGCCGAAGCCAATTTCCTTCCGAGCAACAAATTGACGACACTGCTCTTTCCCGACTGGGTCGGTCCTATCACAGCTAACTGGAGCGGCAACGGCCAGTCGAGATTACGCTGGATCGAATTGCGCAGCAGTGCATTGGCAAAAATGAGTGTAGGCTGGCTTTCGTCTGAATCGCCATCCAACTCTGTAGATTCGTGCTCGCGCTGCTGCAACAGCTGGAGAAAATCACTGATTTCTTGGAGCGCGGAATGCATGGAGAGAGAGGATAAACTGAAAAACGCCTGCGGTCAGGTGTTTGTTAACCGACCCTACCCCTTTTCCCCGTTTTCCGGCGCCTCGTCCGTATCGGCCGGCGGCGATTTACGGGGGGAGAGATCATCATCCATCAAAATGCGGCTGGCCTCGCCCTCCAGGTCTTCGAACTGACCGCTTTTGGCGGCCCAAAAAAAGACGCCAACGCCGACCAGGCCGAGAACAATCATGCCGGGAATCAATCCGTAAATCACATCCGTATTCAGTCACTCATTCTGTTGAAACAGGCATCGCCGCTATCCTATAGGTTTAAACAGAGTCCGGATCCTGGCCGCATTACCGATAACCAGCAGGGAGCTGATAGGCATGGATACCGCAGCAACCAGCGGCGTAATCAATGCCATCATTGCCAGCGGAACCATGATTAGATTATAGGCGATAGAGATGCCGATGTTCTGCCTTATGGTGCGCAGGGTCCGGCGCGAAAGTGCAGCGGCCTGACGCACCCTCTCCAGTTCACTACTCATCAGAACGATATCTGCACTGGCGATGGAGACGTCGGTACCCGAACCCAGCGCGATGCCAACGTCCGCGCGTACCAGCGCCGGGGCATCATTGACGCCATCCCCCACCATGGCCACCCTGCGGTTGCGAGCCTGGAGTCCGGCGATAATCCGGTCCTTCTGTTCCGGCAGCACCTCCGCGATCACCTCCATTCCACCCAGCTTTCGGGCAATAATCTCGGCAGCGGCGCGGCGATCACCAGTCAACAACGTCACTTCCATCCCGTCGCGTTTCAGCGCATCAACCAGCGCCGGAGCATCTTTACGGAGATGGTCGTCCAATGCGATCAAAGCCTGTTCATCGCCATCGACGGCGAATCTCAGATAGGTAACACCCAGTGCATCAAGGCGCTCCGATTCGGCTTCAAAGCCTGGATTGAACGCCACCCCCAGCTCTTCCATCCAGGCAGTCGTGCCGGCAACCATCCGCTGACCCTGCAGCAGCGCTCCAACCCCGAACCCGGGTCGGTACTCAAAATCTTCTACGGTAGAGACGGGCACGCGTATTCCGGCATCTTCGGCACTGGCGATCACCGCGGCCGCAACCGGGTGTTCCGAGTATCGCTCAATGGACGCCAGCTGTTCGAGTACACGGCGCGTCCCCTCTCCCATCGAAGCGTCTTCCAGCAACCAATGTTCATCCCGGGTGAGGATCGAAGTGATGCGCATTCTGCCCTGTGTCAGGGTGCCTGTTTTATCGAACACGAAATGACGAATCGAGGAGAGGATCTCCAGAACCTCGCCGTTCTTTACCAGTATGCCATGCCGAGCCCCCAGCCCGGAGGCAACCGCTATCGCCATCGGCGTCGCCAGCCCGAATGCACAGGGACAGGTAATGATCAGGACCGCAGTAGCAGCCATCAGTGCTGTTTCCAGATCCCGCTCCAGCCACCAGAGGAAAGTGGCGATGGCGAGTCCGATGGTGATGGCCACGAACCAGGGCACAATGCGATCCGCCACGCATTGAATCGGCGCCTTGCTGGCCTGCGCCTCTTCCACCAGCCTGATAATGCGGCCCAGCGCCGTATCCTTCAGTAACCCTTCGGCCAATATCATCAACGCACCGTTACCGTTGATGGTTCCGGCCGAAACAGAATCGCCGACCTTTTTTCCGATCCCGCCTGATTCTCCGCTGAGCATCGCCTCGTCAACCGAGCTGGACCCTTCGCTTACCCGACCATCAACCGGGATCCTTTCGCCCGGCTTAACCAGAACGGTGCTACCTGGTTTTACCGAACGGATAGGAACGATACTCTCTTCTCCGTCCTGCACTATCGTCGCCACCCTTGGCTGCAGATCAAGCAGGCGCTGCGTCGATGCAACAGCCTGACGTTTGGAGAGCGCCTCCAGATAGCGCCCCACCAGAATGACGAACAGAAAGTTGACTACGGTATCGTAGTAGACCTCACCCACGGCCGAACCACTGAGCATCACCCAGACTGAATAGAGATATGTCACGCTCGCGCCGATGGCAATGGGAAGATCCATGCCGAGATGTAGGTTGCGCAAACCGCTCCAGGCGCCCATATAGAACGGGTAGCCGGAATAGAGCAGCGCAGGGGTGGCAAGGGCAAATCCCACCCAATGAAACAGGGTACGGTATTCACCCTTGTCGGCACCTGAGTAGAGTGCGATCGAGATCCACAGCAGATTCATCATGGTGAATCCCGCAAATGCCATGCGATAAAGCAGTTGGCGGTTTTGCTGGTTAATCCGGCTTTCGGCGGTATCCGGGTCATAGGGCACAGCCGTATAACCAATCTGACCCAGTCTGCCAATGATCGAGGAGAGCTTGCGGCGACTGTTGTCCCACTTGAGGTGCAGCTTCCGCCCGGAAAGATTGACCCGGGCGTCGGCGATACCCGGCATAGAGTGCAGACTGTTTTCGATCAACCAGACACAGGCTGCGCAGTGAATACCCTCCACCAGCAGGTTGATCTCGCGTAGCTCGCCCAGGTCATTGACGAACTCCTCCTGCACCTCATCCAGATCGTAAAGTGCCAGTTCGCGGGGCAGCTCCGGCGGCGGTCCCAGCAGGGTGTCATCTGGTGTGCGCTGATAGAATCCCTCAAGACCGGCGCTGTATATCGCCTCACAAACGGAGCGGCAGCCGTTGCAGCAGAATGCCTGCGACTGGCCCGCGATCTCCGCCGCCACCACTTCGGTTGGAGGAAGCGGAAGTGCACAGTGAAAACACCGACCTTCTGCATCAGCCTCCTGTCGCATCAGCGAAACCGGCAAAGCGTTCTAAGAGTGGGGTACACTAGGGCCTGTTAACACTAATCGAATGGTTACTGTTGCGCCTGAGAACGCGCCAGTCAAGGCGCGAGGCACGTGGTTTGTCATTCCAAATGAGCAAGGGCCTGCCCCGCGAGCGCAGCGAGTGCCTTGGGTACGAGCAACGCCGAGTGGCGCGTTCTCAGACGCAACCCGAAGGGCCGGAGCCCTTTTTCCGCTTAACGGCGTTATCAGTCGATTATTTGGAACAACCAAACTGCTCTCCCTCTGCCTTGTTAGTCGAAAAAAGGGCCTCCGGCAGTAGCCTTTCGATTAGTGTTAACAGGCCCTAGTTGACGCCGGCGCTGACCCAGTGAGGATGATTATACTCATCCGCTCCATTCTTCACGCTCACCAGAATATCCCAGAGTCCAAGCAGAGAGAAGGTTACCTCCGCCTGGTACTCGCCCACGCCTACCTGCTGCATGGGCACAGAGAAATCCTTTTTTGCATCCGACGGTCTGTAGGCGTAAAACGTCACCGCATCCGGCGTCACCGGTTTTCCACCACTATCCGTGACACGAAACCGGTAGCGTGCAGGTTTACCTATATCCACGACCTGCGGAGACTCAAGCTTCATCCGCCAGCCTGGGTCCCGGGCCATTTTCTTGAGTCGATTCTGCTCAAAATCCTGACCCCTCTCGTAGTAATCATCGTCCACCAGGCCGGGATTTGTCTGTATCGCCAGATAAACGCGATAGCCACTGACCAGTACAAAGGTCACCAGCAAACCAACCCATGCAACCACCCAAGGGCTTCGCCATGCGGATTGCTTATCTTTCATACCTGCCTCTGTGAAAAACGGCTGAATCGCGACAGGTCCCACTGACTGAATCTAACCATCACTTCGCGGGCCCCATAAAAATGCTTTGTCGCTCGCTCACAAAAGGTTGCCCGCTCTGGTCCGTGCCTTCAGCCCGAAACTGGATGGACATTGATTCGTCGATGATGCTCGCTCGCGGCACTCTGATGAAAACCGTCCTGGGTGTCACCTTGCCGCGACGCGAGAATATCGGCTTTTCGGCACCTACTATCTGCAGGCCCTCGATACCGCTTGCGCTGATTTTGACATCCATATCCTGCGTCATCTTGTTCAGGATCTTGACCGTATATCTGTTTTGAATGGAGCCGTCGCTCTGCAAAACGAACAGCGGTTGACGGGCGTGAATGACTTTGATCTCAATCGCGTCCAGTGTGGAGAGACCGTAGGCGATACCGATCAGCGAAAGTGCCAGTACCGCGGTATAGATCCAGATCCTCGGCCGCTTGAGCAGCGGACGGTCCTCTTTGCCATTCAGCGTATCCAGAGATTCGTAGCGGATCAATCCGGTCGGACGACCAACCTTCTCCATGACAATATCGCAGGCATCGATGCATAGCGCGCACATGATACAGCCCTCTTGCTGTCCATGACGTATGTCCAC
>Ga0316201_10001883_pt1 | contig 14587 bp, 10 predicted proteins | sample CS6wburrow_MG_FD_204516 | JGI IMG/M metagenome (GOLD analysis project Ga0316201, IMG submission 204516) | Coastal sediment microbial communities from Delaware Bay, Delaware, United States - CS-6 worm burrow | ecosystem: Environmental > Aquatic > Marine > Coastal > Sediment | place: USA... | reverse complement strand
AATCCAGAAAACATTATGACACGCTTTTTACCTGATGCATCTTCCACAGGAAAGAGTGTGGGTACCTCAAGGGAAGACTTCCAGCTCTCAGGTGTTGGCAATCTTTCGCTCCAGGTTTGACCACCATCATCACTTCTTTTCATCACGATCGGACCTCGACCATGTCCTTTTGGGTAGACACAATACATCGTTTTTCCATCTCCTAATAAAACAGTTGTTGGATGGCCCAGGTATTGCCCTTCCTCCCGATCGACAATGACTTGTTTGTCCGAATGCTGATCCAGATCGATGAATGGCAGGGAAGAATAATGCTTAGAAAAACCAGCCAGGTCAATTCCTTTGTTGTCAATTTCCTGTGCTTGCATCCCAAAGAAAGGTGGGCAAAACAGTAAAACAATTATCATTCTAAATAGCATAAGTCTTTTGTTATCATCAGAAGAATATCGTACCTACTCATCCATCTTTCTTAAATTGAGCCCAGACAATGATAAGGTTTCAATAGCTAAATCCTAAAAAGAATGTTCGAAAAATATCTACTGATCGTTCCCACTTCTTTATTACTGACTTTCCAATGCATGATTTGTTGGGGACAAGGCAATGAAAACGTGAAAATAAATGATTGGGAGAACCCAAAAATATTTGAGGTCAATAAGGTACCGGCACATGCCACCTTTTTTTCATTTGAAAACCGTGCACTGGCTCAGGAAAATGATCGGACAAAATCCACAAATTTCATTTCCCTGAATGGCGTATGGAAATTCAACTGGGTAAGAGACCCCGCGGAGCGACCGATTGATTTTTATAAAGAAACATTTGACGACAGTAAATGGGATTTATTTCCAGTGCCTGCCAATTGGGAAATCAATGGGTATGGTGTGCCTATTTATGTAAACCACCCTTTTGAATTCAAAATCAAAGACCCTACTCCTCCTGATATTCCTGACGGATACAACCCGGTAGGTTCATACCGCAAAGAATTTGATATCCCACCTGCATGGGATGGAAAAGAAATCTTCATTCATTTTGGTGCTGTTAAATCAGCTTTTTACATCTGGCTCAACGGTAAAAAAGTGGGTTATAGCCAGGGGAGTAAATTACCAGCAGAGTTTGACCTGACTCCATATATCCAGCTAGGAAAAAATACGTTGGCTATCGAGGTTTATCGTTGGAGCGATGGGAGTTATCTTGAGTGCCAGGACTTTTGGAGAATCAGTGGTATTGAACGCGATGTATATCTCTATGCTACACCGAAAGTACACATTAGGGATTTCTTTGTTCGGCCTGGTCTGGATGAAAACTATAATGACGGCGAGCTTGAGGTAGACATTGAAATACGGAATAAAAGTTGGCAAGATATCGGTCCTCATTCAATAGAAATTGAACTATTAGATCCAGACAACAAATCTATTTTCTTCTCGCCATTGCAGAAATCTTTTCCTGTTAAACCAAATGGAGTGTTCAAACACACCTTTTATAAAAAGGTAAACTCTCCTTCACAATGGTCCGCTGAAATACCAAACCTATATACTTTACTGATTATCCACAAGGATGTCCATGGTCAAATCCTGGAAGCGATATCCTCCAAAATTGGATTCCGAAAAGTTGAAATCGTCAAAGGGCAATTGCTAGTCAATGGGAAAGCTATTCTGGTGAAAGGTGTCAACCGCCATGAACATGATCCGATGACAGGTCATGTCATATCAAAGGAATTAATGTTGAAGGACATTCAGTTGCTTAAGCAATTCAATCTCAATGCAGTTCGAACCTCGCACTACCCAAATGACCCTTATTGGTATGCCCTCTGTGACAAGTACGGAATTTATGTGGTGGATGAAGCTAATATTGAGTCCCATGGCATGTATTATGATCCTGGAACAACGCTTGGTAATAATCCGGAATGGAAAGAAGCGCATGTGGATCGCTGTTTACGTATGTTGGAAAGAGACAAAAACCACCCTTCTATCATCATCTGGTCGATGGGAAACGAAGCTGGTAATGGAGTGAATTTCTTTGAAGCTTACGATCGTATGAAGCAGCGTGACCGAACTCGCCCGGTTCAATACGAGCGAGTTCAAAACTATAATAAATCAACAGGCAAAACGGAATATGACTATAACTCAGACATCATCTGCCCGCAATATCCCTGGGAAAAATCAATGATCTCGGCAGTTGAAAATAATCCTGATCGGCCATACATCATGAGTGAATATGCTCATGCAATGGGAAATAGTGTAGGAAACTTCAGGGATTATTGGGAAGATATCATTCCGAAGCACAAAAACATGCAGGGCGGATTTATTTGGGATTGGGTGGACCAGGGATTGTTGAAAGTCACTGAGTCTGGAGATACTATTTTTGCTTATGGCGGCGATTTTGGTCCGGAAGGCACTCCTAGCGATGGCAATTTCTGCCTCAACGGCATCATTATGCCTGACCGACGTCCAAATCCTGCTCTTTGGGAAGTAAAAAAAGTATATCAATACATGGACGTAAAACCAATTGATATATCAACTGGCAAAATCAGAATCTATAACAATTACTCGTTTCAAAATAGCCACAATCTTGATCTGAGCTGGCAGATTTTGGCAGATGGAGAATTGGCAATGTGTGGAATGAATCCAAAAACTGAAATTCCTGCGGGAGATAGCCTGGATGTGCAGCTTCCCTTTGACATGTTTCAACCACAGCAAAATGTAGAGTATTTTCTGAATCTGAGTTTTCAAACTAATATGGCAACTGATGTGATTCCGAAAGGCCATGAACTTGCTTTCGAACAACTTCAAATCCCGAATAAAAAGCAAAACCAATTCATCAAGATAAACAAATTGCCTCAATTGAAAATGGATGAAAATGAGCAGGAATTTAAGATGAAAGGTAAAAATTTCTCTATTCGATTGAGCAAGAAATCAGGGATGATCACATCATTTGTCTATCGAAATACCGAGTTGATTCAAAAACCACCCAAGCCGCATTTTTGGCGGCCTCCAACTGACAATGATTTTGGTGCCAGGCTGCAAAAGAAATTGGAAATGTGGAAGGCAGCAGGTAAAAATATCCAATTGAAATCAATCAACCTCATCAAAGAAGAAAAAGCTGAGATTGAAATCAATGTCATTTTTGAATTGCCTGAAAAACTAATCTTCCATCAAGTCAAGTACCGGTTTTACGGAAATGGGGACATTGTCATTCAAAACAATTTCGATCCTACAACCGGATCGGCATCGGGTCCAGATGAGCTGCCTCAAATGCCAAAGTTTGGGATGCAAATGGAATTGCCGGGTGCATTTTCAATGATGACCTGGTATGGACGGGGACCTCATGAGTCTTATTGGGATCGAAAAGCGGGTGCTCCGGTTGGACTATACAGCGGTACTGTTTCAGAACAATTTCACCCTTATATCCGGCCCCAGGAAAATGGCAATAAAACGGATATCCGATGGATGCTTCTCCAAAACGAAAAAGGGACAGGTTTACTCATCTCTGCAACTGAAGTGCCTTTGAGCATGAGTGCGCGCCATTTTGTTGATGACGATCTTGACCCCGGAATTCAAAAGGCTCAGAAACATGCGGGTGAGTTGAAGGAACGAGACCTGGTGATTTTAAATATAGACATGCAACAAATGGGTTTGGGTGGTATCAATAGCTGGGGTACTGTTCCACTTCCAAAGTATACTCTTCCCTCTCAGAAATACACATATACTTTTAAAATGAGTCCTTATGATCAGAAAATGGGGAAACCAGGGGAGTTGAGTAAGTTGACTTATCAATAGGTTTTATCGTCAAGGTGGTTCTCAATATTTGGAAGGGGCTTATTCACAAATAGCCATAAAAAAAAGGCGTCCGGGCTCCCCAACCCGGACTAACCAATAAACCAATCTCATGAATAAGATTAATAAGACGAAAAACTTCTTTATAGTGATCTAACTTGATGCAAGTTCATCTTGCATGAAAGTCAGTCTACATTGTCTGAAAAAAAGCGGTTGTCCTCTCTCATCTCCGGTTCTTCTTCTCCGCTGATTGTCCATCGGGATGCGTTTATTTCCGCAGCCGATGCAACATCCTCCAGATCGACATTTCTTCTCAAATAAGCGGGCTCATTTGTCAGATCTGCAATCGTATCAGAATTGTCAAGCTTGTTTGGACTTACCACATTGTACGTTCTTTGCTGCTCTCTCCGGATCGCTTCACGTTCCATTTTTCTGCGCTTGGCCTCTTCCATTCTGGCCTTTTCTTCGAGTTTAATGTAAGGCTCCTTGTATGTATAGTTTTTACCCCTGAGCTTGTCAATCGTATTTTGTACATCGTCAAACTCATATGTCGGCGCTTGTTGTTTGGATTCGATTGGGTCAGAAATAAACATATCTGTGTCTACTTCCTGAGTCAAATGATCTTCCTCGAGAGGTACGATGATCTTCTCTACTTCTTTCTTTTTTTCTTTCTTTTGTCCTGACTCAAATCCGGTGGCGATGATCGTAACAGAAATTTTTTCACCCATCGATTCATCCAGGCAATTTCCCCAGATCAAATCAGTTCCGTAACCAGCTTCATCCTGCACATATTCTGTAATCTCACCGATTTCATCCATGGTCACTTCTTTCGTGCCGGAAGTGATATTGAGCAGTATGTGTTGTGCGCCACGAATATCATTGTCCTCTAAAAGCGGACTGTTTAGTGCATCTTCAACCGCAATGCGTGCCCGGTTTTCACCTTCTGCAATGGCTGTGCCCATGATCGCAACTCCACTATCCCGCATCACCGTATTGACATCTTCGAAATCAACATTGATATAACCCGGTACAGTAATGATTTCCGCGATGCCCCGGGCAGCAGTTGTCAGGATATCATCCGCTTCACCGAAAGCATCAGACAAACCAAGATTGCCATGAATCTCACGGAGTTTATCATTAGAGATAACAATCAATGAATCTACATTCGCTTTCATTTCTTCCAATCCTTCCAATGCATGGCGGGCCCTTCTGCGTCCCTCAAAAGTGAATGGTAAAGTCACAATACCGACTGTCAGGATATCCATTTCCCGAGCCGCTTTTGCAATAATTGGAGCAGCTCCTGTTCCTGTTCCTCCACCCATTCCTGCGGTGACAAAAAGCATTTTCGTGCCATCTTCCAAAAACTTGCGGATATCATCGATCGATTCGATACACGCTTGTTTTCCAATTTGAGGACGAGACCCTGCTCCTCTTCCACCTGTGAGGTGCGGACCCAGATGAATCTTTATCGGCACTTCTGCATTTTCCATCGCCTGGCGATCAGTATTTCCGATGGCAAAATCAACGCCTGTGATTCCTTGTTTGTACATGTGTACGACGGCATTGCTTCCACCGCCTCCAACACCGAGTACTTTAATAATTGACTTTTCTTCTTTAGGTATATCAAATAACATATCTATAAATTTTAGAGGGTATTATAATTTGATTGCATACAATGGTCGTTGCTCATTTAAAAATCTGAATCGGGAGTAGCTTCAAAGAAAGCTTTGGTCTTGTCAAAAATCTTGTCAAACCATTTATTCCCTTTCTGCTCTTCGTGTGATTCTTCCGAATAATCGGTGTTCATTTGTTCCTGTTCTGCCTTTTCATTTTCAACCTCCCCATTGATCGCTTCCTGTTCCAGATGTTCAGCATATGCAATTTTCTCTTTGACTTTGATTCCGGAGATCAACAGCCCGATACCAGTTGCATAAATGGGGCTGGCAATGTCGTCTTTGTACCTGGTCGTACTCAGATGTTCAGTTGGCAAACCTATCCTGGAGGACAAACCAGTATGATATTCTGCCAGTAGTTCAATGTTTTTAAGAAGTGAGCCTCCGCCGGTGAGCACGATGCCAGCAATCAGCTTTCTTTCATATCCTGATCTTTTGATTTCCCATAGGACATAGTCATAGATCTCTTCCAATCTCGCCTGGATAATGAGGGAAAGATTCTTTTCAGAAATCTCTTTAGCATCCCGCCCTTTCAATCCGGGAATCGTGATGATCCGGTTGTCTACAATTTCATCAGACAAGGCAGATCCAAATTTGATCTTCAGTTTTTCAGCCTGATCATGCATGACGGTACATCCTTCCTTAATATCTTTTGTGATCACATTTCCACCGAAAGGCACAACCGCCGTGTGACGAATAATTCCTTCCTGGAAAATGGTTATATCCGTCGTTCCTCCTCCGATATCGATCAGAGCGACTCCCGCCTCTTTCTCCTCATCGCTGAGCACTGAGGCAGCAGAAGCGATAGGTTCGAGGGTGAGGTCTGTCACTTTCAATCCTGCCTTTTCGACGCACTTCTGAATATTTTTATACGCAGTCATTTGTCCGGTAATGACATGAAAGTTGCCATACAGGCGATGTCCACACATACCGATCGGATCAATGATCCCTTCTTCCTCATCTACGATATATTCCTGAGGAATGATGTGTAGGATTTTATCGCCGGGAGGCAATGCAAGTTTGTGCATATCTTCCATCAATAAATCAATATCTGCCTGGCATATTTCTTTATCCGCATCAGATAGGGTGAGTATTCCCTGATGTTGCAAGCTTTTAATATGCTGCCCGGCAATCCCAACCTGAACTTCCATAATGTCAAAGCCTGACATTTTTTCAGCCTGGATAACAGCCTCCTCAATGGCTTTCACCGTCTTGTCAATGTTCGTAACGACTCCTCTACGGACTCCTTCGCTGGAAACCTTTCCAACTCCAAGAACCTCAACTCCGCCAAGCTCCGTCCGGCGACCAACAATCACACAGATCTTCGTAGTCCCGATGTCCAGGGCGGCAACTACATCAGATGCAGAATAGTTTCGATACTTCATATGCTCAGATTTTTTAATATGTCAGGATAAATTTTTTTCACTTTCTTTTTCATTTACAAACCACCTGGCCTTCATATCGAAGGTCTAACTGTTGGTATTTCTCCCAGGCAAAACTTGGGATCGCTTCTTTATAGAATATTTTTAATCGTTCAACTTTGTCTTTCAATCTTGAGGAATCACCAACCATGATTCTTTTAGCTCCTATTTTAGGAATCAGGATAATTTGCTTTTTGTCATCCACATATACTTGATCTATCAATGAGCTCATAAAGACATCAGAATGAATTGTCTGCGCAATATGAAACAGTGATCGTGTTACCCTGTTTGACTCTTCAGTCACTTGCTCCTCTTTCATCACCGGCACATAACCATTTGCAATTGGTACCCGTACGGTATAATGTGGACTTACCGGGATTTTTATTCCTTCCCTATCCAGGTAATAGTCTCCATCGGATACACTCATGATACGCAACATTGGCTCTCTCTGCTGAACCCGAACATTTAGTTGCTGGTGAGCATCTACATACACATCTACATCTTTCATAAAAGGATTGGAAATCAATATCTCTTCCATCAGTTGCACGTCCAAATTCCTAATTAAGATCTGCTCGACCTGCCCGAAAACATCGATCACTTCTTTTTCAATATCTTCTTTTGTAATCAGATTATCTCCATCCTCTAATAAGAGCACTTCAATCTCAAGACCACTGGTATACATCTCCTTTTTGTGTTCTACCGCTGAAATCGATAATCCAGTCAGGCAAAACCCAAGAACAATCCAGAGGACGCGTCTCAAAATGGTATTTCTTTCTTCTTTTTTCATTCGTGCTTTTCTAAAGCATTTATAATGTCCGGTATCAACACATCCAAATCACCGGCTCCTAATATCATGATCACTTCAATTTCTTCTCTATTTAACTGGTTAATAAGCTCTTTTTTCGTTGTCAACTTCTTGTCCGGGTGTCCCATCAAATCCAACAAATAACCTGAATCAATGCCAGGTATCGGTTCCTCCCGTGCTGGATAAAGTTCAACCAATATTGGTTGATCCACTCTGTCCATCGCCTCTGCAAAACCCTCCCCAAAATCTTTTGTCCTCGAGAACAAATGGGGTTGAAAAACAGCAGCTATCTTATTCCCAGGAAAAAAATTCCTGGCTGCTTTGATTGCTGCTTCCAATTCCTTCGGATGATGCGCATAATCATTGATCAGATACCTCCCTTTTCTCAGTTCATGAATTTCAAACCTGCGATCAATTCCTTTGAACCCGGGTAGTATCTCCCGACATCTTTCAGGACGAATACCTAATCGCAATGCCATCGTCAATGCGGCGGTCATATTGGAAACATTGTGTTCACCCGGCATCCGCATTTTTAATCCTCTGATTTCTATTTCTTCAAATGAAAAATCAAAGTGAATAAAACCGTTTTCAATTCGTGTGATTTCGCTCCTGCTTTGCCCTGCATTCAATCCAAAAGAAATGCATTCAATTCCTCTGTCACTCAACGCATTTAAAAAATCTCCTCCCAGCACCTCTTTCAAAGAATCATGATAGATCAAGCACCCATCATCTTGAGTTTGCGCAACAAATACTTTATAACTTCTGATCATTTCCTCATGATCACCGTACACATCCAAATGATCCGCATCCATACTTGTGACAATTGTGCATCTTGGAAACAATCGCCAAAATGAACGATCAAACTCATCCGCCTCCATCACTACCCAATCGCTCTGCCCAGCTACAAAATTTGACTGAAAATTTTTTGATATCCCACCCAGAAATGCTGCAGTATCAATGCCGCCTTCTTTCATCAAATAGCTTAGCATGATTGAAGTTGTCGTTTTCCCGTGCGTCCCAGACACTCCGATTGCGTTTTTTGATTGACTAATCAATCCCAAAATCTCAGATCGCTTCATCATTGGGATGCCTTTCTTTCTGAAGAATTGCATTTCTCCTAATGACTCAGGAATCGCCGGCGTCCATACTACGAGATCTATTCCTCCAGGGATGCTTGATGCATCATCTTTATAATGAATCTGAACACCCTCATCTTCAAGCAATCGCGTCAGGGAAGTGTTTACCCGGTCATATCCAAACACCTCTTTTCCAAGATGTCTGAAATAACGCGCCAGTGCACTCATTCCGATCCCGCCAACACCGAGGAAATACAATCGTTGTATTTGATCGAGTTTCAGCATACTACCGTTGCCCTAATTGGATAATTTGATCAGCAATCATTTCTGCTGCATTTGGTCTGGCCAATTTTGCAATTTCTGTTTCCAAAGATTGTTTTGACTCAGCATCATCCAAAAGACTAAATGCTTCCTTCACTCCTTTTTCCTTCGCTTCCTGGTCCAGCACAAGTTTTGCTGCACCTACTTTTACCAACGACATGGCATTCATGCGTTGATGATCTTCTGCGACATTGGGAGAAGGAATCAATACGGCAGCTTTTTCTGCCAGGCACAATTCAGAAATCGTCAATGCTCCTGCACGACACATCACTACATCTGCCATGGCATAAGCGAGATCCATTCGATCGATGAATGGAAGCACCTTTACCTGACTGAGTTGCGCTGTCGGCACATTCCGATATTGCGCTTCATAAAGCTTACCAACCTGCCAAAGAACTTGTTTGTCCACATGGGACTGTATCGTTTCGTAGTTTGATGCCATCATTTCATTTAATGTTTTTGCACCAAGACTACCACCAAATACGAGTAATGTCTTTTTGTCTGGATTCAGTCCGAAGTGACGCAGCCCCTCTTCTCTCAAGTTTTGTAGCTGCACCAAATCTTTCCTGACTGGATTTCCCGTCATCACAATCCGCTCTTTTGGAAAAAAACGTTCCATCCCATCATAAGCCACACATACCTTTTTCACTTTCCTGGCTAACAACCGGTTGGTGATTCCTGCAAAGGAATTCTGCTCCTGAATCACTGCTGGAATCCCCATTCTTGAGGCTACTTCCAGCACCGGACCACTCGCATATCCACCCACTCCCACAACTACATCCGGCCGAAACCTTCGAACAATCCGCCAGGCTTTCATCATACTCGATGTCAGCTTGATCGGAAATGCCAGGTTGCGCAATGTGAACTTCCTTTGGAATCCGCTGATCCAAAGGCCTTCAATTGGATATCCTGCTTTGGGAACTTTCTCCATTTCGAGCTTTCCCTTCGCTCCGACAAAAAGTATTTCAATGAACTTGTCTTTTTGTTTTAGTGCATCCGCAATCGCTATTGCCGGAAACACATGCCCTCCTGTTCCACCACCACTAATGATGATTTTCATTCAAATTTTTTATTTCTACCTTTCCAACCTCTTCACTTGCTTGTTCAATGTACCGGCTGACACTCAAAATAATCCCAAGCGAAATGCAGGTAAACAGCATCGATGTCCCTCCTTTACTCACCAGTGGCAGCGTTAAACCTGTCACTGGAACGAGATGCAACGACACCGCAATGTTTGCAAATGCCTGGATCACGAGATTTAAACAAAGCCCCATCGCCAGAATCGCACCGAACGTTTTCGGGCTTTTCGTCACGATACTAATACATCTTAAAAAAAGTAAGAGGTATAGAAATATAATGGTGAACCCACCCACAAGGCCATATTCTTCACAAATGATGGCGTAAATAAAATCCGCATATGGGTAAGGCAAATAATTTCTTTGAACACTATTTCCGGGGCCGACACCAAACCAACCACCATCGGCGATCGCGATTTTTGCCTGTTGGATTTGATAGCCGCCATCTGAATTCACAAAAAATTCATTTAGCCTGGAAATCCAGGTATCTAAGCGGACCAATTCCGGAAAGAAAGTTCCGACGATAATCAAAAACGCAATCCCTACAATGCCCAGCAGTCCAAGCAAAGCGATATATTTTAGAGCCACCCGACCGATAAACATCATGACCACACATGTCAGGAAAAGCAAAGCTGCGGTTGACAAATCAGCTGGAGCGATCAATACACACGTTACCACAATCGGCACAATGATCGGTAGAAATGCACTGTTCAGATCCTTGATTACCTCCTGCTTCGTTGAGATCGATCTGGCAACAAAAATGATCAATGCCATTTTCGCAAAATCTGAAGTCTGAAATGAAAGTTGTAAACCCGGAATCGAAATCCATCTCCTCGCTTCATTGAGCTCTGAACCAAAAAACAACGTATAAATGAGCAAGACAACTGATCCAATCATCAGGAGCGGAGCCAATCTGCTATACTGCATATAGTGCAACATGTAACAGATATAGGTCAGACTTACACCCAACAATACTATCAGCCCGTGCTTGATCAGGTATACTTCGGTATGACCACCACGATATTGGAAAGCCATCGTACCTGCTGAACTATACACTGCTAACACTGAGAATACAGCCAGCAGGGCGACCACGATCCAAATGGATCGATCACCTTTTAAATTCCGGTATATGCTGATTGCATTCATTTATTCTATACTTCTTTCATTCAATTTGATCACGGCTTCTTTAAAAACATCGCCGCGATGTCTATAATGTTTAAAAAGATCAAAACTGGCGCAGGCTGGCGATAACAAAACCACATCTCCTTTTTGTGCAATGGAAGCAGCCCATTGGACTGCTTCATGCACTTGTGTAGTTTCCTTGATATCGAGCACCATTGTCGAAAACGCCTCTTTAATCTTTCGATTATCCATGCCCAGGCAGATTAAAGCTTTCACTTTTTCTCTGACAAGTTTTTGCAGTATCTGGTAATCATTCCCCTTGTCTTCACCTCCCGCAATCCAAATCACCGGCTTTTTCATTGCTTCCAGTGCATAAAAGACAGCATCAATATTCGTCGCTTTGCTATCATTGATATACTGGACTTCATCCCATTCTCCGATCACTTCAAGCCGATGTGCTTCATTTTGAAAAGTCGGTAATGACTCTTCAATTTTTTCAAAAGAAACACCAGCTAATGCGGCTGCAGTTGCAGAAGCAAGCAGGTTCACCTGGTTATGTCTTCCGATCAAATGCGCATCATCAATTGATAGTGTTTTTCCCTCTAGCAACTCCACCTTTTGATGGTCAATAAATTGCTGGAATTCAATCGGTATCAGCTGCGCATCGATTTGATATTTATTCAATCTTGAAGAAATACCTTCATCCATCGCACTGTAAATCAATTGATTGCGCTGATCCTGGTTCATACAAATCCGGAACTTGGATGCTGCATACTCATCAATCTCTCCATTGTATCTGTTGAGATGATCAGGTGTGATATTGAGCAGTATCGCGATATCCGGTTGAAATGTCCGAATACCATCCAATTGGAAACTACTCACTTCGATCACATACCAATCGCAAGGTTTTTCAAACACTTGCCTGGCGAAACTCTTTCCAACATTTCCTACTTCTGCGACATCCAAACCAGCATATCGCATCATGTGGAAAACAAGATGAGTCGTTGTCGTTTTGCCATTACTACCTGTGATGGCAACAATTTTCCCTTCCTGGTGTCGAAAAGCAAATTCGATCTCAGAAACCACCTCGATGTTTTCTGATACCAGTTGCCTGACGATTGGTGCAGAATCCGGAATCCCCGGACTTTTAATAATCAGATCTGCATTATTTAGTTTTTCAAAAGTATGTCCTCTTTCTTCAAAGAGCACCTGATATTGTTTGAGTTTTTCTTTCCGTTCACCAGCGATTTCACCGGAATCGGAAAGGAAAACCTGATATCCTTTTTGTTTTGCAAGCAGGGCTGCCCCGATGCCACTCTCTCCTCCTCCCAGAATGCCGATCATCATTTTGGCATTCATTCGTTATCTAATTTTCAAAGTAATGATGGTCAACACTGCCAACATGATGGCAGAGATCCAAAATCTTGTTACAATTTTCGCTTCATGCATTCCTTTCTTTTGAAAGTGATGATGCAGTGGAGACATGAGGAAAATTCGCTTCCCCTCTCCATATTTTTTTCGGGTGTATTTGAAATAATATACCTGGATTACCACGCTCAGATTTTCGATGACGAATATTCCGCAAAGGATCGGAATCAACAATTCCTTTCTTAACAGAATCGCCATTGATGCGATAATCCCTCCAATCGTCAAACTCCCTGTATCTCCCATAAATACCTGTGCCGGATATGAATTGTACCAAAGGAAACCGATACAAGCCCCCAGAAAACAGGCAGAAAAAACAACTAACTCTTCAGAATTCGGGAGGTAAAAAATATTGAGGTAGTCGGCAAAGATGATGTTACCGCTCACATAAGCCAGGATAGCCAAAGTAGCGGCAATAATCGCTGAGACTCCTGTTGCTAATCCGTCAAGGCCATCTGTCAGATTCGCCCCATTTGATACAGCAGTAATGATAAATATGGTGATCAATACAAACAGAATATACCCCCACAAATCAGTATTATCGCTCAGGAAACCGACCAGTTCTGCGTAATCAAGTTGATTTCCTTTGAAAAAAGGCACATTTGTCAATGTCGTCTTGACATGTACCATTTCAATTAGCTGATCAGGATTCTGCAAATCCCTGGAAGTAACCGTTTCAACAATCTCGTATCCCTGTGCTACCGCTTCTGCCGGTGACATCCGAACAACTACATCATTGCTCACCAACATGGCGATTCCGATGATACACCCAAGAACTACCTGCCCAAGGACTTTGAATAATCCTTTTAGGCCTTGCTTGTTCTTTTTAAACACCTTGATGTAATCATCAGCAAATCCAATAATCCCCATCCAACTGGTGGTCAGAATCATGAGAATGATATAGACATTATCCAGTCGTGAAAGGAGTAAGCATGGAATAAGAATGGCCATGATAATGATCACTCCTCCCATTGTTGGTGTCCCTGCTTTTTCCATTTGACCTTTCAGGCCTAAATCCCGAATGGTCTCACCTACTTGCAATCTTGTCAAAGAACGTATGATCCGATTTCCGAACAGCATGGAGATAATCAGTGATAATATGATCGCCGCTCCTGCTCGGAAGGATATATATTTGAATAAACCCGCTCCGGGTAAATCATAGGTCCGCTGTAAATAATCAAATAACTCGTATAGCATCTTTTCTAATCAATCCGTTTTTAAAAGTCAGTTGCGAGCGGACACTTTTGTCAATCTTTATTGACCATGGAATGCCCGCTGCAACTGCTAAAACCAACCTGAGAATGATAATAGAACCTATCTTATATATCTTTTGCCTAAGCATTAATTTTTTGTCTTTTGTATGTCCATCAATTCTTGTTTTAGAATTGTCATATCATCAAATGGGTATTTTACCCCTTTGATTTCCTGGTATTTTTCATGTCCTTTCCCCGCAACTAAAATCATATCCCCCTTTTTTGCCAGCATAACTGCTGTTTTTATTGCTTGTTTTCTGTTTGAAATCAACAACACCTTTTCTTTAGCTTCCTCATCAATTCCAGTCATCATTTCTTCGAGAATTTTCTCAGGATCTTCTGACCTTGGATTGTCTGATGTGAAAATCGGTACATCTGACATTGAAGCGACAACTTTTGCCATTTTGGGGCGCTTTTGTCTGTCTCTATCCCCTCCACACCCTGCGAGTGTAATAATTCGTTGACCCTGCTTTCGCATTTGCACAAGTGTCGAGAGTACTTTTTGCAAAGCATCCGGCGTGTGCGCGTAATCAACGATCCCATACACATCTTTCTTCGTACCTTTTACCAGATCAAACCTGCCTTCTGCGGGTGCCAGGTTACTGAGTTGTCGAAGCAACTCTTCCTGCTCTTCACCAAGTAAAATCG
>Ga0316201_10001881_pt1 | contig 14587 bp, 17 predicted proteins | sample CS6wburrow_MG_FD_204516 | JGI IMG/M metagenome (GOLD analysis project Ga0316201, IMG submission 204516) | Coastal sediment microbial communities from Delaware Bay, Delaware, United States - CS-6 worm burrow | ecosystem: Environmental > Aquatic > Marine > Coastal > Sediment | place: USA... | reverse complement strand
CGGGTAAACTCGGTGGCGCGATGGCGCGAATGATTGAGCATCTCTTGCAACCGCAATTACCTTGGCGTATGTTGTTAGCGCGTTATATGACAATGGGGGCCCGAAACGATTATACTTATACACGCCCATCACGGCGCGAGGGGACGGCGATTTTTCCCAGTTTACGCAGTACGCAATTAGAAATCGTGGTGGCTTTAGATATTAGCGGTTCGGTGAGTGATGAGGAAATCGCGCACTGTTTGGCCGAAATCAATGCGATTAAGGGGCAGATGGCGGCCAGAATCACGTTATTGGCTTGCGATGCGAAATTGGCAGAGGGGGGGCCTTGGATATATGAACCTTGGGAAGAGTTTATCGCGCCCCGTGATTTGATTGGCGGTGGAGGCACTTCTTTTAAACCGGTATTTGAATATGTTGATCGCGTATTGCAACCTCCCGATTTATTGGTTTATTTTAGCGATGCGGAAGGCGAATTTCCGCCAACTATGCCGGCTTATCCTGTGATATGGTTAGTGAAGGGATCGCAAAAAGTGCCTTGGGGGCAGCGGATTCAATTGAATTGACTGATCAGTTATCAGTTATCAGTTATCAGTTATCAAAGGATAGAGAAGGGTTTTGACTGATTGTCATGGTTGACGCTGATTAAATAATTCACAATTCACATTGGGTTGATCTTTGGTTCGCAATTCACTTTAGATGATCACGTTTTTTTCCTTTCATTGGTTTATAACGATTATTTATAATAAAGGATTAGATCATAGCCTTTATGAGTTCGTTATGTGATTCTGTTTGAGCTTTTTTTCGCTTTCAAATAAGCCTTTTGATGTTTGGCATTATTTTGAATTATGATCGTTTCCATGATCTCAGTTAAAAAACGAACTTATCCTTTATTATAAACAATCCTTGTCGTTATATAGCAGAATAGGAAAACGTGATCATCGAGTTTAATAAATAAGGACAAATGATATGACTAACACTGAACCGGTTCCTGAAACCGCTACTTCTGCTAAATTGTCTAAATTCAAAGACTTAGGGCATCAGGCACAACGTGTCATTAAGCCTTTACAAAGTCAAGTCATGCCACAAGTTCGGCGCTTTTCTCATGCGCTTAATGAGCAATATCGTAAGATCGATTTGAAACATGAACCCAAACAACGTCGTTTTTTTGTGGCGACGGTGACGCTTTTTATTGTCTGGATGCTGTTAGTGGGTACGCTGACTTGGAGCGAAATAGGGGTGGGTTTAATGGTTGCTGCGTTGACTGCGTGGTTATCAAGCAACCATTTAGCGTTTACTGATGATATTAAATTCAGTCCAACAATGCCTTTGCATATTTTGCGATATCTACACGTTTTTGTTGTCGCATTAGTACGTGCTAATATTGATATGGCACGTCGAGTACTCTCACCGTGTTTGCCAATCAATCCTGCTTTGGTTGAAGTGGAAACACAACTCCACTCTTCTTTGGGCAAATTAATGCTTGCTAACAGTATCACGCTCACACCGGGCACATTAACAGTCGATGTTGTGGAAAATCGTTTACAAGTGCATTGGGTAGACAGTACGCCTGGTGAAGATTTAGAATCGGCTACCCGTGCTATTGCAGACTCTTTTGAACGTCATTTACGGGAATTTCTTGAATGAACCTACATTTATACTTAGAAGTCTTCGGCTTGATTTTAATAGTCGGTGCATTAGTGTTGGGGCTATGGCGCTTGTTCAAAGGGCCGACAGTACCTGATCGCGTTGTCGCGGCCGATACCTTGGCCATTATTGTAACGGCCGGTTTAGTTTGGCTGGCTAGTCAATTAGATAACCCCATTTACTTGGATATCGCTTTAGTCTATGGCGTACTCGCTTTTGTTGCGGTTGTTGCTATAGCGCGTGCGATTGAAGGTTCACATCGTTGAATACTCAAAACAAAAAATAAACGCTAAAGACGCTAAAGACGCTAAAGGGCGCTAAAAAGGCTATCTATAAGTAGGGACACATAAATCTTTTAACATTTTTTATATATAAGAATTTTGTTAAAAGACTTTTGTTGACCTACATATCTATTTGCGTTCTTTTGCGTTTTTAGCGTCTCTTGCGTTATTTTTTTTTCATCACCTACAGTGCAACACGATTAATGAAGTTTAGCATTACCCATGTCATTTAGTGAATACAAAAATTATTCAGCGGCTGAATTGAAAAACATTTTTAAAGTCAAAATTCTCAAAAACGAGCATTTGTTTAGCACTTTTAAACCCAAGGATAAAGATTATTCTATTTTACAAACCGCTGTAAACAAGATGCTTTCCCGCATTAATTTGTCAAAATCAGATAACGAGGCAACCAGAGGAAGCCTTTTAGTTTCACATATTTTGTGGGAAGCGAGTGATGTTTACAATTTAGGGATTTTCTTTGAACCACCAGTCGAGCTGAGTCAAGCAGAAACACCTGATTTGCCACATCAGCTAAACGGTAAGTATGATTGTGCTTTGAGCTTTGATGATATTGATTTGATATCACCAATTATTTCAGTGGTTGAAGTGAAAAAAAGTAGTTTATCTGATGGTTTAGGTCAATTAATCGCTGAAATGTACGCGACTTTAAAAAAGTTTAAGCAGGAAAAAGTGTATGGCATTATTACAGATGGTGAGATATGGAAGTTTTTCTTGCTGAAAGAGGCCATTTTGTTTGTTAATGAAACTAATTATTACATCAGCAATGTTGCTGATATTGTTGATAGAATTGGTTATATCGCAGAAAACGAGTACAACGGATGATGGGCCGATAAACTGATAAGTTGCACCCTCATCGTTGTACGTGGCTCGGGATGCAATTAAAATGTAATTAATGTAGCGAAACCCACCGTTTTCGGCGATTTGGTGGGTTTAGCTTCGCTGGCCTTCGGCTCGCTCCGCTACGCTCCACTCTACCCACCCTACGCAATATTAATTTTAACACTATGATAATACTCGGAAATCTCTTTATAATACTCGGCGCAGCCTTTTTATTTTTAGGCGCATTAGGGCTGGTACGTATGCCAGATCTTTATAACCGCATTCAAGCGGGAACAAAAGCCGTCACACTGGGCTCCTTAGCCATCCTGTTCGGCGTCGCCTTTCATCACCCTGCTTGGTTGCCTAAATTGTTATTGATTGCGCTATTCATTTTACTCACTTCACCAGTGGGCTCATCTACCATTGCCCGTGCCGCTTATTTAGCGGGTTTAAAACCATTCACCCTCTCTTCCAAAGAAAAAGCCCGGTACTTAAGTCAGCAGGAGGAAAGCTAATGTTATTTTGGATCACTTTAATCAGTGTGAGCGTCATGCTAGGGGCCGCTTTTGCCGTACTCTTTTTAAAAAATTATTTAGCCGCAATCGCAGCCATTTCCGTCGTATCCCTAGCCCTATCCGTCTTATTTGTTGTACTACAAGCCCCTGATGTGGCTTTAACAGAGGCCGCCGTCGGCACAGGCATCAGTGGCGTTATCCTCGCTTTAACCTTACGCCGTGTAGGCCTTTGGAAAATTGAAACGCCTGACAAAAAAGAAAACATGTAGAAGGCTAATCCTGCAATCTATGTCATTATTTAGATTTGAGAGGATAGAACGTTGATTTGACTGATTAAACTGATATCCACTGATCTTTATAATTAAATCAATTAAATCAATCAGCGTCAATCATGACAATCAGCATTTAGCGAAGCTAAATATCAGCGTTCTTATAAAATCCCCTCATCTTCCATTTCCCAAACGTGGCGAACTGATAATTGAACAGTGATAACTGATAACTGATAACTGATAACTGATAACTGAAAAAAAAGGAAACATAATGAATTTACGTGAAATCACGAGTCTGATTTTCATCATTGGCTTAGGTTTACTCTTATACGCGGTTTTTAAAACCTTGCCTTATGGTGAAGTCGTCACAGGTATTGGGCCTGCGATTCTTGATCGGGCCCCTGAAGAAGTCGGAACGGCTAATATCGTTGCTTCCGTATTACTCGCCTATCGCGGGCTAGATACATTGGGCGAATTAACCGTTTTATTTGTCGCCGCAACGGCCATAGGTTTGGTATTAGGGCAACGTCGCCCTGATACACCATTCGATCCAGAAGCCGGTTTTATTTTGCGTAGTGCCGCGGATCTGTTATTTCCCTTTCTCATTATTGTTGGGGCTTATATCATTTTACATGGACATCTCACGCCAGGTGGTGGATTCCAAGGGGGCGCGATTTTAGCCGCTGCCTTTTTTATTCCGCTTTTAGCCTCGCCAGCCAGTTCACTAAACCATCACGTCAGTAGTTTGATTGAAGGTTTAGCCGGTGCGGCCTTTATTATTATTGGCCTCATTGCATTGTTCGGAAAAGAGTATTTTCTAGCGCCCCTATTTGGAACAGGTGAAGTGGGGGAATTATTTTCGGCAGGTAGTTTACCTTTGCTATATTTGGCCGTTGGATTGAAAGTCGGTGCCGAATTAGCAGGGTTGTTAGCGCGTCTTTCAGAAACAGAAGCGAGTGATTAATTAATGGAAAGTATCATGACAATAGAAGAAACAGCTTGGATATATCTCTTATCTTATTCTGGTGCCCTCGGCCTCATCTTATTAGGCATTATCGGCATGGTAATATCTCGACATATGATTCGCATCATACTCGGATTAATGCTACTCGAAGCAGGTGTGAATCTCTTTTTGATCACGATAGGCTATCGCGCCAATGGCGTTGCCCCTATTTTAGTAGATGGACAAGTGCCCGCTGCAACGATGGTGGATCCCATTCCACAAGCACTGGTACTCACGGCCATTGTTATTGGCGTAGGTGTTCAAGCTTTAGCACTCGCGCTGGTCGTGAAAACGTATAAAGCCTATGGCACATTAGATACGCAAGAATTGGCAGAGAAAATTGCCCAAGAAAGTGGGACGCACATAGTGGATGGCATACCCGTCTCCCTGCCCGTACCCGCTATTCGACAACTCGTGGAGGAAAAATCAGCATGAATGCTATTTGGTTAGTTGCTTTACCCTTACTCGGCGCCTTTATACTGCCTATCGTGTACCGTCGAAGCACGATGCTCGGCTATTGGACAGGCCCTTTCATACTGCTTGTCAATCTCGCAATCGCTTTTGAAATCTGGCGTAGCATTACCCCAGAACAAGGGGCACACAGTATTGCGATGGGCGGTTTTAAGGCACCTTTAGGCATTGTTTTTTATGTCGATAAATTAGCCTTATTATTTGTGATCATGGTTGTGCTAGGCACACTGATTTTATGGCTAGGCAATAAAATCGGGCAAATTCGAGAAGAAACCCTGCTATTATTGATTGTCGGCGGCAGTTGTGGGCTCGCCCTCTCAGGCGATCTCTTCAATATCTACGTCTTCTACGAAATCGTTGCCGTCGCCTCCTACGGTTTAGCCGCCAGCCGAGGAACAGGTGCCGGCTATGCCGCCAGCTTACGCTTTCTCATTTTAAGTGCATTAGGTTCCTCGCTGCTATTACTTGGCATCGCCTTGATTTACGCCGTCACGGGCACCTTGAATTTATCCCACTTGGCCGAACTCGCGCCCGAATTGTTAAATGGCACAGTCGGGATAGTCGCCTTCGCGCTAATGTTAATCGGCTTGGGTGTCAAAGCCGAACTGTTTCCGATCAATACCTGGGTACCAGAAGTTTATATGACAGCACCTGCCCGCGTTTCCGCACTACTCGGCGGCATCGTTTCCAAATTAGCGTTATTAGTCATATTACGTTTTCTCATATTGATTTACGCCGACAACACCGAAGCCCATTTATTATTACTCAACTTAGGCATTTTAGGCGTGATCAGCGGCGAATTAGCGGCCCTACGGGCAACCGATTTACGGCAAGTACTGGCTTACTCCTCTATTGCACAACTGGGTTTAGTCGCCATCGCCTTTGCCATTCCAGGCCCCGCAGGTGTCATAGCTGGAATCGCCATAGCCCTACATCACGCCATCGTGAAACCCGCCTTATTTATGTTCACCGAAGCCTGGGGCGGACAATTAGCTCGCTTAGCCGGCGCCGCAAAAGTGTCCATGCTGAGTAGCCTACTCTTTTTAGTGCTCACCCTATCACTGGTAGGCATCCCCCCCCTTCCCGGTTTTTGGGCCAAATTGTTATTGCTCAAAGGCGCATTAGCCATAGAAAGCAATTGGTACCAAATGGCAATCGCAGTCATCTTAATAGCCACCGTGATAGAAACCGCCTATTTCATACGGATTGCACGTTTAATGTTTCAACAGCCGAAACCTGAAAAACCCGTCAGCGCACCCGAATCACGAGAACTGGCACCCGCCCTTGCGTTAGTTGCCCTACTTTTGCTCAGCGTTTTAACCGTCGGCCCAATTAGTCAAAGTTTAACAGCAGTGGCTTCTGAAGCCGCGGATAAAAACGTGTATATCGATCAGACTTCATCTGTATTTCAGGAGTCTTTCAAAAGCAGTACAAAGCCGTAAATGACAACAACTATTGGAGTGCATGTTATTTTGCTGCCAACCAGCAAACTAAAGTTTGCACTCTGACTTGCCAACTAAAAACTGCAACCATTGGTTGCAGAAATGAAAAACGCCAACCACTGGTTGGAGAAAATCAACCTCGAAGGAAGAATCTTCACTGTCAGCTTTTTTTGATCGTCTAATTCATCTGTGTTTTATGTTGAATGCAAGCTATTTTACTTTCGCGATTGAAAAAGACAAGATGAACCAAGGAATTATAGCAATGCTTAGAAAAACATATCACATCACAGTGATTTGGGATAATATATATTGAAAGCATCTAAAAAAAATGGCCCACGCCTTACCCGCCATCAAACTGAAAATGATTCAAGGGAAGGCGGGTAGTCGGAAATAGGCGAATCCCTCTCATTGGGCACCGTTTGTGGTGTATGAGGATGGGCAATAAGGTTTTTGAAAAATATTATCACCTTTAAAAAGCCTTCAAAAGGTATTTAACCACCACAAAAGTTATTTCTACAATCCAAAATTTCAGAAGATGCCTCACTGATGGCTTCGCTTTTCCTCAATTTCAAATTTTTCACTTTTTACCAACTCGATACTGTTATAATTCATCGTGTCTCTGAAATGAAAATGCCAGATTGAATAAATTTTGGGGTGTATTTTCTGCCACGGATAGTTAAAACTAAACTCTCATCATTCAAAAAAGTTCTCAGCAGGCTTGAAGCATAAGCAAAATCCAGATGTTGCATTTCTGAATTGCCGACAAGAGAGGTTTCCAGCCTGAAGTCCAACTTTGATCTGTAAATTTTCTGTTTTGTGATAATTTCTGGAATGTCAGTATAGCCCTCGCCCTTTAAAAGAGCATAAACGCCGTTTTTAACCGGTAAAATAAACAGGTTGTTTTCAACAAAAATGTCGGGTCTTTTTTCCCTTGTGTCTTGCTTGCATAGCACCCGGGGTTCTTTTTCGGTTGTTAACTTGAAATCAAAAGTGGCACGCTTTATCTGTTCTGCAGTAATGATAAATGGACTGTCATCAAAGTCATGTTTATGAATGTCATACTTGTCAAAAATTGAACGCCATGGTTTGTGGTTCCTATTCGTAATTTGTAATCACCAGTTCGTTAATTTGCCCCCGTTTTGCAGCATTGCTATTTATCATTCTGCTAGCGTGAACACGGTGCAATCTGTAGCCGTTATAAATTTGTTCAAAAAAACAGTCCTCTGGATTTTCATTTTTAGGATCAGAGTTGCTTAACATCAGCCTGGCGTGCTTTTCATTATCCATTTTTTTAAAAAAATGGGCGAGTTCAACCTGATCTCTGTCTGTAAACTTAAAGCCGGCATAATTTGTGAAACTTGCTGTTTTAGTGAGAGGACGGTATGGCGGATCAAAATAGACAAATGTTTTTTCATCCACGCTCTCAAAACAGTTCTGATAATCGGAATTCAAAATTTCAGTATTCTGTAATATTCTTGAAGCAGACATAATATTATCACTGTCCAGAATAGTGGGTTTTTTGTATTTTCCGAAAGGCACATTGAATTCACCTTTTGAATTTAAGCGGAAGAGTCCGTTAAAGCAAGTTTTGTTCAGAAAAATAAGCAGCGCCGCTCTCGGTATTCCGTTGTCTGAAAATGTTCTGTCATTGATTTCAATCTGTTGGGTATTGAAATGCTTTCTCATTGACAAAAACATATCCGCACGTTTTTCTTCATGAGTGCTATCATATTTTTTCTGATACTGTTCAAGAAATTCCAGCAGAATATCCGGCTGCTGCTGAATAACCCGATATGTCAGAATCAGATTTTTATTGACATCAGAAATATAAGAGGAACGGATATTGTATTTCTGCATGATTTCAAAAAAAACAGCCCCCCCACCGATGAAGGGCTCTACATATCTTTCAATTTTTCCCTTCCGCAGTTCAGGCGGATAGTAATTTTCAAACTGTTTGAGCAACTGATTTTTTCCGCCTGCCCATTTCAAAAAGGGTTTTGCCTTATTAACAGTTGACATTCAATAGGTTACCTCATTTGTATGTCTATCACGTTTAAATATCAACCTAATTTTTTATTTTATTAATAAATTATGGAAAAAGAAAATCTAATTTTGTTCAAAAAAGAGTTAAACAGTTTATGACTTTATAGGTTTTATTGTCTTTGGGCAACTTGATCGGGTGTCATTAAAAGTAATCAAGACAAGCAAACCTCACTTTTAATCACACCCAACAGTTAAAAAGGGCGATAACAAAGGTTCGCCCCTACAGGGCAAATATAGGGGTGAAGCTATCTATATGTTCGCCCTGTATTGGCCGGAAATTATTTTTCTGAACTGAAAATATATATCATATTATTATTTAAGTCTTTTTTTTTAATCTAAATGCTGCCTAACCGATTTTTATCTTTTTGAGAATGCATCAGTTTTCTCTATCATCAACTCTCTTTTTTTGATATATTTATTAATTCTTTCTTTAATTAATCTGAGGTGATTTTTAAAATGATCCAATCTCGCTTTGTCTTAATTAGCATCACTTTATCTTTGGTGATTGTTTTTTGTGTCTCAGAAAACGTCCAGGCTTTTTCAGAGCAAGTCTATCAAGCTCAACAAAAGTTATCAGAATTGGGATACGATCCCGGCTCAATTGATGGGGTTTCTGGTAAAAAAACCGCTTTGGCCATTATGAAATTCCAAACGGCTCAAGGATTACCCGCAACGGGTCAACTTGATGAAGACACTCGCCAGAAGCTTGCCCTCTCTTTTAGTGGGTATGATTTATTGCCTGCAAAGGACTTAAAAGCCATTAGTCAGCGCATGACAGCAAGGCTTATCAAGGCCTTTAAAACCCAAAACAAGACACGCGCGGCCTATGAGGAAGCGAGAAAATTTATTGCTAATCGGCTTAACACAATCGCACAACAAGGATTTTACAATGTCCTTTTTGTGCAGATTAATGACACGAATACCAAAAATATGGGGTATAACAAGCTGACAGATAAAGAAAAAGATATGCTTAAAAGCATATTAAAAAGAGAACTGTTTGAATTGGGATACCGGATTGAGTCATTAAAATTTGATAATATCGGTTTACATTGGGCGATTTCTTGGGAATAACATCAATAAAATCAAGCCTCATCTGGCCTGATTTCAAAACTCATCTTCTCCCCTTATTCACTCCGTTAAAAAGTGTTATTTTTTAATGTCACGCAAAGTCGCATAAGGAATTGATTGATAACAGTTCTTTGCGCCTTTGCGCCTGCCTTGTAGAACAGTCCCTGTTTTGAAAATAAATAAAAGGAGAACAACATGAACCCAAAAACCAAATTGATTCGTTTTGATTGGGCGATGAAAACCTTATTACGTGACAAAGCCAACTTTGACATCTTGGAAGGCTACATTTCAATAAGTTACCTTATTTAGAAACAAGTCTAATGATATCAATCACAGTCCAAAAAGGGTGATTTGATTCAGGAGAAATTATGCTTTGGAATATTGAATATACTGATGAATTTGGAGAATGGTGGGATATCCTAACAGAGGCGGAAAAGGATGAGGTAGAATTTGTTGTCTTACTACTGGGCGAACGAGGGCCTACATTAGGTTATCCTTATAGTAGCAAAATTATAAATAGCCAATACAATTTGCGGGAACGACGTATTCAGTGTCAAGGTAGGCCCTATCGAGTACTGTATGCTTTTGATCCACGCCGTGCAATTATTTTATTGCTTGGTTACGATAAAACCGGCGATGATCGATGGTATCAAAAATGGGTACCTTTGGCAGAACAATTGTACGAAAAACACATAGAGGCCTTGCAAAAAGAAGGCTTAATACCAAAGAAATAGCTGACAACAACACACAACAGGTGAACTCTATGGCTAAAAAATTTATCACTTTACACAATGCCAGAACATCAGAAGCCAAAGCGCGTGTCGAAGCGCGTGTTCAAAGCGCCTTATCTGAAATGCCCCTTCAGGAACTTCAAACGGCTCGGCTACTTTCTCAACAACAATTAGCCAATATTCTTGATATTGAACCAGCCAGTATTCATCAATTAGAACGTAGCACTGATATGTACATCAGTACTCTACGCAGCCATATAGAAGCAATGGGTGGGCAACTGGATATTACCGCTCATTTTCCAGATGGAAATGTATCTATTAATCAATTTACGGAGATTAATGACAAACTGTTAAATGACGGTTTAGTCATGTCAAATAAGTGGCATTCTGTATCAAGCCAAACACAAACTCAAGTTGGAACGTAGTCATTACGACTTGGCAAACTTCAATGGCGCTTTTGAAGCCGCTTTGAAGTTATAATCAACCTATTTTTTAAAATTAAACCGATTCACGATTGGCATTTAAAACGAGATTGATTGCTGTCAGCTTTGAGAAAAATGTTTTCACTGGTCATAAAATGAAATACAGAATTTTACTTGAACAAGATGAAGACGGTGTCTTTGTGGCTCAGGTGCCTTCTTTACCGGGCTGTTTATCACAAGGGAAAACCAGAAAAGAAGCCCTAAAAAATATTCAAGAAGCCGTTGTTGTGTATTTAGAAAGTTTGCAAGTGCATAATAAGCCTATTTCGCCTTCTATTTAGAAATTGTGGAGGTCGTATTATGAGCCGTTTACCTCGTGTTTCAGGACGTAAAGTGGTTCATGCTTTGAGTAAAATCGGTTATGAAAAAGACAGACAAAGGGGTAGCCACATTGTGTTACGAGAAATAGAGGGGGCCCCATCGGCGACTCGTCGTTCCTGATCATGATGAAATTTCCAAGGGGACTCATCTATAGCGTTTTTTAGATTGAATGAAGTCGCGTATGGAGTGCAAACTTTAGTTTGCCATCCCCTTCGAGTGCTTAAAAAGCTGGGGGTGCATTCCCAAAAAAAGGGTCATCGCAAAATAAATTTTGCACTCCAATTACCGCAAAATAAATTTTGCACTCCAATTATCGCAAAATAAATTTTGCACTCCAAGAGTAGAGCAAAATAATCATGAGATGGGAAAACGCTAAATCTGGGATGAAAAAATCATCACACACAATAGCTGAACAGACGCACTCCAGCCTTTGCACCAATCCGATCATTCCCCGGATCCGTTGTACTAGGTTGAAATACTATGAAACTCTTACTCAAATGGCTAATTTTACTGCCCTTATTAAAAAAACTCGTGAATGTGCCACAATACTGATTATGTTGACCAGTTGGCTATTGATTCAATACGGCCAATTATGGGGCGCGATTTATTCCGTTTTTTTGATAATCGCCCTGTTCCCATTGAGTTTTGTGCTATTCAAATATGGCATTTGGCTGAGTTTTGCGATACCTTGGGCAGCCGTTCAACTACGACAACTGATTGATTTTTAAGGGTTTACAAAGCTCGTTATTGGAGTGCAAAATTTATTTTGCGGCACCAAATGGCAAACGGCAAGTTTGCACTCCAAAATAAAGTTGTTCCGATAGAGGAAAAGCTTTATTCTTTATTTGATATAAGTCACACCAGTCTCTTCAGGTATTGTCAGAGTACCCACTTCCTTGACATAGTTCACAAACGATTCCGCATAGTCAAAATAGGTATCAATACCCCGCCCCTCTTCTAAGACTTTGCCAAAGGTGGTATAACCATCTTTGCCGCTGGCCAGAAAAGAAATAGCCCCCACTTTGTACATTTTAGCCGGATCAATAGGCGACCACTCGCCCTTCTCATCTCGGAGGTCAAGCTGGGTAACACGTTGATTCGTCGGGCGTTTGACTTCAATGGTATAACGGATAGCGGCCGCGTAAGGAAAAGAACCGTCAGAACCGCCCTTATCAAGGTAATTATTCAAGGCATCTTCAAGCACTTGTTTGACTTCTGCTCCGCTCATCTCCAACACATAAAGTGTGTTACTAAATGGCAGTAAGGTGTAGGCTGTTTCAATGGTAATATCACCCTTGGAGAGATCAATACGCACCCCACCGGCATTTTGAATCACGATATCCACACCATAGTTTCTACTATTCAATTGCAGGAGATAGCCTTCTGCAATGATAGGGACAATCTGGCTGCCATTAGGTAGTTCAACACCCGAGTCATGAGTGCCGGGTATACGAATATGCAATAAGTTTTCAGCGGCTTGCCCAATCACTGTTTGAGAGAGTTCTTCCACCTGTTTAGTATAGGCCGCTAATTGTTGGGTTATGACGGGATCGGGTTTGACAATGTCGATATTGGGGTTGTTGGCAATAATCGCCTCAATCTTGGCTTGTGTTTCAGCATCCACTGGCTTTCTATCGCCATCGGCATTGCGTTGTTGAAAGCTATCGCCAACCAACAAAACCGGATTGCCTTGACATTCTGTGACAAGCCCCTTGTCATCAAATGCCACACTTAAAGAACCCACCAGATAAGAATATTGCCAGGCATGGGCAATACAAACCGGTTCACCACGAGGTGAAGTGACTTGGGTGGGATAAGGGCCTTTTGAAGTCAGGCCAAGATCAGTTAAATCACCTAACAGTGTGTGGGAATCACCGCCAATAATCACATCAATGCCGGCAACCTGTTTGGCAAGGGCCTGATCTTTGGTATAGCCGTAATGGGTCATCAGGATGATTTTATTGATCCCCTTGCCTTCGAGTTCTTCAACCATTTTTTTGGCCGTTTCGACTTCATCAGAGAAGGTTAAATCTTTGCCGGGCGAGGAACTATAAAGGGTTTTCAGGGTTTCTATGCCAATCAGCCCGACTTGTTCACCCCCCATCTCTTTAATGAGGTAAGGCTTAACCAGTCCTTTCAAGTCAGGACTCTTAGAAAAATCAACATTAGCCGCCAGAGCGGGAAAAGTCGCCTGTTTCAGAAACTTGGCAAGCACCGCATTACCATCATCAAATTCATGGTTGCCCAACTCAAAAGCATCAAAGCCCACCGTGTTCATCAGTTTCACGTCAGCATCACCTTTAAATAAGGTATAGTACAGTGTACCTTGCAACGCATCACCACTATGAAGTACCAGCGGATTTGCCGCATAGTTTCTCAATTCATTAATTTTGCCCGCGACTCTGGCAAAACCACCCAGTTTAACCCGCGTTTCTACGCCGTCAAATTTCAGATCATAGTCTTCTTCCACCAAATGGGAATGATGATCATCAATGTGGAGCAAGTGAACAGTAAAAGGGGTGCTCGTGGTGGAACTGGCCTGAGTATCATCATCATCATCACAGCCCGGCAGTCCCAAAATGAGAACGCCTGTTAAGACAGGCACAAGAGATAATCTCTTGTTTATAAAAGGTTTTGTCATATAAGTTTCCTATTGATTGTTGTTGTGAAGGGATAATCATAAATAAATTCTTAAAAAGCTTCGCTCACGCAGAGCCGCAGAGACGCAGAGAATCAAAATAAAATCAGAGTTGATTGAGCGAAACCTCGCTTTCTCTGCGCCTCTGCGGCTCTGCGTGCTCTACTCATAAAGCATAATATCCCCAATGATTTGGGCCCATTCACCAAATTCAGGCACTTCAAATAACACTGAGCCTATGGCACGTTGCATATCGGAGACTAACATCACACCCATCTCACGGTGTTTAAATCGCCCTGCAAACTTGAGTATATTACCATAAATTTCTTGGCAATTCGCTTTATCTTGAGAACGAATGGCTAATCCGACTAGGGCTGCTGCAACCGCATATTTTAAATCAATTTCTTGAGGGGGTTGCACAGCTTCGCCCCGTAAAATCGCGTCTATATCAGGCAAATTATCTAAATTAGCAATAAACGCATTTAATTCAATGCCCGCCGCCGGGCCGACACAGGCCTGCAAAGCCCCTAACAATAAATCAGGATGATCACAAAATTTTTTTAAGGCACGATGTGCAAATTCCCAAGATCGGGGCGAGGGAAAAGCGACAGGATTATGGGCCGGATCAAAATCGAATAATAATTCGGGACGAAATCTTAAAAAGGCAATGATTCTGTCATCGATTTTATGTTGATAAGCCCAGGCTACCCAATCATCTAAATAAACATCAACCTCAAAATGAGAAAAGCGATTGGCTAAAGGGGCCGGCATCGTATACGTCACGCCCCGATCACCTTGACGATTACCGGCCGCGATAATAGCCCACCCTTCAGGCACTT
>Ga0316201_10001880_pt1 | contig 14587 bp, 14 predicted proteins | sample CS6wburrow_MG_FD_204516 | JGI IMG/M metagenome (GOLD analysis project Ga0316201, IMG submission 204516) | Coastal sediment microbial communities from Delaware Bay, Delaware, United States - CS-6 worm burrow | ecosystem: Environmental > Aquatic > Marine > Coastal > Sediment | place: USA... | reverse complement strand
CAAATTGCCCTGGTCGGTCAACGCCACCGCCGGCATGTGCATCTTCGCCAGTTGCTTCATCAACGGCTTGACGCGCACGGCGCCGTCGACGAGCGAGTATTCGGTGTGGAGGCGTAAATGGACGAATTGGGGTGTAGCGGTCAAATCGTGTCTCTTATTCTTATAGTTATCAGTTATCAGTCATCAGTTGGCAGTCAGCAGTTTTTTTGCTGCCAACTGATGACTGCGAACTGCCGACTGACACAGTCTACCCCAGCTAATAACTTTAGCGAAGGCGGGTTTTACAATTAGCAGCAAGTATTATGATGCGAGCTAAGCCAATAATGTTAAGGTGATTTCCAGATTGCAATAGTTAATATATATCAGTGGTTTATGCGGCGTTTTTAACAATAACTATCTGATTAATGCAGCAGCATCATGAATGCAGTACCTGTTGCCCATGTGCCCGGTTTTATGTGTAACCCATGTACCCGGTTTCTACCCGAAGACACTGGACTCCCGCTTCCGCGGGAGTGACGTTCGGTTTAACTTTGTTCAATATTCTCATCCCCGTTTGAGTGACGTTCGATATATTTTGTTCAGTATTGTCCATCCCCGCGGAAGCGCGAGTCCAGCCCGGATGTAAGAAGTGTTATCCGGGAAGTTCTGCGCCTGGTCATGCCGAACTACAGAATACATCCATGTACTCTGCCCTTCGGGCCAGCCAGAGGCTGTTCAAATTCGATCCAATCGAATTTAGAACGTTTCACTCCATCGAGGCTGCGGTGCTTTCGTCGCGAATAATGCTGTCATCTCGACCGAATGTGAGAGACCTCCCGAAGCCGTGAAGATCTCTCCCTTCGGTCGAGATGACAATTACCATTTAAATATTCGCGGCTGAAGCCTGTGCTCAGTAAAGCCGAGGGGCCCCTGCTACGGTCGTCAGTGGAGAGTGGCGAGGGAAGAGTGGCAAGAAAAAGATAGAGGGCATAGAAGCATTTTTAGCTCGCCCCTCAGCCCTCGTCCCTTGCCACTGCCCTCCTCACCGGGCCATAACTCCTGCGGTGTTCGGGACAGGGGCCATGTTCTGCCAGCGCTTCGAAATGCGCCTTCGTGGGATAGCCCTTGTGCTTGTCGAAACCATACTGCGGCCAGGTCTCGTGCAAGACCAGCATCTGTGCATCGCGTTCGACCTTGGCGAGGATCGAGGCGGCACTGATTTCAGCGACGCGGGCATCGCCCTTGACCACGGCGGTGGCCGGAACGTCGATGTCCGGGCAGCGGTTGCCATCGATGAAGACATGCCCGGGCACAATGGCCAGTTGCTCAACCGACTGCTTCATCGCCAGCAGGGTGGCCTGCAGGATGTTGATGCGGTCGATTTCCGCGGCATCGATGCTGACCACGCTCCAGGCGATGGCACGCTCGCGTATCTGTTCGGCGAGCTGTTCGCGGCGCCTTGCGCTGAGTTTTTTGGAATCGGCCAGGCCATCGACCGGCTGGTTTTTATCGAGAATGACCGCAGCTGCGACCACGTTGCCCACCAGCGGCCCGCGGCCGGCTTCGTCCACACCCGCGAGCATGCCTTCTACGGCGGGCAGTTCCTCCTGCAAGTTGATAACCATTCCGGTAGAATCGCCTCTTGTTATTTTTATTTGGCCCGTATCATAAGAAGAAACCACTGACATGAGCAAGTTGAAAACAGCCGTTATCGGTGTCGGCTACCTGGGGAAATTTCACGCTGAAAAATATGCAACGCTGGATCAGAGCGATCTCATCGCAGTTGTCGACTCAGATATCACTACCGCGAAAGAAATCGCGGACAAGTACGGCTGCCAGGCACTGACGGATTACCACGAGCTGCTGGGCAAGGTCGACGCGGTCAGCATCGCCGCCCCCACTACCCTGCACCACCAGATAGCGCGCGATTTTCTTGAGCACGACACCCATGTGCTGATCGAGAAACCCATCACCGTCACCGTCGACCAGGCCGATGACCTGATCGAGCTGGCGATCACCAACGACCTGATGATCCAGGTGGGCCATCTCGAGCGCTTCAATGCCGCGCTGATGGACCTGAGCGGCGTGCTGAAGACACCGACCTTCATCGAATCGCACCGGCTGGCGCCGTTCAACCCGCGCGCAACCGATGTCAATGTGATACTCGACCTGATGATCCATGACATCGACATCATCCTCGACATCGTCAAGTCGGACATCAAGGAAATACGCGCCTCCGGCACACAGGTGCTGACCAACAGCACCGACATCGCCAACGTACGCCTCGAATTTGAAAACGGCTGTGTCGCCAACGTCACCGCCAGCCGCGTCAGCGCCAAGACCGAGCGCAAGATGCGTATCTTCCAGGACGATGCCTATATCGCGGTCGATTTTCACAACCGCGAACTCGACATCTACAGGAAAGGCGACAAGGAAATGCACCCGGGCATCCCGGAAATCGTCAGTGAAAAATCGACCTACGATAACAGCGACGCCCTCAAGCTGGAGATCATCGCCTTCCTCGATTCGATACACCATGGCACACCCATATTAGTCAGTGGAGAAGATGGCCGTCGCGCACTGGATGCGGCGATCAAAATCTCTGCACTGCTCAAAGATACATAAGCACAGGACCCTTCAATGAACATCCCAATGGTTGACCTCAAGGGTCAGTATCTGACACTCAAAGATGAAATCGACAACGCCATACTTGAAGGCCTGTCTGCAACCCAGTTTATCCTCGGTCCCAACGTACAGGCATTCGAGAAAGAAGCGGCTGATTACCTCGGCGTCGAGCATGCTGTCGGCGTAGCCTCGGGCACAGATGCACTGCACCTGTCACTCGAAGCTGCCGGTATCGGCGAAGGCGATGAAGTCATCACCACGCCGTTTACCTTTATCGCCACTGCCGAAGCCATCAGTTATGTCGGTGCAATACCGGTGTTCGTTGATATCGACCCGTACACCTTCAACATCGACCTCAACCAGGTCGAGCAGGCGATAACCGCCAAAACAAAAGCCGTTATCCCGGTGCACCTGTTCGGCCAGCCGGTCGACATGAATGCACTTAAGCAGCTGTGTGATGATAAAGGCCTGAAGATTGTCGAGGACTGCGCACAGTCATTCGGCGCAGCTATCGATAATAAAATGACCGGCAGTTTCGGCGACTTCGGCGCCTTCAGCTTCTTCCCCAGCAAGAATCTGGGCTGTTTCGGCGATGGCGGACTGATCACAACCAACAATGAACAGGGCGCCAATGAACTGCGCGTGCTGCGCAACCACGGCAGCCGAGAACGCTATCATCACAATGTCATCGGCTACAATAGCCGGCTGGATGAACTGCAGGCCATCATCCTGCGCATCAAGCTGAAGCACATCGATGAATACAACCGGAACCGTCGCCGTGTTGCGCACCGCTATTCCAATGCACTTGCGGACACCCCTGTCCAGACAGCCTTTGAAGATGGCATTGGCGTGCACATTTACCATCAATACACCTTGCTGCACGATGAGCGCGACAGCATTATGAAGGCGTTGCAGGACAATAATATTGCCTGCGCGGTGTACTACCCTATTCCGCTGCACAGGCAGGAAGTGTACCTGGATATCTACAGGAACACGCAGTTGCCTGTGTCAGAATCAGTGGCCAGCAAATGCTTCTCGTTGCCGGTTTACCCCGAGCTGGAAGATGACAAGGTCGATGCCATTACCGACATCATCAAGGGTGCCCTGTAATTGCCCGGGCAAACGGTTTTCATCATTGCCGGCGAAGCATCGGGTGATCTGCACGCATCCCACCTCGCCAGGAAACTGCTGACACTCGATCCCGGTCTTACGTTGAAAGGCATGGGTGGCGACAATATGCGCCGCGCCGGTGTCGATATCCTGATAGACGCATCCAACCTGGCGGTGGTCGGCCTGTTCGAAGTGCTCGCCAATTACAGAACCATCAAGGGTGTACTGGAACAGCTCAAGCAAACCATTACCGAAACCTCGCCAGACTTACTCATACTGGTTGACTACCAGGAGTTCAACCAGCGCCTCGCCGCCTATGCAAAATCCATCGGTGTCAAAGTGCTGTTCTACATCGGACCACAGGTATGGGCCTGGCGCCCCAAACGCGTGTACAAGATGGGCAAGATCGTTGACCAGATGGCGGTGATTTTCCCGTTTGAAGTCGAGCTCTATAAAGATGCGAACGTGCCGGTTGAATTCACCGGGCATCCGCTGGTAGAAGAAGTCATTGCAGACAAGAGTCCGGCACAGGCGCGTGAGTTACTCGAGCTCGACGAGCTGACAACCGTTGGACTCTTTCCCGGCAGCCGCCGGGGCGAAATCAAGCGCGTACTGCCGATACAAATCGATACCGCAAAGCAGCTGCTAAAACACAATCCCGATCTGCAGTTTGTACTGCCATTAGCAGAGTCATTGAATGACGAAGCGCTCGATCCTTTCATTGAAGAGATAGTCAGTCTCAGAATAGCGGTGATTAACGGCAGGACCTATGACGTGATGCAGGCATGCGATGCCATCATCACTGCCTCGGGCACGGCGACGCTGGAGATTGCATTGATGGGTGTGCCGATGGCCATCGTCTACAAGATTTCCTGGTTGTCCTACTTCATCCTCAAGTTTATGGTCAGTATCGACAGAATCGGCCTGGTCAATATCGTCGCAGGCAAGGACGTGGTCAAGGAGTTCCTTCAGGGAAAAGCCCAACCGAAGAAAATTAGCAAAGAAATACTGCACATTTTGTCAGATAAGAACTATAACGACACTATGCGGCACGAACTGTCACTGACACGTGAGAAACTGGGCGACAGCAGCGGCACAACCCATGTTGCACAGCTTGCGTATGACATGCTTGATAATAAATAACGTAGCCTGGATGAAACGTAGTGTAATCCGGGGTGGTTTTAATTAGTCCGCTAATGAACGCAAATAAATGCTAATGTTTTGTTTCAGGACTAGCTTAATAATAATTAAAGTAGCCAGGATGGAACATTGTGTAATACCGGACAGTTATACATAAGTCCACGGATGAACGCAGATGAACACGGATGTTAGTTTTTGCCGATTTCAAAATAAGACATTGATAGCACGTAGGGTGCGCAGTGCGCACCATCATTATGAAATCAATATATTCGATGCGCACGGCGCACCCTACGTTACTGAACGATCGAACCACATAATAAAACGACAATAAAAATATGTTTGATTTGCGTTCATTAGCGTGGGGCCGTGCAGCGGTAGGCGGACAAAATGTTTTAAAGGCATTCCGATCAGTGCTGATCATATCCAGCATAATGATTGGCAGTGGCTGCGCCACGCTCGATGGCCCGCCCAACCCTGACGATCCGCTTGAACGTTATAACCGCGCCATGTTTGCGTTCAATGAAACCTTGGATAAGGCCATCGTAAAGCCGGTTGCCAAGGGCTATAACTGGATCATGCCGGATTTCCTCAACACCGGAGTCACAAACTTCTTCAGCAACATTGATGACGTTGTCGTATTTTTCAACTCACTGCTTCAGCTCAAATTTCAGGAGGCCGTTTCAACCTCTGCGCGCATCGTATGGAATACGACCATCGGCTTACTCGGCTTTATCGATGTGGCGACCCACATGGACCTGCCCAAGTACAACGAAGACTTTGGTCAGACACTGGCGTTCTGGGGTGTTGATAGCGGGCCGTACTTTGTGCTGCCTTTCCTCGGCCCGAGCACGGTACGTGATGGTCTCAGCGTACCCGTCGACTGGGTGCTGTTCGATCCGGTATTCCAGGACAAGGAGCTGAAAGTCACGCTTAGCCTGCTGGTCGTACGCTATACCGACAAGCGCGCAGACCTGATATCAGCAACGGATATCATCGATGCAACCGCACCTGACAAATACGCCTATATCCGTGACGCTTTCCTGCAAAGGCGTGAGTATCTTATTCATGATGGCAACCCGCCCGACACAGGCATGAGCGAGGATGAACTGTTTAAAGATGAAGATTTATTCAAGGACGACCTGGACCTTGAAAAAGATCTGAAGAAGTAAATTGCAACAGAGTACACGGAGATATTAGCCGCAAAAGACGCAAATAGCGCGAAGGTAAAAAACCTGTTGCAGGCGGGGAAATTTATTATGGCTTTTTAAAACCCGTTTTTGCGCCTTTTGCGTTATTCGCGGCTAAAGCCGCACCCACGCTTTTCCTCGCCCCTTATCCCTAGCCCGCATTTCTCACCAGGCGGCATAGGATACTGATAAGACATTGGTATATAGGAGCATAGCGAGGATAGTCAATAATACAGCGTGTTGTTCGAGCATGCCTATCACGGCTCAGGCTGGTCTTCGTGTCCGTAAGCTTGCTCTTCACTCAAACCGTAGCTATTGCTACGCTTTTCGCTCCAGAGCGGCGCCTACGAACACGAATCCTGCGCCTGCTCCCGTGATCCTGGTGAGAAATGCGGGCTAGTTCCTCGTCCCTGGCGCCTACGGCGCTAGGCGTTATGCGCCCCACGTACGACATCGGTAACGTTACGCAGCTGCTGGATCTTGTCCATCACCCGGTGCAGCTGGTGCAGGTCACGTGTCTCGATGGTAACGGCCATGCGTGCCAGCTGGTTCTTTTTATCGGACAGCGTGTTTATTGCGATCACGTTTACTTTTTCGTCTGCGAGTGTACGCGTGATATCGCTGAGCAGTCCCTGTCGATCAAGTGCTTCTATCAACAAGGTAACAGGATAGGTCTGTACTTCTTCATCGCCCCATTCCACTTCGACCAGGCGCAGCCTGTTTTCTTCCGGCAGGTTGAGGATATTGGTGCAGTCCATACGGTGAATAGTTACACCTTTGCCCTGGGTAATAAAACCGACTATCTCGTCACCTGGAACGGGCTTGCAGCAATTCGCCATCGTCGTCAGCAAATTACCTACGCCCAGTACATTAATATCACCTGTGGCTTTTTTCTTGCGCAGTGCTCTCGGTACTGATTCGAGCGGCAGCTTGTCATTGATTTCAGGGGCAGCAATTTCATGCAGCGCTGATAACAGCTGTGCATTCGAAATATCTCCGCGCGCCAATGCGATGTAAATATCGTCCGCCGACTTTTGTTTCAGGCGCTTGAGCAGTTTCTTGATATCGGGGCGTATATTGAGTCGTTTTATCTCGCGTTCATAAATTGCCTTGCCGTCACGCAGGTTCTCTGCCTCATCCTGTTTTCTGAACCAGCTCCTGATGCGATTGCGTGCACGTGATGTTTTGACAAAGCCGAGGTGCTGAATCATCCAGTCGCGTCTTGGCGCAGATTCCTTTGATGTCAGGATTTCAACCTGCTGCCCGTTCTGCAATTCGTAGGTCAGCTGCACGATATGGCCATTCACCTTGGCGCCGCGGCAACGATGGCCCACCTCGGAATGCACGGCGTAGGCAAAATCGAGCGGAGTTGCACCCATCGGTAAATCGATAACGCGGCCTTCCGGTGTCAGTACGAACACGCGATCCTGGAACATTTCAGTATGAAAGCTGTCCAGCAGCTCTTCATCTTCCGTCTGATTCGGATCGAGCAATTTTCTCAGCGACTCGATGCTGGTTTCTATTTGCCGATCTACACTGCCGCCTTCCTTGTAACGCCAGTGCGCCGCGATACCATGTTCGGCAAATTCGTGCATCTTGTGCGTGCGAATCTGTACCTCGATGGGTTTTCCGCCTGGGCCGTGTACAGCGGTATGCAATGACTGGTAGCCGTTTTCCTTGGGATTAGCGATGTAATCATCAAATTCCTTTTCAATATGGCGCCACTTGCCATGAACCAGACCGAGCACGGCATAACAGTCCGCAATGCTATCGACAACAATGCGAATGGCGCGCACATCGAACAGCTCATGAAAGTCGCGCTGCTTCGATGTCATCTTTTTCCAGATGCTGTAGATATGCTTGGGGCGGCCGTATACTTCCGCTTTTATGCCCGCCTCTTCAATGGCCAGCTTGAGCGCATCGACCACGTCGTGGATGAACTGCTCCCTGCTGTCACGGGTTTCTTCGAGGTATTTTGCAATGCGTTTGTAGGTCGATGGCTCCAGGTGCCTGAACGACAGGTCCTCGAGTTCCCATTTGAGCTGTCCGATACCGAGCCTGTTGGCTATGGGTGCAAATATATCCAGGCTTTCCTGCGCCACTGCATAGCGGGTGTCAATGTCCACCTCACCCAGCTGGCGCAGACGCTGGACTCGAAATGCCAGCTTGATCAGCACCACACGAACATCTTCCACCATGGACAGCAACATGCGTCTAAGGCGTTCAGCCTGCTCGGGCGTTTCCTTGTTCTGCTGGTGTGTCTGGATGCTGTGCAGCTGGCAGACATTGTTTACCAGGCGCGTGATCTTGTCGCCAAATTCTGCTTTCAGATCATTAGTATGCTGTTCTTCAATCAGCCGTGTCGTGCTCAGCAAGCCAACGATCAAGGTGGTCTCATCCGAGCCCAGTTCACTCAATAACAGGGCCACATCGAGGCTGCTGGGCAATCCGGGGGTCGGCTCCAGCTCCCATACCCGCTGACAGGCCCTGTAAAGCAGGCTGTCTTCGGCAACGGGTTTGCCCGCGATTTTTTTCAGGTATTCATCGATAGAATACGTTTGCTGGACGAGGTTGTATTGTCGTGTTGCACGCATGATTCTGCATATCTTACGCTTGCATGCGTAGAGTGGAAATCACCCATTGCAGCGGCTGGCGCCGCTGAATGAGTTTGTATATTAGCTGGAGGCCTTCTGGCACTCCGGGCAGGTGCCGTAAAGTATCAGGCTGTGATCGGTAATCTCGTAGCCCCTGGTCTCGGCAATCTTGGCCTGCTGCTCTTCGATAATATCATCGACAAACTCTTCGACCTTGCCACAGCCCACACAGACGATATGGTCATGATGGCCTTCCCTGTTGAGTTCGAACACAGCCTGACCGCCCTCGAAATGATGACGCGTCACCAGGCCGGCAGCTTCGAACTGGGTCAAAACTCGGTATACCGTGGCAAGGCCAACTTCTTCTCCCTCGTCACGTAGCGCCTGGTATATATCCTCCGCGCTCTGGTGCCTGACCGATGTAGACTCCATCAGGTCGAGAATTTTCATCCGTGGTAAGGTAACTTTAAGTCCTGCTTTTTTTAGATCGTTGGATTCCATATTTCACTGCTGGGTAAAAGTAAGTTAGTATCGCGCAGTATTCTAACACTGATGATAATCAATTCCTTGATGTACATTAAAAATATTCTCATTCTCTTTTTAAGGCCTGCTGTCATCACCGCATCGATGTTGCTGCTGAGCGCCTGTGAACTAGGGCTTATCGAACCCCACAAACTCACCATTGAGCAGGGAAATGCCATATCGCAGGAAGAATTTGAATCACTTTACACGGGAATGACCCAGTCAGAAGTGCTGGAGGCCGTCGGCGCCCCGATGCTGAAAGATCCGTTTCACGCTGATCGCTGGGACTATGTTTATCGTCTGAAACCGGGCAAGGGCCGTGAAAGAAATTCGCGCTTCACGCTTTATTTCAGGGACCGGATCCTGGTCAAGATTGACGGCGAGAACTATAAAGAGTATTGATTTACCGCAGAGATCATGTCAGTGGCGAGGGACGAGTAACGAGGAACAAAAATATGTAGCTCGGATGAAACGAAGTGTAATCCTGGGATACAAGCTTGATTGCACGCAACAAATACCCGGATTCCGCTGCGCTCCATCCAGGCTACCGCATTATAAAAAAACTCTGTGTACTCTGTGCCTCTGTGGTGAATAATCCTTAGCCCTTGTCGGTACTTCCACCCTTGCGCGTCGCCTTGCCCTCGGCTGCGCGTTTGCGTCTGACTTCCTTGGGATCGGCTATCAGCGGCCGGTATATTTCCACCCGGTCGCCGTCGGACAATACTGTCGTCATCGCTGCTGCTTTGCCAAAGATACCAACATCACTGTTCTCGATATCGAGTTCGGGGAACGCTATCATTATCCCGGACTGCACGATTGCGCCGCCAATGGTGGTGCCCAGCTCGACATTGACCGGAAGAATCACCTGCTTTTCGGGCAAGGCATAAGCCACTTCTACATTGATTGTTTCAACCGCGCTCACCGTACACCTCTACCGCTCTTTTACTGAAGGCATCGACCAGTGAATTCGCTATCTGGGTAAATACAGGGCGTGCTGCCAGCGAAACCAGGCCACTGTCGAACTGAAACACCAGGTCGAGTTCTATTTTACAGGCATCATTCTTTTTCAGCTTGTGGAACGACCATGCGCCATGCAGTGTTTTGAAGGGACCATCTACCAGCACAATCTCTATTTTGCTGTTCTTATGCAGCTTGTTTTTCGTGGTGAAGGCCTTGTTTAATCCGCCACGGGCAATTTCCACGCTGGCTATCATTTCATTAGCAGACTTGCTGATCACTTTTGACGATTTACACCAGGGTAAAAATTTCGGGTAAGCAGCGACATCATTCACCAGCGAATACATTTCGGCTGGTGAATAATGCACCAGTGCACTGCGTTTTATGTGAGACACTCAGTTTTCCTGTTTACAAGCTGATAACGCCGATTACATTGAGAAACACAATGATAACCGCAATCGGCGTAATATACTTGACCAGGAAGTGCCATATTCGATAGATAATGTTGTAGGTATCCAGTTCATCACGCGTTGAGCTTTCGCGCATAACCCATGCAGCAAAGATAGCGATAAACAAACCACCCAGAGGCAACATCAGGTTGGCTGTGATGAAATCCAGCGTGTCGAAAAAGTTTTTGTCCTCGAATAGATACGGCACACTCCAGGTGTACTCGGACCAGAGGTTGAATGAAAGCACCGAGCCGATACCCACGATCCAGGTGATGACACCAATCCAGACCGCGGCATAAATTCGATTCATACCCTGGTTTTCCACCAGCCAGGCAACTGCGGGTTCAATCAGCGATATCGCAGAAGTCCAGGCAGCGAATACCAGTAATATGAAGAAAGCGGTTCCAATCATGGTACCGGCTTCCATGTGACCAAATGCGATGGGCAGTGTTTTGAAAATCAACCCCGGCCCTGCTCCCGGCTCGAGGCCGTTGGCAAATACGATCGGGAATATCGCCAGACCGGCGAGCAAAGCCACCCCTGTATCAGAAATGGCAATAATGACCGATGCCTGGGTAATCGATGTGCGCCTGGGCAGGTAAGAGCCATAGACCATGATGGCACCCATGCCCAGACTGAGGGTAAAAAAGGCATGACCCATCGCAATCAGCACGCCCTGCCCGCTGATAGTTCCCGGCGTGAACAGAAATCGAACGCCTTCCATGAAATGCCCTGTCGTCATCGAGTAGGCCACGGTCATCAGCAGCAGGGCGAGCAAGGTCGGCATTAGAAAACGCACGGCCATCTCCAGTCCGTGCTTGACGCCACGGGCAACGACGATCATGGTCATCACCATAAAGATGGTATGCCAGGCCAGCAGTTTTTCCGGGTCGGACACGAGTTCGCTGAATATGTGGTTGACGCCATCCGCGGTCACGCCGAGGAAGGCACCGCTGCCCGTTCTGAAGATATAGGACAGTGCCCAGCCGGCGATGACGCTGTAATAGGAAAGAATCAGAAAACCTGCAACGACACCCATCCAGCCCAGCATGACCCAACCGTGACTGCGCCCTTCTTCTTTGGATAGCGCGTCCATGGTATTGATCGGGCTTTGGCGGCCGCGACGTCCAATCATGGTTTCAGCCATCATGATGGGGATGCCAATCAAGGCAATGCATAACAGGTAAACAAGAACAAAGGTACCACCGCCATTTTCGCCGGCAATGTATGGAAATTTCCAGATATTCCCCAGTCCGACCGCCGAACCGGTTGCTGCAAGAATGAAAACCAGCCTGTTTGACCACTGGCCGTGAATCGACTTACGTGTGCTTGTCATTTTTATTATCCGCTTTTTGAGGTCATTCTCTGTAAAAAAGCCATTTATCTCAACTTAATTTAGTGCGCTCTGCCTTATATAGTTCTTTCTTATGAATAATTACAGCGAACAGGTATACTTTGCACCCGCTCAAGCGTGAGTGGTAAGCGTTAGCCCGCATTTCTCACCAGGACGCTACCTGATACGGTAATATCATGATTAATAAAGTCTCGGCCCCATTGAAATCAAGAACAGTGTGTCAGTTACCTCGCTATTTCGTTTCATGCGCACCTGCAGCATTCCTGAACACACATCTTCCCTCCATGGCTATGGCCATGCTTTTCAGTCCAGACGCGCACTCAGAAACACTGCAGGTACACCTGAAATCGAAATCCCGGTAAGAACTACGATTTAGCCATGGCAAAGAAAAAGAAAACCCCGTCCAATCAGATCGCCGTCAATCGCAAGGCCAGGCATGACTATAGCATCGAAGAGAATTTCGAGGCGGGGCTGTCGCTGATGGGCTGGGAAGTCAAAAGCCTGCGCGCCGGCCGTATTTCGATGGCTGAAAGCTATATCCTGATAAAAGACAATGACTTATGGTGGTTTGGCGGGCATATTACCCCACTCACCTCTGCATCCACGCACGTGAAAGCAGACCCGACGCGCACACGCAAGCTGCTGATGCACAGAAATGAAATCGACCGCCTGATTGGCCAGGTCGAGCGCAAGGGTTATGCCCTGGTGCCGTTAGCGCTGTACTGGAAACACGGCCGCGTCAAACTAGATATCGGCCTGGCCAAGGGCAAGAAGAGCCACGACAAGCGCGCCAGCGACAAGGAAAAGGACTGGAAGCGCGATAAGGCGCGCATTATGAAGCATGGCCGTTGAACACGCTGGCGATTGATTTGCCACAGAGAGCACAGAGCACACAGAGGTTTTTAGCCGCGAATAACGCAAATAACACGAAGGTAAAAAGCTTATTAAGTTTGCAGGGAAAAATATTTTAGATTAGTTAAAAACAGATTTTTGCGCATTCTGCGTTATTCGCGGATAAAGCACTCCCCTGTTTTTTCCTTGCCCCTCGAACCTCGTCCCTTGCAACTTCGTTACCACAAACAGTTATCACCCATTTTCTTCAGGAATTCGGCGTGCGCCGATAATTCGTCTTTGCTGGCGCTGATGACTCGCAGCGGTGGGCGGTCTGCAGAGATACGCGATACAGTTGCTACACCATCTTCTTTTTCTGTCGATTGCTCGCTATCAAGCGCAAGACCGACCTGCCCGCCGGTCATTCTTAGATAAACTTCTGACAGGATCTCGGCATCGAGCAAGGCGCCATGCAGGTCACGTTGCGTGTTGTTTACGTCATAGCGCTTACATAAGGCATCGAGGTTGTTTTTCTGCCCGGGATGCATTTTCCTCGCCATCACCAGGGTATCGATTACCGTGCAATGATCGGCAATCGAGCCAAGTCCTTTATCAACAGATTTCAATTCATGATTGATAAAACCAACATCGAACGGTGCATTATGGATAACGAGCTCTGCATCTTTGAGGTAGTTCATCAGGTCATCGACGATATCGTTAAAACGCGGCTTGTCTTTGAGGAACTCGTTGCTAATACCGTGGACCTGCAACGCGCCCTCATCGATCTCGCGGTCCGGTTGCAGGTACTGATGGTAGTTGTTGCCGGTAAGACGACGATTGATTAATTCGACACAACCGATTTCAATAATACGGTGGCCCTGGCTGGGTTCCAGGCCTGTGGTTTCGGTGTCTAGTACGATCTGGCGGGACATGGGTCATTTTTATTTTATTTGTTCAGTGTAGTCTATCGCTTTTAGAAACAAGTGGCGAGGGACGAGTGGCCAGGAAAAACAAAGACGCTGGGTTCCGGCTAAAAACATGCCGGAATGACGTTATTTAAAAGATTATATAAAATTCAATATAGATCGTCACTCCTGAGGAAGCAGGAGCCCAGTGTCTTTGATACGCGGCTAAAACCTCTGTGTGCTCTGTGCCCTCTGTGGCAAATCATTTCGACAGCATTTCATCTATACCCATGTTCGCCAGTTCATCGGCGCGTTCGTTGCCTGAATCACCCGAATGGCCTTTCACCCAGACCCAGTCAATGTCATGGGCATCGGTGGCTGCATCCAGCCGCTGCCAGAGTTCGATATTTTTCACCGGTTTTTTATTGGCTGTTTTCCAGCCGCGCCGCTTCCACGCATCCATCCAGCTGGTAATACCCTCGAGCACGTACTTTGAGTCCGTATAAAGCTTCACCTTGCAAGGCCGGGTCAGGGTTTCCAGCCCGGTGATTGCAGCCATCAGTTCCATGCGGTTATTGGTCGTTTCGCGCTCGCCGCCGTGCATATCCTTATGTGTACCGTTATAGCGGAGACTGACCCCCCAGCCGCCCGGACCAGGGTTACCGCGACATGCGCCATCTGTGTATATTTCTACGGAATTTTTCACTATTTACTGTTGTCCTAAATAAAAGTTTGTTTACCGCATGTCAGGCGGTGAATAATGTGGAATAATACCTTCCGTGGAACAGTTTTTTCCATATCAGGCTATATAATTGATACTAAATCAAATAATAAATTCAATTAAATTCAACTGCCAAGTATCTTGTTTTGAAAAAAATATATCAACCTATACAAAGACATATAGGCATCCCGGTGCTATGCACCTTTTTGCTCA
>Ga0316201_10001879_pt1 | contig 14590 bp, 10 predicted proteins | sample CS6wburrow_MG_FD_204516 | JGI IMG/M metagenome (GOLD analysis project Ga0316201, IMG submission 204516) | Coastal sediment microbial communities from Delaware Bay, Delaware, United States - CS-6 worm burrow | ecosystem: Environmental > Aquatic > Marine > Coastal > Sediment | place: USA... | reverse complement strand
CTGAGCAAGTCATGCTGGTGCCGGGTAATCACGATATCTATGCTAAGGGAAGTGCCGAAGCGGTTTTGCAGGCATGGTCAGATTACATGTTTCAATCGATTCAGCCATTGGATCCCACACATGCAGCAGGTCAATTTCCGGTGGTTCGCAAATTGGGAAAGCTCAGTTTGATCGGGCTTTCAACGGCATGTGTTACTCCGCTATTCATGGCCAGCGGGAAACTGGGCGAGGAGCAGTTACGAAAACTGGACAAATTGTTGCGAACTGCAGCAGCTGAAGATCAGATGGTGGTTTTGTTGATTCACCATCCACCGTTGCCGGGCATGACAAATTGGCGTAAGGCACTCACAGATGCCACGGCACTTGAAACCGTTTTAAAAAACCACCCACCACCATTGATTTTTTATGGTCATTTGCATTACAACCGTGAGTATCTGTGGGGTGACTCCCGGGTCTATTGCACAGCGGCAGCATCCAGTGTCAGCGATGCTTCGTTTCGCGTCATTGATGTGGAAAACCAGATCGATCACTGGGCCTTTCAAATGAGTCTGAAATCGCTCGCGATTAAAACTGCCGGAGAACTGGAGTTTGTCACGATAGATGAGCAAGCATGGCAGGTGCCTAAAAGGTAAAACCGGATGCTTTTATAGGGTTTTATGGCGAATTGCAGCAATCGCGATGATTAATAGAACAAAAGGTGGCGTCAGGATAAGCAAAGAAGGGTTCATGCCTAAAATTCCGGCGAGGTGACCGCTTAATTGTTGCAACAGGTAAAACCCGATCCCTATCAGGCCACCGGTCAGGGCGCGCTGGCTGGCTGAGACGGTGCGAACCGAGCCAAGCAACAGGGGAAGAGACATCAATGCCATTGCAAGCAGGCTTGGTAACAGGCTGATTTGTTGCCACAGCACAATTTCGTAACTGTGCGTATCCAGGTTATTTTGTCTCAGGTTTGTAATGGTTTTGAGCAGGTCATTCGGAGCCAATGCTTCCAATGGCAAAATAAGTGCTGCGGCTTGTTCAGTCGATAGCAAAGCACTCCAATTCATATTGTCCCGCCTTGTCTCGATTACTACCTGTCCATCCTTGAACTGACTCTCCAGCACGTCGATCAACAGCCAGTTTTCCTGTTCGACATAAAGTGCACTGGCCGCCTGTATCAACTGTGACAAACGGCCTCGCTCATCGGTTGTGTAAATTTCTATGTCAGCCAATGTCCGTTCCGCTTGCACACTGTTGACACGGATAAAGTGATTGTCATTGCGGGTCCAGATGGCCCGTGAATTGCCGGCTCTGATCTCCGCATGCTGGGATGCCTGTGAGCGCAACCCGGCAGCTTCATGTTCAAAACCCGGCACCACGAAGAACTGCAGGATAGTTATGAAAACACCTAAAATTACTGCCAGCACCGCCACCGTTTGGGCAATACGCTGCTTTGATATACCGATGGTACGTATGGCGATGAGTTCCCGGTGATTGGCCATCGCGCCCAGCCCGATTAAACCTCCCAACAACGTGGTAACAGGCAGCAATTCGACGATTCTTTTGGGAGAAGTCAGGAATACCACCATCAACGCATCGGCCAGCGTAAAGCTGCCTTTACCGATGTCTTCCAGTTCTTCGGCCAGTGCCATGAAGCTGAATAAAGCCAGTAGCAAAAGCAGTGCCGGAATAATTCCGGTTACAAACTGCGTCATGATATAGCGATCAATCCTGAGCACGTTTATCCTTTCTGATCTTCAGAATTGCAGGTATATATAAAACTGCAACCACCAGGGAAAGCAGGCCGGGAACCCACCAGATGTAGTCACTGCTTCCCTGTTCCACCCAGCTACGGCTCACATCGAGCAGGTTGAAATAGACCGCATAAATCCCGAGTGCCATCAACATCTTGGCATAACGACCCTGTCTTGGGCGGCTGCGGCTTAACGGGATCGCGGCCAATGCCAGCAACAGGGCGGAAACCGGCGTAGATAAACGCCATTGAAACTCTGCCCGGTCAACCGGATCAGCGGACTGTCTCAGTGTATTAGTGGACGCTGATTTGACCATGTATCCTGGCGGCTTTGGGCTCTGGGCAGGTAAAAACAGTGTAAAACTGCCGAATTGCCCTGAAAGATCCGTACCATCATGCACTTTCTTCAATATTCGGGCGTCTGTGAGTTTCAGGCGATGTAACATCGGTTTGAAAAAATAATCAAATTCGCCTTTCCTGGCAGTGATAACCTGAAGGCCATCGTCTTTACGGGTGCGAATAAATACACCATCCAGGTCACGGCCATTTGCAGCGATATGCTCAATGAAAACCGTGCGGTCATTGTTACCGAAGTCATAAAATCGAGCAGCCCGTATCCGTCCTGTTTCAGCGGATGCCTCGGCCCTGGCCTTGCTCTCAAACGATTGAGCATAGGCCCATGGCCGCGCCAGGGTAGACAGCAAGCCAACCAAGACGGCGAGTACCAATGCGAGCCGCATCAGGGGACGTAACAGGTTCGCTTCACTGATGCCACTGGCTCGCATGGCGTAGATTTCGGAATCGCTGTATAAACGCCCAAGCCCTGTCATGACGCCAAGGAACAGGCTAAGTGGTAGCAGAACGTCGAGTGCAATTATGGATTTGAGTAAAGTCAAATTTGCAACTTCAGCGGGTTGTAGTAGACCGGCATCTGCGGCCACCAGGAAGCGGCTCAGGCTGAAGGTGATAAAAATCAACACGAGCCCGATAAAGATGGCCAAAAATGGCTGGGATATCTCCCGAATCAGGTAATGATCGATGATTTTTTTTGCAGCCATTCGATTGATAATTTTATGAGTTAATGTGTTTTTTTGACATTGTTATCGTCGGTAATTTCCATCAACATGTAGCCACAAAACTACCATTAATTAGGATGCAGTACACTAGAAGCTCAAATCCAGTATTAAAATCATGAAAAAATCAGGTATATGGTGTTTGTTGACGATTATGTGTTTCCCCTGCAGTGCTGCACCATTGGGCGCGGGTGCTTTCGAGATGATCAGTATAAACGCAGATGAAGCCAGTGAGGATGAACAACCAGGGATCCTTCATTTTAATGGGCACTTTTTAATGAAAAGCAGTGACTGGCAGCTGACCTCTGAAGAGGCTACTGTTTACGGCAGACCCGATAGACCTGACAGGGTATATCTCGCCGGTTCGCCGGCTCGTTTTCTGGTTAATCAGAATGGTCATACGGGTCAGGGTCAGATAGAGGCCGCTGCCCCGGTGGTGGAGTATTTACGTGATGCTAACCAGCTACTGTTGTCCGGTGGTGCCACACTGATGCTGGGCGACGAAGTGATTCGCAGCGCGCATATTGAATATGACATCAGTACTAACCGGTATCAGGCCGGTGGTGACGAGGGTGTCATGATTGAAGTTACACCCTTCGACTAGTGTAGTGTCAACCGTAACCTACAATCACCACTTATAGGACATCAGTATCCCGTAAGTCATCGGGTCACCCCAGTTAGCCAGGAATGTCGCTATTTCCGGTCTTTCCTCGGGGTTATATATCAGCACATTGTTCAGGTTGTCGTTTTCTTCAATATTTTCCAGGTAGAATTGCAACTTGATCTTGTTGCCGGGTAAATCCCAGAACAAACGGATGTCTGTTTTTGAGTACGAATCCTGACGTGCTCCTGCCAGGTTCAGGTCATTGGCATATTGCTCACCGACATAGGTGGTTTGAATCATTGGCGTAAGTGTGCCGCCTTTGCCCACATCGAATATATAGCTTGCCTGTACTCCGAAAGACCACTCGGGAGACAGGGCCGGGCGCCAGCCTTCCAGTGACAGCGTGTCACCCATACTATGGCCTTCGATGTAGCCCAGTCCGGCAATGGCAGGCACCTCGTAATCTTTGAACTTGGCATCCAGCCATGCAAGGTTGGCAGAGATATTCCATCTTGAACCCGGTAGCCACTGGATTTCAGCCTCGACACCCTTGGATTCCATATCGCCACCAGTGCTCATGTAATCCATCAGGCCCGCAGTTCCAGGTAACGGCAGAATTGTGAAGGATTGTGCTTGAATGTCTTTGTAGTCGTTATAGAACGCGGACAGGTTTAAAACTAAATCGCCGTTGTCGAGTATGCTTTTGAGACCCAGCTCATAAGCGGTTACTTTTTCAGAATCGAAACCGGCTTCTACACCTGGTGTTTCATTGATACCACCGGGTCGATATCCGGTTGAAGCACTGAAGTAGGAGTTTATATTCTCATTGATCTTGTAGTCCAGGGCGGCGTTCCAAAGTACACCATCCCAACTGTCTTTTTCACCGTTCCTCAGGGTTTTGTTGTCCTTGTACCAACGCAATCCGCCAGACAATCGCCAGCTGTCATTGAAGTTATAGCCAGCACTGGCAAAAACGGAGATGTTATCAGTTTTATACCGGCCCTTTGAATCCCACTCCGGTTGGAAAAATTCTCCGCGCCGTGTTTCCAGCCAATCCCAGTTTGACTCCATGTCGAGCCAATAAACACCCGCTAGCCAGTCAAAACGGCCATTGCTATTGGATAGCAGACGCAGTTCGCTGGACCAGGTATCCCTTTTCGATCTCCAGCCATTGAAATCACTGTTGTAAGGATCACCGGCATCGCTGTAATCGCTGTCAAATACCTGCTGGTTTTCAAATGTGGACTTATTAATAAACCATTCAAGAGTGGCAAAACCGATATTCCAGTTCAATTTAATGGTTCCGCTAAGATTTTCCTGGTCTTCCAGGGAGGCCATGTTCCTGCCCACAAGCCAACCGTCACGATCAGGGCGGGCACCCTCGGGTGCGATGTGGTTTCCTGGTTCGTACTGGCCATCTACGTAGGCGCCGATTTGCTGGTAGCCCCACATACCGGAACCGGTTTGATTCTGATCGTAGGAAATGAGGTTGACCATCAGGTTAAGGTTGTCCGTCGGCTGCCATTTGGTCATCCAGCGAACGTATTGCTGCTTGCGGTCACGCAAGTCATCGGCGTCACCATCCAGTACAAAGTTGCCGACGTAGCCGGAATGCATGTCGTACCTGGCAGCAATACGGGTGGAGAGTGTTTCCAGTATTGGAATATTCAGCATGGCGTCAAAGCGGGTGCCATCCGCGTATCCATACTCACCTTCAAAAGCCGCATCCCAGCCACTCGGGTCGGGTTCATTACTGATGATATTGATAACACCACCAAATGCGTTACGACCGTACATAACACCTTGCGGGCCGCGCAGGACTTCGATCCTGTTGATATCAACATAGGGTTCCAGTGCCTGCGTGGTTGTTGGGACGCTGACACCATCCTCAAAAATTGCAACAATCGGATCTGCCTCGGCACCCGTGCGGTTGGTACGCATACCACGGATTGCTATTTTGGCCTCGTTACCTGCTTGTCCATACTGCATATTGGGTACCTGGTCAGCGATCCGGGTGATGTTTCGGATACGACTGCGTACAAGATCGTCTTCCTGCAGCGTTGTAATCGCAACGGGCCGACTTTGTAATTCGGGTGTGAATTTTCCTGCAATAACATTCTCCTGCTCTACAGGCGTTTGCGGATTATTGACGTCATACAAAGGCTGTCCACGCACTGTCTGGTCGACGGCCTGTGTGGGCTGCGCACCCTCTTTCAAAACGATAACATCGTTCTTGCTATTCAATTGCTCAATGGTGCTCTGCGCGTTGGACAGTTCGGCTTCCAGTTCCGCCACCCTGTCTTTGGCTTCAGACAGTTCCTGCTGTAAAGCCTGAATATGTGCCTGGGTGTCATTTACAGCGGGATTTGGGGCTGTTTCGGTCGCCTGTGCAAGCTGTATGAATGAACTCGCAAATAACAAATAGAAAATTACATGAACGCCGGATTTCATAATACTCCCCAACTAAGAAACACGATAATAATAAATGAATTAGTAAAAACAGGTATGGATTGAGCTTATTGCGGCCATTGGTTGACGACGTTCGCAGCAGCGGCAAAATCGGCTGCATCATCAACCTCACACCAACTCAGGCCATTTATTGGACAGATGCCAGCCAATCCTTCACTGGCAAGTTGGTCAATAGCAGACAGGTACCAGAGTTTGAGGGCATTGGACTGGTCCATCATTTCCTCCAGTTTTTCTGTAAATGCTTTCGCACCGACTTCGTTGAAAACCATCAGTCCGATACTCTCACCGCCGACCAGGCTTATGTCCAATTGCTTGCTGACCTTTAACAACCGCTCTCCATCTGCAATTATTTTCATGTCATCAAGATCAAAATGAGGCTTGCTATCCGTTGCCAGTGTAATCGGAAAGCGCTTTTTTGATTCTAGCAGACGTTGCAACACTGCAGCTTCAAATAAAGTATCGCCATTCATCAATACGAAAGGCCCGTCCATTTCAAAACGGGCTTCCCAGCAGGTCCCGAGGTTGTCCGTATGTGCATACATTGGATTGTGTAAGGTCCGCACCTTGACGCAATTGATTCCGTCCACAATGGCATCGACCCTCTCATAAGCGAAACCGGTCACGACGATGACTTCGTCGATTTCGCATAGGGCAATCTGGCTCAATTGCCATTCAAGAATCGAGATACCATGAAGGGTCAAACTGCATTTTGCCATGTTTGATGTCAAAGGCATTAAACGGCGACCCTGACCTGCACTTAGAATGATTGCTTTCAAATGAAATCCTGTCTACTGGTTCAGCTTGCTGAAAAACCTGTGCATTAGAACATGATTTGTTCAATCTACAAAATATAGAATTGATACAATTAGCAGCAAATTGATGATAGTTTTGCTATATGCATTTTACTTTCGGATTATCTCATATTCTCCAGGTGTTTTAACGGCTGACCAGGCCACGGGATTGAAATATGTTAATTGATCTTGAAGCAGCTTCAGACGACATTTTGCTCGAAGCCGAAGTTTGCATCGTTGGTGCCGGAGCGGCGGGTGTGGCCCTGGCACGTGACCTGATGAAAGCAGGTCGTGACGTATGCCTGCTGGAAGCCGGCGGAATGGACTATGACGAGAAAACACAGTCCCTGACCAAGGGCAATATTATCGGTATGGAGTATTACGAACTCGACCATTCCCGTCTTCGTTTTTTCGGTGGGACTACCAATATATGGGGCGGTCGCAATATCCCATTAGACCGGATTGATTTTGAAAAACGCGACTGGGTACCGCATAGCGGGTGGCCGATCACACTGGATGATCTGCAGCCATTTTATCAAATCGCTCATGATTCACTTGAGCTGGGCGAATATGACTATGAGGCCGGGGTTTGGGACAAGCTCAATATAAGTCCAATTGATTTTAATCCCGAAGAAATTACCCATCGTTTTTGGCGTTTCGATGAACTCGCAGAACGTTTTAACAGCAATCGCAGTGATGACCTGGTCAAAGCACAAAATGTACAAATTGTTTTGCATGCAAACACAATCGCCATCCAGGCGGCTGAAAATGCATCGGCTATTACCCGCCTGGATGCGCAAACCTTACAGGGCAGGAAGTTACAGGTTTCTGCCCGGCATTATGTACTCGCCTGTGGTGCAATTGAAAATGCCCGTCTTTTGTTGATGTCCAATAACATAGAGGCCAATGGGATTGGCAACCAGTTTGACCAGGTCGGCCGTTACTTCATGGAACATCCGCATGGCAGAATTGCCCATATAGAAACAAATGACCCGTCTGCTTTTTGGGCCTTGTACCGAAAACGGTTCCCGGTTGCAGGTGTGCCGGTTGCACCGGCTTTGGTGCTGCCACCATCATTACAGCGGGAGCTTGGTGTCCTGAACAGCGCGGCCACCTTCAAGATACAGAGGGACCCAAACAGGGGGGAGGCTGTGAGCAATCGGGTCTATATGAATCTAAAACATGGTTTGTCACCCAATAAAACCGGTCGTACCCTCTGGCATGCCTGGCGGGGTAGTCTCAACTGGTTACAACGTCACGTATCGATGCCATTGTTGCGCTTTGGTGCCAAAGTTAATCGAATGGGTCTTTATGTTATGGCGCGGGCGGAGCAAGCACCGAATCCTGATAGCCGTGTATGCCTGTCAACTGAAAAAGATGCATTGGGCAGTCCTCGGGCAGACCTTGACTGGCGACTCTGTGCACTGGATAAGGAAACCATGTTGCAATTTGGTAAAACCTTACAAAGGGAGTTCAACCGGCTCGGGTTAGGCAGGGTCACAACCTCCGAATGGCTGGAGGATGGTCAACCGAACTGGCCGGTTGATCCCACGGTCGGTAACCACCCCATCGGCGGTTATCACCACATGGGTACGACACGTATGAGCACTTCAGCCCGCGACGGTGTGGTGGATGCCAATTGCACCGTTCATGGCTACCACAACCTGCATATCGCAGGCAGTTCGGTGTTTACAACCGGTGGCTGGGCCAACCCGACCCTAAGCCTGTTGGCGTTGACCCACCGGCTTGGTGTTCATCTGAACGGTTTGCTTGAAAAATAAATTTCGGTCGTTGTTAGTCAAACTCGACTGGACAATATCCGTTCGGCCAATTGCTGGTCTTCTACGGTATCAACATCAACGGCTGCCCTGGCAAAGCCCACATGCACATGGCCGATTCGGCAACCCGCGGCCGACGACAAACCACCTAATGCGTCTTCCAGGCTCAGACGTCTGAGCAGATAGAATATCAGGGCCATGAAACCAAAGCGCCGGGCAATTCGCCAGGGATGCTTGCGGTCAGCTTCCGCCTGGCGCCAGAAATCCAGGGCTTTGCGCCCTTCCGGGTTCATGATGGCGAACAGGTTACTACCGCAGAATTGTCCGTTTGAAAATTTAAGCACAGTACGTTTGGATTCCGGCCAGGCAGCCTTTACCAGTGCGTGCGGAACAAAACCAATGACGAGATCGTAGTCGGTGTCAGTCGAAAGTGCCCGGGCGCAGAAATCATCCACGATTTCACCGGTTAACAGCGCATGGTCGCCTGCAGTCAGCAAGGCCGGGAAATGATTCAGTTTTTCTAATGCTGATAATGCACTGGCCGCAGGCCCATTGGCTGGAGCCAGCCATTCAAATTCCGGACTGCGTAGAAGGTTTTCCAATTCTCCATTTCCGGCAACAATATCAGCGGACGGACCACAGATGATCCCTCCGCCAGTTTGCTGACTGTCTTCAATTGCTTGCATCACGCGGGCCAGGGACGGTTTTCCAGCAACCGGAACCATGACGCTGGCCGGGACATTGAAAGCATGGCTTAGGGGACTGCCACCAGGCCGTTCACCGGCGAGAACCACTGATCGAAAATTACTGATCTGATTATGCATGCGCTGGCCGGGCATCTGTTTACGAGCTTGCTCTTGCTGGTGCCAGCAGATTCATTACAACTCTTTTTCGTACATACGGTAGCGTTTTGTTATTTGTCCACCGACACTTTCAATAATATTCCTTACACCATGGTTATGTTCCAGTATCCAGGACATTTCAACGCGTTCAAGACCTTTGGCTTTACCCGCCTCCATGACTGCATTAATGATCATGTAGGCTAACGCGGGACCAAAGCGGGTATTCTGGTACTTTTGCCTCACACCCATCAAAGCCACCCTTGCTGATTTGGGAAACTCCACTTTTAGACGCCAGAATAATCTGGCCCATCCGAACGGCAATAAACGGCCATTGAGATCTGCAATAGACTCGTTGATATTGGGCAATAGGACGATAAAGGCAGCATCTTCACCATCCACTTCTGCAATCTGGATAAAATTTTTGGGCGCAGCCAGTAATATTTCCTTCCCAATCAGGTCGAATTCCTCTTTTGTGAATGGCGTGAAATTCCAGTTGTTCTCCCACGCATCATTAAAAATATCCCGCATCGACTCCAGTTCTACAATTTTAGGTCTTGAACCCAGGCTTCTGACCTTGACACGGTCCCCGCTTCTTGCGATCAGGGCTCGCATTACCCTGGGTATCGCGAGGGTCCCTCCATCAAGACCATAAGCGAGTAAATCCTGGGCTGGTCGATACCCGGCGCGCTCTATTGCGGGACCATAATAAGCCGGTGCGTGGCCTGTCATAACGTAGGGCGGTGAATCAAAACCTTCGATCAGGATGCCCAAATCCTGGTTGATACTCAGGTTGAAAGGGCCGATGATTTCCCGCATCCCTTCATCACGCAGCCAGTTTTCGGCAGCTTGAAACAGGGCCAGGAAAACTTCGTCGTCATCGGCTGCTTCAATCAATCCGAAAAAACCGGTTTTTGTATCGTATTGTTTAAGATGCAGGTCATCGATCTGCGCTGAAATACGACCGACAGGTTTCCCATTCAGGTAGGCGATCCATGCACGCCAGATTGCGTGCTTGAAATAAGGGTGCCCGGGTGAGAGCGCGTCTCTTCGTTCGGCCATTAATGGCGGCACCCAATTTGGATCGTCCTTATAGATGCTCCAGGGAACGCGGATAAAAGATTTCAAATCTTTTCTTCCGGACACCTCCCTGATTTCCAATGCCCTGTCGGGAAGATTATTCATAATTAAGTCTCATAAGTACTGTATGTTTCTTCGACCGTCAGTGCAAAGCATGCCATGAAACACCCCATTTTTCATTTCGGAACCCGCCGCACAGCAGAATAAATGTCGAGGTAGCGCTCGCCCAGGCTCTTCCAGTCCATTTCCGAAGTGAAATCCAGGGCAGCTGAAATCAACTTGTGCCTTAGTTCTTTTGATCCGGCCAGTTCCATGATGCTGTTTGTCATGCCCAGCCACTCATTGCAGACAATTGCCTCGCGTCCATTGACAACCGGAATGCCCTCGATTCCCTTGGATGTGCTGATCACAGGTAATCCGGCTGCAAAACAATCGATAATCTTCATCCTCGTGCCACCACCCTCACGAAGGGGGATAACCGCCATGTCACATGCCTTCAGCCAGGGACCGACTTCCTCCACGCTGCCGGTGAAATGGATGTTGGGGTGAATGCTATCAGCCGGTGGGTTGCGTCCTATGGCTATGACGTGAAATGGAGATCGACTGGTCGCGAGTTGTGGTAACAGAATATTCGCGAAAACCTGAAGAGCATCACGATTCGGTGGATAGGAGAATGTCCCGTGGAAGGCGATCAACACTGCATTATCCGGCAGATCGAATTTCTTTCGCAGCGAATCCTCTGCGGGCAGCTTGTAGGGTTCAGGGTTAAAACCGTGTGGAATGGTATTGAGTAACTCGGGTTTTACACCGTCCCTGAGCAGTTGCTGACGGTCGTTATCGGATACGCACACAACCGCATCGGAACGGTTGCACAGATCAATTTCGATTGCTCTCAGATTGCGAAACTGCTGATCAGAAAGTTCGGCTACCTGGGCTTTGAGCCTGGCATATTCAACATTGTGTTCAACCAGCACTACAGCGGCATTCAGAATCTCCCGGGCTTCAATACAGGGTTTCGCGTAGGCTGGAAATTCTGCCTGCAAAATGCCTGCGTTCAGCTTTCTGGCTGCATACAGGCAATGCCAGAAAAAACTTGTGTCAGTGAGTGGGAGATACAGAAAACTGTTGCTCTCGGGCAATTCCTTACTGAAATGAAGAAGCCGGGTCAACGAGCGCGGCAAGCTTAGCAAGCGTAGCCAGAAAGGTAACCGGCAAAGTTTTTTATGACCATTCTCGAATAACCACCAGTGCCTCCGGTCATCGCTGACAATACCTACCTTACGGCCGTGCAGTGACAAGCCCCTGGCGGTTTCAACAATTTTCACCGCTCCACCGTGATCCGCAGGAAATAAGTCACTGCGGGTCACAATCAAAATATTGTCGCCGGGGGTAGCGGTCTTTCCTGTTCTGAACAGCCGGCTCAGACCAACACGTCTGAGTAAGCGGGCTTGGCGTTTTAATCGTTCAGGCCAGGGTGGGGTACCCAGGACCACGGCGGCTGGTTGATGTGCTGGTACGGGCAATCGGCTTGCTTTTGCGGGCATTTCGAGCCAGTCCAGCAACGGCTTGACGGTTTTGTCGGGGTTCAGTACCTGCTCGACCAGATGAAGTGCATTCTCCGAACGGTTTTTCCAATCATCCGGGTTTTTCATGATTTCGCGTAACAGACCCACAATCTCATCCGGCCCTTTGACGGTCCAGCCAGCTTCATATTGTCTGACGAGTCCGGCTATTGGCAGGTAATCATTACAAATTAGTGGTAAGCCATGACGCAGGAATTCCAGTGAACGGAATGACTGGCTAAAGCTTCTTTCAATATTCGCTTCTGCAAGCTCAAGACCGATGTGGGCGGACTCCAACAGGAAGCGACTGAAATGGGAGTAGGGAGCGAGCTCCTGGGTTTGATAATGATCCCCGCTTTCATGACCCGTGCTGGTTTCATTAGCGGTATCACCCAACGGCGCGTGCTTGCTGTCTTGAGGGTTTTTCTCCTGCCAACGGTAGGGTCCGCCGAAAAGTACCAGGCGAGGTGTGTTGGATTCCTGATCACCCTTCATCTCCTGGATGGCGTGCCAATAGTCATCAGATTTTCGCCAGGGCCAATGGACGCCACCGCTGACCAGTGTCCAGCCGTTGGCAGTGGGATCCGACTCCGGTCTGCCGGCAGGCTCTGCTGACAAGGGTACGACCAACACCGGTAGACGGCCACGCAGGTCAAAGCCTGACTGCAACAATGTAAACCAGAGCAGGTCACGTTGTGATTGGTTGCCGGTCAGCAATACATCACACTTTGACAGGTTGCTCTGTAATCGTTGTAGCTCGGCTTTGACGCGCTCGGGGTGTTCGTAGAGTAACTCCAGCGGCCTGGGCGCTACAAAATCCAGGATCACCGGCTTTGGCAAATCGAATGGCAGAAGTTCGAGCAATTCCCAGTATGAGACAAGGATGGCATCTGGTTGTTGCCTGACAATGGTTGCTTGCAGCTCATCCCGATTGCGAAAAGCATGCGCGTGCCGACTCTTCTGCCTGCCTTCTATATTGTCCAGCCACGTATGCGAGATACCGTGCCCTGCGCGTTGCAAAGCACCCACAAGCTGGGCGGTGCGAATGGCATTGCCTGTTGCGATAGCATCAGATGCTAAAGGGGGTTCCTGGGTAATCAGTAATATCTGCATGGTTCCCGGCGCCTTGGATTGGTCCTAAACTACGAGCAGCACATAGCTGGCGACACCAACGAAGGCCAGGATGCCAATAACGTCGGTCACCGTGGTCAATACCACACCACCTGCCAGGGCGGGATCAATTGACATTCGTTTCAAAACGACCGGAATCAATGCACCGGCCAGGGCGCCTGCCACCAGGTTTGTTATAATCGCGAAGGCCATCACCAATCCAAGACCTGCGTTTCCATACCAAAGGTAGGCGATGGCGGCGATGATGATAGAAAACAGAATACCGTTCAGAATACCAACAGCCAGTTCTTTACGCAGTATTGCCATCGTATTACGCGCACTGACCTGTCCGGTTGCCATACCCCTGATCATCAACGTAAGTGTTTGTGTACCCGCGATACCACCCATGCTCATGACCACAGGAAACAGTACGGCCAATTCAACCAGTTGATCCAGCGTTGGCTGGAATAAATATAAGACAGCAGCGGCGAGCAAAGTGGTAATCAAATTAACGCCTAGCCATACCCAGCGTCGGCGTGCAGAGTGCATTACCGGGGCAAACATGTCGTCTTCTTCATCCAGTCCGGCGGCCGTCAGAACCATGTGCTCGCCTTCTTCACGGATGACGTCAACGATGTCATCAATGGTGATCCGGCCCAATAAATAGCCATTTGGATCAATGACCGGGGCGGATATCAGGTCATCGTGTTCGAACTCCAGGGCGACCTGCCGTGCAGGCATATCGACCGGGATCGCTTCGGCTAAAGTGTCAATCAGATCATTGACCAGGCTGGTGGGCTCAGAGGTCAATACATCCGCAAGCTTGAGTTGTCCCAGGTATTTACCGGTTCGATTAACGACAAACAACTGGTCAAAGACGCTGGGCAATTCACCCCTGACCCGCAAGTACCTCAACACCACATCAATGCTGACATCCGGTCGTACTGTCACGACGTTAGGATTCATCAAACCACCGGCCGAATCCTCCGGATAGGACATCACCTGCGCCAGTCTTTCACGGTCCTGCTTGTCCATGGCACGTAAAACTTCGGTGATAACAGCATCCGGCAGATCGTTAAAAATGTCTGCAAGATCATCAAGATCAAGATCACCCACAGCATGGATAAGGTCTTCGGGTGAAGTATCACGTATCAGACCGGCACGTACTTCATCGTTTACTTCGAGAAGTACGTCAGCGTCCAGATCGACTTTTACGAGATTCCAGACGACCTGTCGTTTGGCTTGTGGCAATGACTCGAGCAAGTCGCCAATTTCAGCACCATTAAGGCTGTTGAGCAGATTTTTAACCTGTGACTGAACACCGCTGTCCAGTGCATCGGACAAGCGATCCAGATGACGGGCTGTTTTTTCTTCGTGCTGATGTTCCCGCATCATTACCGTCAACCTTTGGTGTGATTTATTGAAAACCGCCAAACATGATTTGGCGGCTTGGATAACAGGTCTATTGTAACAAGGAGGCGGAATTTAAGGGGGATATTGCAATACGGGTTTTTGATACTTCTTAAGCAATACGCTAAAACTACTTTTT
>Ga0316201_10001878_pt1 | contig 14591 bp, 10 predicted proteins | sample CS6wburrow_MG_FD_204516 | JGI IMG/M metagenome (GOLD analysis project Ga0316201, IMG submission 204516) | Coastal sediment microbial communities from Delaware Bay, Delaware, United States - CS-6 worm burrow | ecosystem: Environmental > Aquatic > Marine > Coastal > Sediment | place: USA... | reverse complement strand
TTACCGAGAGAAGAGGTTACACCTCCAGTTACAAAAATATATTTAGTAGTCATGTTGCGCCGTTAAACGCAGGCAAATTTAGTGATTTTGATTGTAACTTTCAGAACTAATTTAGGATTTATGAGTCTTAGGGAATCGCTGCTGGATATTCCTAACGATATACTCTAGCCCATTGACTTTTAACTCATAGACTGTGGTCAACATTTGGCCTAATTTCCCCTTTGGAAACCCTTTATTATGATACCATACCACATAATATTCCGGTAAATCAATGAGAAATCTACCTTCATACTTGCCATAAGGCATCCTAGTATGGGCAAGGTCGATCAAGAATTGTTTGTCAGGTTGAAGAATCATTATTACATTTAAAATATTATGAGCAGATCAATTGATAATCCGTACTACAATATATTCATAATTTTTATCTGTGGTGTGATTTATTGGATTGCATCCATCAATAGTTTTAAATTCAGTGCGAGTTCAGGAGCCTTTATTTTTATATACTTGCCTTTATTCATCACAGGTATGGTAATCCTGACCTATCTAGTATTCAGACTTTTCAATAAACATTTTAGTTGGATCATCACCGCTGTAGGAGGGCTGTTTCTACTATTAATGGGAGTCCTCACTTTTCTTGGACTCATTTATAATTAGAAAGTCTTTCTAATTCTTCGCTAATATACAATTGCCACTTTTTCTGGGATCCGACATCCATGGAGAAGTCACTTTGTGAATCATATAATTCTTGCATGACCTCTAAATCCTTATTGGCTTGATCAACTAAATGATTCATTTCAGATTTAATGTCTATCGTGAAATTAGAGTCTGTAATATTTTTTCTGAGTTTTCGAGCATTTAACTCTGTAATATCAAAATGAAGTTGCTCATGAGCTAAAACGATTTCATTTACTTTCCCTGGTTTGTACCATGATTTATCAGGATAGAAATGCGCTATGACACTAGCTTTGTAATCCACTAAAGCCGTAGAAGTCGTCCTGGCAGAAAAACTAGAGGACAGGCCGGATGCCGTAATGGCTACCGCATCCACTTTTTCTTGCGGTTCACCTTTAAAATCGGACCAACTCAATCTATAGTTAGCATCCCAAGCAAGTTGGTTTTCGGGTGCGTAGGTTAGTAATAATAAAATGGTGAAAAGTAACTTGTACACTTAATTCCAGTTAAACGTAATTGCTTTTTCTATATCTGGATGCAAGCTATAATGCACTGGACATGTATTTGCCGTATTCTCCAGTATCCTTCTTGTTTTACTGTCTGCCTCAAAAGGAAAATCGAGTACAACTTCAATTCTAGAGATACGTCTAGGGTCAGATGCCATGATTTTAGTGACTTCAGCAGTGGTGCCTTTCATATCCAATCCCATATCTCTGGCTTTAATACCCATGACAGTGATCATACACGCTGCTAATCCATTGGCAACAGTATCTGTAGGTGAAAACGCCTCACCTTTTCCATTATTGTCTATTGGGGCATCTGTCATGAATTCGTCACCTGATTTTATATGGATATTCGACGCTCTCAAATCGCCAAGGTATGTAACTTTAGATGTCATATACTGTTATTTATTGGACTTCAACTAACCTTAAATTGTCATACTTCACAATATATGCCGCTTCATTGTAATAACCCCCGAAGAGCTTTTTCCTGTAGTTGAATTTGTTCTCTACATATTCCGTCTCCATGTCATAATCCGTACTTTGAAAAAGGGTCTCCTTAAAAGACAATCTCAATAAAATATCCATGGTCAAGTCAAAACCACGAACAGCATATTTACTTGGGGAAATTCCCTTATTGGCCTTTTTGTAATTTTCAACAAAAGTATTCATGCTCTCTTCATCATAGTTCTTTTGTACGGACGGGAAATGGAATTTTAAATTTGATAAACTCACATTCCGTATATTTTCTCCTTCAAAAGCAGGGTTCATATTCGTGGTCATCAAGATAATCTCAATCTCCTCTTCTACATTGATCAATGAATTGAGCATACTTGATACATTGGACACGAATCCTTCATCTTGGGTTTCTAGGAATACGATATTTTTTCCAGGCTTAAGAACATCTTCAAAATCCTCCACTATAACATAAAAAGCATCATTTTCGCCCTTTTTGTCTTTTCTTGAGAATATTTGTTTTGCCGTTGTGAATCTATTCTTCAGGATATTGCTGATGTCTTTGTTTTTTGAATCAGATACGATCACCACCTTCTGGACCAAGCTATCCTTGGATACAAAATCAATGATCTTATTCCGAAGTAAATCGTCTGATGGCCTTGTCTGAAATGCATTTTCATATAATTGAACCTTATCGACTATTGGTGAAATCACAGGAATATTATCTCTCTTTAATTCTGATGCTGCCCTATTGAAATTCTTTGCAAACAAAGGACCTATCACTGCATCGACATCTGAAAAATCATTGCGTTCTATTATGCGTGTCACTTCATATTCTTGATTTTTAGTGTCGTATACATCCAATTTTGTTGAAATCCCTAACCGTTTTGCAGAATCGAGCGCCATTAACACTCCTGAATGAAAGTCCAGCGACACATTTAAAGAACGTCGATTCTTGATTCGTCTCTTTGCTTCATATACAGAATCAGGATTGATTCTATCTAACTCAAAAGGGAGCATGACTACTAAATGTTTCGTCTCAAAATTATTGATACTATCCCTTAAACTGAATTTCCCTGATGCGCCTACACCAGATGACAAAAGCATGGTGTTTTTTGGAATCCTCAGAATCATTCCATCTTTAAGACCACTATCCTTTAGTTCTGGGTTGAGGTCTTCTAATTCTTCCTTGGTCAAGCCTAACTTGATTTTCAATCTATAAAACCCTTCTTTAGGTAAAACCTTATAATATCCAGATGCATCATCAACAGTTCGCAGCATATTATCTGCAATATTAGGTACCATTATAACTTGTCCTTCTGCCAAGGCATCTCCCATATCAGGATTCAAGGTCTCTAATTCTTCAACAGAAATCCCGAATTTGTAAGCCACTCTCCATTTTCCTTCTCCTTTTTGCACCGTATACTCTTGAATTGTATTATCAACGACTTCTTCCGTTCTTACTTCCTTGAACATCGGAATTTGTAGTTTATCGCCTTTTCTAAGATTCTCGGCGTATAACCATTTATTGTATTTCTTGATATCATCTTGGGTTACATTATACTTTTTTGAAAGGCTGTACAATGTTTCCTTCCTTCTCACTTTATGCTTTTTAAAACCATCCAATTCCTGGGTAATTGTCACCACAGTATCTGAATTCAAAGAAGGCACCTTGGTCTTGGGAATGATCAATATGGAACTAAGCCTCAATCCCTGTCTCGTATCCGGATTTAGCTGATAGATCTCGAGAGGAGTGACTTTGTACAGTTTTGAAATAGAGATGATGGTCTCTCCTTCTTGCACTTGATGTGTTTTATATTGTTGTGCCCTTGAAGCAAAACTCACAAGTAACACGAAACTCAAGGTAATGAATAGTCGTTTCATTTTTATTTGCATTCTTCTATTAGAGATTCCTTTTATAAAGGAATTTGTTATTCCCACTCAATGGTGGCTGGCGGTTTTGAACTGATGTCATACACCACTCTATTAACGCCTTTTACTTTATTTATTATATCATTCGAGGTCTTTTGCAAGAACTCATAAGGCAAATTTACCCAGTCTGCGGTCATACCATCTGTACTTTCAACTGCTCTAAGAGCAACACATTTTTCATAGGTTCGCTCATCACCCATCACACCTACACTCTGAACTGGTAATAACATGGCGCCTGCCTGCCATACTTTATCATATAGATCCCATTCCCGCAATCCATTGATGAATATCGCATCGACCTCCTGCAAAATACGAACTTTTTCCTCCGTGACATCCCCTAATATCCTAATGGCTAAACCGGGACCTGGAAAAGGATGTCGACCTAATAGGCTCTTTTCCATATGCATGGAAGCACCAACGCGTCTAACCTCATCCTTGAACAACATCTTTAGGGGCTCGACGATTTTCAATTTCATGAAATCTGGCAATCCACCAACATTATGGTGACTCTTTATGGTTGCACTTGGCCCACCTGATACCGATACACTTTCAATGACATCAGGATAAATAGTGCCTTGTGCCAACCATTTCACATCTTCAATACGGTGTGCTTCATCATCAAAAACTTCAATAAACGCATTACCTATGGCCTTACGTTTTTTCTCTGGATCACTCAATCCTTTTAGGGCATCCAAAAAGCGTGCCGAAGCATCAACGCCTTTTACATTAAGCCCCATACCTTTATATTGTTCCAATACATTTGAAAATTCATTCTTTCGTAACAAGCCATTGTTAACGAAAATACAATACAGGTTTTTTCCAATGGCTTTATGCAACAGCATTGCGGCCACAGAGGAATCGACACCTCCAGAAAGACCTAACACCACTTTATCGTTACCCAATTGTTCTTTTAGGGTTTCAACCGTTTCGTCTACGAATGAATCTGGTGTCCAGTCTTGTTTCAACCCTGCGATATGCACCAAGAAATTTTCTAACAACTGTTTACCATCCTTGGTATGATATACTTCAGGATGGAATTGAATCCCGTAAGTATCCTCGCCACCGATCTTGAAAGCCGCATTCGCAACATCGTGTGTGCTCGCAAGCAATTCGCTATTAGTTGGCAACTGTTTAATGGTATCGCTATGGCTCATCCAAACTTGAGAACCTATTATTATATTGTCAAATAATCCGTCTTCCTTGATGAATGATAACTTGGCCCGACCATATTCCCTTGTATTGGACTCAGCTACCTCACCACCACTAAAATGTGCCAGGTACTGAGCACCATAACAAATACCCAATAATGGCTTTTTGCCTCTAATGGCAGAAAGGTCTGGATGCGCTACATTATCGCCTCTTACAGATAGTGGGCTACCAGATAAAATCACCGCATTAAAACTAGCGATGTCCTCTGGTGGGTGATTGAATGGATGTATCTCCGAGTAGATATTAAGCTCTCTAACGCGTCGGCCGATGAGCTGTGTGACTTGTGATCCGAAGTCTAGGATAAGTACCTTGTCATGTTGCATGCGCAAAAGTACCATATAATTAGAAATGTCAAAAGTAGATCGGCAAGATTAATTGCATAGGATATAAACAATTTCTGTGAACTTTGAAATTGCTTATGAGTGTGGGGCTAAAACCATGGAAGAGTCACAATGCAATTACGATGTCCTACTTATTTTACATCTCGATCCAAATCATCTTATGTGATTGTTAATAATTATTTCGTAATGATTGGCCTCATTACACATTCTAATGGATGCATTAGTTCATCATTTTTCGTAAATTAGAGGGTAATTTCTTTTTCATGTCCGACCCTATTTATTCCTCAATTGTAAAAAGTCTTCAGGAAGCACTCAAGACCAAGGAACATCCTTTTAATTACTTTTCGTTGGCTACGGTGGGCTTGAGTAAAACACCTAGGTTACGCACAGTACTTTTACGTTCGGTAGATGAGGATCTGAATATAACTTTTTATACCGACAGCAGATCGAAAAAAGTAACACATATCCGTGAAAATTCTAATGTGAGCTTATTGTTTTTTCATCCACAAAAATTAATGCAGTTCTATATTAAAGGCCATGCTAGTATCGTAAAGGATCAGGAAATGCTGCAGTGTTTATGGAATGAGATACCCGCCAAATCGAAAAAAGATTATATAACGGAACTCGGTCCTGGAACTGCTATAAATCAAAATAGCAGGATCGAATATCTGGATAATGATAATTACTTTTGTGTTATTAAGATCATTACGGATAAAATCGAATATTTAGAATTAAAACAGCCACATCACCTGCGTGTGGAGTACCGAAAAGAAACCAATGGCTGGGAAGGCACGTATTTAGTCCCTTAAGAAATTTAAATCCGGTCGAATTGTTTTTTTGAAAGGCATTCGCAAGGTGTATCTTTTTACAATTCTAAAATCAAGAACTGCCCTTGCAGCGGCTTCAAATGTTGAACTAATTTCGGAATTAATTTTGAACCATACTCTAAATACACCTCAGAGAAATTAAGGTTTCGCTCCTGCAAACTTTGGCCCGGAAATAATTGGTTTTGCAATTCACTAATTCTCCTGGTATGGTCTTTTAATTTGCGCTTTTGCGCCTTCAATAAACGTTTTTCCAAATGCTCCAAGCCTTTTATTTGCTTTCGCTCCTGAGCCTTGACGGCACCAAGGAAGGACTTGTCCGTGTATTCTGCAATTTTCTGCAAATTGGCAAATTGGCTTTGCAAATGTTCTTTTTGAGATGAAAAATCAATGTCTATTTCTGACAAATCCTTGACTATTTTTGAAATCAATGCTTCTTGATTCAGGAATAAGTCTTTATCCGACACATTTAATTTCGCAAGTTTTTCAGATTGCTTTTCAGTTTTTATCAGTACCGAATTACGGAGCAGTAACATTGGGAATGGGACTTTATGCTTTTCAAAATTAGACTTTAATTGAAACCAATAAGCCAACTCACCGCCACCGCCAATATAACAGAGATTGGGCAATATGACTTCTTGATACAGAGGCCGAAGAATTACGTTAGGACTAAACCTTTCTGGGTGCTCCAAGAGCACATTTTTTATCTCACTCGAAGTCCAAGCAATGTCTGTATTGCGTACATGGAATATCCCATCAACCTCAACAATGCGTTCTCGTAAGCCGTCTTCTAAATAGAATAGATTGATCTCTCGTGGATTTACCTGTATTTTATAGTTGTTGGGCAATTCATTGATTAAATGGTTTGTATTGGAAACTTCTTCATATGACGTTCGATCCATGAGTTCTTCTTTCATAAATGGAACGAACAATCGTTTCAAGTCTTTATCATTAGCTTCAACGATGACCAATCCATATTCCTTGAACAATTCGTTGGCCAAATAACGTGTTGCCTCTGCAAGATTTTCATGTTCTAGATAGGCAGCCTTGAACAGAGCTTTTAATTTTCGAGCGTTTTCGCTATTACCGAGTTGTGCAGCATAGACTTTGAACACTTCATCCAAGCCTACTAAATCAAGTTTTCCAACTGCACCAGATGATTCTCTATCCCATTTGACTTTCTTTCCATTAAAATTGAAATAATTAATTTCCTCAAAATCATGGTCTTCTGTGGCCATCCAGTAAATCGGTACAAAATTGTACTGAGGATATTCAGTTTTGAGTTCCTTGGTAAGGTTTATCGTCGAAATTATTTTATATAAGAAGTATAAAGGACCTGTAAAAAGATTCAATTGATGCCCGGTAGTGATCGTAAACGTATTCTCGTTAGCCAACACCTCAATATTGGATACCGTAGATTTGGAAGCGTCAACATGTTCATATTGCCTTTTCAAAACTGAAACCAATGTGTCTCTAGAATCTTTTGAAAATGCGTTTTTCTTTTCCAATAACTGTGCCTTGAAATTCTCGATATGAGGAAAACGGTGGTAAAAAGACTTTAGTCCAGGCTTTTCATCTAGATAATCACAGATGAGTGACGAAAAATAATTAGTGTCTCTAAACGCAATACAGTCGGTTGGCATAGTTAGCATTGAATTGTCGTGTAAATATAATGCTCTTGAATATTTTAATTACTAATTTTTAGTTAATTCGTTTCGGCTTGCTATCTTTACTTTCTACATTCCGTAAAAACTAATCGATCATGCAAAAATTCTTAAGTGTCCTCTTCGTCGTTTTAACCTCAATCTCCATTTCAATTGCACAACAAATGCAATCTCCAAGTGATTTTCTAGGTTATGAGATAGGTACTAAATTCTCTCGTCATCATCAGGTGGTCGACTATTTTAAACATGTGGCATCTGAAATGCCGAATCAGGTCAAAATGGAGCAATATGGTTCAACATATGAGCGTAGACCGTTATACGTCACCTATATATCCTCAGAAGAAAATATCAAGAATATTGAAACCATAAGACAAAACAACCTCATGAATACGGGATTAATGCCAGGTGGTAATAGCAATCCGGAAATTGCAATTGTTTGGATGAGTTATAATGTTCATGGTAATGAGGCCTCGAGTACGGAAGCATCCATGCTCACTCTTTATAAACTATTAACCGAAAAACAAGACTGGTTAAAGAATACGGTCGTCATTATTGATCCATGTATAAATCCTGATGGTCGTGATCGTTATGCGAACTGGTTCAATACGACAGCCAGTATGCCATACAATATTAGTCAGCAAGCGAGTGAGCATAATGAACCTTGGCCAGGGGGCCGGGCAAATCACTATCTTTTTGACCTGAATAGGGATTGGGCATGGGCTTCTCAAATTGAATCTCAATCGCGATTAAGTATCTATAACAAATGGATGCCTCACATACATGTTGACTTTCACGAACAAGGCATCAACGAACCTTATTATTTTGCGCCAGCCGCAGAGCCATATCATGAGATCATTAGCGATTGGCAAAGGGATTTCCAATCACAAATCGGTAAGAATCACGCCAAATATTTCGATGCCAATGGTTGGCTTTTCTTCACGAAAGAACGATTTGATCTTTTCTATCCAAGTTATGGAGACACCTATCCAACATACATGGGTGCTATTGGCATGACCTATGAGCAAGCTGGGCATAGTCGTGGCGGATTAGGCGTCTTGAATGATGAAGGAGATATCTTGACCTTGGTTGATCGTGTGGCACATCATACCACGGCTGGATTATCAACTGTTGAAATATCATCGCAGAATGCCGCGAAGCTCAATCAAGAATTCAAGAAATACTTCAATACCTCTGGTCTGAAATATAAAAGCTATGTAATGAAAGGCAACAAAGATAAAGTTAACGCCTTGAAAACATTGCTTGACAAACATGAAATCGCCTATGGCAACCCTTCGGTTAATCGTGTGAGTGGTCATAGTTATCAATCCAACACGACGGGTAGTATGACTGTTTCTTCAGATGCCTTAGTGGTAAGCACCAATCAACCCAAAGGTAAAATGGTCAAGGCCTTGTTTGAACCTGACGGGAAGTTAAGTGATTCATTGACCTATGATATTACGGCGTGGAGTTTACCTTATGCCTTTGGACTGGAGACGGTGGCGAGCACGAGTTTAATTTCAACTCAATCTGTTCGCAAAACACCGATCAAGAACACAAAAAACACAAATGCAACGGGATACATGCTTAAATGGCATAGTTTGCAGGATGCGGAATTCCTTGCGGATCTATTGAACCAAGATATTAAAGTTCGTTTTACAGAGAAACCCATGAGTACAGCTGGTCAAGATTTTGATCGAGGATCCCTGATAATTGTAAGAGGGGACAATAAGTCTTTAGCTGATCTTGATGATATATTGTTGAATTCTGCCAATAAATTCAATCGCCGATTATATGCCATAAGTTCGGGATTCTCGACCCGCGGTCCAGATTTTGGATCACCGGACATTAAGTTAGTGAACAAGCAAAAAATAGCTATTTTATCAGGCAATGGAACGTCCTCATTGAGTTATGGCGCACTTTGGCATTTCTTCGAGCAGCAATTGCATTACCCTGTCACCTCCCTGAATACTGCTAATTTCAATAGAATTGATCTAGATAAATTCAATGTATTGATCATGCCAAGTGGCTGGTATAGCGAAATACTTAATGAAAAAGGGATGGAAAAACTGCAGGCTTGGATTCGAGCTGGAGGAAAGGTAATAGCCATAGACCGTGCACTTTCTAGTTTTGCCGGTAAAAAAGGATTTGCTTTAAAACGTGTAGAAAGTAAGAAAAAAGAGGGAGAAGAAAAGAAGAACCTCATTCCATATGCGGATAGGGAAAGAGAAAATGCAAAGCAACTGATCACAGGTGCTATTTTTAAGACAAAAGTTGATAACACACACCCTATGGCCTTTGGTTATGGCGACACCTACTATACTCTTAAGTTAGGTAGCTCTGATTATAGTTTGTTTGAGAATGGTTACAATGTCACCCATATAGGCAATGAACCTCAGAAAGTTTCTGGATTCGCTGGTAGTGAAGCAATGAAGAAGTTAAGCAACACACTGGTTTTTGGTGAAGAGCGCATGGGTAGCGGTAGTCTGATCTATATGGTAGACAATGTCATGTTCCGCAGTTTCTGGGAAAATGGGAAGTTATTTTTAGTGAATTCCATATTTTTCGTGAACAACAATGCGTTTGAACTCTAAATGATCATATTTAATCAAAGACAAATGAAATCAATCAAAACCTTTACTTTAATCGCTTTTGTGTTTATAGCAATAAGCGCTTGTAAGCAAGACGAATCAAGCAACTCGAAAGAATTTACTGTCGATTTCGAAAAATTCACATTAGATAATGGTTTGCAAGTCATTATGCATGTGGATCGCTCTGACCCTGTTGTTGCTGTCTCATTAACAAGTCATGTTGGATCAGCTAGAGAAATAGAAGGGCGTACCGGTTTCGCCCATTTATTTGAGCATTTGCTCTTCTTGGAATCCGAAAATCTTGGTAAAGGTGGTTTGGACAAGCTGAGTGCTCGCATCGGTGGTTCTGGCGCGAATGGTTCTACTAGTAGGGATAGAACAAACTATTTACAAACAGTTCCAAAAGATGCTTTGGAAAAAATGATTTGGGCTGAAGCGGATAAGCTAGGTTTCTTTATTAATACAGTTACAGAACAAGTGCTTGCAAAGGAAAAACAAGTCGTTAAGAACGAAAAGAGACAAAGCGTAGACAATCGTCCTTATGGTCATACTTTTAAGGTTATTGGAGATAATTTGTATCCTAAAGGGCATCCTTATAGTTGGACAGTTATTGGCTCTTTAGAAGATCTACAGAATGCAACACTCAAGGATGTCAAGGATTTTTTCAATCGTTGGTATGTACCAAATAATGTAACCTTGACAATTGCTGGTGATTTTGATACTGTTCAGGCTAAAGAATGGGTGAAAAAATATTTTGATGAAATTAAACGAGGTGAAGAGATTCCTCCAATGGAAAAGCAGCCCGTAACACTTTCTGAAACCAAGAAGCTTTACTATGAAGATAATTTTGCACGACTGCCAAGACTAACACTAACATGGCCATCAGTTTATCAATACCATCCTGATTCGTATGCTTTGGAAGTCCTATCCAATTATCTCTCTCAGGGGAAAAAAGCGCCATTTTATAAAACCCTAGTAGAAGAAAAACAACTGACGGATGCGGTTAATCTTTTTCAGTATAATTCTGAAATCGCTGGACAACTCATGTTGCAAACAACGGCCTTTTCAGGAACAGACCTTGACAAAGTGCAGGATGCTATTTTTAAGGCCTTGTCAGATTTTGAAGCGAATGGCATTTCCATAAAAGACCTAGATCGCATTAAAGCTGGTCAAGAAACGGATTTTTATAATAGCTTATCTAGTGTTTTAGGAAAAGGAATACAATTAGCACAATATGAAATATTTGCAGGTGACCCAGCTTTCATCAATCAAGATGTCAAAAATATTCTTGAGGTTACACCAGACGATGTGATGCGTGTTTATAATACATATGTTAAAGACAAGCATTATGTAGCAACCAGTTTTATTCCTAAGAATCAATTGGAGTTATCACTACAAGGCTCGAAACTTGCCGAAGTCATTGAAGAAAAAATAGTTGAAGGCGCAGAAGAACAATTTGATGCTAGCATTGCGGCAACTTACGAGAAAACACCATCTAGTTTCGATAGAAGTATTGAGCCTCCTTATGGGGAAAGCCCAAATATGAAAGCACCTAACGTTTGGAAGAAAACCCTATCATCTGGCATGGCACTCTATGGAATAGAAAACAATGAAGTGCCTTTGGCACAATTTCAATTACAAATAAGAGGTGGCATGTTGCTCGAAGAGCCTAATAAAATTGGAGTGTCGAACCTAATGGCGGATTTAATGACAAAAGGCACGAAAAACAAAACACCTGAGCAACTGGAAAATGCCATTGAAAGCCTTGGTGCTTCCATTAATGCCTATGCAACTAATGAATCCATAATTATTTCTGGCAACACCTTAGCCAAGAATTATGAGAAAACCATGTCATTAGTCAGAGAGATCTTATTAGAACCTCGATGGGACCTAAAGGAATTTGACCTTATAAAACAAAGTACATTGAGCCAAATAGAACAGCAGAAAGCGAGCCCCAATGCCGTTGCTGCCAATGCGTATCGAAAACTCATATATGGTGAGAAAAACATATTATCAAACAATAATGCAGGGACAGCATCCTCCGTGAATGAAATTACCATGGATGATTTAAAGACGTACTATAATAAATATGTATCGCCTACAGTGGCAAAATTTCATATTGTAGGTGATATATCAGAATCAATCGTAACCAAATCTCTTTCCGATATCAATAACAATTGGGAACAAAAGGAGGTTAATTTCCCAGAGTTGCCAACTCTTGCTGCTCCAGATAAATCTAAGGTTTATTTTTATGACGTCCCAGGAGCAAAACAGTCTGTATTAAGATTTGGGTATCCAGCTTTAGCTGTTACAGACACAGATTACTACCCAGCAACCATCATGAATTACCGACTGGGTGGCGGAGGATTTGCATCCCAACTCACTCAAGAATTAAGAGAAAGTAAAGGCTACACATATGGCATAGGTTCCGGGTTTTCAGGATCGACCATAAAAGGTCCGTTTACCATACGAAGTGGTGTTCGCTCGAATGTGACTTTTGAATCTGCAAGTTTGGTCAAAGAGATCTTGGAGAATTATGGTAAGAACTACAACGAAAATGACCTAGAGATCACTAAAGGATTCATGATCAAGAGCAATGCTAGGGCTTTCGAAACATTACGTTCTAAATTAAACATGATTAACAATATTAGTAACTATGGTTTTGATGACGATTATGCCAAGCAACGTGAAGACATTGTAAAAGCCATGACGATTGGTGATATTAAAACCTTGGCTGAAAAATACCTTGACACAGACAAAATGATCTGGTTGGTAGTTGGTGATGCAGAAACACAACTCAAGAAGTTAGAAAATCTAGGTTTTGGCGAGCCTATACTTCTCAATGAAGAAGACAAGGATTCAAAAGATTTTATGGATTAGTTAAATTCTATTTCATGAATGACACTACTTGTTAAGGAGCGTTAAAAGTCTAGGATTTTAGATGATTTTTCTTTATCTTATGGAGTCAAATTCAATTATGAATAGCCATGAAAAAAGAAATTCAATTCAACGCATCGAGATTCCTTATAGTCTCATTAATAGCCCTTTTTTTCTTATCAGCACCCTACACGAATTCCGTGTATGCACAAAATGATCAGGATTATACTGAGTATAAAGGAAAGGTAATAAATAGTAACACTAAGAAACCACTCATATTTGCAGATCTAAATGTCGATGGCACCAACATTAGTACGGTAACGAATACAGAAGGAGATTTTTCGTTGAAAGTACCTAATGATCTTACGAATGGTAAAGTAACCATATCATTCTTAGGCTATAAGAAACAATCATTACCACTTGCACAATTACAAGGAAATAATATTAAAATCCCCTTAACACCCTCGGTGACAGAATTGACCGAAGTGAACATTAATGCCCCTAAGGATGCACTCACATTGGTAAAAACCATGCTTAAGCGAAAAGGGGAAAATTATTTAAATGAGCAGGCAATTATGACAGCATTCTATAGAGAGACCATTAAGAAACGTCGAAAAAACGCCTCTCTTTCGGAAGCCGTGGTTGAGATATACAAACAACCTTACCAATCCCGTCGAAATGATGCCATAAAACTTATAAAAGCTCGTAAAAACACCAATTATTCACGATTGGACACCATAGCGCTAAAACTGCAAGGCGGTCCTTTTAGCGCCTTGTATGCAGATATGATCAAGTATCCAGAATTCATTTTTAATGAAGAAAATATGTCCTATTATGAATTCAATTTTGCTAAATCGACTGAAGTGAATAATCGTCAAGTATATGTAGTGGACTTCAAGCAAAAACCAGAAGAAAGAGATCCCCTGTATTTTGGGAAACTCTACATTGATGCAGAGACGTTTGCTTTGACAAGTGCGGTATATAGCTTGAATGTTGAAAATAAAGAACTCGCAGCGTCAATGTTCATACGTAAGAAACCTCGAAAAGCCATCGTATATCCTACCCAGGCATCTTACAGGGTTGATTATCGAATGACGAATGGCCGCTGGTATTATGGCTATAGCAATATACAACTGACATTCAAGGTCAATTGGAAGAACAAACTCTTCAATAGTGTCTATACTTTACAAAGTGAAATGGCCATAACAGATTGGGAAACTAATACCACTGGTGAGAACAGACCTAAAAAAGCATTGCGTCCTACCGTTATCTTGGCCGATGAAGCTTCAGGATTCTCAGAACCGGAATTCTGGGGAAAATACAATATTATTGAACCTGAGAAATCCATTGAAAATGCCATCCGTAAAATAAATAGGCAATTCAAGCGCGATAATATGCAGGCTGGAGGAAACTAATTAGAACTACTAAATTCAAATAACTTCGGCATACAGGTCGAAATCTTCTGCTTCTGTGATTTTCACATTGGCGAATTCACCTGTTTTCATATAATTAGAAGTAGCATCTATCC
>Ga0316201_10001877_pt1 | contig 14603 bp, 8 predicted proteins | sample CS6wburrow_MG_FD_204516 | JGI IMG/M metagenome (GOLD analysis project Ga0316201, IMG submission 204516) | Coastal sediment microbial communities from Delaware Bay, Delaware, United States - CS-6 worm burrow | ecosystem: Environmental > Aquatic > Marine > Coastal > Sediment | place: USA: Delaware... | reverse complement strand
TTTGGCGATGCGAAAATCGCTGATCGCCACCGCCAAATCACGGTTTTCCTCCGGCAGAAGCGCCATGAGCACTGGTATCTCGGCCGTGTTGATGTTGATCTTGCCATCGTAGGTGAAATCGACGCCACCCACATCTGTCATGCCGGATACGGTCAGATAGCTGGATATACCCGGCAACTCCCCAGTGCCGTAGAACAGTTCCGGGGTAACCGCTTTGACCAGCAAGAGCTCATTCAGGTGGGTGAGCGGTCCGTTGCGGATGGAATAAGGTGGGTCCAGGTCGAGGTAATAGTCGGATTCGGCACCGGTCAGGCCGGTGATGGCGTCATCGTCGCCCGAATCGAGCCAATCCTTGAGGGAATTGATGATCGTGTTAGCCGGATCGATTTCATCCGGGTGCTCATAGGCCAGAAAAGCCAGCTTGAGGAAACGGTCCCACAACTCGACCTGCTTTTCGTTGAAGGTGCGGCTGTCGGGGAATTTAACCAATGCATTGACCTGTATGCGGCTGAGTTCGTCGCTGATGCCGACCTCCAGTTTGCCTTCGTCAAAGGGTATGGATTCCAGCAGGCTCTTGACCTTTTCTGGATCGGCCCAGTCTTCCTGAACCGAGTCTGCCACAGTGTTTTTTTTGTCTTCCACGAGCATGGCCATGGCGACATTGATGCCCGATGCCAGTATCTCCGAGAGCCTGTGGCGGTCACGCACCGCCGCGGTGGCAATGACCGTGGCGCGGGCCCGCCGGTTGAGTTCGATGGTGGTGACAACCAGCAGGGTGGTGACCGCCAGGGTGATCAGCAGGGCCATCCCGCGGTTGTTATGGATCGAGTGGGTAAGTTTCATTGTTCGTTTAAGATACTAATATCGTCAAGCTGGAGCTCAAAGCTGAAAGCAATAGAAACACGTTGAGGGTTGGGGGTTGGAGGCAACCCGCAACTCGAAACCCGCAACCCGTAACCCGTGAGCTCAAAGCTCAAAGCTGAAAGCAATTAAACACGTTGGAGGTTTGAGGATTGAGGTTAGAGGCTCAAAGCGAAGAAAATCGACGCACGAACTCAACTCGCAACTCGCACCCCGTAATCCGCAACCTGCAATATCTTCATCGCCATTAGTAGCGCAACAGTTTTAATTTATTGGCCACACACCCTCACAGACGGGCACAGACAAAACCATATTTAACCTCTGTTTTCTCTGCGCGCTCTGTGAGAGCCAAAAAAAGAAAACTGATTGACCCCTCATACGGGTCATCATCTGTTGTTAAATATCAGCCTCCAACGCCTCGCGGAACAAAAAGGGCAGCACCGTCGTTTCGAAGGTGTGAGAGTTTTCCTCGGTTCCGATTTCCAGTTTGATCCGGATCGCCCGCGGTGTGGCGTAATCGACATCGGCGGAATCCGAATCCCAGGTTTCCCTCTCGGTGCCCTCCGCGTCGATGTAGGTGAACGTCAGACTTTTCACCTTGTCGCACAGGATCGGATCGCCGCTTAGTTCGCCGGGCGGGTCGATGAAGTCGAGCCGGTCGGATCGTCGCAGCACCCTGTTGCCGTCCCTGCCTTCAGTGACGTAGTAGGTGATCTCGGCCACGCCGTCCCGCGGCTGACGGTCGAGGGGAATGTGGGCCAGGGCGGTAAACCGCAGCTTTCCGACATCCTCGCCGCCGATATTCGCGATCTCCCCGACCAGGCGGAACGGGTCTTCGGTATCGTCGCTGCCGGAGATTTTGAACGCCGGCGGTTGAAGAATATATAGGGATTCCAGGTCTATGGTCATGCGGTTCAAGCAGTCTTTGCCCATCTCATATGCTGCCATTCCCTCTTCGATGCTGTCGATTTTACCGAAGACGAAGTTGAACGAGCCGAATATGGTTGTAATGACAATGGCAAAAATAAAAATGGCAATGAGAATCTCGAGCAGGGTAAACCCTTTTTTAGATAAAGACCCCCCCCTTTTTTTTCTGATAACCGCTGGGAGTTTTGTGTATGTGTGCATAGCGCTGATTGAATGCATGGGGTCGGTTGAGCCGGTTAGGCCTGTTAAGTCAGTTAGGTCGGTTGAGTCAGTTGGGCCGGTTGGGCCAGTTAAGTCCGTTGAGTCGGTTAGGTCGGTTGAGCCGGTTGGGCCCGTTGAGTCCGTTGGATCGGTTTTGTACGGATATGACACCCGATGCAGCATCTTCGCTTGTCCCGAAGGGCGTGAATTATTAACTTTCTGCCCTCTCAGCAGAAAGTTAACCAAAAAAACTCCTCTCCGATCTCTGCGGCTCGAGCGAAGCGGGTGGTGCACCGATCTCTGAACGATCGAGTCGTCATCTGCGAGTCCGTTGAGCCGCCGCTATTGAAATAACCGGTAGGTACGGAGATCGTATGACAGTTCGCCCTGGTTGAAAAGGACCTTGATATCCATCCGCTTCAGTTTGTCAGCGGAGGTCTTCAACTGCTCGGATTCGATGTCGCTGATTTTGACCTCCCAACTGTAGCCCGGGTAATCCTCACCGAAATCACCCGAGCCCTCGGCCAGTTCCTTGACGGTGTCCATTTCGATATCCGCCAATTTATTCTGGGCCAGCAGGGGGGCAACCGTGTAGAACCGGGCCGATAAATTCATCAAAAGTGTTTGAGAGTGCAACCGGTATACGGCCAACAAAACGATGGCGATGATCGATACGGCCACCATCATTTCGATCAGGGTGAACCCACGGTTGCCCGGGCATGCGGACCTATTTTTCAAACCCGATAGTGCCATCATAGACCTTGACCGTCGTGAGAAACGGTTCAACTTGAAATGAATAACTCCGGTCGCCGTCATCCATGTGGATGATCGCCCGGTCCGAATACCCCTTGGGGAAAAAACGAATCTCGGCCAGACCGGAATCGATTTTAATTTCGCCCGGGTACTCGACGTCGCGCAACGTCAGATCGCCCGGCAACTCGAGGCCGTCGTCGACGGCCGCCTGCAGGCTTTCTTCCGCCATCCCCTCACTGGTGACCCACAGCCGGTTAGACTCCAGACCGATATTCAGGGTATAGGTCTTCTGGTCGCGAACGGCCTGCTCTTTGAGATCCTTGACTTTTAAAATGATCCAACGCTTGGTTTTGCGGGTCTGATCGGTCAGAGGCGAGTCCGGCATCCGCGGCAGGGTGACCAGCAACATGATGCTAATGAGCAGGATAACGACGGCGATTTCAATCAGCGTAAAGCCGCGCTTGGAGCCGGCTGGAAACATCATCAGGGCCCGTCCCTGCGAAGTGTCGGGGTCACTGTCCCGGTTATTAAAGGAGCTCCCAGCTGTTGATGTCCTTGTTTTCGTCTTCGCCGCCGGGCACGCCGTCCGCGCCGTAAGAAGTGATGTCGTAATCCCCCTGGATGCCGGGAGAGATGTATACATATTCATAGCCCCAAGGGTCTGTGGGTATTTTGCCCTTTTCCAGGTAGCCGCCCTTGCGCCAGTTCTGGGGTATGGTTCCGGACTCCGGTGGCGCGATCAGCGCCTGAAGCCCCTGTTCCGTCGTCGGGTAAACGCCGTTGTCGAGCTTGTAGAGTTTCAGGGCGGTTTCGAGTCCTTCCATTTGAACCCTGGCTTGCACTTCCTTGGCCTGGTCGGTCCTCCCCATCAGTTTCGGGCCGATGTACATGGCCAGAATGCCAAGTATGATGACGACCACCATCAGTTCAATCAGGGAGAATCCGCGGTTACCGTAGATCCCCCGGCGAATTTTAAAAGCCATTAATCCTCCTGTTGGGATATTATTGATGACGTATGCGGCGCTGCCGGCCGATGTACTTTATCTCACCAGCGTGCTCATTTCGAAAATGGGCAGGCAGATCGAAAGCACGATAAAACCGACGATCACCCCCATGACCAGAATCAGCACCGGTGCCAGCAGGGATGTCATACTCATAATGCTGGCTTCGGCCTCGTTATCGAAAACGTCTGCCATTTTATTGAGCATCGACTCCAGGGTCGCGCTCTGTTCGCCCACCTGAATCATCTGAATCGTAAGGTCCGGAAACACGCTGGTTATCGAGAGGGATTTCGCCAATCCCTGCCCCTGGCCAACCTCCTTGGAGGCCAGATCGACCGCTTCGGATATCAGAACGTTGCCGGCGATGTTCTTGGCAATTTCCAGGGCCTGGAGCATGGCCACCCCATTGGCCAGCAATGAGCCTAATGTGCGGGAAAAGCGGGCCACAGCCAGCTTCTGGATCAGGATACCGACGCCGGGAAAGGTGAGCAGCATTTTGTCGACCAGGTACCGGCCTTTGGTGGTTTTTTTAAATTGCCGGGCAAAGATAACAGCGGCGATCAGGGCCGCCAGAATGAGCCACCAATACGCTTTAAACAGGTTGCTGACACCGATCAGGAACAGTGTCGGGGCCGGCAGCGCCTGGTTGACATCGGCGAATATGGCGGTGATGGATGGTACGATGTAGACCAGCAGAAGAATCAAAATCAGGGTGCCCATGACCGTCATGAGGGCCGGGTAAGCCAGGGCCGACTGAATGCGGATTTTAAGCGCCTGCTGCTTTTCCATGATGTCAGCCAATTTTTCCAGGACGATTTCGAGTGTTCCGGACGTTTCGCCGGCGCGGACCATGTTTTTGTAGAGCGGTGAGAAAGTGTCCGGATAAAGGGATATGGCCCCGGCGAAACTGTTGCCCTCCACGATGGAATCCTTGATGCGCGCCAGGACCTTGTTGAATGTGTAAGACTTGATTTGCGGCAGCAGGGCCTCGAGGGCCGAAACCAATGGAAAACCGGCGCCGACCAGGGTGGCCAGCTGCCGGGTCATCAGGGTGACGTCACGTTGGCGCACGCGGGTAAAAAAGCTCCGGCGCATCAACCCCGGCGAGGTTTTTTTCTCGCGGGTGTCGGATGCCTCCTTGATTTTAACCGGAAACCGGTGCGCCCCCCGAAGTTTCTGACGTGCGGCCGTGACGCTGTCCGCATCGATGATCCCGGAGATGTTTTTGCCCCGCTGATCCAGTGCTGTATATTCGAATACCGGCATAGCGCTTGATTATACCTATGTTGAGCGGCTTTCCGCGCCCAGGCGGGATTAACGGTTCCCAGTTAAACAGCCATGGCTCTTCGGTCCGCCACGGTGCATTCAAATGACGCGCCGGAGCCCGAATAACCCCGATTTCGAGTCGCGGCTGAAACTCACCGCCAACGGGGTCTAAGCCCGGACCAGGCCCGTCTTCAAATCAGGTGCTCGTGTTTGTCCCCAATGTTGCGCATTTCATGCGATATCGGCTTTGGGTCCGGTCCAAGACCCCGTAGGCGACTCAGACAGTCAGCCGCTGTTCTCAACCGCTCAACCGGGCTCCGGTGCCCATCTTGATATCTTAGGAGCCATTTAAGATATTAAATGTAATAACCCTTGAACCATTTGTAATTTGTTATTTGGAGTTTTTCACTAACCCTCCCATTTTGGCATTGCCACGATTGAGAATTTATTCTATCCTGACGCTATTTTCAACCAAATAATTATCATCTATAAACCACTGGCTTTGCCGGGGAGACGCCCAGCGGTTGACAGATCCAGCCGTTAACGACGATACGAGACGTTGATTATTATATAACAATAATCAATAAAATAACAGATAGATATCTTGTGTTACGGGGAGCATTTCCAGCCTAAGACGGGACGGCTTAAAACCGATGAGGTCGATAAAACATTCCTTGTTGTCTCCGTGTCCTACTTTGAGCTTTCAGCTTTGAGCCTCTATAGGATCGGCCGGATGCCCGAAATAAAGGTATAATAAAACCGTTGAGAGCAGTTCTCAAGCCATTCCTACGGCTTTGCCGGCGGTGATTTAAGTCTTCCATGTCATTGAACGGATACCATAAATCTTAATGATCTCGATAGTATCAGCAGATGTACCGTTATGCGTTATACGGCTGTCCCCGCCCTGTTGCCGCCCGGTCAATCGGTCTTTTCCCTGGAAGTGCCGGCTGCGCAGAATTGTGAAAAATATTTCCTATAGTTGTGGAAACCAACCCCAAAATTCTCGGAAGAGTATTTTTCCGCACCGATCAGACCACATTGCCCTTCCTTGCAGATCCAATATGGAGGACTGTTTTGCGAAAACCGGCGTTTCTCGGGAACTATAATTTAATGTATTGCATGAAAATTGCAGTAGATACAAAAAGTTTGTATAATTTTGCCGATATAATCACCCATCGTTCGGCCGCCTGAACGGCGGGCTGACTGCTGATCGCCGACCCGAATCGGAGTCAACGACCTCCCACAAAGCGGGAGGCTTGGATATCCGGCCATAGGCCGGAAAAACAATATGCACCCAAGTGCTTTAATCGTTGCGGTTGTTACCGGGTGCATGGCACCAGGTTAGAAAACAACCAATAAAAGAAGATAGGAACCCGCCCGCCACCGGGTCGAATTTCATGAATACGCCAGATCACAAAAACGACACGAGCACCGCCGCCCTTCGGCGAATAAACTTGCTGGTGAGCCTTGCGGGACTGAGCGTGCTGGTCCTCATCCTTTACGGCTATTATAACGGAGAGCGCCTGCATGACTTGAACTCGCCGTTGCTGTCCGCCGTCAAGGAGATCCGGCTTGACGCCAATGCCACCCGCCTCGGGATCAATGAGATTATAGAGGACGGCGAGAACCCGGTCACGGAGGGTGTCTGGCGCTATCTTGACCAGTCGATCTGGTATTTCGAAAATCTTTTAAACGCCGGAATCGAACCATTACAGGATCTTATTCCGGTGCGCAACAAAGGTATTCGAGACCGAATCGATGGTCTGAAATCCCGGTTTGCAGAACTAAAGGATCATACCACCCGGCAAACCGGGGCCCTCTGGAAAAAGGATGACATTTCCGCTGTCTTGGCTATTTACGACCAAAAATTCACAGACTTCCTCCAACAAATCGACCGGCTGGAAAGCGACATCATCAGGGTCATGCGCAAGGATCAGACGCTGTTTCGGTTCAGCCACGCTGCCCTCGCTCTGTTTTGCATATTCCTCATGATAACCGTATGGCTGACCATCCGGCGCTATGAGAGGCGCCGCTCTGAGTATGTTCTCAGTTTGAAGGATACCAATGCACAGCTTGAAAAAGAGGTATCGGAGCGTAAAAAGATCGAACACGCCCTGAAAGAGAGCGAAAATCTTTTCCGAACCGTATTTGAAACCATTCCCGATTCGATAATCGTCAGCCGTCTTAAGGACAACACGATCGTCGACGTCAACAACGGATTTCTCGAGTTGACGGGGTTCAGTAAAAACGATGTGATCGGTCAAACCGCCCTTGACCTGACGCTGTGGGAAGATACCGAAAAACGGGATCGGTTCGTTTCCATTCTTGAATCCAGGCGTTACGTTCACAACTTCGAATCCCGCTTCCAGATGAAGAACGGCAATGTCAAGACGGCCCTGCTTTCGGTCAATGCCATCGATCTCAAAGGCGAACCCCATTTCATCACCGTCGCCCGCAACGTCAGCGAACTCAAAGAAGCCGAGACGGCCCTGCGGGAAAGCGAGGAAAGGTTCCGGGGCTTGTTTGAATCGGCCGCCGACAAGATTTACCTGTTGGACCTGGACGGTCGTATCATCGTGTCCAATCCGTCTGCCACCGAGCTTTTGGGCTATTCGGAAGCAGAGATGCGCGGTCGCCGCCTGGCGGATTTCGTCGATCCGGCGAGCCGGGACTATTTTGACCATGCTTTTTCCGGATTGCCAGACAGCGGGTATCTGATGTGCGAAGTCAACATGGAAAGTAAAGGCGGCCGTCGCTTTACCGTCGACTGCTCGGCATCCGTCATTCGCGATGAAAAAGGGGCTGTCGACTGCATCGTCATATTCCAAAAAGACATCACCGATCGCAAATTCGCCGAACAGAAACGACGGGCCGCGCACGATTTCCTGAAAATCGCCAATCGCCAGACCGACATGCAGCCGATGTTGGCAGATTTTGTCGCCGCCACTAAAAGACTGACCGGATGCCAGGCTGCCGCCATACGGATACTGGATGAAGAGGGTCATATCCCTTATGCCTTCCAAGAAGGATTCGGCACCGAATTCTGTGAAGTTGAAAATTTTCTGTCCGTCAAAAAGGACCAGGGGATGTGCGTGCAGGTGGTGCGCAATGACATCGATCCGGAACTGCCCAATTTTACAAAGCTGGGATCGTACTTCTTAAACGATTTTTCTCAGGTGGCCGGCGGCAACGAAAAAGGCCCTGAACATTGCCTGCGCGGTACCTGCAACCGGTTCGGCTTCCGATCCCTGGCACTGATTCCCATCCGGCTCGGTGAACACACCCTGGGACTGCTTCACGTCGCCGACAGGCGCGGAAAGATGTTTGCCCCCGAGGTGGTTGAAATGCTCGAGTCGGCCGCCATGCAGCTCGGCGCGACCATACGGCGATTGCGGGCAGAGGAAGCACTGAAGTCTGCCTATCAAGTCCTGGAAGACCGGGTCCTGGAACGCACCATTGAACTGTCTATGGCCAACGAGAACCTCAAGGCCGAAATCGAGGTGCGCCTGAGAGCTGAAGAACGCCTGCGGGAAAGCCGCAACATGCTACAGACCCTGATTGACGGAATAATGGACGCACTGATTCTCGTCGATCAAGACATGCGCATCCGCATGCTCAACCGCGAGGCGGCTGAATTGTACGGAATTCTGTCCCTTGAGGCGGTCATTGGCGAGCAGTGTTTCAACGCGACCGGGTCTGTGGGTGCCTGTACCGATTGTGAAATTCCCCGGGCGGTTAAACGCGGTCAAACGCTCGTCTTCGAGCGTACGGGCCTCAGGGATGATAAAACACTGGAACAGGTCTCGGTCTATCCCGTCAAGGAGAAAGACAGTGAAGTCGGCGGCGCCATCGTGCGCATCTCCGATATCACCGAGGAGCGGCGCTTCGAGCGCCAGCTGATCCAGAGTGAAAAAATGGCCTCCCTGGGCATTCTGGTTTCCAGCATTGCCCACGAGATCAACAATCCCAACAGCTTCGTGACGTTCAACATTCCCATCCTGCGGGAATACCTGGAGGAGTTGATCGGGATCGCCGACGCCTACGCCGAGAAACTGCCCGAATTCGAGCTCTTTCACATGACCTATGCCGAGTTTCGCAAGGATGTCTTCAACCTTGTCGACAACATCGAACACGGCGCCAGCCGCATCAGCACCTTTGTCTCCAATTTGCGCGAGTTCTCGCAGAGCAACGGCGACCGGCAAAAGGTGATGCTCGAACTGCCGGTGGTTCTCGACAAGGTGCTCAGCATCTGCCGCAGCCAGATCAAAAAGCGCGTCAAAACCTTCGAAACGGACCTGCCGGCCGACCTGCCGCCGGTCCATGCGGACGAGTACTCATTGGAGCAGGTATTGCTGAACCTCATCGTAAACGCCGTTCAGGCGATGGACAAGAAAGATTCCTCCGTACTCCTGCGCGCATTCTCCGGCCGGAGCTGGCGGGATCACACCGTGATCGAGGTCATCGACAACGGGTGCGGCATCGATCAGAAAACGCGCGAGCGGATATTCGATCCTTTTTACACCACCAAGTCGGCCGCCGAGGGCACCGGTTTGGGATTGTACGTGTGTCACAACCTGATCGAAAGCCTGGGGGGCAGAATCGAAGTGGAAAGCCGGCCGGGAGAGGGCAGTACGTTCAGCGTGTATCTGCCGGACAGGGACCGCCGTAAAAAACCCCGTCCGGCCGGCGCCGCGGTTGAATCCCAGCCGACGTGAGCGGCCTGGGGTATACCGTTGTCGTCATAAAAATATTGCGATTGGAGGGTGTGAGCGAAAGACCAAAATCCCTCCCGACCTCCCTTTGACAAAGGGAGGAGAATCTTCCCCCCTTCATTGAGGGGGGAAAGCATGCACTCTGGTATCCTTTCTCTTTTCGCAAGAGTTGTTTTGAAACCGGCATAGGCCTTTAATCGTTCCCCCTTTGACAAAGGGGGACAGGGGGATTTTAAGAAAGCGCCAATCGAAATAAACTTTTGATATTGGCTGTATCTCAAAATTATCATGAACCCAAATTGAGCGATTTTCAAGTTTGCCGCAGATACAAGGGAAATGTCGTTCCGCAATAGTCTGCTATGCGGAACGGTATTTGACGCCGTAGATGTGGTGAAATTGGAAATCCCGTAAGGGTGTTATATTTTCGAAAGTCAAATTGGCAGAATTCCTTATAATTGTTTTTTATTCTATCATTTCGAAAATATGAGACGCTCAACTTGGGATGAAGTCTTTTCAGGATAGACAACAGCGTCACCCGGGGCTTTGCGAGCCTACTTTGTGGAATATGCAGAATAGAGAAAGGAACGTGTAACATGCGCGCCCGTATCATAGTGGTGGATGACGAAACAGACTTTCTCGACAGTGTTCGCCGGGGACTGATCACGTCCGGTTATAAAAATGTGCATACCGAAGCCGATTCGACGAAAGCGGCGGAGGTCATCGAAGGCAGGGAAGAGTTCGATATCGCCCTGATCGACATCACCATGCCGGGCCTGACCGGCATCGAGTTGCTGCAGAGCATCAAAAACGTGCAGCCGCGCACCGAGTGCATCATGATCACGGCCCTCGACGAAGCCCGCACAGCGGTGGATTGCTTGAAAAAGGGCGCCTACGATTACCTGGTCAAGCCCATTTCCAAGGAGGACCTGATATCGTCCATCAACCGCGCCCTTGAGCGAAAACGCCTGCTCGACATCCTCGATATCAACAAGAAAAAGACCGTCCCGCAACTCAACAATGCCGAGGCCTTCGCGCCGATTCAGACCCGCAACGACCGCATGCTCAGAATACTGAAAGAAGCCGAGCTGCACGCGGTCAGCGATGCGCCGATCCTGATCACCGGGGCGACCGGCACCGGCAAGGAGCTGCTGGCCCGGGCGGTGCATAAGGCCAGCCAGCGGGCGGGCCATTCCTTTACACCCATCAACATGGACGCCCTGACCGCCACCCTGTTCGATGCCGAGTTTTTCGGGCACACCAAGGGCGCTTTTACCGGGGCCGAAAAGGAGCGCTCCGGGTACCTCGAGACGACCAACAAGGGCACCCTGTTTATGGACGAGATCGGCAACCTGGCGCTCGAGCTCCAGGGCAAGCTGCTGCGCGTCCTGCAGGACGGGGAGTTCATCAAAATCGGCACCAGTAAGACCAGCAAAACGGACGTGCGCTTCATAGCGGCCACCAACAAGGAACTGGAAGTGTTGATGGCGCGCAGCAAATTCCGCAAGGATCTTTTTTACCGCCTCAGCGGCAGCTGGCTGCACCTGCCGCCCCTTAAAGACAGAAAGGACGACATCCCGCTGCTGATCGGCCGATTCCTCGAAGAGATCTGCGGGCCATCCGGCGGTGACATCCACGAAGAGGCCCTGTCGATCCTGATGCATTACGATTATCCCGGCAACGTCCGCGAGCTCAAGTCGATCGTGCAGTCAGCGGTCAACCTGTCCCGCGGCAAAGCCGTCACCCCCGCCTGTCTGCCGGCCCAGCTCGTTAAAAAAGCCGCCGGCATGAACCGGGCCGGCCAAACGCCCGGCAAACCGGTTCAGACACTGGCCGAGCTGGAAAAAAACCACATCAAAACCGTTTACCAGTCGCTAAAGAACAACAAGGCCCAGACCGCCCGGGCTCTGGGCATCGGCGTCAACACCCTCAGGCGCAAACTCCAGTCCTACGGGATCAAGTAATCGGCCATTCCGGAGGTGTTCCCGCCTCCAATTACACAAAAGCGTATATACCTATTTGTGTAATTCAGAGCACGGCGGTTAAAAAGTCAATATAATTAGCCACCTTTTGAGGTAAACACAGAGAGGTTTTTTTAAAGATATCAAAATAATAACGAAGCCTCATCGTTTATTATAAATATTTGACCAGGCTTCAATTGCCACTCGTTTCTTGGCGGCTTGCCTACCTTCTTGACGCAACAGCCGTGTTGAAACCGCTTCAGGCCGTTACCGGTCCCCCCTTTGACAAAAGGGGGGCAGGGGGATTTAATAAAAAACCCAAATCACTCGGATCTGCCTACCCTTCCAAAATAGCCTTAAATCCCACAATAATCTGTTATAAATACATTTTATCTCTGCGAACCTCCCAAAATGGGAGGATGTGTCGTTCGGCCAGCCACCATTTCTTTCACCCACCGGTACGCATATTTCCATAACCATACGTTATTAAATGTAAAAATTTCATTTGGATCTCGTGGCACAATAGTTGCTGACTAAGCTGCAGAACCAGTCAGTAAAGCCAAGAAACGCGGACTCGGATTGATGCTAAAGCCCCCACCGAAGCCGGTGCCGGCTGCCTGTCCGTAACGATAAGCAAAAGATTTCGCCCCGGCGCCCCCCTTGAAAAGCGCTGATTTTCAAACACGTCTGTATCTAATGAATTTGTGTCCCCGCGAGCGGTATGTTTCGCTCTGTGACTAATGGCTTCAACACATCGGTGAGCTTCGCCTCCCCGCTGCGAATATCGGATGAGGAATAACATGGCGGTCAACCGGCGCGAACATCTCAGGTACCCGGTCGCGGGCGATGAGATATTTGTTCTGGGCCGGCACTCGAACAACGTTGCCGCGGTTCGAAACATCAGCATTGGCGGGCTGCAATTCGAGTATGTCAGCGGGGCGTATGAGAGTGATCAGTGGACGCAGATCGACATCATCGGTGAATGGTAGGATCACTTAACGCTGCCGTGTCTTGGGTGCCAAATTGTTTACGACATCAAAACCCTGCTCGAGAGCGGCACTTACACCGGCCTTGATGTCCGGCGCTGTGGGGTGCGTTTTGTCGGGTTGTCCGAAGATCAGAGAATAAGCCTTCTCCAGCTGCTCCAAAACGTGGCTTCACAACCGGTAAGGTGAAGATGCCGTGATCACCGGGCAAAGCAATGCCATTTTGGAATGTTTTTTTATATCTTACTGTAAATTCTATAAATACGGCTCTTGAGACCCCCACGATGGGAGGTTTGACCGGCGAGGTGGGGCGCAGACCGGTCGCGCAACTGACAGTGCCAATCAGGTAACTAACCGAAATTAATGTGAAATTTCAGGCCAAAAGATTGTGCCAGGCTGTGGCACAATGCTTGCTTTTTCAATAGCACTTATGAATTCAATTCAACGAATACAGTTAAAGACTGCATTTACTCAAGGGGGCTTACGCACCGTTTTTTTGCCGTGACGAAAGGAGGGCGAAGAATGAAGAAGTTCACCGATACAAATTTGATAGGGAATGGCAGAATGTGGTTTGTTCTGCTCGTGCCGATCTTCTGTCTGCTGACAGCCGTTGGCGCCCAAGCGGTCACTCTCGACGTGCAGGGGGTCAACAAGGTCGGCGCCCCGACCTCATTAACCGAATATCGCTGGCTGATCGAAGAGGACGCCATGTACCATGTCCAGCGAACGACCGCAGGGGAGGTGGCGCGGGATCCTGCCACCGATTTTCCGGTGATCGATCCCAACTGGCATCACAAAGATACTTTGGGTAATCCCTATCCTCTTTCGCTCAGTTTTCACCGCAGCTACGTGCCGGTGGTGGCCCAAGGGGATGAGGCAACAGCCCTACCGCCGGTGTGCTCGAGTCCGGGAGTGCCATTTCCCTGCCTGGCACCCGACAAGCACTACTTCGTGTCGGTGCTGCCCAAAACCGCCGGGACTTACAGCATCGGCGGTGCGCAATTTAAGGGGGATGATGTCACTGCCACCGTCTACCTCAACCAGCTGCCGATTCCCACGGCCCAGATCACTATCTTTATATTCCGAGACAATCAGTCGATCAACGCCGCCCCGGATGCCAACGAGGTCGGGCTGGGAGGTTTTCAGATCCTGGTGGAGGACGCCGGCGGCCGCTACGGTGCTTCAGCCGGAACTCAGCTTCAGGACGCCTTCGGCAATAACCTGGGCACCACCTATGACGCGGACGGCAACGTGACCGGTTTCGAGCCCCTGATCACCGGCCCGGACGGCATGATCACCATCAAAAACCTGGCCCCGGGCAAGTACGGTATCATGGCGGTGCCGCCCATCGGCAGCGACTGGCAACAGACCTCCACCATCGAGGGCACGAAAGTGATCGATGCCTGGGTCAAGGCCAACGAGCCGCCCTTTTTCGCCGAGTTCGGTCCGCCGGGCTTCCACGTTTTCATCGGGTTCGTGAAACCCTTCGACTGTTTCAACAGCCCTGGCACTACACCCGAATTCTGCCAGGACCCTGACGGCGCGCCAATCGTCGGCTCCGGGCCGCACACGATTTCCGGCAACGTGGTCAACCTGCACCTTTCACGGCCCCCGGGAACGGCCTTCTACACCGGCGGCCCTTATCCGCACACGACCCCCTGGGTCGGCCTGAACACCGTCGGCGGCGCCCCCACCGGCATCTACGCCGCACGCACGACTGATATCGGTGGCGTACCTGCCAGTTTTGAAATCGAGGGCGTGCCCGACGGCGACTACCAGCTCGTGGTCTGGGACGACAATATGGATGTGGTTTTTGCCTTTCAGGGCGTTACCGTCAACGGCGCAAGCGTCACCCTGAACGAAGTGGGCGCTTTCCAGTGGTTTACGCGCCTCGAGCACCGGGTCTTCAACGACCTCAATGGAAACGGCATCTGGAAC
>Ga0316201_10001876_pt1 | contig 14607 bp, 8 predicted proteins | sample CS6wburrow_MG_FD_204516 | JGI IMG/M metagenome (GOLD analysis project Ga0316201, IMG submission 204516) | Coastal sediment microbial communities from Delaware Bay, Delaware, United States - CS-6 worm burrow | ecosystem: Environmental > Aquatic > Marine > Coastal > Sediment | place: USA: Delaware... | reverse complement strand
AAGCCCTATTTTGGAGCGATAAAATATACAACTCATTGATTTTTAAGGTTATTTAGTTTTTAGCGCATAAAATGATATTGCTTTTTAAATCAATAACTTACAAAAAACTTGAAGATCGAGTATAAGAATAAAGAATTATAACCCGTTGTGAATTATATCAAAATAAAATCTGGTCTGTCCCCTATTTTTAAAAAACCTTGCTTTACGTGGCATGTTAGTAGTTGATAATTTTTGTAACTAAAAAAGGGTAGTGACCCCTTTTATTTTAGGAATTGCTGGCATAATACATATCAGTTATAGGTAGCCTTTTTTGTTTTGTCAATTTAAATTGTCTGTAATTGTCGTAAAATTCTATTTGCTGTTTTTCCCTCCCAAAATTTCGGAATTTTTTGTCGTTTTTTCGGCATTCCTTTTAAAATTAAATCTACTTCTGTCGATAAATTTTCAATTGTTGTCAATTTATTACTACCTGTCAATACTGTGATTGGTCGTTCTGTATTTGGTCGTAACGTTAAACAAGGAATGTCAAAATACGTGGTTTCCTCCTGAATGCCGCCCGAATCTGTTATGACGAATAAGGACTTGAAAAGCAAATGTAAAAATTCCAAATAGCCCAATGCTTCAATAATAAACAAGTTTGGATTCTTCTTTGTAACTTGTAGCAAATCCCAATCTTGTATATTTTTTAAAGTACGAAAGTGTATTGGGAAAATTAAAGGTGTTTTCTTAGAAACATCTCCCAATATTTGTAAGACATTTGTTAGATATTCTTTTGAATCTACGTTGCTTGGTCTGTGTAGTGTTACTATGCCGTATTTTTTCTCTTCAAAGTCACTATTTATTGAAACTATTTTTAAGTCACCATACAGTTGAAAGTCCAATTTCGTTTCTATAGCTTTCGGCAATTGAGAAAAAAGTGTATCTATCATTAAATTTCCTAACACTCGACTATCAAGTTTTTTATAAGTCCTTGATTTAAAAAGAAATATAATTTTAGACTTAAAAACTAAATAACGTTAAAAATCAATGAGTTGGCTATTTTAAGACTCAAAAATAGAGCTTTGCAAAGCCAAATAACATCAAAAACTTGATAGTCGAGTAAAAGACTTATGTGTACCGACTTATTAACCTATTCAGATTTCTCTCATTGAAATCACAAGAAAAGTTTTGGTTTTAGCATTAACTGATAACGGTTCACTGATCACGTTTGAAAGTACTTATTATACTCAATGCGGTGACAAACTGAACTTTTTTTTAAAATTCAATAATTTGAAAAAATGGGGCTTTCAAAATTCATCGATAATTCATCGATAATCATCGCTTAGGGGGTAGTCCCTACAAACCAATGGAGGTATTCAAACAGTGCGAATTGGGGGATGATTAAAAGCCACGGAATCACACTTCAAGGCACGGAATATTTCTGTGTCTTGAAGTGTTTTTCCGTGGCAAAATCGACCCGAAGCCACTCACACAAGTCATTGATTTGTAAGACCACCACGGGTTTGTAGGGACTACCAAGGATTGCTTATAATAAAGGATAAGAGCAGGAAAGCGTTTCGGCACGACTGGCCGAAACGAGGATAGCCTGTTCATCTAATGACTTCTTAAGTTTTATTATCCTTTCTTATAAACAATCCTTGTCGTTAGGAAGTTCAAAAAAAATAATTATCCCAAAAGGCAATTCAAGCCGGTTTGTTTAATTTCTCTCATTCTCTGCGGCTCTGCGGTTCTGCGTGAGCCGACAGTTTGTTACAAATTATTTGTGTGCATAGAGTAGCCCTGCGGGATAATTTATTTTTTTGATATTCCTTAGTCACCACCACCTGACTTGAGCTTTTAGACAACTTATGCCCGCTGTTGGCTTATGAGTTGACTTCGGATAGAACGCTGATGAGACTGATTGTCATGCTCTTCGTTGATTTAAAATGAGTGATGATTATGAATTAAGACTGATTTTAGAGATCAGTGGATATCAGTTTAATCAGTCAAATCAGCGTTCTATCTATTCTAAAGTTGGGCGAACAGGCAAGGGCAGCCCCTACAATTTGCACTCCTTTTTCGCTGAAATTGGAGTACACACTTTAGTTTGTTTGGCTAAGGCTTGTAATAGCCGTTCAATTTCGATTTCTCTATTTTGATACCAATCTGCTGACCAAATCCGATGCAGTTTCCAGCCTTTGCTTTCTAATATTTCTTGCCGTAGTCTGTCTCTATCTCGGATGGAGTCGGTGGCGTGGTAATTGGCACCGTCGTATTCTATGCCTAATAGATATTCATGGGGCCTTGAAGGGTGGCATACGCCTAGCTCGATGCGAAAGCCGGCTACGCCGACTTGGGCTACCGTTTGGTATCCGTGTTCTTGAAGAATTTTAGAAATAGCGATTTCAAAATCGTTGCTGCTGGCTTGGCCGCTTGGTTTGTTGGCTAAATGTCCGGTTTCGGCATATTCTAAATAGCTTTTGAGTATGTGTACGCCGCGTTTGGAATTGCTTTTTAAGACGATATCACTGGCCCGTAGGGCCGTGAATAATGCTAACCGTTTTTTGGCGCGTGTGAAAATCACGTTCAGTCTTCGCCAGCCTTGTTCATTGGAAATCGGGCCGAAGCGTTGAAAGACTTTGCCGGTTTCGGGATCAGGGCCGTAAGTCGTTGAGACGAATATGACATCGCGTTCATCCCCTTGCACGTTTTCTAAGTTCTTGATAAAAAAAGGTTCTGCGGTATTTTCGGTGGCTTTTATTTTCTCTTCTATTCCGGTGTCTTGTTGACACTGTTTGTCCAGTAATTCTGTAATCAGTTCTTGTTGTTTTAGATTAAAGGTGGCGATACCAAGGCTTAAATGAGGGCTGCTGTTTAAATGGGCTACGATGGCCGTCACAACGGTTTCAGCTTCTTTCTGATTACGGCCCTTTAAATAGCTCGCTTTTTCAATGTAATTGAGATGCAGCCCGTATTCCTGATCTTGGGTTCGCGGGGCGGGGAAGACGATCAGTTCGTCGTCATAAAAATGATGGTTGGAAAAGGCTATCAAGTTTTCATGCTGGGAACGGTAATGCCACCGTAGTCGGCCTCTTGAATAAAGGCTGAAACACATATCTAAAATGGATTCTTGCCCGTCTACTATCGTGCTCTCCTCTTCTTCATTCACCAGTCGTTCAAAAAATGGGGTGGGGGGCAATTGTTTTGGATCGCCGACTATCACTATTTGCTGACTTCGCGCTATCGCGCCTAATGCGTCTTCAGGGCGAATTTGTGAGGCTTCATCCATGATGAGTAAATCAAATTCAATTTGCCCTGGTGCGAGATATTGGGCGACGGAAAGTGGACTCATCATAAAACACGGTTTTAAAGCTTGTAAGGCTTTGGTGGCGCGTCTGACTAATTGGCGGATGGGAATATGTCGCCGCTTTTTATTCAATTCATGTTCTATCAAGCTTTTTTCTGTGAAGCTACTCACTTTGCCAGTATTGTTGCCTTGGGGAATCGCGCGTTGAGCGACTTGGTAAGCAATCCGTTGGCGGTAGGCTTGCTGTAATTGTTTATCTAATTCCGTAAACTGTTGGCGGAGAGTTTCATAATGGATGCGCGTGAATTTTGCCAGAATGGGGTGTTGGTTGAACACTTCTCGCGCTAGGCTTTGATAAAAGGCGTATTGATAATGCAATGCCGTTTGTTGAGCTTGAATCTTTCCTGCGATGAGGGCTTCGGTTATCACACTTAATCCTATCTCATCAATGTCTTGTTTTAAGTTGTAAAAGAGTGAGAGTGTGCCTAACAAATTGACGGTGGCTTGGCAAGTGCTGGCAGTGGTGGCAATCTGTTCTAAAGTGCAGGGCTTCACGCCACATTTAAACCATTTTTGGATATCTAATTCTCCAAAAGCAGCCAATTGGCGACAGTATTCCGAAAATTGGACCAGATAAGCGTGATTTTTGGTTAAGAGTTCATGAAAGACTGGCGCTCTCACGCTGATATCACTGATGATCCAATGCAAGAGCGATGCGGGCAAGTTGCCAATCGTTTGTAACCGTGTTATCCAATCTGCCAGCCCAAAAAGCGCCCCGGCCTCTGTATCAATGCTTTGATAGTTTTTACCCAGTAATTTTTTCAAGGCCTGATTTTTTTCATAATAATTACGAATCTGCCAAGCTTTGAGTAAATTTTGCACCGCGCTTTGTAGCGAAATAACCTTTTTATCTGTGAGGTGGGGTAATTGTCGTTGTAAGCCTGGCGCTAATTCAGCCACTAAGCGACGGCGTTCTAGCAATTTTTCAACAAATTCATTGACACCTAAATGCGGCTCAACGGTTATATTTAATTGTGTTGCCGCTTTCGTTACTCTTAGCCATTGCTCATACTTGAGGGCCGTTGTTTTTAAAATATAGCGGCACGGATCGCTTTGCTGCGCTAGAATCTGTTGGGCTTCTTCTGTACCCAGCACTTCAGTGAGCATTTGGGCCCAGTTTATCAATTGTTCAAGTGGTGCCCAATCGGTTTCAAGGCCGCAAAATAGGGGGCCAAATAGACGTTGATATTGCGAACTTTGGGTTTCCTGTTCTGTTTTACGCTTAAGTGTTGCGAGGGCTTCTAGTTTTCTCGCTAACTGGCTGTTATTAAATTTGGAGGTTGCAAGGAAGCTTTTGACGGCGCTTTTGCTACGCCGATATTCTGACGATAATATGGGAAACCAGTTGTTCTGATGTTTGCGGATTTCATCCGATAAAATCGCAATTTGTTCTGAATTGGGTAACTTATTGAGTAAAAAATACGGTTTTTGTTCAGCCCACTGTTCTGTTAAGTGAGAAAAAGTTTGATGCGCTTGTTGAAAAATAATCGGGGTTGCTTCTAGCGCATGTTCAGGGAGTTTGTAGAGAACAAGGTTTTGTGGCGCGTGTTCGGCTAATTCTTTCAATTTCAGAAATCTGAGAAAACGATTGACTGATTCTGGGTTGTCTAACAAAGCGTGTAACTCGTCATCCAGTTTATCACTATTTTTGATGACTATCGCGAGTTCATCAGGTGACTTTTTGCCAAAGCCTAATTTTTCTAGTTTGTTTGTGCTATTGAGAATCTGTTGTAGGAATTTGATCGAATATTTACCATAGCCTAAGAATTTGACGGCTTGGTTCAGCAATTGCCGGTATTCCTTTTGCTCAGTTTGAAATTGACGAAGCTTTTCTAGCGTTCGCTTTTCCAATAATTGGAGCGCTATCTTGCTGTCAGGAAAGCTGGGTAAGGGGAGCAATACGGCCTTATCAATCTGGCTGAGTAAGTGCAATGTGGCTATATCTTTGGTGTTCTGTATTTGAGTTTCTTCAATTAAAACATCAAGATACGCTTCATGTGTTTGCGTTTTCAAAAACAGATTTGATAACAGTTCTCGAATCACTTCTTTATCCCCAGGCCATAAATGGGTGGGTTGAAAACCGTGCCAGTGTTCTATCACTTCATCAGATAGCTTGTCGTATATTTCGCCTATTTCTTGTAAATTATTGATTTTATCATCAAATTCTGTGCGCGAGAGGTGTAAAGGGTTGGCTATTTCAAAAGGCAAGGGTTTATCGGCCAGTTCACCCCGTAATCTTTCCAGCGCCCAAAATACGTCATAAATGCGTTCATCATGAGGCCCGACAATAGTATTGACTAGATTGGCGTAGTCTTGCAATTGTTGTTTTTTGGCCTTCAGTTCTTGAATAGTGCCTTCTAATTGGATCACATCCTCGAAAGTTTGATCAAGCCGCTTTTTCAGATTAGCATGTAATTCGGCTTTTTGAGTTTTATGGCTATGTAGTTCAAGGCAAAATTCCCCTAAACCGGCTTTATCTAAACGAGCTGCCACCACATCTAAGGCCGCTTTTTTCTCTGCGACAAATAACACCGATTGCCCTTCAGAAAGGGCGGCGGCGATCAAGTTGGTAATGGTTTGGGATTTACCCGTACCTGGCGGCCCTTCTACGACAAGATGCTTTTTTTGGCGTAAGGCGGCCATAATGACGGCCTGTTGAGAGCTATCCGCATCAAGAATTAAGGGCAAAATATCATCTGCCTCCTCTTTTTCAAAGGGCAAAATCCCACCAGCCCCTTTTTCAAAAGGGATATCGCCTAGAATGGGTTTTAGATTAGCATTATCTGTCAATTGAGCGTCATCAGGCCAGTTTTCATTATCTAAATCTTTGTACATCACTAATTTAGTAAAACTAAAAAAGTCTAAGCGGATAGTGGGCACGACTTGCCAGCGGGGTATTTTTTGAATCACTGAAGCGACTTGTTCTAAGTAAGTTGCTGGCAATATTTCTTCTGAAAAAAGAGGTAACGCTAAATTAAAATCATTGGCTAATTTTTCGGATAAGGCAATATTGGTTTCAACGCCTTCGTCACGGTATGAGAGCACGTAATCGTAGGTTGATTCAGCCGGTAGAAGCGTTCGTTCTAATTTGACAGGAATCAGAATCAGCGGGGCTTTAATGGATTGTGTCGCATTAGCGTCTTCATACCATTCCAAAAAACCGACAGCCAGATATAATAAATTATTACCCGTTTCTTCTATGGCGCTACGCGCTTCCTGCGCCAATTTTTTACAACGCCGTGCTAACACTTCTTCGTTATGAGCGGTTTGTAAGGCGATGTCTTTTAATTTTTTTGATTTCTTTTGCAATTGGTGCAGGTAGGGTGCTGGTAAGTCTTCGCAACTGACATTGATTGTCGGCGCGTTTTCCCGTAATGTCTGGCAAATGGGCTGGGGTACAAAAATCAGGCTTTTGCCGTCTTGCATCAATTTCTTAAATAATTGATCCAGTGGCATGTCTATGAGATGCACAGTCCGCGCTTTTTCCTTGTAATTGAGGAGCTGATTACGTTTTGAAATATCTAATAAACGTTGATGGATTGTGTATAATGATTGGGTTCTGATTGAGGTGTTGTCGTTCATTTTTCAGTTATCATTTTTCAGTTATCAGTTATCAGTTATCAGTATAAATCAGAAAGCGTGCTTGTTAGATATAGATGTTCATAAATTTTTGGGCAACCACAAGGGATTGCCCCTACAATTGATGTTTTTCACACAAAAGGAAAATGCTATAATCCGTTGTTTGAGCTTGTAGAAAAAGCGTTCTATCTGTCTATAATGACATCACCCACATTGAATCACTAAGTACTGAACCATAAATTTTCAGGTGCGTAGGGGCAATCCTTAGCTACAGCCCTTTGCTGTAAAATACCTGTTTATTATGTGGTTCAGTACTTACCTTTTAATTTAAAATTGAAATGAAAGTCATTACCCTATTCATTATTTGGAGCGAATTATGCCACAAAATTGGGTTGAGACAGAACGTTTGCGGCCAGAGTCTCCCTTTCTGTCTTGGAAACCACGCAGCCTTAAAGTGATGCCTCATCCGCCTCAGTCGATTGAGATTGAGGCAAAAAAGGGATCATCTCAGTCGGTACTGTTATTCCCAGTATCTTGGAAAACTTATGATAGTCTTTTTAATGATTTACTTGATAAAAGTGCGATACGTTTGACTTATGCTCAAGGTTGTTTAGAAATTACGATGACTTTATCACCTGTACATGAAGAATATAGTTCATTGATTCACGACTTGATTGTGATATTAAGTGATGAACTGGATATCGAGATACGTTCTTTAGGCTCGACTACTTTGCGTCGTGAAGATATTGAGCGTGGTTTAGAGCCTGACAATACTTATTATATTCAGCATGATGCCCTCGTCAGAAATCGGGAAGATAGAATGAAGCTTGATTTAATGAAACTGCCTCCCCCTGATTTGGTTGTCGAAATAGATATTACCCATCATTCAATCGAAAAATTACCGATTTATCTGGCCTTAGGTGTACCTGAAGTTTGGCGTTATAACGGAAAACATTTGCAAATTTATCAATTGCGTCAAGAGCAATATGTGCTTTGTGAAGGTAGTCCCACGTTTGCCCAATTACCGATTCAAACGATCATACCTCAATTGATTGAACACAGTTTTAAGCGTGGTAATCGGGCAGTGAGACGCGCCTTTCGGGAATGGGTGAATTCGATGGTCAAAAAAGTGTAATTACCCTTCAATTATCGATAAAAGGGGCAACCACGAGGGATTGCCCCATTCGATAAATCACAAATCACGAATCAGAAACGGTTTTGTCAATCGTCGCTTGGGCTTCTTGTGCGTCTATGGCGGCTAATGCGCTTAAATTCACCACGCCACGCGTCATGACGACGCGGCTTAAGATGTGGACGGATTGACGCATACCTAACAAAATAGGCCCGACGGAAACACCATCAGCTAAGGCTGTTAGCGCGTTAAAGGTAATATTGGCGGAATCTAAATTGGGCATGATGAGCAAATTCGCTTTACCTTTTAAGTGAGATTTCGGATAGAGGCGTTCGCGGATTGTTTCACTCAAGGCCGCATCGGTTCGCATTTCGCCGTCGCATTCTATTTCGGGCATGTTTTTATGAATCAAATGCAGTGCTTCACGTAATTTGATGGCAGAAGGATTATCGGTACTCCCGAAGTTGGAATGAGAAACGAGGGCAATTTTGGGGATGATACCGAAACGCTTGACTTCGTTGGCCGCTAATTGCGTAATTTCAGCCAGTTGTTTGGCATCAGGTTCATAATTCACGTAAGCGTCTGCAATAAAATAAGTGCCTTTGTCTAAAATCAGTAGCTGCATGGCTGCTGGACAGGAAACCCCTTCACGCAAACCAATAATATCTAAGGTGTGCTGCAGGTGTTGTTGGAATGTCCCAACCGGCCCGGCTATCAAGGCATCGGCATCACCGCGTCGTAGTAATAGCGAAGCGAGAACGGTGGTGTTGCTACGCACAACAACATCGGCTTGTGCGGGCCAAACGCCCCGCCTACCCATGATCTCATGGTATTCTTCTGCTAAAATCGCTTGGTTCGTATAATTTTGTGGATCAATCAGTTCAAAATCAACATCGGGACGAATCTGCAAACGTAATTGTTTGATCAGTTGGCTGATGACTTTATGCCGGCCGACGACAATGGGATGGAGACATTTCTCTTCTGTAAGCACTTGCACGGCCCGCAATACGCGGCGATCTTCTCCTTCAGAGAAAATAATCCGCTGGGGATTCTCCTTGGCACGAGTGAAAACGCTTTTCATCACGTTAGTCGAGCGGTGCATGTATTGCGACAACTTTTCTTGATAAGCGTTAAAGTCTTTAATGGCGCGTGTCGCTACGCCAGTGTCCATGGCCGCTTTCGCTACTGCTGGCGGAATGACAGTTATCAAGCGTGGATCAAATGGTTTAGGAATAATATATTCCGCTCCAAAGTTTAATTCTTGTCCGCCGTAGGCCAGATCTAAGATTTCTGAAGCCCCTACTGTCGCCAGATTGCTTTCCGTTTTAGTCACCAAATCGGCAATGGCCCGCACACAGGCTAAACGCATTTCTTGATTGATTTGTGTCGCGCCGACATCTAATGCGCCGCGAAAGATAAACGGGAAACACAGTACATTATTGACTTGATTCGGATAATCAGAACGCCCTGTTGCAATAATGGCTTTAGGCCGCACAGCACGCGCTTTTTCAGGCATAATTTCTGGTGTGGGGTTGGCCAGTGCAAAAATTAAGGGTTGCTCAACCATCTTGTCAACCATTTCTGGCTTGAGTACGCCGCCGATGGATAAACCCAGAAAAATATCAGCCCCTTCAATCGCATCGTCTAAGGTACGCATATCGGTTTCAATGGCAAACTCTTCCTTAGAGGGATCCATGCGTTGAGGACGGCCTTTGTACAGCACGCCGACGGAGTCTGTGACAACAATATTTTCTTTCGATACCCCCAAATTAACCAGTAATTTTAAACAAGCAATAGCAGATGCGCCTGCCCCCGAAGTCACCAGTTTTACTTCAGATAACTCTTTACCAATCAATCGCAACCCATTGAGTACAGCTGCGCCAACACAAATCGATGTGCCATGCTGATCGTCGTGAAAGACCGGGATATTCATACGCTCTTTCAGTTTTTGTTCAACGAAAAAACATTCCGGTGATTTAATGTCTTCGAGATTAATCGCACCAAAGGTGGGTTCTAATCCGGCGATGATCTCGACCAATTTTTCAGGATCGTTTTCATTGATTTCAATATCAAACACATCAATGCCGGCAAATTTTTTAAACAGCACTGCTTTGCCTTCCATCACGGGTTTAGAAGCTAACGCGCCGATAGAACCTAATCCCAGTACGGCAGTCCCATTAGTAATCACCGCGACTAAATTGCCGCGTGATGTGAGGGTAGACACTTCTTTTGGATCGCGGACGATTTCTTCACAAGCGGCTGCCACACCTGGGGAATAAGCCAATGCTAAGTCACGTTGGTTAGCAAGCGGTTTTGTCGCTTGTATCGCTAATTTGCCCGGCTTGGGAAAACGATGGTAATACAATGCACTTTCACTTAAATCATCAGCCATTATTTTGTCCTTTTATTGTTTTAGGTTAGGAGACTCTTCAGAGCCATTTGATTAAAAAAAATCATAAAATAATTATTGTTTTGATAAATCTTAAGTTATTTTTAAATCTGAAATAAATTTATGGTTTTAATAAATCTTAAGCCCTTCAAGACAAGTTGTTTGTCTATTTTATAGAAACTATTGATGTTTCATAATATATCATTTCGTCCCGTTTTAACTAGGAAAAATGTTCAAATGAAAGAAACATCTTATTTTTATCAAGCTCGAAGTGTCATCAATTTAAATAAACTTATTGTTTTTATTAGTCTCACTATTTTGACTTAACGGTTTGTTTTTGATAATTTTTTACTCATTTTCATAAAATAAGAGTTGCTAAGCTGATAGCAGAAGTTTATCCTACGATAGCATTGAAAACAGAGAATTTAGAATCAATAATTTGAAAACTGAAATGTACAAATGAAAAATGAACAGATTGGGTTATGATCTCAGATAGAACGCTGATTTAAGATAATCAGTGTTAATCATGACAATCAATTTAATCAGTGTTCTATTTTCTCAGAGTTTCATTACCCACATTGCACACTCGCTATTTTTTTAACGACTTCATTCCCACTCGGTTCATGGCTGATAATAGCGAGCGAATAGCTGACTCATAGTTTATGGCTATTCTCCAATCACCAATAACACTTGATATTCAGATTTAATCTATCATAATAGTCTGTTTAAAGCACATTTTTAATCACAGAGGAATCTGCTATGCGTAGAAGGCTTTATTTTCTGTTGCCCGATGTGAAGCATTGCAAACAACTCGTCACGGAACTACGAAAAGTAGGGCTTGCAGAACGAGATATCCATGTCGTGGCACGTAACGATATCCCACTCGAAGGTTTGCACCAAGCTTCAGTATTGCAAAAAACTGAACTCGCTTATGGCTTGGAATTAGGGATAGGTGTGGGTAGTATCGCCGGTATGCTGGGCGGTTTATTGGCAATCACTTTTCCTCCCGCAGGTGTGGTTCTTGGCGGTGGCGCAGTCTTGCTTACGACGACGATAGCTGGTGCTGGTTTCGGTACCTTGGTTTCAGCTTTGATTGCCCGTGATATGCCTAATCACGAGTTAGAAGATTTTCAAATCCGTATTGCTGATGGAGAAATTTTGCTGATATTGGCAATACAAACTCCACGAGTTAAAGAGATCAGTCAATTAATTAGAATCACTCATCCTGAAGCGGAAATTAGTGTTGTCAAACCCGCGACAATCCAAAAAACATCTACCCATTTTGAACCACGTTATTTTTGAAATATGCGAATTTTAATCATGATGTTCCCTTTTAACTTTTTGCACAATAGCAAAACGATTATTGGGGAACAATTCGATTATTGATGAACAGTGTTTGCTATCTGTTTTATCATGTCATAAATTGATTTGACATCACATTCCTTTCACAGTTAACCTGCTCGCATCTTATTCCTAAATTTCCCCCCCCCCATCATCTTTTGGAACCTCAAACAAAACGCTGATTTGACTATTTAACGATACTCAACACTGTCATAAACGGATCGTCATTTCTTGTAAATGGAGAAATCTTATTTTGATCGGGCTACAAGATTTCACAGCGAAGCTATTACAAAAACGCAAATTGTGAGCTAAGCAAACGTTTTTGTGGAGCCAAAACGTTTGCCTAGCTCGGTGTCAAGTATAACCTCATAAAAATCATCCCCAAAACCATTTTATCCCTTAGTGTTCAAAATACAAATAATTGAACATTATAGTTAAATAAGGCCGATAATGATAAAATAAATCAATAGCGAACGACAAGGATTATATATAATAGAGGATTAAATCAAGACTTTACCACAATTTAATCCTTTCTTGTCGTTCGTTATTTAAGATAATCGCATTTTGAGACTGTCACACACAGGCCGGAAATGATGAAAAAATCTATCCCATTATTTTTAGCCGTGACTTTGTCACGCAAGTCATGCTGTGGCGCATGAATCAACAACGCCCATTCTGATATCTAATATTGATAATATCCAATCCACAATGACCAATCACTATGCTCAATCAGTTAAATCAGTTAGGCCAAAACAAAATACCTTTTTTATTTGTTATTGATTTTGAAGTCAAAAATTTTTACATCGCGCCGTTTGACAAACTAGACAGTCAGATTTTATTTTCAATCAATGGATTTTCCAATGCCACACAGTATGCCAAAAATCAACTCCCTCAGAGATTTCAATTAAAAAAAAAGCCGTTAGTTTTGCAAGATACACGGCCGCGTTTAACCGTGTTATCAAGGAAATGACTGAAGGTAATACTTATTTACTCAATTTAACCTTTCCAACCGAAATAGAAATAGAAGAAACCTCACTATTAAATCTCTTTCTTGCCAGTCAGGCTCAATTTAAACTGTATTTTAAAGATCAATTTATTACCTTTTCGCCAGAAAGATTTATTAAAATAGAGAACAATCTGATTAAAACCTATCCCATGAAAGGCACTATTGATGCCTTGATTCCAAACGCTCACGAAAAAATTTTAGCCGATGAAAAGGAAAAAGCAGAACATACGATGGTAGTCGATTTACTGCGAAATGATTTATCAATCGTCGCTAAAAAAGTGAAAGTCAATCAATTCAGATACTTAGACAAAATAAAAGCCGGCCCGAAAACCCTTTTACAAGTCAGCTCGGAAATTGTGGGCGTTTTAGACAATAATTGGCGTGATAGAATTGGCGATATTTTACTACCCCTTTTACCAGCTGGATCGATTTCAGGCGCTCCAAAAATAAAAACCCTTGAAATTATCAACACCGTTGAAGGGTACAAACGGGGCTTTTTTAGCGGCGTATTTGGCTACTTTGATGGTAACCAATTAGACAGTGCCATCATGATTCGCTTCATAGAAAAAAAGGGCAAGCAATTGATTTACAAAAGTGGTGGTGGTATTACCATTGACAGCCAGATCACATCTGAATATCAAGAAATGTTAGACAAGGTTTATATTCCAACCCTATAGATGTTCAAATCATTTTAGGGCGTGTTCGCCCTTTTGCCGTAATTATCTCATAACGTGAAATAAAAATGTTAAGACGCTTTTTGACAAACGCCCTATTCTTTTTATTACCAGCCTTTGTTATTGGTATTGTTATTTATCACCAAGAATTCAATCGCGAAAAAACGGTTTTAGAAATCCAGGCCATTGAAAGCTTACAAGGGCAAAATGAACAAATTATCAACGAATTTAACTATATTGTATCGGATTTAATGTTCTTAGCTGAACAACATGAATTACAACGCTTATTTGACAAGACTACCCCAGAACAACGCAATATTTTAGCAACAGAATATCGTTTATTTGCGGCGAAAAAAAAGTTTTATGATCAAATTCGTTTTTTAGATGAAACCGGGATGGAAATCGCTCGCGCTAATTTTAATGGCGGTCATCCGAATATTGTCCCAATTGAGAAACTTCAAAATAAAGGAAAACGATACTATTTCCGGGATGCTTTTTTGTTAGAACGAGGAGAAGTCTTTTTTTCACCATTTGATCTCAACATTGAAAACGGACAAATAGAACGCCCTTTAAAGCCGATGATTCGATTTGGTACACCCGTATTTGATCAGGCTGGACAGAAACGGGGTATCGTATTGCTCAATTACCTGGGATCAAGACTACTGACAAAACTTGAACAAAGGGCAGCTAACGCTTCCAGTGAGATTATGCTAGTGAATGCGAAAGGATTCTGGTTAAAAGGCACTCAACCAGAACAGGAATGGGGCTTTATGTACAATCGTGATAACACTTTTGGTAACTCGTTTCCAAAAGAATGGCAACAAATCATTAAAACTCAATCAGGCCAATTTGATACGCATAATGGTTTATTTACCTTTATGACTATCCATCCTCTTTTAGAAGGTCAAAAATCCAGCACTGGGGCACAACAGGCCTTTTCCCCAAGCCTAGCTTCACTGGGGGCACAAGACTATTACTGGAAGATGATATCGCATGTGCCCGCCTCAAGATTACAGGCCATATCACGTCAGATTATAAGCCAAATGGCAATACCCGCTATCGCACTGGTCTTGTTCATTTTGCTGATTATTGCCTTTTTAACTCAAAGCCGTATCAAACATATTAAGGCAGAAGCCGCTT
>Ga0316201_10001875_pt1 | contig 14610 bp, 14 predicted proteins | sample CS6wburrow_MG_FD_204516 | JGI IMG/M metagenome (GOLD analysis project Ga0316201, IMG submission 204516) | Coastal sediment microbial communities from Delaware Bay, Delaware, United States - CS-6 worm burrow | ecosystem: Environmental > Aquatic > Marine > Coastal > Sediment | place: USA... | reverse complement strand
GACTGCGATAAGTGCGATCGCCTGATCGAGGTCTTTGAACTGGTATGCATAGATGATGTCGATCAGTTGATCGGTCAGGCTGGCCCTGCCATAGACGACGGTATCGACATCACATCCGTTCCTGTATCTCTCTTTTAAGCCTTCGGCGATCGTGATGACAGCTTGTTTTAACAGTTTGATCTGCTCGGTGCAGGAATCGTGGTCGCAGTCATCCAGCCGTTTCTTTAATGTAGAGAAATCAATAAGGCCGTCGATATTGTCATCGGCAGCGTTTTCATTAAGGTTCATCATCAAATTTCATCGCCTTCGCATTGTGTCAGAACTTCGTGGCCATCACGGGTCACCAGTATGGTATGTTCCCATTGCGCCGATACGCTATGGTCCTTGGTGACCACAGTCCAGTTATCACTGAGCAGCTTAACGTGACGCTTGCCTGCATTGATCATGGGCTCGATGGTGAATATCATCCCTTCTTCCAGCTCTATGCCGGTGCCGGCTTTGCCATAGTGCAGCACCTGGGGATCTTCGTGGAAGCCTTTGCCGATGCCATGTCCACAGTATTCACGGACCACAGAGAAATTGTTCGATTCGGCATGTTTCTGGATAACATGCCCGATATCACCGAGGCGCGCGCCGGGCTTTACCAGCTCGATACCGAGTTTCATGCATTCATGGGCAACCTCGGAGACGCGTCTCGCGCGAATCGGCGGTTCGCCGACGAAGAACATCTTGCTGGTATCGCCATGATAGCCATCTTTTATGACAGTGATATCGATATTGATGATATCGCCTTTCTTCAGTTTCTTTTCACTGGGGATGCCGTGGCATATCTGGTGGTTAACAGAAGTACAGATAGATTTCGGGAAACCGTGATAATTCAACGGTGCAGGGATAGCCTGTTGTACATCGACGATGTAGTCATGGCAGATCTTGTCCAGCTCATTGGTGGTTACACCGGCTTTTACATGCGGTCGGATCATCTGCAGTACTTCGCCAGCGAGCCGGCCGGCTACCCGCATTTTTTCTATTTCCTGTGAATCTTTTATTAATATCGCCATGCTGTTTATGTCATCAAAATCAATTGGTTAAAGAGATTTTTCCGTAACCGGGTTAGTAAAATATCGTTGTTTATTTATGCTGGTTATGGTATAAAGCGCCCGCACTGAGAAAACTTGGTGCATACGAGCGATATAGTCGCCCTGATAATTGGCTGTTTTGGCCATACATCATTGTTGATTACCAACAGGGGCTAACTATATCTTATTTAAATTCGCACATATACCGTCACATGTAATTGGGTGCTGATTTAAGCCTTAATAATCCGGCTTAATCGGTTTTTTCATGGGGTATATGGAGGCATAACCCTAACTGGAGAATATATATGTCTAACGTATCTATGCGTCTGATGCTTGAAGCAGGCGTGCATTTTGGCCACCAAACCCGTTTCTGGAACCCGCAAATGTCTGAGTACATTTTTGGTGCCCGAAACAAGATCCACATCATCAATCTAGAGAAAACCCTGCCTTTATACAACGACGCAGCGAATGCGATCGGTAAGATTGCAGCTGACCGTGGCACCGTTCTTTTCGTCGGCACCAAACGTGCAGCGCGAAACATCGTCGCTGAAGAAGCTCAGCGCTGCAGTATGCCTTACGTCACACATCGCTGGCTGGGCGGTATGCTCACCAACTTTAAAACCATACGCCAGTCTATTTCGCGTCTCAAAGAACTCGAAGAGATGTCGGAAAATGGCGGTTTTGACCGTCTCAACAAAAAAGAACAGCTGATGCTGACTCGCGAGATGGAGAAGAAGGAAAAAGTTCTCGGTGGTATCAAGGACATGAAAGGTCTGCCAAGTGCCGTGTTCGTCATAGACGTCGGTCATGAAGATATCGCTATTAAAGAATCAAACACTTTAGGTATCCCGGTTTTCGGTGTTGTCGATACAAATAATTCTCCTGACGGCGTCGATTACGTCATCCCGGGTAACGACGATGCGATCAAAGCGATCCAGTTATATGCCCAGGGCATAGCGGATGCTGTCATCGAAGGCAGGGCCTCTGCTGTTATCCAGCGCAAGGATGATGCACCTGCACCTAAAAAAGCCGCAGCTAAACGTAAGGTAGAAGCAGAAGCACCAGCTCCAGCAGTTGAAGAAGTAGCTGAAGCACCTGTTGCTGAAGAAGCCGTTGCAGAACCTGTTGCTGAAGAAGCTGTTACAGAACCTGCGCCTGAAGAAGCCGTCGCAGCCGCGCCCAAGAAAAAAGCAGCTGTTAAGAAGAAAGCAGCAGTAAAGAAGAAGGCGGCACCTAAGAAGAAAGCAGCCGTTAAGAAGAAAGCAGCACCTAAGAAGAAAGCTGCCGCCAAGACTGAAGACTAGTTAAGTCACTTAACAGCACAACACATTAATTATATAGAACAAATTTATTAGGAGACTCTGTGATGCAAATTACAGCTTCAATGGTTAAAGAGCTGCGTGAACGTACAGGTTCAGGCATGATGGAATGTAAAAAAGCGCTACAGGAAGCCGATGGTGATATCGATGTCGCTATCGAAAACATGCGCAAATCTGGTATGGCAAAGGCAGACAAAAAATCAGGCCGCGTTGCTGCCGAAGGACGCGTCGTTATCAAGATAAGTGATGACGGTAAATCTGCAGCAGTGGTCGAAGTAAACTGTGAAACAGACTTTGTTTCTGGTGGCGATGACTTCCTGTCATTTGTCGATGCCATCGCTACCACAGCGTTGAAAAACAAACCTGCCGATATCGCCGCTTTATCTGAGATGACGCTTGAAGGATCTTCTGAAACAGTCGAACAAGCGCGCAAAGAGAAGATCGCTAAAGTCGGTGAAAATATGCAACTGCGTCGTTTTGAACTGCTTGAGACAACAACGGGCACATTTGGCAGCTATCTGCACGGTACTCGCATGGGTGTTCTTGTCGAGATGGAAAATGGTAACGATGAACTGATCAAAGACGTCGCTATGCATATCGCTGCCAGCAACCCGCTCTGTGTGAGTGAAGCTGAAGTGCCTGCCGATGTCCTTGAGAAAGAGAAAGAAATCTTGCGTGCACAGGCTCTGGAAAGCGGCAAACCTGCAGACATCGTCGAAAAGATGCTGACCGGACGTATCCGCAAGTATCTTGCTGAGATCACACTGCTGGGTCAGTCATTCGTTAAAGACCCGGATAAGACTGTCGAAACACTGCTTTCAGATGCGGGTGCTACGGTGAAGCGTTTCGTACGTTACGAAGTCGGAGAAGGTATCGAGAAGAAACAGGAAAACTTTGCCGACGAAGTAATGGCTCAGGTAAACGGTTAAGCCAGATATAGAGAGTTAAGGAATAACGTATATGAGTCGTTACATGCACAAATACAAACACGATGGACAACGTATTCTGTGATTCAAAAAACCGGGGGACATCTCCCGGTTTTTTGTGTGTAAGCTGATTAACTAACAATAATAAAAGAGAGTGCGCTATGACAGCAGAGCCAAGCAACTATAAACGTGTCTTATTGAAACTGAGCGGTGAAGCCCTGATGGCTGATCAGGACTACGGCATCGATGCGAAGATGCTGGCACGTGTGGCTTCTGAGATTACTGCGGTGGTCAACATGGGCGTCGAAGTGGCGCTGGTCATCGGCGGCGGAAATATATTCCGTGGTGCCGGGCTGGTCCAGTCGGGCATCGATCGTGTTACCGGTGATCATATGGGGATGCTGGCGACCGTGATTAATAGTCTGGCGATGCAGGATGCCCTGGAAAAACAGGGCATGACCTGCCGCGTCATGTCTGCTGTTAAGATAAACCGCATGTGCGAAGAATATGTGCAGAGACGTGCCGTCAGGCACCTCGAAAAAGGCCGTGTCGTGATCTTTGCTGCTGGCATTGGAAACCCGTTCTTTACTACTGATACCGCTGGATGTCTACGTGCCGTCGAGATCGGTGCTGACATCGTCCTGAAAGCAACCAAGGTCGATGGCGTATACGATTCTGACCCGGTGAAGAACCCTGATGCTGTTCTCTATGAAACATTGACCTTCGATGAGGTGCTCGATAAAAATTTACAGGTGATGGATGCGACGGCGATAGTGCTATGTCGTGATAACGATCTGCCATTACGTATCTTTAACCTGAACCAGGTCGGTGCACTGCCGGCGACGATGAAAGACAAAACTATTGGTACAACTGTAAAGATAGGAGACAAGTAGGTGATTGAGGAAATTCTTGCAGACGCAGAAATGCGCATGGGGAAAAGTGTCGATTCATTACGTACTGAATTAACGAAGATAAGAACGGGGCGGGCACATCCCAGCCTGCTCGATCAGATCGTCGTTGATTATTACGGTACTGATACACCCATTAACCAGGTGGCTAACGTGACCGTTGAAGACTCCCGGACACTCGCTGTCGCGCCGTGGGAAAAACAGATGGTCGCAGTCGTCGAGAAAGCTATCATTAACTCAGGCCTCGGTCTGAACCCGTCGACCGCAGGTAACCTGATCCGTATCCCGATGCCGCCATTGACCGAAGAGCGCCGCCGTGAGCTGGTCAAGGTGGTAAAGAACGAAGGTGAGAACACCAAGATAGCTATCCGTAACATCAGACGTGATGCTAACAGTGACTTCAAAGACCTGTTGAAAGCGAAAGATATCTCAGAGGATGAATGTCATGATGCTGAGGATAGCGTACAGAAGTACACGGACAGGTATGTTGCGAGCGTCGATGAAGTCATCGCTGTAAAAGAAAAGGAATTGATGGAGATCTAGCTACCTTGCTTCGGGGTTAGTCTAATCATATGAGTGTATCGAGCAACAGTGCAGGCAGTTCTTTACCGAGACATGTGGCTGTTGTTATGGATGGAAATGGGCGCTGGGCGAATAAGCGCCATCTGCCTCGTGCAGCCGGACATAAAGCCGGGGTCAGTGCGACACGCAAGATAGTAGAGAACTGTGCAAAGAAAGGTATCGAAGCGTTAACCATATTTGCATTTAGCAGTGAGAACTGGAACCGGCCCAAGGCCGAGGTCAGCAGCCTGATGTCGCTGTTCGTTTCTACGATAACTGCCGAGGTGAAAAAGCTGGACAAGAAAAATGTGCGAGTGTGCTTTATCGGTGATCGTACCCGGTTCTCCGAGAAGCTGCAGCAAAGCATCGAGAAATCTGAAGAGCTGACCAGGGATAATACAGGCTTGCAGCTCAATATTGCGGCCAACTATGGCGGACGCTGGGATATCGTAAATGCCTGCAGGCGACTCGCAGAAGCAGTTAGAGATGGTGCTGTTGCGGTCGATGATATCGATGAGGAGATGTTTGATTCATCTGTGTCTTTGAGTGAGATGCCAGCACCGGACCTGTTTATCCGTACCGGGGGAGAGCAGCGTATCAGTAATTTTCTGATATGGCAGCTGGCTTACAGTGAGCTGTATTTCATCGATACCTTGTGGCCGGATTTTTCTGGTGAGGATTTCGAGGCTTCCCTGGAATGGTATGCCGGTAGACAGAGACGTTTCGGTAAAACCGGGCAGCAGCTGATCGATGATCAGGCTGTCTAGTCAGATTGATTACAAGTTTATCGAACCAGTAAAAATAATATAACGAACCGATATCATACGAATATAATGTTGTATCAACGCATCTTGACCGCTATTCCGCTGGCAGCTTTTGTCTGCTGGATCATCTTTTTTCAGCCGACTTCGGTGTTCTTCTATTTTGTGCTGTTCATCGTTTTGATCTCTGCCTATGAATGGGCCAGGCTGTCTGCAGTACAGAACATCTATATTCGCGGTGGTTATGCTCTGCTGATCACTGCGACTGCCTGGAGCATGCAGCAGTATGCGGCTGATTACGTTCCATGGTCAATCTTGATCGCGGTGATGTGGTGGTTCAGCATCACTTTCTATCTCAAGTTTGCAAAACCTAAATCGGCAAGTTCTGATTTGAAGCTTGATAAATTACTGGTCGCGTTCCTGGTCTTGCCGGCTGCTGCTCTCGCCATGCAAAAGATTCATGCCTTCCAGGCAGGCCCGTACATACAGGGGTCCGCGTTGTTGTTTTATGCCTTATCCCTGGTATGGGTCGCTGATATTGGGGCCTATTTTGCCGGCAAGAAGTTCGGAAAAAATAAACTTGCTCCAAACATCAGCCCGGGTAAGACCAAAGAGGGCCTGTTGGGTGCTGTCATAACGACCACCTTATACACCCTCGCTGCCACTTTTTACTTCGATCTGGACAGGGATCGGGCCATCATGCTGGTCATGCTGTCTGTGATAGTGACATTTATCTCGGTTACCGGTGATCTATATATCAGCTTCCTAAAGAGAGAGGCAGGCCTCAAAGACAGCGGAAACATATTACCAGGGCATGGTGGCATGCTGGACAGGGTCGATAGTGTATTAGCCGCCATGCCTGTATTCCTGCTCGGTTTTAGCTGGTGGATCTATTCCGGCATATTATGAGTCAGTCTGAGATCTTACAGGTTACATTACTGGGTGCTACTGGCAGTATCGGCGCCAGTACGCTCGATGTCGTCGCCCGCCATCCCGAGCGTTACCAGATCTATGCGATAACAGCGAATACCAGTGTCGATGTGATGAACGAACTTTGTCAGCAATGGATGCCGCGATATGCGGTGATGAATGATGCCGGCTCTGCCTCTGAGCTGACTGAGCAATTACTGGCAAACAATATAGCAACCATCGTTTTGAGTGGTGAAGCCGGGCTTATGCAGGTCGTCGAAGATACTCAAGTCGATTGCGTCGTCGCCGCCATCGTAGGTGCAGCCGGTCTGGTGCCAACGCTTGCCGCGGCCGCGGCAGGTAAACGTGTATTACTGGCAAATAAGGAAGCACTGGTGATGTCTGGCAGACTGTTCATGGATACGGCGAGAGAGAACAATGCGTTACTGATGCCGGTAGACAGTGAGCATAATGCCATCTTTCAATGTATGCCGGACGATCTTACCGAGTACCATTCGTCGGTTAAAATGACCAATCGGCGGTCGAATTCGGGTATCGAGCGCATATTATTGACCGCCAGCGGCGGCCCGTTCAGGACATGGTCAGCAGAGCGCCTGCATGATGTCACGCCTGAGCAGGCGGTCAACCACCCGAACTGGGATATGGGTAAAAAGATATCGGTCGATTCTGCCACGCTGATGAATAAGGGGCTGGAACTGATTGAGGCTTACTGGTTGTTTGATATGGATATCTCCAATATCGATGTGGTGATCCACCCGCAGAGTGTGATCCACTCGATGGTGACCTATAATGATGGCTCGGTCGTCGCACAACTGGGTAATCCTGATATGCGGACGCCGATCGCGCATGCCCTGGCCTGGCCCGAAAGAATAGCGTCTGGCGTTGAACCACTGAATATTTTTGAGGTCGCAAAACTTGAATTTGAACAACCCGACCTGAAGCGTTTTCCCTGTCTGCGTCTGTGTTACGAGGCGATAGAGATGGGCGGCTCAGCGACTACGGTACTCAATGCGGCGAACGAGGTGGCTGTCGCTGCTTTCCTCGATGAAAAGATAGGTTTCAATGAAATCGCTGTTTTGATCGAACAGACTTTAAATAAAGCAAATATAATTAATGATGTCAGCTCGCTTGAAGGTATACTTAAAGCCGATGCCGAGGCACGAACAATAACCAATGAATGTATTGCAGCAATACATTAGAGCTTTTATCAAATTCAATGAGTGTATTACATAACATATTTTTCTTTATCGTCGCGATTGGTGTGCTGGTAACTTTTCACGAATATGGCCATTACTGGGTCGCGCGTAAGGCCGGCGTTAAAGTGCTGCGTTTCTCTATCGGTTTTGGCCGCCCGTTATTAAGCTGGCGCAGGAAATCAGCCGAAGGTGATGATATCGAGTACGTCATCGCGGCTATACCTCTCGGCGGTTACGTCAAGATGCTGGATGAGAGGGAAGGCGATGTGTCAGAAGCTGATAAAGCGCGTGCTTTTAACAACCAGAGTATTACAAAACGTATCGCGATCGTTTTTGCCGGCCCCGCGTTTAACTTCATCCTGGCGATATTCCTGTACTGGCTGGTGTTCATGATGGGCAGTACCGTCGACCGTCCGCTGGTCGGCAAAACTGAAGCAGGCAGTGTCGCAGAACAGGCAGGTTTTCAGCAAAAAGACGAGATCCTGGCGGTTGGTGAAGCGCCGGTTAATTCGTGGAACCAGTTCAGGCTGGAGATCCTTGACCAGGGACTGAACGGTGGTGATATCCCGGTCCGTGTGCGTGATATCAATGGTATCGAGAGTACCCGGAATCTCGCATTGGGGGATATGCATATCCTTGAAGACGAGGGTGATATCTTCGAGGGTATCGGTTTTAATCAGTGGTGGCCTGTGTTGCAGGCCAGGATCGGTGGCGTAGTCGAACAGGGGGCTGCAGAAAGTGCAGGCATAAAACAAGGTGACGTCATCCTCCGGGTCGATGGTATAGTCATCGATGACTGGTTATCGCTGGTGGAGATGATAAGGCTTAAACCAGAACAGGCTATGCAATTCGTAGTGTTGCGTGATGGTGCTGAGTTAACTCTCACGGTAATACCCAAAAGCAGGAAAGCGGAATCTGGTGAACAGCAGGGATATATCGGCGCTTACCAGCACATCCCTGAGCAGGTCCGTGAACAGCTAGTCACCCATATAGAATATTCACCAGTGCAAGCTGCCACCAGAGCGATCGTCAAGACATGGGATATGTCATCGTTAACCTTGCGCGTGCTGTGGAAGATGGTAACCGGTGAAGCCAACCTGGCGAATATCTCAGGACCGATAACGATTGCGACCTATGCCGGCGTCACAGCAAGTATCGGCATCGTCTCATTTTTATCATTCCTGGCGGTGATCTCGGTCAGCCTTGGCGTGTTAAACCTGTTGCCTGTTCCTATGCTGGATGGTGGTCACCTGTTCTATTACCTGATCGAGATCATAAAAGGTTCCCCTGTTTCTGAAGCATTCGAACTTCGTGGTCAGCAGGTCGGTATTATTATTCTTGCGCTGTTGATGAGTATCGCCATATTCAATGACATTCAACGTTTAGTACAGTAAAGGTTATCGAGGTCCCACGCTGTATGTCATTAATTCGTCTGTCTTTAATATTAATCCTGGTTAATTGTATCGGTATGGCCGCTGCCCATGCCGATACTTTCGTGGTGAGCGAGATAAAGATAGAAGGGCTGCAGCGCATACCGGATGGTACCTTGTTGAATTATATGCCGATCGTCGTCGGTGACCCTATCGATGATAACCAGGTCACCTATGCGATAAGTGAGTTGTACAAGACGGGCTTCTTCGCTAACGTTAAATTTTTTCGTGATGGTGATACGCTGCTGGTACGAGTCAAGGAGCGGCCATCGATTGCTGATGTTGAATTTACCGGCAACTCGGATATCGATGATGATGCTCTGAAAGATGCCCTGCTGAATATCGGTGTCACCCGTGGACAGATATATAACCGTTCGTTGCTGGAAAAATTAACACTGGAACTTGAACGTGTATATTTCAGCCAGGGTAAATATGGCGTCAAGATAAAAACCGAAGTCACGGATCTGGATCAAAACCGTGTTGATATCGATATCACGATATCAGAAGGCCAGGTCGCATTGATAAAGCATATAAATATCGTTGGTAACGAGGCCTATGATGATGAAACACTGCTCGATGAACTGGAGTCAGGCGTGCCGTCATCCTGGGCTTTGTTCTCGTCAGCGGATGAATACTCTAAGCCAAAGTTAAACGGTGACCTCGAAAAAATTCGTTCCTATTACCTGGATCGTGGATATATCAGGTTCACTATCGAATCAACGCAGGTATCGATCACTCCCGATAAGCAGGATATATATATCACGGTAAATGTTTCAGAGGGCGACCGTTACAAGATCTCTTCATCCCAGCTGACAGGCGAACTGGTGGTTAACCGGCAGACCATGGAATCGCAGATATTTACCCGGCAGGGGATGTATTTTTCTCGAAGCTTGATGACCAACAGTAAAAAACGTCTTGAAGACCAGATGGGGCGAATCGGCTATGCCTTTTCCGAGGTAAAGGTGACACCGGAAATCGATGACGTGAGTAAAGAGGTGGCGCTGACCTATTATGCAATCCCAGGTGAGAAGGTCTATGTCCGTCGTATCGATATCTTCGGTAATGACAGTACACAGGACCAGGTGTTTCGCCGTGAGATGCGCCTCATGGAGGGTTCGATACTGGCCAGTGATAAACTGGAGCGCTCTAAGACACGTATCCAGCGCCTTCCATATGTAGAAACGGTAAGTATAGACACTGTGCCCGTTCCGGGCTCCAGTACCCAGGTCGATCTAAAAGTAAAAGTCGAAGAAAAACTGGCCGGCAGTTTCAATATCGGTGCCGGTTTCTCGCAGACACAGGGCCTGATCTTCAATGTTGGCCTGACGCAGGAGAACCTGTTCGGCACAGGCAAACGTCTTGCCCTGAATATCAATACTGACCGCGCCAATACTATCTATAGCGGTTCCTATACCAACCCGTATTATACGATCGATGGCATCAGCCGTACGGTAAGTCTCTCTTTCCGTGACCGGGATGCGACCGAAGAGCTGATCAATAATTTCCAGACCAATTCCGGTGACCTGAATATCAGTTATGGCATCCCATTGTCTGAATTTAACACCTTGAGCCTGGGCTATGGCCTGAGTCACATCAAGATCATACCGTCAACGATCAATCCATCGGTCGATGTCACCCTGTTCCTGGCTCAGAATGATGGCCAGACACGTTTTAACAGTTTAACCTTCAATACCAGTTTCTCGCACGATACTCGAAACCGGACCGTCTTTGCTAATGCTGGTTCGCAGCAGACCATCGGTTTGAACATGACAGTTCCAGGAAGTGACCTGGAATATTACAAGATCAGCTATATCACCAACACTTACATCGGTGTTACCAGTGCGACGACCTTACTGCTGCGCTCTAACGTGGCTTACGGTGATGGCTACGGTAAAACCAGCTCACTGCCGTTCTTCGAACGTTATTTCGCCGGTGGTATTCGAACCGTTCGTGGTTTTGAGTCTAACTCACTGGGCCCCAGGGACCCGGTCTCCGGTTTTGCTGTCGGTGGTAATATGCGTGTTACCGGTGGCGCTGATTACATATTTCCTATACCATTTGTCGAGAAACCGCCGAGTTCCTTGCGTCTCAGTCTGTTCCTCGACATAGGTAATGTCTATTTAAATAATTTTCATACTTTCGACGCGGAACCTGGTGATAACGGCTTCCAGGTCGACCAGTTAAGAAGCTCGTATGGTGCGTCACTGGTATGGATTTCACCGATTGGTCCATTACGTTTCAGTTATGCTGAGACCATCAATGATGTGCCAGGTGACGATTTGCGAGCTTTCCAGTTTAGTATCGGTTCATTCTTCTAAGGAGAAAATACAAGTGAAAAAGTTAGTTTTAGGTTTAATATTATTATCAGGTCTGTTGTCTGCGAATACTATTGCTGCAGGATTAAAAGTCGGTGTGGTCAGTGTCGAAAGGATCCTCACCGAAGCACCACAGGTCGATGCGGTGAACACATCGATGCTCGAGCGTTTTGGTCCGCAGCGTGATGAACTGCAAAAAGCAGAAAAAGAGATCACCAAGATGCAGGAAAACTACAAGCGTAATGAGCTGGTGTTGACTGAAGACAAACTCAACGAATTGAAAAAAGAAATTATTACAAAAATCCAGGCGCTGAAACAGAAAGAAGCTGTTTTGACACAGGAAGTAGGCACTGTTCGTAACCAGGAACTGGCTGTGCTACAGCAGCAGGTCAGAGGCATCATCGATGATATCGCCAAGAAAGGAAAATATGACCTTATTTTGAGCGAAGGTGTTGCTTATTCATCAGAGAAACTCGATATCACAGATAAAGTTCTGGATATGATGAAGACTGCTTTCAAAAAGAAAAAGTAAGCGCCTAGAAAGTATTTCCAGGATTAGCGATGGCAATAAAACTGTCTGAACTTGCCGAAGAAAGCGGCTGTCGCCTTCATGGTGACGACTGCTTGATTACCAATGTCTCTGATCTCGATACTGCAGATGAGGGTGACCTCGCCTTCATATACAACCCCAGGTATCTGGATAAGATCACATCGACAAACGCCTCGGCCATCATATTAAAAGATATCTGGCTGAAGCATTGCCCGAAGCCTGCACTGGTCGCAGATAATCCGCGGCTGGCGTTTGTCAAGGTCGCACGTTTATTGAATCCTGAAAAAAGATATGAAGCGGGTATTTCCGGCAGTGCGGATGTGGCGGATGATGTTTCTGTCCCCGGCTCTGCGTATATCGGGCCGAATGCAGTCATCGAATCTGGCGTAAAGCTTGGAGACCACGTGCAGGTAGGTGCAAATGTAGTCATCTGCGCTGACAGTTCGATCGGTAATAATACGGTCATCCATCCGAATGTCTCGATAGGTCATGGTACGGAGATAGGTGATAACTGTATAATTTATTCAGGTACGGTGATCGGTGCTGACGGCTTCGGCTACGAGAGAGACGGCGATCACTATCTGAAGGTTCCGCAACTGGGTAATGTTCGTATCGGTAATTACGTCGAGATAGGTGCCAATGCGGCGATTGATCGCGGCGCTCTTCTCGATACTATTATCAGTGATGGCGTCAAACTCGATAACCTGGTACAGATCGCACATAACGTGGTCATCGGTAAGCATACTGTCATGTCGGGTCATTCCGGTATCGCAGGTTCTACAAAAGTAGGAGAGTATTGCCTTATCGGCGGTGGTGTCGGTATCAGTGACAACATTGAAGTGACAGATAACGTCGTAATCATGGGCAGGACACTGGTATCTGGATCAATCACCAAACCCGGTGCTTATGCTTCCAGCATGCTGACTGATGAGGTCAAAAACTGGCGGAAGAATGCTTTGCGGTTCAAACACCTCAATGAGATGGAAAAGCGCCTGAAAGCACTGGAAAAGAAATTCAAATCTGAAAAATAATTGTTCCATCATTCGATTAAGATGGTGATAGGTATATTGGAGATGCTCTGTGAGTGAAATGTATATAGAAGAAATTAGAAAATTTTTACCACATCGGTATCCTTTTCTACTTGTCGACCGGGTGATTGAGTGTGTTCCAGGTGAATCGATTACCGCGATAAAAAATATCTCGGTCAATGAGCCGCAATTTACCGGGCACTTTCCAAACCAGGCAATCATGCCGGGGGTACTCATCATCGAGGCGCTTGCTCAGGCTACCGGCCTGCTAGGATTTCGTACCATGAGCGAAGAGCCCAGTGAGGATATCCTGTATATGCTGGTCGGAGTTGATAATGTTCGGTTCAAGCGTCAGGTGGTGCCCGGCGATCAACTGGTATTGAAAGCAAAAATAGAACGTCGTTCAAAGATAATCTGGAAATTCTCCTGCGAAGCAACAGTCGATGGCGAGTTATGTACCGCCGCCAGCCTGTTATGCGCGGCATCACCAAAAGAAGGTTAGTAAGTAATGATTCATCCTCAGGCGATTGTTGATCCCTCTGCGAAGATTGCTGATGATGTAAGTATCGGACCCTTCTGTGTTATCGGCGCAGATGTCGAGATCGATTCTGGAACCACTGTAGCCTCCCATGTTGTCATCAATGGTCCGACCAGGATCGGCAAAGATAACGAGATATTTCAGTTCGCCTCGATAGGCGAGAAACCACAGGATCTGAAGTTTGATAACGAACCGACAGAGCTTATCGTCGGCGATAGAAACAGGATTCGCGAGTACGTGACACTACACCGAGGCACACCCTCTGGTGGCAATGTGACCAGGATCGGTAACGACAACCTGCTGATGGCCAGCGTACATGTGGCACATGACTGTATTGTCGGCAATAATGTTATCCTGGCAAACGCAACAGCGCTGGCAGGCCACGTCGTCGTCGATGATCACGTCATCCTCGGCGGGTATACCACGGTGCATCAATTCACCCGTATCGGTGCGCATGCTTTTACCGGTTTCTCAACAGCGATAGACCGTGATGTACTGCCATTTTTCACTGTAGCCGGTAATCGAGCACGCGCTATAGGCATCAACAAAGAAGGTCTGAAACGACGCGGTTTTTCACCAGAGAGCATCCGTGCTCTGCAGGAAGCGTTTAAATTGCTGATTAAATCTACCTGTTCGCTAAAAGTTGCGCTGGAAAAAGCGGAGCAGCTGGCGCAGAAGGATAAAAACGTACGGATGATGCTGGATTTTCTAGATGCCAGTGAACGTGGCTGGATCCGTTAGTCTCTCCCTGCATTTCTTTCACCTGTGCTCACCGGCCCGCTGTTTGGCATTTACTGTTGATTTTTAGTTAGGCCTTGCGGTTCTCGCACCGCGGGCGAGGTACTCTTTTGCTACAGCCTAAAAGAGTACCCAGAAAAGGCCGCCACGACAGCTGCGCCCCTGTAAAAGACACAGGGGTTCCCATTGAGACAGCACTATTATCATGCTGCGCCAGAACTCGCGCACGCTGAACAACACGTACGCTCAGACAGCTGGCACAGAAAGCCCATGATAACAGCACCGCCTCAATAGCTTGCTAAGGTGGTTTGAAGGTCAACGTCACAAGCAAAAC
>Ga0316201_10001874_pt1 | contig 14611 bp, 16 predicted proteins | sample CS6wburrow_MG_FD_204516 | JGI IMG/M metagenome (GOLD analysis project Ga0316201, IMG submission 204516) | Coastal sediment microbial communities from Delaware Bay, Delaware, United States - CS-6 worm burrow | ecosystem: Environmental > Aquatic > Marine > Coastal > Sediment | place: USA... | reverse complement strand
ATGAACGGCTGGCGTTTGTCATCTATCGCGCAGCCTCGTTCTGTACGGTCACTGGCATCTAAGGCCCAGCGGTCAAGCTGGCAATTAACGGCCGTTTACCGGGCAGTCCTGGCAAGCGGCCACAAGGATAATGAACATGAACTCTGACGAATTAGGACTCGGCACACCGCTGCAAAGCGCAGGCGCACCCGTGGCAGGCACCGACGAAATCCAGCGCGTGACCATTGGTGGCACCCCCACCGGCGGCACGTTCAAGATGGCCTTTGATGGCTTTACCACAGCCGCCATTACGTGGTCGGCAACCAACGCCACGCTGCTGTCCAATGTGGAAACGGCATTAGAAGCGTTGCCCAACATCGACGGCGTCACAATGGCGGAAGACAGCATCACGGCGGGCATTGGCACGTTTGACATCACCTTCAGCGGTGTAAACGTGGGCAAGCGGGCATTGAACGTCATCACGGCACCATACAACGATATGACCGGCACCGCACCCACGATTGCCATTGCTGAACAAACCGCAGGCGTCGCAGCCACGCATCGTAACGCGGCTACCGGCGCACTGCTCATCGACACTACCAACGGCGCACTGTACATGAATGTCAGCACCACCGCGCAAGCACCGGATTGGAACCTGGTGCTGGGCAACGGCGCGGCCGTCGTCAACTCCATCAATCAAACCGTTGCTTACGATGATTTCACAGATGGTGGCGCGGCCGTCGGCACGCTGCAATTGGATGACAGCATCCCTGCCGGTGCCGTTTACCTGTACAGCAAAGTGCTGGTACCCGCCGGGTTTGCTGGCGATACGTCTGCGGTGCTGATTATCGGAGACGGTTCCGATACTGACCGTTACAACACTGGCACGCCGTCTGTGTTCGCTACCGCCGCTACTGGCGTGGAGATGGGCAGCCCATCGGGTGCGCAGTTCCACCCAACGGCCGTACAGCCCACCTTGACTGTGACCACGGCATCTGATTTTACATCGGTCAGCGCAGGGCAGCTTGTGGTGACAATGTATTACATTCCAACGGCGTAATCTGATGGCCTACATCCTCACCGAGAAGTTATGGTATACCGCAGACCGCAAAACGGCCGTTTCCGACGGCGACCCCCGCGCGGCGTTTCTGATTGGCCCCGCTGGGCGCGAACTCTCTGACGATGAGGCGCGGCGGCTGGGGTTGAAGAGCAAACAGCCGCAGGAGAACAAAAAGAAGCAGACACCCCCTAACAAGGGTGTCAGTTTCCCGCCAGCGGTAAAAGGCAGCGAGGGCGAACCGTCCGCAGTAGATAGCTTGCCCCACGACTTTCCTGCTGCGGCTCTGCTGCGTGCGGCTGGGCTGGTGACGGTAACGGCCGTTTCCACCCATCCCAACCTCATTCAAATCAGCGGCATCGGCAAAGCAACCGCTGCCCGCATTCGTGAGGCATTGCGTACCCCATGAGCAACCTTGTGCAACCCAGCGACGTGACGGCATTGGTGCCGACTGGCTTGTCTACAAATGACCTGGCAGCGGTGATCAGCCGTGTCGAGGATTACATTACGGACAAAATCGGCGCACCGTATGCCACCGGATTGGAGCTAACTGAGACGGTAAAGGGCGGCTATGGCGACGTGTTTACCAAACGCCGCATCAGTGCCGTCGTTTCGGTCACTGAATACCAACAGCTTTCTAGTTCAACAGGTACAGCGCTCGCCGACGGCACAACGATGTTTGTGTGGCAGCGGCAAGGGCGCATCACACGATTGGGTGTTAATGCGTTTGGTGAGCGGGTGGACATTGTGTACACCCCCATCGATGAGCGCGAAAAGCGCAAACAAGCAATCATTGACCTGGTGCGGTTAGAACTGTCACGCTCGGCACTGAAATCGGAGCGGGTGGCGGGTGAGTATGATTACACGGCACTGGACAATTACGAAGCGGAGAGGCGACGAATTATGCGTCGCCTGACGCTCAGTAGGGTTTAAACATGCCACGAAAGAAGACACCAGTGGTTGAGACGACCATACCCTTAGATGAACGCAATAGCGAACGGCTGGAACTAATCCCGGTGCAGACTGTGAAGGGTGTGCTGCGGGTGGGGGAAACGGCCGTTTCTGACAAGCGGGTTGCATTCCACAACCACGGCAACCAGGTCACCATTGTTAGCCTGCACGGCGACGGCGTGGTCACGTTTATTAGCCGCGATGGTGAGCACGACATCACCGTCGAGGTGGACAGCAATGTAGACGTTCGTCCGATTGAGGTGGGTCCCTTCCCGGGTTTCTACTTCAATCAATTCGACAGCACCATTCGGGTCGATGTAAAGGGATCTGTTGCAATGGCCGTGAAGCGGGTGGGCATCTAACCGTATGTACACCGACCTGTGCGACGTGCAGCCACGCAGTACCACTGATCAGGCGTATGGTTCAAAAGAGACCTACGGCGCGGTTGTGACTGATGTGCGCTGTCGTTATGCAGAGAAACAGATGCGCGGATTGAACGGCATCACCAACGAATGGCTCACTACAACGGTGAGCCTGCTGCTGGTACCGTACAGCAGCGACATCGACGAAGGCGCAAAGGTGAGCAATATTAGGTTAGGTGATGGCACGGTCATTGATGGCAACTATCAGGTTGATGCCGGTGCGCTCAACCGGCGCGGGCGTATGCACCGCCACCGGTCGCTGCGCCTGAAGAGGGTTAGCTGATGGCACTTGAGTGGAAGGGTGATGAGGTGTATACGGCCGTTGAAAGTGCCGCCATTACAGGATTGACTGAATTTGGAGCGCGGCACGAAACCGCATCCAAAGGGCGCGTCTCTCCTGGGCGTGGTGTCGTGACCGGTACCTATCGCCGCAGCATTCATTACGGCAAGCCATCCTACAACTTTGGCCGTGATAACGTGCGACCAAGCGGAAACTCACCAGACCGCAGCGGCAAAGGCGGGGGGGCGACGCGCAAAGGGGACACCGTGGCTATTGTGGTTGGTAGCGGTATGGTCTACGCCAAAAAGCTAGAAGATATGTATTCCCCGATTCAAGGCGGGTTTGATCAGGTGAAGGGGCAACTGCCCGACATCCTGCGCAAGCACGCCATTGCGAATGGGTTGAAACCATGACCACTGAAATAGATCCTTACGAGGCGATCATTGCACTGGCACTGGCCGATAGTGGGCTAACGGCCGTTTGCAGCACCCGCATCGACATATGGCACCGCTACGGGCAAGGCGCCGACAGTTGGTCAACCAACGACCCCAGCCTGATATTTGTGCCATCTGGCGGCGAAGCTGACCGCGACAATGCATGGAGCCGCCCGCTGCTAGAGGCGCGATGTTACGCCACATCGCCGTTTGATTGCGGCCTGGTGTGGAAAAAGCTCAACGATTTTGTGTTTAATCAGCCACGCCGCACCATTACAATTACCGATGGCAAGGCGTTAATCAATTACATTTTACCCGTCGCAGGCGACGGCATGCCCCGCCTGCAATTTGATGAAGATATAAAACCAAACGGCGGCTTGCCGTTTTATGCGGTGCAGTTGGTTGCAGAAGTGAGCAACCTAGCTGTCACGTAGCGTTAGCGGCAGGAGCCGCATAGCGACAAAGAGTCGCTTTAGGAGATTATTGATATGGCATCACAAACACCATACGCACAACTCGTCGGCACGTGGATTTTCTATGTAGCCGCTGCACAAACGGCAATTCCTGATTTGGACGCAGTCGCCACAGGCTGGACAGAAATTGGAAAAACGGACGGCGACCAAACCTTGCAATGGAATGGTACGCTGACCGCGTTTTCTAACAACGACCACAATGGCGCATTAAAACACGTGAGACCCGACGCCGGGTTTACGGTGCAGGCAACCGTTGTGGATCTAACGCTGGAAAACCTAGCAACGGCGCTGAGCATGGCTGCCGCCGAGGTTGTTGCTGGCACCAGCGGTGCACTGACAACAAAGAAGTTCGGTTTAAAACATGAGTACATTCCAACGCGGTACGCCATTCTGGCGCGTGGGGGTGCGGTTGAGTCGGCCAACACCATGAGCGCGTACGGTGTGTTCCCAGCCCAGTTGTGGATTCCGCAGGGGGTATTTGACGGTGAGCCGTCGCTGGGGTTTGGTAAGTCTAACCGCCCGGGGGCACAATTCTCGTTTAAGGCCGAGGTAGACACCACGCAAGCGGCTGGCGAAGAGTTTGGCTATTTATTGATGCAGAGTGAGTAATATTGGCATTCCCGCATAGGCGAGAATCTATTTACAGACAAGGACTACTCCTATGGGTTATTCATTAAATCGGTTACAAGCGGGCAGGGTTCCATTTGATTTAGGCGATGGCATCACGGTTTATTTTCGTGGCAAAAAAGAGTTTGATTTGCAGGAGTATGCGGCATGGCAGCGGTTAAACAAGCGCTTTCGGGACATTGCCAAGCAGCGGGCAGCCGCACGTGGCGAGGAACAAGCGGCGCGTGTTGAGCAGCGGAATTTAACGTTGTGCCAGGAGATGATTGCGCTGGTGCTGCCCGACTTCCCCTCTGATGCAATGGCTGGGTTGACTCCGGGGCAACTCGACAATTTAGCCGGAATTTGCATTAACGTGGCCAGCGGCACATATGCCGAGGGTGCACCAGATGATGAAGACGTAACGGCCGTTAAGGATCTTTATCCCGAGCTATCGCATGACTTTGTCCACACCCTGCGCCGGTTCCAGGTTGAGATGCTGCTGCCAGAGCCGGAACCAGCGGGAAACTAATCCCCCCGGCAGAACGGCCGGGGATTGGCGAACTTGATTTTGCGCGGCTGGTGCGGTTCTATCACATCGACCCGGTTGCGCTGACAAGGTACCCCGATGAATTAAGGCGGCTGCTGCATATGTGCGTCGAACCATTGCGTGCCGAAGAGCAGACGCACCGCGTGAACAGTTCCCGCGCGGGTTGGTTGAAACCCGATAATTACCGCGCCATGATGGAGCGGCTGCACAGCCTAGCACAGCCGTACCAGCCGCAGCAGGCGCACATTGTAAAAGTACCGCCGGAACGGGCGGCATGGTTTGAACAAAACGGGATTCCGTTTCAAATAATAGATTGATCACTCCACCTAATCAGATTAGGGATTAGCGGCGGTGATGTCATTAAGACATCACCGCCTTTTTTTATTTTATGGCCGGATCACTTGGAATCGCAACACTAGAAACCGATGTTGAACTGAAAGGACTCGACAAAGGGCTGAAGCAGGCTGAGGGAAAATCAAAATCCTTTTTTGATAAAGCAAAGGATGGGTTTTCTCAAAAATTCGGCATGTCTGCGGCTGATGCGGCAATGGCTGCAGCACGGGCAATCAAACAGTTTGCTGATGAGTCGATAGCTGAATTCCAAGCATTCGAGAAGGGCGCGGCGGAGGTGTTCACCCTCATGCCGGGCATGACAACAGAGGCCATGGACTCGATGAAGGCGGACGTGCTAACGTTCTCTGCCGAGGTTGGTCGCCAAACCGACGAAACGCTGCCTGCGTTGTACCAGGCCATTTCTGCGGGCGTGCCGCAGGAGAATGTTTTTGATTTCATGCAAATTGCGAGTGACGCGGCCTTAGGCGGCGTTACAGACCTGGAAACGGCCGTTGATGGCATCACCAGTGTCACAAATGCATATGGCAGTTCGGTAATTGATGCGGCGCGTGCCTCTGATGTGATGTTTACGGCCGTTAAGCTGGGCAAAACGGATTTTAGCCAACTCTCCTCTAGTCTCTTCAACGTCATCCCCACAGCAGCGAGCCTCGGCGTCTCGTTCGAGGATGTGGCGGCCAGCATGGCCGTGCTCACTGCGCAAGGTACGCCCACCTCCGTCGCCACCACACAGCTTCGTGCCGCGCTGGTCGAGGCCAGCAAAGGCGGCACCAAGCTCGACCTCGCCCTGAGAGACCTGACAGGCAAGGGGTTTGCGGGTCTATCCGCAGAAGGGAAAACATCCTCTGAGATTTTTGAAACGCTGCGGCAGTCGATGCCGGAACAGCAGTTCAAGGATCTGTTTGGCAGCGTCGAGGCATTAAATGCCGTACTTGGTATTACTGGCCCCAATGCGGAGAAAACAGCCGCTGCGCTAGACGAGATGGGAGACGCCGCCGGGGCAACAGCCGCTGCAGCCGAGACGATGGGCCAAACAATGGAGCATTTGGAAAACCGTGCCAATGCTGCCAGTGAGGCGTACAAAATTCAAACCGGCGGCGCGTTGGCACCGCTAAAGAAAGCGTATCTCAATACAAAAACATCCATGTTTGAGTTCTTTACGGCGCAGGACAAGATCAACCAGGCCGTGAGAGATGGAAATATTACCCTAGCCGAGGGGCAGGATCTAAATAGACGGCTTGGGATGACCAGTCTGGACGCTGCTGGCGCGTTAGAAGAGTTGGCGGCGATGCAAGGTGAAATGACCGACGAAACCCGCGATGCGGCCGAAGCAGCGGCCTCTTACGACCGGGTTATGACGGGCATGACCGGCACAACTGACGAGGCAACGCTTGCCTCGGCTGCGCTGGCGGCAGAGCAGGCCGCGCTCACCGAAGAAATTCAGGCCGCAGCAATGGCACGCTCTGAGGCGACGGGTGTCAACCAAGAGTTTGCGGACAAATTAGGGCAAACCAATAACCTACTCACCGATGAAGAGGCTGCGCTGCGAGCGTCGCAGGCGGCTGCCAATGCAGCCAACCGCGAACATGAAGCGGCTGTGCAAGCGCTAGCAGACAAGGCCGCAGCAGAACAGGCCGCCACAGAAGCCGCACGCGAACACGGTCGTGTATTGGGCGGCTTATTTCACGACTCCCTCACGGCAACAACTGAAGACACGCGCAGCCTGTCGCGCACGCTGTACGACGAGGCGGTGGCTGCGGGCGCGGGTGCGGCTGAACTGGCGATTCTGGCGCAGGCGACGGGCGAGTTTACTGAGGAACAGATTGAGGCGGCGTTTAAAGCGGCCGTGATGCAGGAAAAGATTCAGGCGATGGCGGCGGCGGTGGCAGCGGGCGACATGACCGTCACCGATGCGCTGTCTTCCATCCAGGAGATGCAGGCGGGCATGGAGGGCGTAGCCACGGCGACCGATACCGTTACCGCCTCGGAGCAAGCCTTAAACGATGAACTGACACTCGCACGCGCTGTGGTTGATGACAATGTTGAGGCATACGGCCGTTTGCAAGGTGCCAACGAAACGGCGGCCGAATCCAGCCATGAAATTACAGGTGCCATCACCGGGGCGCAGGCTGCGTTTACGGCGGCCGCAGGCGCGGCAAATGATGCGGCCGCAGCGATCAATGCTATTCCTGACCAGAAAAACATCACAATCAACGTGCAAACCAAGGGTGGCATGCCACAGACCCCTGAGTTTGACCCTGCTGGACAGACCAGCACCGGCGATTTCTTTGGGCAGTCGGGTGGGTTTACCGGGTTCGGACGCGATACCGAACTGGCGGGGGTTGTGCATCGCAACGAGACGGTGGTGCCTGCGCCTATTTTGCGTGCTGGTCCCGCCGCGATTCTCGACTTTGTGACCGATGTCACGCCCAGCAGCGCATTGGCGCAGGGGCAGGCGGCTGCTGGCGGCGGTGGCGGTGTGGGTAGTGGCGGCAGCGGTGGTATCACGATTGATTTGCGCCATGCTGTGATTATGAGCCAAGCGCAGGCCAATCAAATGATTCAGCAGGCGCTCGATGCAAACGGCGTGCGTGCCGACATTTATCTGAGGACGCAATAATGAGTACGTATTTAAAATTAACGGGCGTCGAGGCCGTGACAGGCGGTGTTATCAATTTGAACGGTGCCAACAGCGGCCTGGCAACGGTGCACCTGTTGGCGGGATGGGCACCGATGGTCGCGCCGCGCCGGGTATCGCGGTTGGGTGGGCATATTTATGAGGATGTCGTGGAGCATCCCGCATTGCGCATCGAGGGCAGCAGTGCGACGGAATGCTTGACTATGCTTCATTTGCTGAGCGTAGCGTTGGACCAGGCCCAGGCAAAGTTTGATGGAGCCAATGTACCCGCTGTGCTGCTGCATTACCGCGTGGATGGCTCGACGTTGACAACGCCACTGCAAACGGCCGTTTTAGGTTCCCCTGCAAACCGCAGCAGTCTATTATCGCTACAGCCAACGTTTAACCAGGAAACCAAGGGGTACGACATCCATCTAACTTACCCCATGCTGCGGCGTGGTTTATGGTTAGGCGATGAGGATTCCGAAGTCAGCTCGTCAGCGGAGATTGGCGAGGTGATGACGGTGACATTCTCGACTGGAACGCAAATTGTGTCACCGTTTGATATTGAAATTGCATTTGATGTGACAAACACACTGCGGCAAATCCCGCCGTTTCTCCTATTCTTTGGACCCTCTGATAAGTTGGCGGTGTTGGATATTGCAAGCGGGAATGGGTTTTTCCCTAACGTTACCGACAGCGCCAACAAAGCCCTGGGGGATGCAGTTATCCGGTATACCCCAACAGATACTAGCAAAAAGGACAATGGTGTTACTAGCCTGCAAGCTTTGGGACTAACATCTAGGACGTTTGATATTTTCGCTGCTGTAAAAAATAATTCAAGCTCAACCAATTTTGCATTGCAAGCAAACGTTTTTTTACAGGCCAACGATGGGTTTGTTTACTCGACATTGACCGAACTCCTGACAGTCAGGGGGGGGGATACTGATCGCCAGGTTGTGAGGATGGGCAGCATTAGCCTATCCGATGATGCGCTTGATTTTATGCCAACGGTGCAGGCTAATGACGCATCTGGGTCATTTGATATAGACAGCTTTGTTTTTGCAGATATCGATGATGTGATTGTGATTTCTTCGCTTGCGAATATTGTTACCCCTAATGCGGATATGGCGGGGACGTTTGAACTACGATTCGCGCATGATATGCTGAATCGAATTTCGCCACGTGCTGGGCTGTACAACGCATCAGGGACCACCTATAGCGATAGCGATATTGCCCCGATGTCGTACCAGGGCAATGCACTTTTGCACGCCGCAGGGGATTCGTTTAGCCTGCTGATTATGATGACCGATCCAGATAACAACTACTGGCGATGGACAAATGGGACATCGGTGATGAAGACAACAGCTACGTTCAGACGACGCCGAGCGTACCTGGTGCCGCAATAGGGGAGACACAATGAAACGATTGTTGCTTACATTTATCTTTATGCTTTTAATTGGCGGCGGCTTCGGCTCTACCGTGCGTGCGACGGTGTATGCCACAAATTACACCGACCCAGTGGCGCTACCGGCCCTGGGCCAGGATTATTACCTGGGCGAGATGGGCGGGTTGTATCCGGGTGGCAGCAATGCGGTGCCAGCAGCATACCAAACAAATGAAATTGACCCAGCCATCGCCACATTGGGGGGTGACAGCCATATTGTGGTGTTGTGTTTGGGCATGAGTAACCTGAAGCATAGCTGTGATGAGTTGATCAGCCGCCTAGACGGTGCGGTAAATCCTGCTGTGACGATTGTGAATGGGGGGCAGCCGGGACGGGCGCAGCAGGCGTGGGATGGCATCCTAAGCGATCAGGTGTGGGTGAATGCAGATAAGCGACTAACGCAGGCGGGCGAATCGCCGGGTGCGGTGGACGTGGTGCTGTATTTTAACGCCTGGGGCTATCCTGATGAGTCTGATTTTACGACGTATATCACCACCATGCGCGGCTCGTTGCAAAGCACGATGGATAATATTGCCGCTCATTATGCCAATACACAGTTAATCTATTTGACCAGCCGCGAATATGCCGGGTTTGCTACCAGCAACCTAAACCCGGAGCCGTGGGCTTACTGGGATGGGTTTGCCGTTAAGGGGTTGATTGCAGATCGCATTAATGGGGTGAGCAGTACGCCGCCGCTGCTGTGGCAGGCGTATCAGTGGGATGCATCGTGGCCTGCTAGTTATTATGTGGATGGCGTGCATTTGTCAGCGGCAGGGCTGGACGCAGCGGGCGATTTGTGGCTGGCAGCATTGTTGACGCAGCCGTGGTTTGCGGCGGGGCCGGTGCCTACAGTGACCCCGACGCTGGTGCCTACAGTGACGCCGACGAGTGACCCCGCAGCGACGGCGACCCCAACGGCCGTTTTTACACCCACACCCACCCTCACCGCCACGCCAGCGAACGCCACGCCTACCGCCACGCCCGTTTGCCCACCGTGGGCACCGCCGGATTGCTGGGCAACCCCAACAGCACGGGCAACACCGGATGGGGGCTGGTAACACATGGCCTTTACCGTTCTGACTGCCACCGCCAGCGTTTCAAATTTTGGCAGCTCCCTATCCCCCACCGTGCCGACAGGCACCGTGGAAGGGGATGTGCTGATTGTACAGCTATCGTGGAACTTCGGTTCTGTGCGGACGTTAACGCCTGCGTCTGGGTGGACATTGATTAGAACGGATTCAAACAGCGGGTTTATACACGCGCTATATTGGCGGTATGCTGCTGCGACACCAGCGATGGGTACCTGGGCATTGAACGGGTCGGCGCGGTTTGTGGCCGTGCCATTTGCCATCCAGGGGGCAGCGGCGAGCGGTGCCCTTGATAACAGTAATGGACAATATAACTCGGCCAGTTCCGTCGATTTAACCGCGCCAGGACTCACACCCGTTGTGGCGGATTGTTTGCTGCTGTTTTTTGGTTCACATCAATCGCAGACCAGCATATCACCGCCATCGGGCATGACAGAGATTAACGACAACGGCACGACCGGCGGCTCGGCGGATATTACGCTGGAGTCGGCGTACCTGGCGTTGAGTGGGTCGTCTGCAACGGGTGACAAGGTGGGCACGGCGGGGACTGCGGGTTCCAGTATTGGGGCGTTGGTTACGATTGCGCCTGCTGCCAGCGGCACCACCTATGAAGCGTCGGCAACGATAGCAGCGACCAGCACCACACCAACAGCCGCATCGAGTCTGATCACCACTGCCAGTGCGACGTTGGCGGCGACCAGTGCCACCCCTACGCCATCTCTGGCGGTAGAACGGACAGAAACGGCCGTTTCCTCCGCCAGCAGCAGTACCCCCACAATTAGCACCGCCATCACACGTGCGGCCACGGCCGTGCTTGCGGCTGATGGTGCCACCCCTGCGCCCTCTCTGGCGGTAGAACGGACAGAAACGGCCGTTTCCTCTGCCAGCAGCAGCACCGCCACAATCAGTGCCGCTATTACATTGTCAGCCACGGCCGTGCTTGCGGCGGATAGTGCCACTGCTGCGGTGTCTGTGGGGCTGGTGTTAACGGCCGTTTCCACCATCGGCGCCAGCAGCAGCACGCCTGCCATTGTGTTAGATCGCGCGTTGATTGTGACGGCGGTGATGGCAGCCACATCAGCGACACCAGCAATTTCAGTGGCGGTGACGCGGACTGCGGCGGCGCAGATAGATGGCGTGTCATCGAGCGCAGACACGGCAACATTGTCTATTTTGCGTGCCGTGAGCGCAGCGGCGGCGGCGACATCGGACACCCCTGTGATTGTGCTGCCCATTACGCGGTCAGCAGCGGCAACGGTGGTGGTGGTGAGTGATACGGCATTGATTGAAACGGCCGTTTCCCGCGCGGCGGCGGCGGTGATGGCGGCACTCTCTGGCACGCCAGCAATTTCGGTGAGCGTGGCTGATGAGATCACTGCATCCGCAGTGATGGCCGCACTGTCGGTGACAAATACGCCCGCGCTGGTTGTGACCCGTGCGGTGGCGGCTGGTGTGGTGGTTACATCCGCTACGCCGACCGTTAGTTTGCCCATACAGCGGCTGAATACGGCCGTTATGGCAGGCAGCGGGCAAACCGGTGCCGCCTCATTGGCAATTAGCCGGGATGTGGCTGCCGCTTGTGTGGTGGCGTCTGCGACCCCTGACGATGTGCGGCTGGCGCGGCTGATTGCAATGGTCGCAGCGGCAACGACGACATCAAGCACCCCGGCGCTGGCGCTGCCTATCTTGCGCCAAGCGACGGCGACGCTGGCGGCTACCAGTGCGACGCCTGCCCTCTCTGGCAGCTTGCTAATTACGCCCGCTGCGATTGTGGCAGCGGTGTCTGGTACGCCTGGTGTCACGCTGACGCTGGACATGATTTTGAAGTTGATTGTTGAATTTTCTGTAAAACGGCCGTCTATGACATTTAGTGGCAAACGGCCGTCTATGACAGCGGCGGGTAAACGGCCGTCTGTGACATTTAGCGAGGTATAAAATGGGATCCTTATCCGATTACGCAGAACTAGAACTACTCGACCATGTATTCAATGCAGCATATTCCCCAGCGGCCGCCGTGTATTTGGCACTGTACGAGTCCGACCCGGGCGATACAGACGCTGGCACAGAATCAACCTACACCAGCTACGCACGCACCGCCATCACTTTCGGTGCCGCAGCATCTCGCCGCGTAACACAAAATGCGGTGGTCACATTCCCGCAAAGCACGGGTGGGTCTTCCAGTGTCACCCATTGGGGCGTTCACGATGCCGCGACCGCAGGGAACCTGCTGGCGCATGGTGCGTTGAGTGAAACAAAAAGCGTTGTCAATGGAAACACGCCGTCGGTTGCCAGCGGTCAGGCGTATGTGGAAATAACTGGCGAGATTTCCGACTATCTAGCAAACAAGCTGCTCGACCTCATGTTCCGTAATCAGGCGTATACCGCGCCAGACACCTATGTGTCGCTGGTAACCGTCGCGGCTACCAACAGCATGACCGGCAGCACAATCACCGAGCCGTCGGGCAATGGGTTTGCGCGCAAGCAGGTAAATGTCAATGGGGGCAGTTCGCCCACGTGGGACGTTGCCGCGGCTGGGCTGGTAGACAACACGCACGACATCACATTCGCCACGGCCACCGGCAGTTGGGGCACGATTGTGGGTGTGGTTATCGTAGATGCCGCCGCTACAGGGAACCTGCTGTTTTATGATAACGGAATGACGGATCAGGCAGTTGGCACAGATGACGTGTGGAAGTTCCTGGCCGGTGCATTAGATATTACATTGAGCTAATTATGAGCGTAACCATTGCAACCAATGCGGTAGAGCGCAGTACGTATGTAATCAGCGTTGTTTTCAAAGATGAAGATGGCAACGAAGTGACACCGACGGCGGCGACGTGGTCGCTGCTGTCGGATGATGGCGAGATTGTGAACGGCCGTGATGCAGAAGCGGTCTCGCCGCTGGCGGCCACGGCTGACATTGTACTCACCGACGATGACCTCAATTTTGCGACCGGCAAAAACGGCAAGCGGCGGCTGTTGCTTGAGGCCACGTACGACAGCGGTTACGGCAGCGACTTATCGCTGCGCGAAGAGGCTGAGTTTTTCATCACTGATTTGATTGGCGTATGACCATTTATTATGTAGCAGGCACGGGCAGTAACGGAAATGATGGCTCGACGGGTAGCCCGTGGCGTGACATTGATTATGCCATCAACCAGTCGTCTAATGGCGATACGATCCGCGTGCGCGACGGCACGTACAGTGAAGTTGTAAATATTGATGTCGCTAATCTGGTGGTTGAGGCGGATACGGGCCACGCGCCCGTCATCGATGGTTTGTGGAACGGCACCACGTTCCCCGTGGCTACGTCTGGACTGTACCCTGGCGGCGATGTTTACACCGACAGCGCGGCCAAATTTAGTGCGCTGGTTAAGATTCGTGCCAGTGGCATTGTGTTTGACGGCTTTATTGTCAAGGGTTCGACGGCGCGGTGCATTTCGATTGCGGATACGGGAGGGGGCAAGCTGAGCAGCGCCATTGTGCGCAACTGTACGCTGCACACGGCTTACACCAACGGGATTGCATCTGAACACGCTAATAATGTGACGGTGCAAAACGTGGAGATTTACAACATCTCTCTACTAGACCAAGACCCCGGCAAGCCGGTAAACAATTGGTACGCCTGCATGATGATTCGTGAGCAAACTGCTGGCGCGGGCGGCGGCTTGATTGAGGGGTGTAATTTCCATGACTCGTATGGTGAGGGGATTATTGTTTCGCGTAATGCAAATGGTGTGATTACGCAGGACAGCACGATTTGGAACACGCGCCGCACGAATTTCTATTTCCATTTTAGCCAAAACAATACGCTGCGACGCTGTGGCATTTTTGCCACCAGCGGTTGGGCGTATCCATCCGATGGCATTACGTTTGCCAATGAGCATAATTTCGACGGCGGCGGTTACACGTACAATATCGGCCATCTGGTTGAGAATAATGTGCTCACCGGGAACAAGCGGAATATTTCGGCCAGTTACAACGGCACCAGCAATGTCGGTGGCTTGCGCGATACGGTGATTCATCATAATACGTTTTTAGAATGTTCGCTGCAAAATATAAAGATATTGAGTTCGCCACAAAATTCCAATATCACATTTAAGTACAACATTATTGTGCAAACGTCACTCGACATCACCAATGTGACGGAGACATCGGCGATTACGGCTGATTACAACTGTTGGCACGACGCATCGCCGCAGGCTGCGATTAGTGGTGAGAATGACATTGAGGATAACCCCGATCTGGTGGATATTGGGGCGACGCTGGCGGTGTTTGCGGATTGGGATGCGGATAATTATGCGTTAACGGCCGTTTCTCCCTGCATCGATGCGGCCAGCGGCAGCCTGTTGGCGGGTG
>Ga0316201_10001873_pt1 | contig 14611 bp, 14 predicted proteins | sample CS6wburrow_MG_FD_204516 | JGI IMG/M metagenome (GOLD analysis project Ga0316201, IMG submission 204516) | Coastal sediment microbial communities from Delaware Bay, Delaware, United States - CS-6 worm burrow | ecosystem: Environmental > Aquatic > Marine > Coastal > Sediment | place: USA... | reverse complement strand
CCGATGGCTCGGTTTCACCGTTGACACGACTGACAACGCTGAGCCAGTTCAGCGACCAGGGGCCAATCGTGCCGGCTTCAAAGCCGGTGATTATCGCCTCGAGATCCGAATCAAATACGCGTTTCTTCACATCCGCCAGGGCCTTGAAACGCTCCATGATGGCTTCGACCTCGTCCTCTTCGAGGTCATAACCCATCTGCCTGGCACGGTCCACGACCGCGTGACGGCCGCTGTGTTTGCCCAGCACCAACTGCGAAGGCAGCATGCCCACATCTTCGGGCTTCATGATCTCGTAGGTTTCCGGTGAAGCCAGCATGCCGTGCTGGTGAATGCCAGCTTCGTGGGCGAAGGCATTTTCACCGACGATGGCCTTGTTGCGCGGCACGAAGTTACCGGTTACGGCGGCCAGCAGGTGGCTGGCAGCTGTCAGGCGCCGTGTGTCGATATCGACTTCGACACCGTAGTGGTCGGCACGCGTGCGCAACGCCATGACAACTTCTTCCAGCGAGCAGTTGCCGGCCCGTTCACCAATGCCGTTGAGTGCGCACTCGATCTGGCTCGCGCCACCTTCGACCGCCGCCAGTGAGTTGGCCACCGCCAGGCCGAGATCGTTATGACAATGCGTACTGATGCGCACATTTTCGATACCCGGCACCGTCTTGCTCAACCAGCTGAACAGGTCAAACATTTCGGTCGGCGTCGAATACCCGACCGTATCGGGAATATTGACCGTCGTGGCACCGGCTTCAATCACGGCCTGCATGACCTCGGCCAGGTATTCACGCTCGGTGCGAATTGCGTCCTCGGCGGAAAACTCGACGTCGCTGCAGGCTGCCACCGCCAGCTTGACGCCGTTGACCGCGTGCTGGAGTACCTGGTCGCGGTTCATCTTGAGTTTTTGCCGCCGGTGGATCGGGCTGGTTGAAATAAACGTGTGGATACGGGCGTTTTGGGCCGGTTCCAGGGCCTCAATGGTGCGCTCGATATCACCGGGGATGGTGCGGCACAGCCCGGCGATCACCGGCCCCCGGATCTCGCTTGCAATCGCACGGACCGCCTTAAAATCTCCGGGAGAGGCAGCGGGAAAACCGGCTTCTATAATATCGACCTTCAAATCGGATAGGGCCCGCGCCACACGCAGTTTCTGTCCGAGGCTCATGCTGAATCCGGGGCTTTGCTCGCCATCCCTCAGCGTGGTGTCAAAAATATAAATTTTGCGGCTCATTTCATGTTCTCCTGTTAATGGGCCGGATATCCGGACTCTTGTGAATGCTTACGGCTGGTTTCAATTCAACGCTGTGCACGTCGTGCAACCTCTCCAACTGGCGTTTCAGCAGGTCTCCCGATCGTGAAGAGGCGACGGTCAGTTGCATGTTGCGGCCACTTGGGCCAGCTTCGCTGATCGAACACTTGCCAAGGCTGAAGCCGCGGCGCTCGACCAGACCGAGAGCCCTGATGACCGCACCCTCACTGGCGCTGAGTTTAATATCCAGGGTGTGATACATGTTTTTCTACCTCGTCTTTTCGGGATTTGAACGCATCATCTTGTGATTCGGCTTGCCGGGTGGAACCAGGGGCCAGACGTTTTCCATCGAATCAATGGTCACGTGCAGCATGGCGGCTCCCTCACTTTGGAGCAGCCAATCCAGTGCCTCACTGACCTCATCGGGCTCGCTGATACTGCGCGCCTGTATCCCGAAGGCCCGCGCGACACCCGCGAAATCCGGGTTGTCGGAAAGGTGAACTTCGCTGTAATTGCCGTCGAAAAAGATTTCTTGCCACTGGCGCACCAGGCCAAGCGCCGAATTATCGAACAGCAGGATCTTGACGTCGATTCCGTAACGCTTCAGCGTGGCGAGTTCCTGGACGTTCATCATGATGGAACCGTCCCCTGAAACGCACAGCACCGTGGCTTCGGGTTTGGCAACCTTGGCGCCAATGGCGGCAGGCAGTCCGTAACCCATCGTACCCAGGCCGCCGGAAGAAAGGTGCTGCAGGGGGTCGTCGAAACTGCAGTGCTGCGCCACCCACATCTGGTGCTGGCCAACGTCACAGGTGGTGATCATGCCGGCTGGCTGTACCCGTGACAGATCCCGCAACAGTTTGGGCGCGTAGATACCCTTGGCAGGCGCGTCGTAACGCCACGCGAATTCCCTGGTCCAGCCTGCGCACTGCGCGCGCCAGCCTGCATTGGCTTTACGCTGCGGCCGGATTCCATCCAGGGCCGGCTCCAGTTCACTGACTATTGCCACGTCCGCCTTGCGCAGCTTTGATATCTCGGCCGCGTCAATATCGATATGGATGACGCGTGCGGACGGGGCGAACTGGGCCAGGTGCCCGGTTGCCCGGTCGTCGAAACGCGCGCCAACCACCATTAACAGGTCACAATTCTGCACTGCGTGATTGGCGGCGCCATTGCCATGCATACCCAGCATGCCGACGTAGCCATCTGCATTGGCCGGCATGACGCCAAGGCCCTTGAGAGTGGTGGTCACCGGTACACCGGTACGCTTGGCAAACCGCCGGAAGGCCTCGACTGAATCCGAAATCGCGATGCCGCCGCCGGCAATCACCAGCGGACGCCGGGCCTTTGACAACATATCGCTGGCCGCTTGCAGCGCCCTGGCATCCGGTTTTTGTGCCGCCGGCAACGGCGCCAGCGGCGTGTGCACGGCTGCCCCGGTTCCGGCGGAAATATCCTTGGGCAGATCGATCAGCACGGGTCCCGGCCGGCCGCCCTCGGCGAGTTGAAAGGCCTCGTCGACAATGCGTGGAATTTCGGCGATGTCACGGACAATATAGCTGTGCTTCACAACCGGCAAAGTGATGCCGAAAATGTCCACTTCCTGGAACGCGTCAGTGCCCTGCAAACTGGATGGCACCTGCCCGGTGATGACGACCATTGGCACTGAATCCATGAATGCATTGGCAATGCCGGTCACCAGGTTGGTGGCGCCGGGACCGGAAGTCGCCATGCAGACGCCGGCTTTCCTGGTGACCCTGCCGTATGCATCGGCGGCCAGTGCGGCGCCCTGTTCGTGGCGGCATAAATAATGCTTCATGGCCGAACCGACGAGCGCGTCATAAACGGGCATGATTGTGCCGCCCGGATACCCGAATATCTGCTTCACGCCGTTACGTTCGAGCGCTTCGATCAAAACCTGAGAGCCGCTAAGTAGCTCCGGGGCCAACTGCTTGGATGGGTTCATGGTCAAATTATCTCTACTTTCAGTACCAAAATCGGTTGCGTCAAACGCATTGCTAAAAAAAACCCCGCTTCCTTGCGGTTGCGGGGTTTTGCTGATCTGTTTGCTGGTCTACTAGGCGATCAAAAATACCCCGGTGAGTCTCGGAATAATAAGCAGGCCTAGTAGCAGAGCACTGATTGCCAGAACCGGTACATAGCGTCTTTCAACGACAACCGCGACTGCGGCGTTGCCGGAAGATACCTTGTGCTGGCGCAAATGCATAAACATGAAGCGCTTTATCCCATTCTGAAAAAGCGCTGTCAACTATTATTTAGGTATTTCTAATAAAAACATCGATTTTGGCAGGACTCCCGCCACGCGCCATTCGGGCGCTCGAGGCGCTCGCAAGGTGCCGGAAAAACCGTAATCAGGTACAATAAAAAGCTGATTCCCGCCGTTAAAAGTGAGTGACCCTATGCACGTGCAAATGCCCCTGAACGAACACCTGGAACTGCTGCGGGAAACGGTGCGGCGCTTTGCCGAGCTCGAAATTGCCCCTTACGCCGATGAGATAGACAGGGACAATGCATTTCCACAGACCTTGTGGCCGAAACTGGGTGAACTGGGCCTGCTGGGCATGACCGTGCCGGAATCCCTGGGCGGTTCGGAGCTGGGGTATCTCGCACACGTAGTGGCGATGGAAGAAATTTCCCGCGCGTCCGGTTCGGTGGGTTTGTCCTATGGCGCCAACAGCAACCTTTGCATGGACAACCTGAACAAGAACGGCTCGGACGCCCAGCGTCAAAAATTCCTGCCCGGCTTATGCAGTGGTGAACTGGTCGGTGCGCTGGCAATGTCCGAAGCCGGAGCGGGTTCTGACGTGGTCGGATCGATGAATTGCCGGGCGGAACTCAAAGGCGACCACTGGCTGGCCAACGGTTCCAAATTGTGGATAACCAACGGCCCGGAAGCCGATGTGCTGATCGTCTATATGCGCACGGCCGGCAAAGAAGCGGGCTCGGCCTGCATGACCGGCTTCCTGGTCGAGAAAGGCATGCCCGGTTTCAGCACTGAAGCGAAAATGGACAAGCTCGGAATGCGCGGTTCCAACACCTGTGAACTGGTATTTGAAGATTGTGCGATCCCGGTCGAAAACGTGCTGGGCGAAGTCAACCAGGGGGTCAAGCTGCTGATGGGCGGGCTGAATACAGAACGCCTGGTTCTGTCCGGCGGTCCGCTGGGATTGATGCAGGCCTGTCTCGACCTCGCAATGCCCTACCTGCGTGAGCGTAAACAGTTTGACCGCGCGATCGGTTCGTTTGGCATCATGCAGGCCAAGCTCGCCGACATGTACACTGCCCTGCAGGCATCACGCGCTTATGTCTACCGGATTGCCGAAGACTACGACGCCGGCAACCGTTCGCGGATCGATCCGGCGGCGTGCCTGCTGCAGGCGTCCAGCAGCGCCGTCAGCGTCGCACTTGAGACCATCCAGTCACTGGGCGGCAACGGCTATATCAACCAATTTCCGGCAGGACGCATTTTGCGCGATGCCAAGCTATATGAAATCGGGGCGGGCACCAACGAAATCAGAAAGATGCTGATCGGGCGTGAATTGCTGTCCCTGTAGACAAAGGCATGTCCGGTCCTAACGCAGTCCGGGCACACAATTTCCACGTAATTAAATGCTGTAGACACATCGGAGCTCAAAAATGAACAACAAAGTCGTCATAGTTGGTGCCAAGCGCACTCCTATCGGTTCTTTCCAGGGTCACTTCTCCACCGTTTCCGCCGATGAGCTCGGTGCGGCGGCCATTCGCGGCGCCCTCGAGCAGGCGGGACTGAGCCCGGATGCCGTGGATGATGTCCTGATGGGTTGCGTGCTGCCTGCCGGTATTGGCCAGGCGCCCGCACGGCTCGCGTCACGTAAAGCGGGGATCCCCACCAGCGCAGGCGCCGTCACGATCAACAAGGCCTGCGGCTCAGCCATGAAGACCATGCAGATCGGGCACGACCAGATACTTGCCGGGTCTTCTGAAATTGTCGTGGCCGGCGGCATGGAGAACATGTCGCTCGCACCCTACCTGCTGCCGAAGGCGCGAGGCGGCTACCGCATGGGCCACGGTGAAGTGCTGGACCATATGTTTTACGACGGTCTTCAGAACCCCGATGATGGTCTCATGATGGGTGCTTTCGGCGAGCGTTGTGCTGAGAAATTCAATTTTACCCGCGAACAACAGGATGCGTTTTCCATCGCTTCGATCGAACGGGCCCTGCAGGCTATGGAAAGCCAGTTCGCGGACGAAATTACCCCGGTGACGGTCAAATCCCGGCGCGGTGAAACTGTTATCAGCGAAGACCAGGAGCCGCCGTCGTGCAATATTGAAAAAATTCCCACCCTGCGGGCGGCTTTCAAGAAGGACGGTACGGTCACTGCCGCCTCCTCATCGAAAATTTCTGATGGTGCTGCCGCCACGGTGCTGATGTCGGCCCAAAAGGCCGCTGATATGGGGATCACGCCATTGGCCACCATCGTTGCCCATGCGACTTTTTCCCAGGACCCGGAGTGGTTTACCACTGCGCCGATCGGCGCGATCGAGCGGGTGATGGACAAGGCCGGTTGGAGCATGGACGAGGTTGACCTGTTCGAGGTCAACGAGGCCTTCGCCACGGTGACCATGGCGGCCATGCATGAGCTTGACATCGATCATGCCAAAATGAACGTCAATGGCGGCGCCTGTGCGCTCGGCCACCCCATAGGCGCCTCCGGCGCCCGCGTGGTGGTAACACTGATCAATGCATTGCGGCAGCGTGGTCTCAAAAAAGGCGTTGCCGCCCTGTGCATAGGCGGTGGCGAAGCCACGGCAGTTGCCCTTGAGTTGCCTTGATCAGAACCATGGCAATTATCAAATCACAGGTAGATACCAACACTCAGGAGTTCGCTGCCAACGATGCGCACATGCGCGAACTGGTTGCAGACCTGCAAAAACAACTGGACCATGTCGAATTGGGCGGCGGCGAAAAAGCCCGTGAAAAGCACACCAAACGCGGCAAGATGTTGCCGCGCGAAAGGGTGGCAAAGCTGGTCGATACCGGCTCACCCTTCCTGGAGCTTTCGCCGCTGGCCGCGCATGACATGTATGGCGGCAAAGCGCCGTCTGCGGGCATTATCACGGGTATCGGCCGCGTCAACGGCCAGGAAGTCGTCATCATTGCCAACGACGCAACGGTTAAAGGCGGCAGCTACCTGCCCATCACGGTGAAAAAGCACCTGCGCGCCCAGGAAATTGCGCTTGAAAATAACCTGCCATGCATTTACCTGGTGGATTCCGGTGGCGCGTTTCTGCCATTGCAGGATGAAATATTTCCGGACCGCGAACATTTTGGCCGGATCTTTTACAACCAGGCCAACCTGTCGGCCGCCAATATTCCGCAAATCGCCGTTGTCATGGGCTCCTGCACGGCAGGCGGCGCCTATGTGCCAGCGATGAGTGACGAATCAATTATCGTCAAGAACCAGGGCACCATCTTCCTGGGCGGCCCGCCGCTGGTCAAAGCGGCAACCGGTGAAATCGTTGACGCCGAATCACTGGGCGGGGCCGAGGTCCATTGCTCCAAATCGGGTGTGACCGATCACTTCGCCGAGGATGATGGACATGCGCTCGAGCTTGCCCGCGAGGCGATCACCTTTCTGAATCGCAAGAAAAGCAATCCACTGGAAATGCAGGAGTCGGTCAGCCCGGCCTACCCTGTTGAGGATATCTACGGCATCGTATCGAAAGATCCACGTTATCCTTACAAGGTGCGTGAGATCATTGCCCGCCTCATTGACGGAAGTGAATTTCATGAATTCAAAGCCCGCTATGGAAAGACCCTGGTCTGCGGATTCGGGCGCCTGCACGGCTACCCGATTGGCGTGGTGGCCAACAATGGTATTTTGTTTTCGGACAGTGCATTAAAAGGTACGCACTTCATACAGATTTGTAATAAGCGAAATATCCCCCTGTTATTCCTACAGAATATATCCGGATTCATGGTCGGAAAGGCGTCCGAAAATTCCGGAATTGCTAAGGATGGTGCGAAAATGGTGACGGCCGTGGCGACCTCCCAAGTACCAAAGTTTACCGTGATTATTGGCGGTTCTTTTGGCGCCGGGAATTACGCCATGTGCGGCCGTGCTTACCAGCCGAGGATGATCTGGATGTGGCCGAATGCGCGCATCTCAGTCATGGGTGGCGAGCAGGCTTCTTCGGTGCTGGCCACAATCCGCAGGGATGCCATCGAAGCGGCCGGGGAACACTGGTCGCAGGAAGATGAGGAAGCCTTCAAGCAACCTATACGCGACAGCTATGAAAAGGAGGGGCACCCCTACCACGCCACGGCGCGCCTGTGGGACGACGGCATTATCGACCCCATCGATACCCGGCACGTGCTGGGACTCGCGCTATCCGCTGCCATGAATGCACCGATTAAACACGGCAAACATGGCATATTCAGAATGTGAGGCCGCAGCACCGGAACCATATGTCATGCAAACCCTGACCAGAAGCACCGATAGCAGAGGCGTCCTGACGCTGACCCTGCAACGTCCCGAAGTGCATAACGCCTTCGATGCCCTGATGATCAGTGAACTGACAGAAGCACTCACCGTGGCAGGCAATAGCAACACGGTCAGAATCGTCATCATCACCGGTGCCGGTAAATGTTTTTCGGCAGGCGCCGACATGCACTGGATGCGCAGCCTGGTGGATGCCAGTGTGGAAGACAACCATGCCGATGCCTTGCGCCTGGCTAAACTGTTGCGCAGGCTGAATTACCTGTCAAAGCCCACCATAGCCAGGATCAATGGAGCGGCTTTCGGAGGCGGGCTTGGCCTGATTGCAGCCTGCGATATCACCATTGCGGCCGAAACCGCACGTTTCGGCTTAACGGAGGCTCGCCTGGGCCTCGCCCCTGCCGTGATTTCCCCTTATGTTTTCCGGCGCATTGGCGAACGCAATGCGCGGCGCTACTTTTTAACGGGTGAACGTTTCGATTGCCGGCGCGCCATGGACATTGGCCTGCTCCAGCAAGCTGTAGCTGAAAAAGATCTCGACCCTGCAATCGAGGACGTCATTGGGCAACTACTGCTCAACGGGCCAGAGGCCGTGATGCAATGCAAGCAGCTGGTATTTGACGTCGCCGGTCACGACCTGGCCCAACAGAAAGCCCTGGATGAACATACGGCCGGGCTGATTGCCCGCTTGAGGGTTTCCGCCGAAGGCCAGGAGGGCCTGGCCGCCTTTCTTGAAAAGCGTCAGCCCGACTGGGTTGAAGAGCGGCAGCAACATAAAGATGGATGATTTCGTCACCCTGGTAGAAGTCGGCCCAAGAGATGGCCTGCAGAATGAGCAACAGGCACTGCCTGCAGCCACCAGGATTGAACTGATCGAGCGCTTGTCGGATTGCGGCGTACCCGTCATCGAGGCCGGCAGTTTCGTCAGCCCGAAATGGGTACCGCAAATGGCCGACAGCGAAGCGGTGCTGGCCGGCATAGCTGCCAGGCCCGGAACACGGTACCCCGTGCTGGTTCCCAACCTGACCGGGTTTGAGCGGGCAGCGAACGCCGGCGCCAAAGAAATCGCTGTTTTTACAGCGGCTTCCGAGACATTCAGTCAACGCAACACTAATTGCAGTATCGAAGAATCCCTTAACCGGGCCGGGTCAGTTGCATCTGCGGCAACTAATTCCGGTATGAAAGTTCGTGGTTACGTATCCTGTGTGTTGGGTTGTCCGTACGAAGGTGACATTGATCCTGGCGCGGTAGCAGATATTTGCGAACGGCTGTCAGAACTGGGCTGTAGCGAAATTTCACTCGGCGATACCATTGGCGCCGGCACGCCGGCACTGGCGAATGCGCTGGTTCGAAGAGTTGCTTCCAGCATACCTGTCGAACAGCTGGCCGTGCATTTTCATGACACCTATGGCCAGGCGCTGGCCAATATTCTCGCCTGTCTCGATGCCGGTATCCGCATCGTCGACGCGTCGGTTGCCGGCCTGGGAGGTTGTCCTTACGCAGAAGGCGCCAGCGGCAATGTCGCTTCCGAAGACGTTGTCTATATGCTGGACGGCCTCGGCATGGACACGGGCATTGACCTCGAACCACTGGCTGCAACCGGTGACTGGATATCCAAACAACTGCAACGCCGCAACCACAGCAGGGCGGGGGTTGCGTTTCTGGCTTCAATAAAAGCTTAAAGGAGTTTTCACCATGCAACTAAAAAATGTCAAGGCACTGATCACCGGTGGAGTTTCAGGACTGGGACTCGCAGTAGCCCGCAAAGTGGTCGCCAGCGGTGGCCAGGCGGTATTGCTGGATATCAATGATGAGGCCGGTGCTGCCGCAGAAGCTGAACTGGGTGGTGCGGTCAGTTATATCCGCACGGACGTCACCTCCGAACAGGGCGTTCTGGATGCGGTCAGGCTGGCTGTCGAACATATGGGCCTGGTCAATGTTGCGGTCAACTGCGCCGGCATCATCGGCGCCGGCCGCGTACTGGGACGGGAAGCGCCCATGGCGCTCGACTTCTTCACCAACACCATACAGGTCAACCTGGTGGGAAGTTTCAATATCATCAAGGCGGCGGGTGCGGCGATGGAGTCAAACACGGCCAATGAAGATGGTGAACGTGGTGTTATTATCAGCACCGCATCAGTCGCCGCTTATGACGGCCAGATCGGCCAGGCGGCATACTCTGCCTCCAAGGGCGGCATCGTCGGCATGACATTGCCGATCGCGCGGGAGTTTGCCCGCATAGGCGTGCGTGTCAATGCTGTCGCCCCCGGTATTTTCTGGACGCCGATGGTCGATGGAATGCCTGAACATATACAGGAATCATTGAGCGCCTCGATTCCATTCCCAAGCCGATTGGGCAAACCCGAAGAATATGCTGAATTGGTCGCGCATATCGTGGAAAATGGGTACCTGAATGGCGAAACCATTCGCCTGGATGGTGCAGTTCGGCTGGCGCCCAAATAAGGAGATATCTTTGGAAACTTTTGCAGAAGTAAGAAAACATGTTATGGGCAACCACCAGTTGTTCATCGATGAACCTTTCCAGATTGCATTTGACTGTCCTATCGAAGACAGCGACCGCAAGCAAACCGTTTTTCTGGCAGAGTTGAAATCCGCGGATAACCGCCGCTACCTGCGCGTGGAGACGCTGATCTGTCCGCTGGAGGATTTCGATGCCGAAAAATGCCTGCGCATCAACCTGATCCTGCGCGTCGGTTACCTGGCCGTGGGTGACCTGGAAGGTGTTGCTTACGTGAAGATGTGTGAAAACCTGGCTTACAGTTCACTCGATGGCGATGAACTGGAGTATGTTATCAGCCACGTTGCGCCCATGGCCGACCGTATGGAACAAGTACTTGAGCACAATGGTGATATCGCCTGATTATTTAACAATTAAACTGGAGGGATAAATGGACGCAATCAAGGAATTTATAACCAATGCCAATCTCGTCGAACTGGCGATTAGCTGGGGCATCAAGCTGGTGCTTGCCATCGTCATTTTTGTCATTGGTAAGTGGATTGCCCGCTGGGCTCAGAAGCAGTTTCAGAAACTGCTCACCAAACGTGACGTGGACGCGGTACTGGTCGATTTCCTCGGTAATATCGTTTATGCGCTGATTCTCATCGTCGCACTCATAGCCGCGGTCGACATGCTGGGCATTCCGGCAACATCGTTCCTGGCCATTCTCGGTGCCGCGGGCCTGGCCATCGGCCTGGCGCTGAAGGATTCGTTGTCCAACTTTGCCTCGGGCGTCATGCTGGTCCTGTTCCGGCCATTCACCAAGGGTGACCTGGTTGACGCCGGCGGCGTCATGGGCACAGTTGAGGAAATCAAGCTGGTCAGCACCATGCTGGTTACGCCTGACAACAAGCAGATCATAGTCCCCAACTCACTGATGTATACCAATGCGATCACCAATTACTCGGCAAAAGACACCCGCCGCGTGGACATGGTTATCGGTGTGGGTTATGACGATGACCTCAAGGTCGCCGCCGAGGTGCTGAAAAAGGTTTGCAGGGAGCATCCCAAGGTACTGGACGCACCTGAAACAAAGATCTTCATCAACAACCTGGGCGACAGCGCAGTGGACTTCGTCGTCAGGCCCTGGGTCAAGAGTGAAGACTACTGGGGCGTACTGGCGGATGTACTGGAAACTGCCAAGCTTGAACTCGAAGCAGCCGGTTGCAATATTCCTTATCCGCAAACCGACGTCCACCTGCACCAGGTGTCAAGCTGAATCTGTAAGGTTCAAAAGGAGAACGGCATGTCAAACGAAGGCTATCATGAACCTGTTTCCGAGCTGCGCGATGAAACGCGTGATATGCACCGGGCTATCATTTCGCTGATGGAAGAGCTTGAAGCGGTGGACTGGTACAACCAGCGCGTCGATGCCTGCAAGGATCCGGAGTTAAAAGCGATCCTAGAGCACAACCGCGACGAGGAGAAAGAGCACGCAGCGATGGTCCTTGAGTGGATTCGCAGACGCGATCCTGCAATGGATAACGAACTCAAGGATTACCTGTTTACAGACAAACCCATTGCACATTCATAAGCCGGGCAAACCGTTCAGCATAGCGCTGCTGCTACTGTCGCAAACAGTAGCAGCAGCCGATGCTGCGACATTAACCGGCTTCGCGTTACTGCCCGCAGACACCTTTACCTCCGGACCGACTTCCGGGCAGTTTATTCAGCCCGTCAATGATCGCCAGCCGCCATTTCACGAGCAGCAGCCCATCCAGGGTTTCTCCGCGGTCATCAAAGGTCAAAACGATACCTTCCTGATCCTGAGCGACAACGGTTTCGGCAGGCGTGACAATTCATACGACTACCTCTTGAGCATTTATGAAATCAGGGCGGATTTCCGCACTGCGGCAGGAGGTGCGGGAAGCATTGATATCGAAAGCGTCACGCACTTGAGTGACCCTGACGGCCACATGGATTACACCATTACCCGCGAGAACGACCGGCGACTCACCGGCGCGGATATCGACCCCGAGTCGTTTCGACTGGCAAAGGATGGCAACCTATGGGTCGGCGAAGAACTCAACCCGTCGCTGGTGAAGTTCAGCAGGCAGGGAGAATTGCTGGCGCCGCCTTTCAGGCTCACGGGGCTGTCAGCCGCTGACAACCCTGCCGGCGAGGAAGCCACCCTGCCCCGCTCACGCGGCTTTGAAGGCATGGCGCAATCTATCGATGGCAAATACCTCTACCCCATGCTGGAAGGCGCATTGAAGGGGGCGGAACCGGGTTTGAACATCTACACCTTCGATATTGAAGAACAGCACTTTCTGAACAGACATGCGGGTGACCCCAGCTACCGGTACCGCCTCGACCCGGGCGCTACAGCCATCGGCGACTTTACCCTGTTCACGGAAACCGCCGGACTGGTGATCGAAAGGGATTCTGCTGAAGGTGACAACGCGCGGCATAAGAAAATCTACAGAGTGGACTTTGAAGAGCTGGATGAGAACGGATTCCTGGCCAAAACCCTGATCGCTGACCTGCTGACCATCGATGATCCCAGTGACCTGAACGGGGATGGACGATATGAATTTACTTTTCCCTTCTGGACCATTGAAGGCCTGATCGTCCTGGACAGTACGACCCTGGGTATCGTCAACGACAATAATTACCCCCTGGGCCAGGCAAGGGATTCGACCGGCACGCAGCCTGACAACACCGAATTCATCCTGTTGCAGGTCGGTCCGCTATGGCAGGAGTGAGCAGTGGCTATAATGAAAGAACATGGTATGAATAACTCACATCCACCGCACACGCTGACGAGGAGTTTTAAGGTATGAAATCACGCGCTGCAGTCGCCACGCAAGCCGGTCACCCGCTTGAGATCACGGAAATTGATGTACAGGGCCCCAGGGAAGGCGAAGTACTGGTACGCATGGTCGCCACTGGCGTATGTCATACCGATGCCTTTACGCTCTCCGGGGAAGATCCGGAAGGGCTTTTCCCGGCAGTACTCGGTCACGAGGGCGGCGGTGTCGTCGAGGAAATCGGCGCTGGAGTCACGAGCGTCAAGCCCGGTGATCACGTGATTCCGCTGTACACGCCTGAATGCGGTAAATGTAATTTCTGCCTGTCAGGCAAAACCAACCTCTGCCAGGCTATCCGGGTCACCCAGGGGCAGGGCCTGATGCCCGACGGCACTTCGCGCTTCTCGCTTGGCGGCCAGCCGCTCTATCACTACATGGGCACCTCGACCTTTTCGGAATTCAGCGTCATGCCGGAGATTTCGGTAGCCAAAATCAGCCGGCAGGCCCCGCTGGACAAGGTTTGCCTGCTAGGTTGCGGCATTACGACGGGCATCGGCGCGGTACTGAATACGGCCAAAGTTGAAGCCGGCGCCAGCGTCGCGGTATTTGGGCTTGGCGGTATCGGGCTCAGCGTCGTACAGGGGGCGGTCATGGCAGGCGCGTCCCGCATTTTCGCGATCGACCTGAATGAAGACAAATTCGAAATGGCGCGCATGCTCGGCGCCACTGATTTCGTCAATCCGTCCCACTATGATGATCCGATACAGGATGTGATCGTGGAAATGACGGGAGGCGGTGTGGATTATTCTTTCGAGTGCATCGGTAATACCAACGTCATGCGCTCGGCACTGGAGTGTTGCCACAAAGGCTGGGGGGAATCTGTCATCATCGGCGTCGCCGGCGCGGGCCAGGAGATTTCCACGCGCCCCTTCCAATTGGTTACCGGACGGGTCTGGCGCGGAACTGCCTTTGGCGGCGTAAGGGGCCGTAGCGAACTGCCAGGCTATGTAGACAATTACATGGCCGGTAAAATAAATATCGATGACATGGTGACTCATACCATGGGTCTAGAAGACATCAACCGGGCCTTCGACCTGATGCACGATGGCGAAAGCATACGTTCCGTCGTCATTTTTTAGGACCATTTGAATGACAACCATCAAGGAAATTTCACGCAACCGCATACACGGCGGAGAGCAACTACGCTTCAAGCACCATTCCGACGTGCTCAGCTGCAACATGATTTTTGGTATCTTTCTTCCGCCGCAAGCCGCTTCCGGACCGGTTCCGGTCTTGTACTGGCTCTCCGGTCTGACCTGCACCGATGAGAACTTCGCCCAGAAAGCCGGCGCGCAGAAACTGGCAGCAGAATTGGGCCTCGCTATCGTATGCCCGGATACCAGTCCGAGGGGCACTGACCTGCCCGGGGAACACGACGATTGGGATTTTGGCTCGGGCGCAGGCTTTTATGTTAATGCGACCCGCGAACCCTGGTCCGCTCATTACCGGATGTTTGATTACGTGACTTTAGAGTTACCAGCTATCATCGAAGCAAGCTTCCCTGTCACGGATCAGCGTAGCGTCAGCGGGCATTCCATGG
>Ga0316201_10001872_pt1 | contig 14613 bp, 13 predicted proteins | sample CS6wburrow_MG_FD_204516 | JGI IMG/M metagenome (GOLD analysis project Ga0316201, IMG submission 204516) | Coastal sediment microbial communities from Delaware Bay, Delaware, United States - CS-6 worm burrow | ecosystem: Environmental > Aquatic > Marine > Coastal > Sediment | place: USA... | reverse complement strand
GCGTGAAGCTGTGTCGAACAGCAGGTTTTCACTGTAGTCATTGTTACAGTACTGGACAATGACAGTGTCTACCTTGTCCAGCACGCCGGACTTCTCCAGCCGGATGAATTCCCTGGATGTCCCGTAGCTGGCCACGCCCAGGTTGTATACGGGGCGCGCTGACATCTGCTGCAGGACTGCCGAGAAGGTCTCGTGATCGTCCACGCCCCAGCCCATGGCGTGGGAGTCACCGATCACGGCGATGCCCATGCCCTTCGGTTTAGGTCCCGTGTTGCGTCCCTCGCCGGTAAAGGTCAGCGAAGTACTGAACTCGGTGCTATCGAAGCGGCACGTGCCGTTTGCCGGTATGTAGACGAGATCCGCATCCTCGCGGATGCAGTCGGGCTGACCAAGCCAGTTGTTCGCATGCGGATTCATCCCGGCGCGATGAAGCTTCTTTTGTGCGGCGGCCAGCCAGGGCAGGCCGCTGACATGGCCCTGTTGCAGCAGCATCAAGCTGGCGACATACACCGCCGCACCCGCCGTGCTATAGGCGACAACGCCCAGCAGGGCCCAGCCGATCAGGCGTGTCTTGATTTGCACGGGAAAGGATTCCTGTCCGGGCGAAATGCGTGATTCATATGTATGCGGACATTTATGTAGAATGGTGCAGCCGCAATGCGACAACGCACCAGATCATAACATACACATTGATAATGCAGACTCAATGACAGGACATGTAGTGGCTTTATACGTGAGGAATGCGCGATGCAAAATTGCAGCGCACACCTGCAAGCCGTTTGCCGGCAGGCAAGCGCATGCCTGACGTTCTGTGGTGGGGACGATTTGATCCGGACTATTCCCGCAACCGGATCATGCGCGCGTTGCTGGCCGGGCAGGGCTGGACAATCCGCGATTTTCATCCGCGCATCAGCGCCATGGGTGATGTCGAGGCAAGTATTCGGCGTGTTGCCCGCCCGAATCTTGTCTGGGTGCCGTGCTTTCGCCAGCGCGACCTCGCGGCCGCGGCGCGCTGGGCCAAACGCCACAATGTACCGCTGGTGTTTGATCCGTTGATCTCCGCTTACGACAAGCAGGTGGATGAGCGCGGCAAGCTGGCCGCGGATAGTCGCAGGGCAACCAAACTGTTGGCTAGCGAGCGTCAGCTGTTTGCTCGCGCGACCCGCGTGGTGGCTGATACGCCGCTGCATGCAGATTATTTCGCCACGCAACTAAACGTGGCGCGTGACCGGCTGGCCGTAGTGTATGTGGGTGCAGAGGAATCGCTGTTCCAGCCACAGGATGCGCCCGAACTGGTAGCGGGTGATATACCCGAGGTACTCTTCTATGGCAGCTTCATTCCGTTGCAGGGGCCACAGGTGATTGTCGAAGCAGCGCGTTTGTATGAAGGCCAGCCAGTACGCTGGACGCTGATCGGGCGCGGCCCGTTGCACGCAGACTGTGTAACGGCGGCGGCCGGCCTGGGTAATGTTACCTTCGAGGACTGGGTGCCGTATGCCGAACTGCCGGCGCGCATACGTCGGGCCAGCATTCTGCTGGGTATTTTCGGCAATACGCCCAAGGCGGCGCGGGTTATACCGAACAAAGTGTTCCAGTCACTTGCCTGTGGGCGGGTGGTTGTCACGCAAAGTTCGGCCGCGTACCCGGAAGCAATGCTGTCGCGGGTAGATGCAGGTCTCTTCTGGGTGGATGCGGGTGATGCACATGCACTGGCACTGCAGGTTGCGCGATTGGCCGGTGACCCGGCGCGCATTACCCGGTTGGGTCGGGCTGCGGCAGAGTCCAGTCGGGAATATTTCTCGCCGGCCGTGATCGGGCAGCAACTGTCCACGCTGCTGCAAGGCCTGTCACTGTGAAGGGTGTGACGTCATCTATATTTAACCGGGGCCAGACATGAAGATTCTGCATGCATCGCACACGCACATGAAGACGCTGGGCTCGCGCAACTACCTGTTGCCTGTGCGCATCAACAACGGTTTTATCCGCAACAATCACGAGGTCTACTGGTTCAGTGATCGCGATGTGGCGCGTTATTCATCAATGTTCGGTAGTCGAAAGCTGGGTGTGCGCGCCTGCAACCGAAAATTTCTCGATGTTTGTCGTAATTTTGAGCCGGATGTCATTGCACTCTGTTCGGCTGATATTCTCAGTTCGGATACGCTGGCGGCGGCGCGGCAACTGCTACCCAATGTGGCAATTCTCCAGTACTACATCGATCCGCTTTTTATTAAAGAAAATGATCGGAACGTGCGTAGCAAGGCTGATGTAGTCGACTATACGTTCGTGACCACGGCCGGCGCGGTGTTGCAGCATGTTGCCGGCAGCCATTCGAAAGCGGCCTTCATCCCCAACCCGGTTGATGCCAGTATCGATACGGCGCGTTGTCATGAAAGGTCCGACCAGGCGTTCGACGTGTTCTTTGCCGGTCACCGCTCTGCCTGGAGCGACCCGGATGATCTGCGTCTGCGCTTTCCGCAAATATTGCAGGCGCATTTGCCCGGTGTGCGCGTATCGGCCCATGGTCTTGGCTTTGGCGAGTCGTTATATGGCGCTGCATTCATGCATGCGCTGGGTGATGCGCGTATCGGTTTGAATTTCAGCCAGCGCACACCGCAGGCAGTGCCAGGACCGGGCGGTGAGCTGTACCTTTATTCCTCTGACCGTATCGGCCTGTTTATGGGCAACGGTCTGCTGGTGTTTTCAACCAGTGCCTTTAGTCTTGGCGAGCTATATGGTTCAGATGCAATGGTTGAGGTAGACGGAGCCGATGACTTTATCGATAAGCTGCGCTTCTACTCGCAGCATGATGCCGAGCGACAGAAGGTTGCCAGAACCGGTTACGACCTGGCGCACCGTGAGTTCAACGAGCGTCTCGTGTCGCAGTACATGATAGAGGCGACGCTGGGAATGCCGTTTTCCCATGCCTACGGCTGGCCGCTGGAGTGCTATCACGGTTGATTTGGCTTGACTGTTCGGAAACGGTAATTTCAGTTATCGTGTTGTGCCCAGCGGGATGCACGGTCGAATTTGCGGGCCAGCTTGACCGGTATGTAGAGCAGGAAGAACAGCGGGTCCAGCCCGGGCTTCCTGAATGTGCCGAACCGTACCATGGTCTGGAATCTGAGCCCAAGCCGCTTCAGGAAACTTGCCGAAGGGAAGAAATCCATGATGGCCTGGTGCTCCGCCACACGAAATTCGTTGCGCATCTGAAATCGTTGCCGGGATGCATGCTTCTTTACGACTACACGTTCCAGGTAGTCGGTCTTCGCGCACTTCTCGTTGCGAATCCAGGCAAAGTAGCGCGTCCCTTTTACGATAATGCAACGGCCGAGTTTCAGCATTCTTGTCAGGAATATGATGTCAACGCCATAAACAGGCAGGTCATCAGTGTAATATTTTCTGAACGAAGCGGTCCTGAATATCCCATAGATACACCAGGCAAGATGTGCCCGGTCGAATAAAAAGGCCCGGACTCTCGCGTAAGTGCTTTTTTCCATGCCCCCTGCCCAGTTGTTATACGACGTGACCGGTTCGGTTTGTGAGTCATAATCGAAACACAGTTCGCCGGTGGCTACTTCAATGGTTGCGTCGTTTTCCAGTGCTGGCAGTACTTTGCCGACATAGTCTTTTTCGATATGGTCATGGCTACCCAGGAACATCAGGTAAGGCGTATCTGTCTTCTCTGCTATGAATGACCAGTTTTTTATCGCGCCGATGTTTTCCGAATGACGGATGTAATTCATGTTCGGAAATTGTTCAAGCAGTTTCTCACAGACAGAACGTGTGCCGTCCGTTGATGCATTGTCAGCCACGATCAACTTCTCGCACTGGTGCGCGGCACACCGAATGGCCCGTTCGATGCGCCCTTCCTCGTTGTAAACGGGAATGCCGATGGTCAGACCGTTCTTCATGATCGGCCGATCAGTAATCCGTTGGTATTGTAATGCGACAAGGCAGTGCTGCTGGTTGTGTCATTTTACTCTTTTCAGGTAGCCGTCAGGCGCTGACGTTATCAGCAGCTTTTGCTGGATGCTCTTGTCGATTTCAAATTCAGGGTGGTTCTTGAGGTATTCCCGGATGGCGGTTTTCGGATTGTCTCCTGGCCCCCAAGGTCGGTTGGGAAATGTGCTGGCAGGCATATCATCGACAATTGTGTCGTACACCACGCAGTAGCTCCCTATAGAAGTTAACGGTGCGTAGGCTTCCAATTCAGCCAGCACATGATCTTTTGTGTGATTAGAGTCCAGGCATACAAGGATGCATTGATGATCGCTCGCAATTTCCTTTGCAAGGTCTATGATTCCAAAATCGATGCTGGAACCCTGGATCATCTGGATTCGGCTTGCCAGCGGGTGGGCCTCTATTGCGGAGCGGTTATGTTCTCTAATGTCGATGTCGATACCCAAAACCTTGCGTTGTGATGTGCCGGGATCAATGACGACTCCTGACTCAATAGCATCTGTCATATCCAGTAATGCGAGCATGGACGCGCTTAAAATTAAAGAGCCTCCGTGTGCGATACCGGTTTCTATGATCAGGTCGGGCCTTATATTCCAGATCAGTTCCTGGATTGCCGTCATGTCCTGTGGGTACTGGATAATCGGGCGTCCCAATACTTCAAAGTTGTACATGTACTTGTGTTGGAATGACTTTAGTTGCCATTTTCTAGAAAGATCTTGATATTCAATATCAGCGGATTGGCCGTCAATATTTTCTAGACATTCTTTTTTGAATTGTTTGTACATGGGCGCTGGCTATTGCTGTTTAGTAAGATGATATGTAAGGCTGCAAGCAGGTCTGGTGTTGGCTAGATCCTTGAAAAGGTGATTCTGCCGGTTTCGTGGTGCTGCGACTGTTTCGTATCTACCAAGGCAAATTCCTGTAATACACAATGACCGTAATGTCCCTAATGGTAAAAGCTTAACCGTGTTCGACCCTGATAGTAATTGTTGTCTCTACCTGCGGAAGACGTAATATTATACTTTTTCGGGGCTGGTTGTCTTGCATTGAAGCAACTGCCTTGGCATGGTTTGATCCGGGACAATGGTGTGGGCTGTATATGGCCAAATCGTATCACTATTTATCTGTTCAGCTACAGATAATATTCGGCCTTTATTATTGTGCGCAATATTTGCCAGATAACTGATTATCGAGGTTCTGTTCGCCGAACACTGCAGGCAAGGCATATGAATGCGTATGGCTCAACAAGATCAACGGTGTCAGGTCATATTTCAGGCCTGTGGACGGGCCTGACAGCCTTGGCAGGGAAATCGAGCCGCTTGCCCGGTATTCAGTCATGTCCATGAGCCATCTGCAGCGCGTCAACTCAGTCGTTATCGGGTGTTTCAGACGAGGTAATATATGAGTAAGCCATCGGTGATTTTGCTGGGTTCGAAGCCGGGTGCGGTAGTAGCATTATCCAAAATGTTACAGCGTGGCTGGGATGTGCGTCTTGTGGTTACATCTCCTGCATTTAACTATGAGTGGATTCCCGGCCCTACACTCGAACAGTTTGCCAGCGATAAGGGAATAATAGTGTGCTCGGACCAGGCTGATATACCGCAAGACCTGACGGCAGACTTTGTGATTAGTTATATGTTCCGCCATCTGGTGAAAGAAAATGTAATTAATCTGGCGAGTCGAGCTGCAGTTAATTTTCATGCTGGTCCATTGCCTGAATTCGGTGGCTGGGCATTCTATAATATTGCCATCCTTGAAGGTGCTTCTGAATACGGGTGTACATGTCATTATATGGATAATGATTTTGATACAGGTCCGTTGTTGAAGGTGCATAGATTTCCTATTGATGCCAGGTCTGAAACTGCATTTAGCCTGGAAAGAAAGGCCCAGGAGCATATGGTAGTCTTGTTTGATGAGTTCTGTGATCTTGCAGAAACTGCTGAAATCCTGCCGAGGGTTCAGCAGGATCCGGCAAAAATGCGGTATCTGAAGAAGCCGGAATTCGAGGCATTGAAGCAAATACCTCCAGATGCCAACGCCGAGACAATTGATCGTCATGCGCGTGCATTCTGGTACCCACCCTACCAGTGTGCCTACGTTGTTGTGAACGGAATCAGGGTTGAAGTGATCCCTGAGATAGTAAAGACACAATTGGCAAGTTTGCTACACGCAGATGATTTGACTCGTTTGTATCAGGCAGGCGCCACGGTTAACGACGCTGTTGAAAATTGAACTTTATTTTTGTAGTAAGTCAGCCGTATTGCCCAGACCAATAAATGGTTTCACGAGGCCGAATTTCGATATGTAACGGGTCTGCAGGACAGGCATATATTAATGATCAGTTGGATTGCCGCTGTGCCGGCCCGGCAACGACCTGGTCTGCACGCAGACTATTCGAGTTATCCGGAATTTGAATTTACAGGTACTAGTTGCAATCATGTGCAGAAAAATAATTGCTAATTGCAGAACAAATATGCTTGATTAATTCATGATTCATGCATGAATGTAGTGGCAACGACAAAATTTCTTCTGCTACTTCTTCAGTCACAGTCAGGTCGCCGTGTTTGCAATCCTTGAGCAAACTAAACCAATGGCCGGGTTGCCAGTGAATACCTGTATCAACGCCTTGCTCTGATAAATAATCTCTCAGTTGCTGGCGCTGGATTGATGGAACTCTTATGTAGTAAAGGAAAGGCGTGATGCCGTCAAAAGTCGAATTTGGAGTGATTACCGGTTCAACACTATCGAGCAATTCATTGTATAAAATGCATGCAGACCTGCGTGTTTCGGAGATGGTGTTCAATTTCTCAAGCTGTGCTATACCAATAGCCGCATGTAAATTGGCCATGTGATATCGGAAGCCTAATCGGGTTACATCATAGGTCCAGGCGCGCTGGTTGGCATACATCACGGTGGCAGGCTGACTCATGCCAATCAACCTCATTTGATGAAGTTCCTCGACTTCCGATTCTGTGTTGACTACCAGCGCTCCACCATCAATGCATGTAATGGTTTTTACGGGATCGAAGCTGAACATGCATATATCGGAGAAACTGCCAACTTTCTTTCCTTTGTAGTGGGAACCTAGTGAATGCGCAGCATCATGGATTACACGTAGTTTATGGCGCGCCGCCAAATCAGCTACTGCGTCATGATCTGCCATGCAGCAGTCATAATCCATTACAATTATGGCTCTGGTTTTTGGGCCAATTAGCAGTTCAGCCTTTTCTATGTCTATACACAGCGTATCTTCTCTAATGTCACAAAAAACCGGTCGCGCACCTACCGCCAATATTGCCTGAAAATCCGCTATATTGTTAAAGGACGGTGTGATTACTTCATCACCTGGCTTTAGGTCTATCAACATCATGGCCAGATGCAATGCTGAATGGCCGGTATTGACCGCGACTACATGGCGGTCCTGGCACCCGATGTACTCCTGAAGGGCTTGCTCGAAAAGCCCGACAGATGCTCCCATTCCCAGCCAGCCTTGCTTGAGCGAGGCGACTGCTGCATCTATTTCAGGTTGTTCCAGAAGTGGCTTGAATACCGGAATATTATCCATACTATGTCCCATTAGTTGAGCAGAAAACACTTCATGCAGAGGCTTGTGAATAGAACGGTTTAAAAGTATTCCAGGGTTGGTATTGCTCTCACAAGTCGTGCCCCCCAGTCTTTTGTGTAATTCAATTGTCGTGTGATTTCAGTGCTGAGATTCCATGGCAGAACAACTACGAAATCAGGTTTTACAACTCGTAACTGTTCCTCATCGAAGATGGGGATCCGGCTGCCAGGCATATACTTGCCCTGCTTCGCAGGGTTGCGGTCTGCTACGAACGCGACAAGGTCCGGGCGGATGCCGGCATAGTTCATCAGGGTGTTGCCCTTGGCGGCGGCTCCATAAGCCGCTACCGTCTTTTCCTGGCGCCTGGCCTCGATCAGAAAAGCCAGGAAGTCATTCTTGATGCGGTCAGTCTGTATCTGAAACCCGCGGTAGAAGTCAGTGCTGCACAGGCCGGCCTGTTTTTCCCGCAGCAGCAGTTCATCGACACGTTCACTGTGGGGGTGCTGCCCGGTATCACTGCGTTGCGCAAACACCCGCAGGCTGCCACCGTGAGTAGGGTGTTCTTCAACGTCGAAAATGTCCAGCCCGGCGGCGGCAAAGATGCGTCCGACCGCGGTCAGTGACAGGTAGGAGAAGTGTTCGTGGTAGATAGTGTCGAACTGGCTTTCGCTTACCAGGCGCAACAGGTGCGGAAACTCAAAGGTGGCGACACCGTGCGACTTTAGCAGTACGGCGAAGCCCGCCACGAAGTCGTTGATATCCGGCACGTGTGCCAGCACGTTGTTGGCTACGATCAGGTCGGCCTGCCTGCCATCGGTGGCCAGTGCCTGTGCCAGCCGCACCCCGAAAAAATCCTCCACAATCGGAATACCCCTGGCGCGTGCGGCGGCGGCCGTACTTGCGGTTGGTTCCACGCCGGTGCAGGGGATTTGGCGTGCCTTGACGTACTGCAGCAGGTAACCGTCATTGGCAGCGATTTCGACCACGTGACTGTTGGCGTCCAGCGCAAAGCGCGCTGCCATGGTGTTTACGTAGCGTTCGCAATGGGACAGCCAGCTGCTCGAGAAACCGCTGAAGTAGGCGTAGTCGGCATCGAACAACTCATCAGCCCGGGAAAAATCCTCGGTTTGCACAAGCCAGCAGTTTTCACATACCAGTACCCGCAGGGGAAACCAGGATTCCGGTGCATGCAGTGCCTGTTCCGTGAGGTAAGCGTTGGACGGGGGGGCGCTACCCAGGTCCACCAGCGGCAGGTCGAGTGCCGCGCCGCAGTGCCGGCACTTCATGACGTGACCCCGGCAAAGTCAGCTTTCACCAAGGGGTGTCGGGCATCGCGCGGCGAGAGGCCAGTGACCGGCATCGGCCATGAAATGGCAAGTCGGGGATCCTGTACGTTCAATCCACCTTCAGCCTCCGCCAGGTAAGCGGCGGTATGGAAATAGAGCATCTCGCATTGGTCGGTCAGGGTCTGGAAGCCGTGGGCAAAGCCCTCCGGGATGACCAGGGTCCGGTGGTTGTCGGCGCTGAGGATTTCGGCATGCCAGCGCAGAAAGGTGGGTGAATCATTGCGCAGATCCAGTGCCACATCGAACACCTCGCCCCGCAGGCAGCTGACGAACTTGGTTTCGGCATGGGGCGGGTGCTGGAAGTGCATGCCGCGCACCGTGCCCGAGCTGGCGGTGAGAGTGTGATTGATCTGGGCGATACCCTTGCCGCTGAGGAGCGGCTGCAGCTCAGTGGAGCAGAACAGGCGCTCCAGGTAACCCCGGTCGTCTCCGAGCGGCTTACGCTGCAGTATCCGCAGGTCGCTGATGGGAGTGGCGAGAATCTCGAAGCGGGTGGTCATGCCGGCCTTGCCGTTGCCTCGTAGTCATGAATATGCTGCAGGCTGACAGCTGCCATGTCCTGGCCCTCTCGCCAGGCCTGGTGCCAGGCCAGGGTCTTGTCGAGTGCAGTCTGCAGGTTCCAGCGCGGGTACCATCCCAGCCTGGATCTGGCCATGGAACTGTCCAGCCGCAAGGCATTTGCCTCATGGGTCTGCTGCGCGTTCTCGCACTGCCATTGTGCACCGGGCAGCCGGCTGCACAGTGATTCGACGATCCACTGCACCGTTCTGGCGTCCCCTTCCTCGGGTCCGAAATTCCACGCCTCTGCAAAGCCGGGGCCTTCCGTGCCGAGTTTCTCCGCCAGCGTCAGGTAGCCGGAGAGTGGTTCGAGCACATGCTGCCAGGGACGTGTGGCGCCAGGCGAGCGAATCTTCAGTGTCTCTCCGGCATCCAGCGCACGCAGAAAATCGGGGAGCAGGCGATCCTCGGCCCAGTCGCCGCCGCCGATGACATTGCCGGCGCGCGCGCTGGCCAGCTGTATGCCGGCTGCCTCCAGGAAGGACTGGCGATAGGCAGCCGAGACGAGTTCCGCGCAGCCCTTGCTGCTGGAGTAGGGATCGTAGCCACCCATGGCTTCATTCTCGCGATACGGCCAGACCCACTCGCGATTCTCATAACATTTGTCGCTCGTGACATTTACCACGGCCGTTACGCCGGGGGTCTGCCGTACGGCCTCCAGCAGGTTGACCGTACCCATCACGTTGACGGCATAGGTTTCCACGGGCGCCGTGTAGGAGTAGCGCACCAATGACTGCGCGGCCAGGTGGAGAACAATATCGGGCCGCGTGGCCTGCAGTGTCCGGGTCAGCGTATCGCTATCGCGGACATCGGCGAGGGTGCTGCTGGCGAGGTGTTGTTGCAGGCCGCAAACCGTGAAGAAATCCGGTCGGGTGGGTGGTGTGAGCGCGTAGCCATGGACCTTGGCACCAAGCTCTGACAGCCACAGCGACAGCCAGCCGCCCTTGAAGCCGGTGTGCCCGGTGATGAAAACCCGTTTGTCTTTCCAGAATGACTGGTTCATTCCCAGATTTTCCAGGGAGCCTTGCCCGATTGCCACAGCTCTTCCAGGTGGCTCTTGTCGCGCAGGGTATCCATGGGTTGCCAGAATCCGTTGTGCTCGAAAGCCATCAGCTGGCCTTGTTCGCTGAGGCGGGTTAGAGCGCCACCTTCCCAGCTGGATTGATCACCGGCGATCAAGCCGATGCACTTTGGTGACAGTACGAAAAAGCCACCGTTGATAAGACCTCCGTCACCCCGCGGTTTTTCCAGGAATCCGCTAACGCGTGACCCTTCCATATGTAGTGCACCATAGCGGCCCGGCGGTTGCACCGCAACGACGGTGGCCAGCCTGCCATGCTCCCGGTGGAACTCGATTTCGGCGGTGATATCGATGTCCGCGACACCATCGCCATAGGTGAAGCAGAACGCCTCCTCACCCTCGATATATTCCTGTACCCGTTTCAGCCGTCCGCCGGTCAGCGTGTCATCGCCGGTATCCACCAGCGTAACGCGCCAGGGCTCGGCATTGCGCTGGTGTACTTCCATCTGGTTGTGTTCCATGTCGAACGTGACATCCGACATGTGCAGGAAGTAGTTGGCGAAGTATTCCTTGATGATATAACCACGGTAACCGCAGCAAATCACGAAGTCATGCACACCGTGCGCGGAGTAAAGCTTCATGATGTGCCAGAGGATGGGTTTTCCACCGATCTCGATCATGGGCTTTGGTTTCAGATGGGTTTCCTCTGATATGCGCGTGCCCAGGCCGCCGGCGAGTATGACCGCTTTCATTTAAAGCCCCTATTCATGCCAGAAATCATTGATCCAGGTTGTTGGCCGGATGTGCTTGTAGAGCTTCTTGTAACTCTTCGCCGGCCAGATGCCGGCCGCGGCGTCGTCCGGGTTCGGGGAGCCGGGGAACGCGATGACGCGTGCGCCATCCGGTATTTTCGGCGTTTGCCACCAGCGGAACGGCATGGGCGGCACCGAGTGGATCTTGAACAGCGTGCACCAGGCGTCTGGCCAGAAGGTCACGTCCGGTATCTTGCGTGACACGTACGTCTGCTCGTTGGCGTAACCGTTGATAACGCCCATGAAGTCGCGGCACATTTCATCATACAGGTACGCATGACTGCCGACGCGGAAGCGGTAGACCGAGGTGTTGCCGATGCCCTGGCCTGGCTGGGTCCAGTTCTGCATGACGACGAAAGTCTTGTCCGGCTGGTAGGTGAAAAAATCATCCAGTGAGCCGGTCACAACGACGTCGAGGTCGAGGAACAGCCAGTCGCCCTCCATGCCGGGCAGTGTCGCGGCCCACAGGGCGACCTTGCGCCAGCCGGTGTTGCGCCAGGGCAGGGGGCCTTCGATGACCGGGCATTCGCGGTGTTCGATGTTGTCGTTAAGGCCGGCCGGGTCGTCGGTCAGGCATACGAAACGCAACTCGCCGCTGGTATTGCGCCGCGCCATGGCATACAGCTTGTTGACGTAGCCGGCGTCATACAGGGTGCCCCATTTCATGCAGACAATGTTGTTCGTGGCCATGAGTGGTGTCCAGTGTGACGGTATCGGGGTTATGTCGCGATGCAGTGCGCGGCTTAGGCAGGCAGGTCCGGTGCGCCCTGATCGGGTACGCGCAGGATGCCGATGCCAAAGCCGCACTGGTCCGGGTCATCGATAAATTCTTCCACGTCACCGACCTGTTTGAGACGCTGCCACAGGTAAAAGACCTGGTTGATGTCCAGCGGCTGGTTTTCGACGATGTCATGGAATGCGATCAGGCCGCCGGGGCGGACGAATTCGCGGTAGTCATTGTAATCCTGGGTCACGCCGGCGTCGGTGTGGTCGCCGTCGATAAACAGGAAATCGACCTGTTCGCCGTTCAGCTCCCGTGCCACGCGTGACTTGAAATCCGCGCTGTGTGAATCACCGCTCAACAGGGTCACCTGGCAGTTCGAGCCGGGTGGCGGAAAGCGGCTGAACAGGGGTGCCTGGTGGGTCATGTCCTTCAGGTCGCAGGTGATGACGCGCTCGCTGGCGAGCGTTGACCAGATCAGCGAGGTACCGCCGCTGGCCGTGCCGATCTCCAGGATGATGCGCGGCGCAAGCGCCTCCACGGCACGGGCGAGGCGCGTGATTTCGGACGGAATCTGCATGGTTTTGACGCGCATGTAGCCGTCACCGCCGAAATTCATGGCCCAATGGATGACTTCATCGAGTGTACGCGGCCGGGCGTGATATTCATCCAGCCGGCGAAAGGCATAGCGTGCGTTGAAGGGTTGGCGCAGGGTGCGACTGAGGTGTTTGAGCGCGGATTTCATGCTGTATCGGGTACCGTTATTGCCGAACGCCGCAGTATAGCATCCGTGCCGTGAGTTAGTCCCGGCGCACGAGGTGAACCAGCCGGGCGCGCACCTTGCCATAGACGTCCTTGAGGCCGGTGGCCAGGCTCTTTTTGCGCAGCGCATGGCGGGAATAAATGGAGGTGCCGGTCGTCTGTGCGCGTGCTTGCGGGTGCCGCCGGCTGATCTCGCGTGCCAGTACCGCGAACAGGTTGTAGTCGTGCAGTACCCGCCGGCGCGCCTCCGTGATGGCCGGCAAGCGCCGTGTGTATTCATCGTTGGCGATTGCCTCACTGATGATTCGCCGGGCTTTTTCAGGGTCCCTGATATCAATGGGTATGAAGCTGTCTGCCGGGAAGTAGTCGGTGGCATTCGGGCAGCCGTAGTAGAACGGCAGGGTCAGGCCGAGGAAGGCGTCGGCCAGTTTCTCGGTCCAGTGATGCAGAGAGACGTGGTTTTCCACGGCGATATGGTAGCGGTAGTTGTCCAGTGCGTGCGCCTTGTCGTTGTCTTCAAGTAGTTGCGCGCCACGGCCGTACACGTCCATGTCGGGAAGTTGCCCCATCATCTGCTGCATAAAGGCATTGCGACGGTGATGCAGTGTGTGTCGCTGGCGTTTTGGTGAGAACACCATGGAGAGCAGACGAGTCTTGTCGGTGGGCGGATGCGCAAGCATGTCATTGAAGGAGCGTACCCCGTGCGTGCCCACACCGTACATCCACGCCAGGGCGGGCTGTGAAAAAATGCGGTCCTGGTGCGGCAGTGCCCAGGCGGGCTGGCTGGTGAGGACGCAACCGAACTGCCGGGTAAACGCATTGCCATAGTGCTTGATGGACGACGGTTCGCTGGTGACCAGCAGGGTATTGGCTGACAGGCAGGCCAGCGTTTCAATGGCCTGTTCGCGTTGCATGCCGGTTCGCGGTGGCAGGTCTTCATACACGACCAGCCAGTCGTACTGATCGTCAGCCGGGTCGAAGCTGAAGCGACAGACGTCCCATGCCGGTTGAGCGTCGGGTAACTGGTGCAGAAAATAGCGGGCTGTCAGCGGGCTCAGTAGTTTGACCCGTAGCGGGTCGCTCATGGTGCGGCGTGTCCGGCATCCAGTTCCAGCATCATGTTGGAACGCGTTTTCACACTGGTCTGGTAGCCATGTTCGAGCAGCCAGGCAATGATATCCCGGTCCCATTCGGGTGCGCTGGTGTGTTCAATAATGACCAGCCGCGGCCACAGGGTGACGGGTGCGGTTTCGAAAAACGGGAACAGCACCCGGTCTTCCATGCCCTCGACATCGATTTTCAATGCATCGACGTGATCAATGCCGTATTCATGCAGGACAGACGTCAGCGGCCTGACGCGCACCACCACTCGACGACCGTCAATTTCGCTATCGCTGACCTTGCCGCCACCCATGTCGCCATCCACCGGCACATACAGGGTAGCCTCGCTGTCGGTTTCGCCCAGTGCGGTCTGCACAATGTTTACGCGTTGCTGCAGATCGTTTGCTGCTGTGTTGAACGTGAGGCGCTGCAACGCGTCCGGGTTTGGTTCGATAGCGATGATGCGCGCGGCGCCGAAGGCCGCCGCCATCAGGGTGTAGTGGCCGATGTTCGCGCCGATGTCAACGAACACCCCGTTGTCGGCGACGTACTGCTGCAGGGCCTCGAACTCTTCCCGGTCCCGTTGGCGCGAACCGAACAGGAGTTTGTGATCGGTAACATTGTCCTGCGGGTACAGGCGGTACTTCATCTGCTGGTAGCGGATGTCGACCGGCTGCTGCGGGTGTCTGGCCAGCCATACACCGGAAATAAGATTTTTCACCGGCCCATGAGCAAGCCCGGCGGCCTTGATCATGAACAGCAGCCGG
>Ga0316201_10001871_pt1 | contig 14618 bp, 18 predicted proteins | sample CS6wburrow_MG_FD_204516 | JGI IMG/M metagenome (GOLD analysis project Ga0316201, IMG submission 204516) | Coastal sediment microbial communities from Delaware Bay, Delaware, United States - CS-6 worm burrow | ecosystem: Environmental > Aquatic > Marine > Coastal > Sediment | place: USA... | reverse complement strand
CCTGCCCGTAGATGATCAGGCTGCGCGTCAGGATATTGGCGCCCTCGACCGTGATCGCGATCGGGGCGGCTATCCAGCCGCGACCGAGGTAATTATTCGGCCCGAGGCAGATGCCCTTGCCGCCGTGCACATCCATTGCGTCGTTGCTGACTTTACGGCCCAGCTCCGTGCAGTGGTATTTCAGTATCGCCGAGGGCACGGCCGGTTTTTCGCCCTGGTCGATCGCACCCGACGTCACGGATACGGCGGAATTCATAATGTAGCTGTACCCGGCGATGCGTGTCAGCGCCTCGCCGACACCTTCGAAATTGGCGATCGAGGTATTGAACTGCTTGCGGATGATGGCGTAGGCGCCGGTCGCGTAGCTGGCTGCCTGGGCGCCGCCAGCGGCGGTTGACGGCAAGGTGATCGCCCTGCCGACGGACAGCAGTTCCACGAGCATCTTCCAGCCCTTGCCCGCCATTTCCTGGCCGCCAATGATGTAGTCGAGCGGCACGAACACGTCCTTGCCGGATGTCGGGCCGTTCTGGAATCCGATCGTCAGTGGGTGGTGGCGGCGGCCGGCAGTCACCCCGGGAGTATCGGTCGGTATGAGGGCGGCGGTAATGCCGTATTCGTCCTGGTCGCCGATCAGGTGATCGGGGTCGTACAGCTTGAATGCCAGCCCCAGGACCGTCGCGACGGGCGCCAGCGTGATATAGCGCTTGTCCCAGTTGAGGCGGATGCCGATGATCGTTTCGCCTTCCCACTCGCCCCTGCAAATAACGCCGCTGTCGATGATCGAAGCCGCGTCGGAGCCTGCCTGCGGCGACGTCAGTGCGAAGCAGGGGATTTCGGTACCCGCCGCGAGACCCGGCAGGTAGCGGTTCTTCTGTTCCTCGGTACCGTAGTGCAGCAATAATTCCGCGGGCCCCAGCGAATTGGGCACGCCGATCGTCGACGAGGCCGAGGCGCTGCGGCTCGCGAGTTTCATGATGACGCAGGCATTGGCATACGCCGAAAATTCCAGCCCGCCGTACTGCTTGGGAATGATCATCGCGAAGAATTTGTGCTCGATGATGTAATCCCAGACTTCTTTCGGCATGTCGGCAAGCTCGTGACAGATTTCCCAGTCGTCGAGCATCCTGCAAAGTTCTTCGCACGGGCCGTCGAGGAAAGCCTGCTCTTCATCCGACAGCTTCGGCGCGGGATAGGACATGAGCCGGTCCCAGTTCGGCATACCCGAGAACAATTCACCTTCCCACCACACGTTGCCCGCCTCGAGCGCTTCCCGTTCGGTGTCGGACATCGAGGGCAGCATCTTGCGATAGACATCGAGCAGCGGCCTGGTGATCTTCTCGCGCCGGAACTCGATCAGGTTGGGCACGATCATTGCGCCGAACGCCGCCCACAGGAGCAGCTTCCACAGGAAAGCACCTTCGCCGAAGATTGTGTACGCGAGAACGGCGAGCCCCGCCGCGACTGTGGACGTACGCAGGTCGATTCGCTGATAGGCAAGGTATATGGCACCACCAACGAACAGCAGCAACCAGAAAAGGCTCATGACAAAACTGGACACGCGCGATACTCCCGATTCAGGAAATTGCGTTTGAAATAAACACTAACATCGTGACGCAACCCGCGCCATCGAGTGCGTCACGTCACAGCAGGGACTCGATAGCGGCCCGCTCTTCGCGCAATTCGGCGTCCGTTGCGTCCATGCGCGCACGGCTGAACTCGTCGATCTCGAGATCCTGCACGATTTCGTACTTGCCGCCGCTGCAACGCACCGGGTACGAGTAAATCACGCCCTGCTCGATGCCGTAACTGCCATCCGCGGGAATCGCCATGCTGACCCAGTCGTCGCCATTGGTGCCGAGCGCCCAGTCGTGCATGTGGTCGATAGCTGCAGAGGCCGCCGACGCCGCTGACGAGGCGCCCCGTGCCTTGATGATTGCCGCGCCGCGTTGCTGAACGACGGGAATGAATTCGTCGGTCAGCCACGATTCGTCGACGACATCCGCGGCCGGTTTGCCCGCCACGCTGGCGTGGCTGATGTCAGGGTACTGTGTGGCCGAGTGGTTGCCCCAGATGATCATCCGTTGCACATCACTGACATGGCTATCCGTCTTCTGCGCCAGCTGAGCCATGGCGCGGTTGTGGTCCAGCCGTGTCATGGCAGTGATGTTGGCAGGGTTGATGTCGGGCGCGTTACTGGCCGTGATCAGGGCATTGGTGTTGGCGGGATTGCCCACCACGAGTATGCGGATGTCGCGACTCGCATTGTCGTTGATCGCTTTACCCTGCACCGAGAAAATCGCGGCGTTTGCTTCGAGCAGGTCCTTGCGCTCCATGCCCGGGCCGCGCGGGCGCGCGCCAACGAGCAGCGCATAGTCGCTGTCCTTGAAGGCTACGTTCGGATCGTCGGTCGCAACGACGCCGGCGAGCGTCTTGAAAGCGCAATCATCGAGTTCCATGACTACGCCCTGCAGGGCGTCCAGGGCTTGCGGTATCTCCAGCAGCTGCAGGATTACGGGCTGGTCGTTGCCGAGCATCTGTCCGGAGGCAATACGGAAGGCGAGTTGATAGCCGATCTGGCCGGCAGCACCGGTGATCGTTACGCGAACGGGTGATTTCATGACGTTATTCCCTGTTAGCCGGTCTGAATGGATGCTGCCGTCCCCCGGCCAGCCTGCAGCGTGACTTTGCACTCCCCGGGGTCGGCGATTTTAGCATCGCCCTCCGCCCGGGACATCGGGAAGAACCGAAATCAGGGGAGTTCCGGGGGCGGAAACGCGAGCGCCAGCCGTTCACGCTCCAGTCGGGCCGCCTCGTGGAGTCCCTCGCGTTCGAGCTCGATTATGCACTCGAGCCAACTGTTGGGATCCGCGGTCTCTGTCTCGTCGCAAAACCGTTCGGTTAGCGCTTCTTCCATCCGCGCTGTCGCCGGTGCACTGCGCAGCATCATGGCGGGCGCCGCGTCTTGCACGACGGCTTCCTGCTGCTGCAATTCCCGCTGCCGGTTCAATTCGTCGGCATCATCGGAACGTCCCTCCGGATCCGCCGATGGTCCACGCGCCGGTTTTTGCACGGCTTGCGCCGCGGCGGGTTCAGTGGCCTGCGGAGCAGCTTTCTCGAAGCGTGTTGCTGCAGCCGGCGATGTCGTCGCAGGTGGAACTGCAGCCGGCGGAACGCTATCGAACCCGGTGGGTTCCGAATCGGGTAGCAGCGATACCTCGATGACGATGGCAAGGCATACGCCAATCGTCGCGACCCATGCCGCCGGACGCAGCCACGCAATGGCCTTGTTCCAGCGCGGCTTTGCAGCGCTGCGGGCAGCGTTCAGTATGATGTGGTCGAGATGTTCGGGCGTGCGTTCATCGGCCATCTCGCGATAGGCCGCGGACAGGCGCGGGTCGCCCGGCTCGTCGCTGTTCATGCGCTTGTCGCTCATGTCGTCTCCGGGGGTTCGTCCAGTGCGTCGCGCAGCTTACGTACCGCATAGCGCAGCCGGCTCTTGGCCGTCTCCCGCTTGCAGTCGGTAATCGTGGCAATTTCGTCCAGTCCCAGCCCGGCCTCTTCGTAGAGCAAGAATACGTCGCGCTGTTCATCAGGCAGCGATCTCAGCGCTGCATCCAGTTTGCGCCGTGCCAGGCTCTTCTCGACGAGCATCTCGGGGCAGTCCCCGCTATCGGGATGTGAGTCGGGCTCGATGTCCGCCGTGTTGCCGTGCCGCTTGTTGCGGCGTATGTAATCGATGAAGCAGTTGTGCGCCACGTGGTAGAGGAACGTCGTGAACTTCGCGGTCGGGCGGTAATTATCGCGCGACTTGATGATCTTGCCCCATACTTCCTGGAAAACGTCTTCTGCGGCCGCCCGTTGACGGCAATGTCTGAGCAGGTAGCGAAACAGCGCGTCCTTGTGACGGCCGTACAGAATCTCGAACGCCGCCACATCGCCGTCCCGGTAGCGCAGCATCAGCGCGCTGTCTTCAGGCCTGTGTTCCATGCGCGGAGCATAGGCGAGGCACGCCGATTGGGAAAGCGCGCGAGGTGCCAGACGCAGCAACCGGGCCGTAACCGCCACTAGCCGCTATGCTCCTCAGCGCGCGAATTCCGGGCAGAACATGGGTCACAAGTCATTGTTTTATAAGCCTCGTGTCGGGTCTCCAGGTATATAAACGAAGCCCGGCAGCCGCCGGGGTTAGGTTTCGGGTTGCGGGGCTTGCAAATTGTCGAAATGGTGTTATAGTCAACTATAACACTAGCTCAGCTAGACCCGATTGCGGAGACCAGCAGTGAAGAAGCGCGTGGCTCAATACCTGAACGAAATCGTGAGCATCACGATCATGTTGCTGATGACGATTGCCCTGATCGCCGGCCAGGCGGCGCCCGGATCGATGGGTGCCGACCACCGAGCCGATCGACTGCCTTACCAGGCTGTGCGGATGGCTGGCGACGAATAACGCAATGATTTTTCCAGAAGGTTCATTTTCCGTCACCAAGGCGAGTAAAGTAGCGGCGGAATTGTTGCGCCGGCCCGCGGGTGCGGGTCGGCGCTTTTTTGTGAACCAGTTCGGCACGGGCGCGGCGAGTGCGCGCACGGCTGGCGGATAGCGAGGGATCGATGGATCCGAAGTGGAGTGAAGACCTACCGATTTATCGTCAGCTGCGCGACCGCGTGGTCGAGATGATCCTCGAAGGCGTGCTCGGAGATGGCGACGCGCTGCCGTCGGTCCGCAACGTGGCTGCCGAATACCGGCTCAATCCTCTTACCGTGCTCAAGGGGTACCAGGAGCTCGTCGACGAAGGACTGGTCGAGAAAAAACGCGGGCGCGGCATGTTCGTCACCGATGGCGCGCACAAGCAATTGCTGAAAGACGAGCGCCGGCGCTTTGTCGAAAAAGAATGGCCCAAAGTGCTGGAGTCGATCGACAGGCTCGGACTCGATGCCGCAGAGCTGTTGTCCCGGTCAACCGAATCCGCCGACAAAGGGAGCGACGATGACTAGCCTTGTAACCGCCCGCGGGGTGTCGAAGCACTACGGCAAGATTTGCGCCGTCGATAATGTCAGCTTCGACATCGACAAGGGCAAAATCATGGGGCTGATCGGGCCGAACGGCGCCGGCAAGACGACCTTGCTCAAAGCCGTGCTCGGACTCACAGAATGCGAGGGCGATCTCTCCGTCCTCGGGCTGGATCCATTCAAGCAGCGCAAGGAACTGATGCAGAACATCTGTTTCATCGCTGACGTGGCCGTGTTACCGCGATGGATCCGGGTGAGCCAGCTGCTCGACTTCGTGGAATCGACGCATCCGAATTTTTCGCGCGAGAAGGCCGAGACATTACTGGCTAACACCAAGGTGAATACGCGCAGGGATGCAAGAGTCCGAGAGCTTTCGAAGGGCATGGTCACGCAACTGCACCTCGCAATTATTGCCGCGATCGATGCCAGGTTACTGGTGCTCGACGAGCCGACGCTGGGCCTCGATATCATTTTCCGCAAGGAGTTCTACGCCAACCTGCTGTCGGACTATTTCGACGAAGAGCGAACCATCCTGGTCACCACTCACCAGGTGGAGGAGATTGAGAACATCCTGACCGACATCATGTTCATCAATGAAGGGCGCATCATTCTCGATGCACCGATGGAATCGCTCGGCGAGAACTACGTCGAGCTCCTGACTTCCGGCGAAAAGGCAGACCAGGCCCGAGATATCGGTCCTATTGCGGAGCGTGACGTATTCGGCAAGAAGATCATGCTCTTCGAGAAGCCCGATCGTGCACGCCTCGAGGCTCTCGGCGAACTGCATACACCGTCGGTTGCCGATCTGTTCGTCGCCAAGGTCAAAGGAGCCACGGCATGATTGGACATCAACTGGCATTGATCAAGCGAGAGATCTGGGAGCACCGATCCATTTACGTGACGCCGATTGCGATAGCCGTGATCGTGTCGCTGGTTTCGCTGGCCGGCATGGTTACGGTGTCCGCGTTCGACAAAGAGGTCAACATGGCGTTGTTCGGTGCGTCGAACATCGCTGGAGACGCGGAGCGACAGGCTGCCCTGACGGTGTTCTTTCTCGGCACATCGTGGGTATTCCTGTTTGCGCTCGCTATCCTGACCACGTTCTACACCCTCGATTCACTGTATGCAGAGCGCAAGGATAAGAGCATCCTCTTCTGGCGATCATTACCGATTACCGACGCTGAAACCGTTGTATCGAAATTGCTGACTGCCGTGTTCGTCCTGCCGCTGGTCACAGTTGCGGCTATCATCCTTACGCATCTCGTCAACCTCGTGATCACGACCGGCTGGGTCATGGTCAAGGGCGGCAACGCGGCGCATCTGATCTGGGGTTCCGTGCCGCTGTTCGATAACTGGGCGGCAGCGCTGATCGTCACAGTGGCATCTGCGGTTTGGATGTCACCGCTCATCGGGTGGTTCCTCTTCGTCTCGGCATTTACCAAGCGTTCACCACTGCTCATGGCATTCATGCCACTTATCATCATTCCGATCATCGAATGGATATTCTTCCGGTCCAGGATCTTTGCGACGGCCGTGTTCGGGCGTGGTGAGATGATTCCATTGTTCAATGTGACGGATATCGAGCACTTCTTCGACGAGGATCGCATGAGGGTAAACGAGGAGGTGGTCAGCCTGCTCACCCATATCGATATCGGCAAGTTCCTGCTCAGCCCGTCCGTGTGGGCCGGCGTCGTGGTATGCGGTTTGTTTGCAGCGGCGGCTATCTACGTGCGCCGCTATAGGGACGAGACCTGATTACTGCGGCTGTGTGCTGATGCCGTACTTGCGCAGCTTGCCCCGGAACTGGTGGTAGCTAAGATCGAGTAGTTCCGCAGCCATCGTCTGGTTGAAGCGAGCTTTCTCCAGCGCGGCCCGCAGGAATTCCCTCTCCGTTTCCTCCAGGCGTTCCGTCAGCCGCATAGGCAATAACGGGGCGCGCTTCTGTCGTACCGCCGCACGCGGCGGCGTCACTGCCGACGTGGGCTGGAATGGTGAATCGAAAGGATCGAATGCAATTTTCGTGATGAGTCTTTCCGGATCCGGCTCCCGATAGACGGATCGCTCGATCGTATTCTTGAGCTCACGAACGTTTCCCGGCCAGTCGTGCTGCAAGAGAGAAGACGAGGCGCGGGCGCCGAATCCGGCAAACAGCTCGCGTTTCAATTCGCTCGCCATGTTGATCGCGAAGGCATAGGCAAGCGGCAGGATATCTTCGAGGCGTTCCCGCAGCGGTGGCACCGTAATCACATCGAACGCGAGCCTGTCCAGAAGGTCACGGCGGAATTTTCCGTCCGCGGCCAGCTGCCGTAGATCGGCATTCGTAGAACCCACGATCCTCACGTCCACCTGCAGGGTCTGACTACCGCCGACTCGCTGGATTTCGCCGTACTCGATCACCCGGAGGATCTTCTCCTGCATGCGCAGAGAAATCGTCGCGAGTTCGTCGAGTATCAGAGTGCCGCCGTCGGCACGCTCGAAATGCCCGACGTGCGTCTTTAGCGCTCCCGTGAACGCGCCTTCTTCATGCCCGAAAAGCTCGGACTCCAGGATGGTCTCGGTCAGTGCCGCGCAATTGACCTTTACGACGCTGGATTCCCAGCGGTCGGAAAGGTAATGCAGCCGCGAGGCGACGAGTTCCTTGCCCGTGCCGCGTTCGCCGACGACGAGCACCGGTTTCGACAGGGGCGCAGCGCGAGACACGTGCTCCAGCATTTCCAGGAAGACGGGCGCCTCCCCGATGATGGGTTGTACCGGGCGTTCGGAAGCCATTAGCTAATTTAGCCATAAAATGGTGGAAAATACGATTCAATAGCGAAAATCACCAAATCCGTGGTCCGTGCTGTTCGCAGCATGGATAGATAAAAATATTTATTATCAATAACTTATGTTGTTTGTGCGCGGGTTGGCACATAACCTGCAACATTACGGGTGACATTCACGCCATCAAGAGGACAAGTCATGGGCATTTTCACGAGATTCAGTGACATCGTGAACTCCAATATCAACGCCATCCTGGACAAGGCGGAGGATCCCGAGAAAATCGTTCGGTTGATGATCCAGGAGATGGAGGACACGCTCGTCGAAGTTCGATCGGCCGCCGCGCGATCGATCGCAGACAAGAAAGACCTGAACCGCAAGCTCGGTTCGCTCGAGTCCGAGCTGCAGGACTGGGATGAGAAGGCGGAGCTGGCTTTGCGCAAGGGCCGGGAAGACCTGGCGAAAGCAGCGCTGGTTGAGAAATCACGGGTGCAAAATGCAGCGGATGCGGTCAAATCGGATTACGCGGCCGTGGACGAAGGCCTCGCAAAACTCAACGACGACATCGCGCGACTGGAAGCAAAGCTGCAGGACGCCAAGGCGCGGCAGAAAACCTTGCTTGCACGTCACAAGACGGCCAACAGCCGGCTGGCTGCGCGCAAGAAAATCCACGACTACAAGATCGACGACGCGATGGTTCGATTCGAGCAGTACACCCGGCGCATCGACGATGTCGAGGGGCGTATCGAAGCGTACGACCTGGGCCTGCCGAAGGACCTGAATCACGAATTCGCGAGTCTCGAGGCGGAAGAGTCTGTGCAGAAAGAGCTCGACGAGCTGAAACGTCGTGTGCAGGGTGAAGCCCGGCAGGCGGCGGACACGGAGTAAGCGCACATGTATGCACTTATGACTCTCGCAGTCATTCTGTTCCTTACGGTTCTCGCGCCGCTGATTGTCATTTTTTACTTCATCACGAAGTGGAAGCAGACGCGCGAGATATCCGGCGATGACGAGCGCATGCTCGAAGAGCTGTGGACGCTGTCACAGCGCCTGGAGGAACGGCTCGAAACGCTGGAGCGGATACTCGAAGACGATTCAACAACGCACAGGAGGCAATAGATGAGGCAAGGCACCTGGAATACTGACTACGGTCCATTCCGAGGTTTCTACCGTGATCGGGAGAACGGCTGGATATTTGGCGTCTGCGCCGGGCTGGCGGACCGCTTCAACCTGCAGGTGGGGGCGGTGCGTGTCCTGGCAGTAATCAGCCTGCTCGTATTTTTCTGGCTGACGGCGGCCGTTTATGTTGCTGCGACATTGCTGATTCGGGAGAAACCGCTGGTTTATTCCGGTGCGCGCTCCGAGTATGAGTTCTGGCGCCGTGAACGGAGACAATACTGGAGGGCAGAATGACTAGCCATGCTTCCGTGCCCGAGCGGCGCTTCTACCGTAATGCCGACAAAGCGATGCTCGGCGGCGTGTGCGCAGGGATCGCAGACTATTTTGGCTTCAATTTATGCGTTACGCGCTTGCTCGTGGTCATCGCCTTTTTTACGATGCCGTTGACACTGATCGGTTACCTGGCGCTCGTCGTACTTATACCCAGCGTCTCCGCGAAGGACAAACCGCACCCTGTCGATCCCGAGTTTCACAGGGCGGTGCGATCCTCACCTTCACAGACGATGAGTGACGTGCGAAGCCGGTTCAAGTCGCTCGACAGGCGCCTTGCGCGTCTCGAGAAGTACGTGACTTCCTCGCGATACCAGTTGGACCGCGAATTCGACCGGCTCAAAGACTGATCCGTGAGTAACAAGGGGATGTATCAATGAACACGATGTTCTATGTGCTTTGTATCGTCGCGATCGTGTTTGCCGCTAACACGGTGCAGCAGTATCTGAAACTCCGCCACCGAAAAGAGGCCAAGGGCGTGTTGGCGGAGGAAACGCAGGCGCAGCTGGATGCTCTCGAAGACCGGATCAAGGTGCTCGAAAGGATCGTGACGGAGAACAAATTTGATCTTCGTGACGAGATTAATAAGCTCTGATATATGACCGGGCGGGCGCCAGTTATCGCATCAATACTCGACACCCTGGGTTTAACCGACACGGTCAGCAGCCTCTTGACAGTCGGTATTGCCGAGTCCGAAATGCCGAACTTGGAGGCCGTGCATGCTTATGAGACCTTATCCGGTCCGGAAGAGCTGCCGAAGAACTTGAGGGTGCAGCTGGGCATCGTCGTTGCGCCGCTCGGTTCCATGTCGCGCAGGCACGCGGAACAGCTGCTGTCCCGTCTGCGGGACGTTCATTGCGAGAAGGTTTTGCTTCTCGATGCGGGCGCAGGATGGAACCCGGATGACCTGCGAGCGCTCGGCTATATGGAAATCAGACCCCCGCAGATTGACGGGCGCTGCTACCTGTTCGACCCCGACCTGTTTAGCCAGCCGCGTGAATGGAACAATCCATCTGACTGGGCCAACCCCGAAAACTTCCGTAAGTATCGCTGGTAAGGGGCTAGTCCGAGTTTTGTTCGGACTTGCGCGCATTGTACGCGCGAACCTGCTGATTCCACTGCTCGCCGAACAAGAACTTCTCCTCGTTCGCCGCATCAAAGCGTTTTGACAGCAATTCGTCGCGGCGCTTTATGGTCTCCTCGTCCGGGTTATCCATCGCCGCAACCGCGTCCTTTTCTTCCTGTTCGATGCAGTCCAGGTAACCATCGATGGCCGCGAGAAATGCCTTCACGGCTGTCTGTGCCGCGATCATGTCTTCTTTCGACGCGGCGTTGCCATCCGGCAGCGTCGGGCGCTCCGGGTATTCGCACGCGAAACCAAGTGCCGGTAAGGCAAAGAGGAGGGTCGCAGCTGCAATTATTGTCAGGTTCTTCATTGGGTCACTTCAGGCGGTCGGGCGGTCTTGAGTCTTGTGCGCCCCGGTTGGCAGGATGCCTTATTTAAGCATGATGTCGGTAGCGAGTGAAGGTGCGGAATGTTCAGGCAAACAGGGCGCGGTGTGTATCCGTACCCTCAGCCTGTGCAAGAAGAAGCTCGAGATAGTTGTCAGAACTCATTGGGTCGCCGAATAGCAGCCCCTGCACGTACGTGCAGCCGAGTCTTTGCAGGAAGGCGAGTTGATCCTCGCTCTCCACGCCTTCCGCGACGACGTCCATGTTGAGATTACGGCCCATCTGAACAATCGTGCTGACGATGGTCGCATCATCCGGATTGGTCGACACGTGGCGCACAAATGACTTGTCAATCTTCAGCGTGCTGATCGGAAACTGTTGCAGTGCGCTCAGAGACGAATAACCGGTACCGAAATCATCAATCGCGAGATGCAGGCCGAGCGCATACAGTTGATCCAGCAACTTGATTGTGCGCTCCGGATTTTCCATGAGCGTCGTTTCGGTTATCTCCAGTTCCAGGGACGTGGGCGAAACCTCGTAACTCCGCAGTATCGAGCTGATACGTCGCGTGAAGTTCGGTTGCCGCAACTGCTTCAGCGACAGGTTGACGGAGACGCGGCCCGGCGACGACACGGATCGCTGCCAGAAACGGAAATCCTCGCACACCTTGTCGAGCACCCATTCCCCGATCTCGATGATCAGGTTGGTCTCCTCAGCGATCGGAATAAAGTCCGATGGCAAGATCAGCCCTCTCTCGGGCAACTCCCACCTGACCAGCGCCTCGGCGCCGAAGACCTCGCCGGTCTCGAGGTTGTACTTCGGTTGGTAATGAACGAGCAGTTCGTCGCGCTCGAACGAGCGCTTCAGCTTGCTCTTGGTCATCAGGCGTTCGACCGCGGCTTCGTTCATTACGGGCTCGTAATACGAGTAGACGTTTCCGCCGGACTTCTTGGCATGGTAAAGAGCTGCATCGGCGTTGCGAATCAGGTCGATGACGTTGGGCGCGTCCTTCGGGTAGTAAGCAATGCCCATGCTCGCGGTCATGAAGACTTCATGACCCTGGACGAAGAACGGATCTGCCAGTCTGTCCAGCACCAGTTTCGCAAGGACATCGGTCCTCTTTTTTCCGCTCTCGTCCGGACCGACTCCGTCGAGAATAACGGCAAACTCATCGCCCGCCAGCCTGCCGATTATCGAGTCTTCGGGCAACGCCATGTTGAGGCGCTCCGCCACGGTCTCCAGCGTCGTGTCGCCCGCCAGGTGTCCGAAGGTATCGTTGATCTCCTTGAACGCGTCAATGTCGATATAAAAGAGACACAGGGGCCTGGAACTCCTGCGAGCCCGCGCAATACACCGCTGCAGAAGATGCTGGAACTGCATGCGGTTAGGAATCTTGGTAAGCGCATCGATGCGTGCGAGGTAGCGGATGCGCTTTTCTGCACGCCGTCGCTCCGTGATGTTTTGCGCCGCGTAGATGCGGTCACCTGACTCGGCTTCTTTACCGCCCAGGAATGAGCAGGTATAGGAAACAGGGATCGACTCACCGAGTTTGCTCTCGAAGAACGCCTCGCGGGGAATGCCGGACGGCTTCTGGTCGACGAGCGTGCCGCTCTTGCCCGGACTGAAAATGCGGTCGATGGATGTACCGAGCAGTTCCCGCTCCTCGTAGCCGAGCAGATGCGACGTCGCCCTGTTGACCCGTTTGATCGCGCCGTCACTGGCGGTAACGATGATCGCGTCGTTCATGCTGGACAGGATGCTGTCGACGTAATCTCGAGAAATAGTGGTGGTTTTAAGCTTGTCTCGCATGTCGTTGAATACGGCAGCGAGTTCGCCGAGTTCTCCCGGCTGGACGCGGAGGGGCTCGCCGAAGTCGGCATCGCGGAGCTTTTCCGCTTCCCGCTTGAGCTCTCGTATTCGCGTCGTCTGGTTGCGGGCGACAAACCAGATTGCGATACCCGAGACCAGGAGGATCAGGGCCGAAAAGATCTCGACCCAGACGAAGCTCATACTGATACTGTCGTCGCCGGCCTGCGCCTGGGCTGCGGCGGCGGGAAAGATCGACACGACGAATGTCGACACGGCTCCTGAAAAGGAGCCTGCCCACGCAGTAATCCGGAAGATATTGCAGCCGATCATCGTCTTGTTTTCCAGGGTGATACGAACCGCCGGCCACAGTGACCGCCCCGAAGCCGCATGCCCCCTTATTGTTTTAAGCGGAGTTTAGCACTCGTACGAATACGGCGTCGGGCTTTTCAGGACTAGTTGCAGGAGAAACTATTTGCCGAGGGCTACCGGTTCAGTCGCCGGAATTCCGCTTTTCGGTGAACTCAAGGGGTTCCGACTGGTTCGTGGTTTTCATAACGCCTTCCACGACAGCGCCCTCGGCGACGGCAATCGCGCCCCCCGACACGGTCCCGGTAATTCTCGCGGTATCTGTTATCTCGACGCGCCCGGAGGCCAGGATATCGCCCTCGACATGGCCCGAGATAATGACATTCGCTGCACGTATTGTGCCTTTCCATAACGCGCTCTTCGCCAGCATCAGGGTGCTGTCGATCTCGCAGTCGCCTTCCACTTCGCCATTGACCTGGAAGTCACAGTTGCCGGTTATTACCCCGGTTATCCTGCACCCTTCGCTGATGAGCGTGGCGGTGCCAGAGGAACGATCGCGTAAACGTCGGCGGCGGGATTCACTCATGCGCTTTAAACTCCCAGGAAAGCGGCGGGTAACAGCGCGCATGTTACCTGCAGTCAAGCAGGATTGTCAGTGATCGGTGGTTATTGTCTAACGTTGCTGCGCTATTTTTCGATATAGCCGTAGCCGATTGTCTCGATTTCCACCAGCACACTGCCCTCGAAAATCAGTCGACGCATCAGCTTTCTCGGCCCGAAATTGTAGATGAACTCGGTGACGATGACTTCCGTTGCGAAATGACCGACACCGGGCGTGCGGTAATAAATATGCCCGGGGTTACGCAGCCGGAAGCGATAGTCATAGGCGCGGACCGTCCGCCCCAGGTGCCTGACGGACGTTGGCTCGCCGCAGGCCGCGATCACCTGCTGCTCGTGCATGCCGTCACGCACCAGCTTGCCACCGCAACGAAAAGCCAGCGCCGGGTTGGCGGCGAGCAGCAATACCGCGGCCAGTAGTGCGGTCACAATCGATTTTGAGGAAACCACATTCATCGTCGTCGGTTACAACCCGATGGGCGCGCAATACCCATACCGTATCGTATTTTCGCGTTATTCGCAGGGCGCGCACCGCCGCATACCTCTGATTCGACCGGGCGGACGCTGACAGGTTCACTTGTCAGCGCTCGTGGATAAAGCGCATCAGCCGAGCTTGTGGTAAAACGCTCGATATGAATCAGGTGTTTGAGCAGCGCCTCGGTGCCCTGCTGGCTCGTGGCGACGCTTCCGTGGCCGGGGGTAAGAGGGGCGTCGAGAAGGAGTCTCTGCGCGTTACTTCCGACGGCTACCTGGCGCAGACGCCTCATCCACAGGGCCTGGGCTCGGCGCTTACCAATGGCTTTATTACCACCGATTTTTCAGAGGCGTTGCTCGAGTTCGTGACGCCGGCGCTCGGGAGTACCTGGGAGGCGCTGCAGGTGGTCTGCGACATACACCAGTTCACCTACCAGCAACTTGGCGAGGAACTGCTCTGGTGCGCCAGCATGCCGTGCCGGTTGCCGGCAGATGCGGACATACCGCTGGCGCGATACGGTGATTCCAATGTCGGCCGAATGAAGACGATCTACCGGCGCGGGCTGGGGCATCGCTATGGTCGCAACATGCAGACGATAGCCGGGGTGCACTTTAATTACTCGCTGCCCGAGTCTTTCTGGCCGGGATACCGCGAGATGCTCGGTGACGATGTCGGCGAGAGTGAATTCCGTTCAACGCATTACCTCGGCCTGGTCCGCAATTTCCGACGATTCGGCTGGATCGTCCTC
>Ga0316201_10001870_pt1 | contig 14620 bp, 11 predicted proteins | sample CS6wburrow_MG_FD_204516 | JGI IMG/M metagenome (GOLD analysis project Ga0316201, IMG submission 204516) | Coastal sediment microbial communities from Delaware Bay, Delaware, United States - CS-6 worm burrow | ecosystem: Environmental > Aquatic > Marine > Coastal > Sediment | place: USA... | reverse complement strand
TTCTACTTCAAAAAAATTTCCCATTTAACTCTCAAAAACAACCACGTCGCTTACCTAAGAAGCTTGAGCCTCTTGGATTGTCTGTGGAGAGAGCTTGGTATCTTTATGAAAAAATTCGTGAACATATTCCAACAGCAGAAGATAAGGATGCTACTTGCCCAAAACCAAAAGTGGCAAAAGTTGCCAATTGTAAATTGTAAACTCATTCACCCGACCTTTTTTCAGTCCAGCCGCCAAATGTTCAAAAACTTCTTGAAAAAGAGAGACTTCAAAACGTTCAAACGCTTCACCAAAAGTAGTATAAGGTACTGGCGTTAACTCAAGTGCAGGAGACAATAATCCTTTGTTTAAAATTGTGTTAATAAATAAACGCAAGCTTTTGATATCTGTGGTAAAATAATAAATCAGAATACGAAAAAACATCGCATAATCAAATGTTTGATTATGATGATGGGATAATTGCCGTTCTTGTTCAAGAACTTTTTCTAAAGCTGGTTGTAATAATTTATTAAAAAGATTTGGTGAGCGAACCTCAAGCAAATTTTGGATATTATCGATCATATCAGTACTTTCTATTAAGTAGTCTAAATCTTGTGGATTATTTAACAATTTGCAGTATCAAAAATCGGAAGTGTGATGTATAGAATTATAATTTATAATTTATAATAAATTCACACTTAAATGCAACTTTTTCATTGTTATCAAAAATAGCTTTCATAAGACGATTTCTGTCAAAGAATGTACCATCTCGCTTGTCCTTTTGCCCGTCTTCGGCGTTGCTAAAGCAGTTACATAGCTTGCTATGCGCCTGCTTTAGCGCCTTGAAGACGGGCAATAGTCCGGCGTGATATGGTACATTCTTTGACAGAAATCGCCTAACAAGATATTATCAATTGATATGCAATATCTGTTCCGATCATTATTGCATCAAGGCATAAAGTAGCTTCCCGTTCAACCAAATTTCAGCAATTAAGCCTTCTTTTGAACGTAACTTATCAATATCCAACAAACTTTTTAAACGCTTGATAGCCATCTCAATTTGCCAGCGACATTTATAAAGTTCTAACAAAGTTTTATCTGATAGAATTTGCGGTGACAATGTAGTAAATACCCTCAAAAATCCAGCCAAAAATAAGGTGTCTTTCGTGGGTTTGTTACGACCTTTTTTAGAAGCGTCGTGATCGACAACGAGTCCTAGCGGCTTTAGCTTCGACTGAAGATAATCGTTTCACCCTAAGATGTCCTTCAAGCAGAGTAGGAAGTTCATTTTTCTTTTGATTTTTAGAATGAACTTTAGCTGAAACTGAAAAGTTCATTCTAGTCGTTTTCGGTTTTTTTTCCAGTTCAGCGATGAGTTCTAAAGGTGTTCCATCATCATGATAAAGAGGCATAACGGTTGGATTATATCTGGCAACCACATCAGCACCTTCTTCCTTTTTTTCTGATATTCCAGAAGCATGGCAAAGTCCTCTATCAACAACAGCTACATCACCTTGACTTAGCGGATAATTTTTCAAGCTTTCTCCTGTGTGTTTGTCAGTGACCAACAAATGAGTCAACTCCAAATTCACCAAATCTATCCCAATATGAAGACGGTAAGAAGTCAAAGTTGCAGCAGGTGCTTGAATCGAACTACCATCAAAGGCACAAAAACGAAATCCTGAAGGAAGCTCCAGAAAGCTTCCTTTCAGGCAACATTTCAACTAATAATGCCTTTATCCAAGGTAGACAAGCCTTTAACCGTTTCCGAACACTTTCAACTGTAATGCGTTCATCAAGCAATGTTAAGTTACCGGCAACTTCCCGAAAACTCAAGTCAAGGCCACAATAAAGAAAAACCACCCTCAACAATTCCTCAACCGTTTTGATTTTACGAAAACGAGTAAATGCCTTAAACTCAATAGCAAGTTCTTTAAATTCCGGTGGTAAATCTTGTAATAATTCCTCAAACACTTTTTCTTTGCTTTTTGGGGGTAATACCATTATTTTTTTCCTCAAGAGGTTAAAATTAACAAGAATCCTGGGCATAATAACCTATTTTTTATATAATTCAATCAATTATATCTTAAGTTGGCGCTAATGGGGGGTTCCCCGTACACCTGCACGGACGATGTTGTAGCAGATACTTACCGTGCTGCTGAGATAGAATATGATGGTAGTCTCATTATTTATGATGAAGTGACACCTAAGTATGAAGTGACAGCGGAGTAATCACAGCAAGCGTCTCATCAAGAAAAACAATCCTGATGGCTTGTTGATTTAGGACAATTAAGCAATAAAATAGCCTCATAGTGTCATGCTATGGGGCTATTTTTTTGTCCAGTCATTGTCAGTTTGTAGGGGCAATCTCTTTGCGAAGGCCTGATTTTCAAACAAAATTTAAACGCACGCTAAAGGCGCTAAAGGCGCTAAAGACGTTACTCAAGATAAATTCTAGCGTCTCTTGCGTCTCTTGCGTCTCTTGCGGCTCTTGCGCCTCTTTTTCACGCAAAAGTTTTGCGCGCAAAACTTTTGCGTGAAAAGTTAAAAATAAAGATTCAAAGTACTCTCGTATTCCAAACTATAACTTGAACTTCAATCAAGATAAATCTTGAACTCCAATAAATTTTGACGGCCCGATTTTCAAACCAAATTTATTTTGCTTCATATCCCTCAAAAATCTTTGCCAGCATTTTTGAACGAGGCAACCGCATCTTGGGAGTCATCACCACAGAAGCCAAAATAGCCGCTTATGAACAAGGCGCTTCCCGAAATGTACTGCAAATGTTTACGCTATTTGGTGATCCGGCCGTTAGTTTTAAGGCGTGGTAAGTTTTCGTCCAAAGCTTTAGCTTTGGATATCTATTCCCGACGCTCACGCTTTGGATTCCAAAATAGCCAATTTGGTATTTTTATTTTAGTCTATTTGCAATTTGGTTTGCAATTTGAGAATAAAGGAGGCGAATACTTTTAAAAATCAAATAAAAATAAAGCGTTAAAAAATGGCATCTTATTTGCATTAGCCTTATATATAATAATATGTCAATTAATAAAAATTATGATAAAAATGACATCTGACACCATTAATTTTTTGTCGTCTTTTATATGAGGATAAAATCATGAAGAATAGAAAAAGAAACTACCTAACGCCCATAGTGTTAGGAACAGCATCTGCGTTAGCCCTTTCTGTCGCTTTATTGCCTACTGCGAATGCGAAACCAAAACCAAAACCAGACTCCGAGTCTGCTTCCTCTTCCGTTGTAATAAGCCCAATAACAGCCGGTATCGCTACTATTGACGGAAATGCTTCAGAGTGGAATACAACAGCAGATTTTGCCGCCACAATGTGTACTGCTGGAAGCGTCAATCATGAGACGATGACGTGTGAGGGTTCTGGGAAAGTGAATTTGTCCGATCTATTCTTACGCTATGATTGTGACAAGAAGATTTTGTACGTTTTTGTGCGAAAAGAAAAGGGTTACCAAGTAGAACGATCAGAAGATGATGCGTGGGTTACAGTTGGTGGGAATAGTAATAAGGAAGTTAATGGCAGTAGCGGTAAAGACGGCACACCGCCAGATTTTGCGTGGGTTGAATCTGATGGGGAACTTCTCGGTTACGAAGCTTCTTTTAAATTAGAGCCTGGTACCCATCATGATGTGGAAGTACACCTTAACGTTTCAGGTAATACTTCCTCAACCGGTAAAACGAATACGGGCGGCAAAATCTCAATAGCAGTGCCTGCAAGTTGTGATATGCCAGCAGTTGAGGATGAACCACCGCTTGATGTTGATAAGCCACAAGGTAATGATGAACCACCACTCCTAGCAACAGACGTTGATTTAACGGCTACTCTGAATGACACTGGTGGAGTAAACTTAACCTTAAGCACCTCTGCTGAACCCAATACAGCAGCACTGCTTATTCTTCGTGGTGATAAACTTGATAATGGCGGAACGAAGATAGATGTGGCGTGTGAGTTTCACAGTGGAGCTTCCCCGTACACTTGTACGAACGATGTTGTGGCGGATACTTACCGTGTTGCTGAAATAGAATATGATGGTAGTCTCATTCTTTATGATGAAGTGACAGCGGAGTAATCACAGCAAGCGTCTCATTAAGAACAGAACACCTGATGGGTTGTTGATTTGGGACAATTAAAATAAAATAGCCTCATAGTGTCATGCTATGGGGCTATTTTTTTGTCCAGTCATTGTCAGTTTATAGGGGCAATCTCCTGATTTTCAAAAAAAATTTAAATTGAACTTCAATCAAGATAAATCTTGAACTCCAATAAATTTTGACGGCCCGATTTTCAAACCCAATTTATTTTGCTTCATATCCCTCAAAAATTTTTCTAAAAACATACAAACCAATGCCAAAAAAGAGGAACAATACTCAAGCTGATTTTCCACAAACTCAGTGTCTTCAGCAACTCTTTGAAGCCCAAGTCGAGCGCACACCCGATGCCATAGCCGTTGTTTTTGAAAACCAACAATTAACCTACCACGAGTTAAATAGTCGTGCCAATCAACTCGCACATTATCTTAAAAAACAAGGCGTTGCGCCAGAAGTGTTGGTTGGACTTTGCGTGGAACGCTCTCTCTACATGGTAATCGGATTGTTGGGCATTCTCAAAGCGGGGGGCGCTTATGTGCCCTTAGTACCGACTTATCCCAAGGCCCGTTTGACTGTCATGTTATCCGATTCACAGGCTCCAGTGCTGTTGACTCAAGAAAAGTGGCTTGCCCAGTTTTCTGAACAAGCAACGCGAGTCTTATGTCTTGATAGCGACTGGGAAAAAATTGCTCAGGAAAGTGATGACAATCTCATCACGGGTGTCACACCCGATAATCTGGCCTACCTGATCTATACATCGGGTACAACCGGGATGCCAAAAGGGGTGGCTATCGAACACCGTTCCGTTTTCAATCTTGCCAATGCCCTTCATCAAGCCATTTATGCCGCTCATCAACCAGAACAACTGCGAATCAGTTTAAATGGCAGTTTAGCCTTTGACACCTCAGTCAAACAACTCATCCAATTAGGTTATGGGCACACGCTTGATATCATCCCAGAATCGATCCGCTTTGAAGGCAAAGCCTTATTAGACTATTTAGGAAACCATCAAATAGACGTATTGGATTGCACCCCCTCACAACTCGCATTACTCATCGAATCCGGCTTGTTATTTCAATCGCAGCCCAAAATAGTTTTGATTGGCGGCGAACCGATTAATGAATCGACTTGGCAAGCCTTGGCACAAACTCAAAAAATTCGCTTTTATAATCTTTATGGCCCCACAGAATGTACGGTTGATGCTACGATTTGTGCCGTACACCATTCGATTAAGCCCGTTATTGGGCATCCCCTTTCCCATGTGTACATTGAGATTTTAGATCAAAGCCTTCAACCCGTGCCGGTTGGGGAAACAGGCGAATTATATATAGGCGGTGCCGGATTGGCGCGGGGTTATTTTAATCGCCCAGAATTGACAGCAGAAAAATTTATCGTTATCCCAGATTTAAAAAATCTTAAAGGGATTGCCCGTTTCTATAAAACGGGCGATTTAGCGCGCTACTTGCCCGATGGCAACATCGAATTTTTGGGGCGCGTTGATTCTCAAATCAAACTCCGCGGTTTTCGTATCGAACTGGGCGAAATTGAAAGCGTACTCACACAACATCCCGATATTCAACAAGCCGTTGTCATGCTGCGAGAAGAGGTTGCCAATGATAAACGCTTAGTGAGTTATGTCGTGCCCAAGTCTTCGCGGATGCCGACTGTTGCCGGTAAACCCCGTTACATATTGCCGAATAATTTGGCAATTGCCCATTTGAATCAAAATGAAACCGATTTTCTCTATAAAGAGATATTTGAAATAAAGGCCTATTTAAAACACGGCATCACGATTCAAGACGGTGATTGTATTTTTGATGTCGGCACCAACATCGGACTTTTTAGCCTATTTGCCCACCTGAGTGCTCACCATATCAAAGTCTATGGATTTGAGCCAAACCCTTTTGTGTTTGAAAAACTTGAACACAATACGGCACTCTATCAGGTGGATGCCAAACTGTTTAATTGCGGTTTATCTGGTGAAGCCAAAACGGCGAATTTTACATTTTATCCAAAATATTCTTTTTTATCAGGGCTTTATGCTGATATCGATGACGAAAAAGAAATCGTTAAATCGTTCTTACACGCTAACTCTGTTGCCTCCCAAATTCAGAATGACGCATTATTGGATGAACTCCTGACAGATAAATTTCAAAGCGACACTTTTGAAGTGCCGTTAAGAACGCTTTCTTCTGTCATCCAAGAAAACAATATTGAAAACATAGACTTACTAAAAATCAATGTCGAAAAAAGTGAATGGGATGTGCTTGCTGGCATTGTAGAAAATGACTGGCAAAAGATTCATCAGATCACCTTGGAAGTGCATGATATAGACAATCGTCTTGAACAAGTTCTCGCCCTATTTGAAAAACAGGGTTATCAAACCGTTGTTGAGCAAGATTGGTCGTTTGATAAAACGGCGGGGACTAATTATTACCTTTACGCTATTCAAAAATCAAGGCTGGGTTTAAAGGCCCGTCAATCTGAAAAAGTGCTCTCAAAATGGCCGGAACCGATTCTGACGGCCAGTGAATTACGCGACTTTTTGAATAAGCGTTTACCAGATTACATGGTGCCCTCAGCTTTTGTGATGCTGGAAGCTTTGCCCTTAACGCCCAATGGCAAAATAGATCGCCAAGCCCTTCGCGCGCCGGATAAATCGCAATGGAGCCATACTGATAACTATGTTGCACCCAGCACCCCTACTGAAAAGTTGTTAGCCCGTTTATGGCACGATGTTCTTGGAGTGCAAGAAATAGGGATTCACGACCATTTTTTTGAAATAGGCGGACATTCACTGTTAGCAACTCGGATTATTTCGCGGGTGCGTGAGACTTTTAAGAGTGATGTACCGATAAGTGTTTTATTTGATAAACCGACGGTGGCAACGTTAGCGGCGCATATTGATTCGCTTGTTCCTCTGAAATCATTGGAATCCCTCACCGTTTCCGTTGGAATTCAAAGTGAGGCTTTGTCTAATGACGTTTATACCGCCCCATTATCCATCACTCAACAAAGCTTCTGGCTATTTGAGCAACTACACCCCAATACGCCCACTTTTAATATACCATTGGCCTATAAGCTGACGGGAACGCTTAATTTGTCGGTACTAGAACACGCTTTTAGCGAAATGGTGCGCCGTCATGCCACTTTGCGTACTCATTTTGAAGTGACTGAAACCGGTACGCCGCAACAACGCATTATTCCACCGGCCCCTTATTCGGTGACAGTGATAGATTTGAGAAGCGAAAAGTCTGAAACCAAAACACAACACATTATCAATGAAGAAGTTCGCCGCCCTTTTGATTTAGGGCAAACGTATTTATGGCGAGCAACGGTATTTTGCTTACATGAACAAGAACAGATATTATTGCTGACTTTCCATCATTTAATCACTGATGGTTGGTCCGTGGGATTTTTTATACAGGAATTGACCGAATTGTATGCCACCTTTATAGAAGATAAAGTTCTTCCTAAAAAGGTTGGTCATCAATACATTGATTTTTGCCAGTGGCAAACGCAATGTCTACAAAGCGAGCAATACCAATCACAATTAGCGTATTGGCAATCACAATTAAAAGGCCCTTTGCCGATATTGGAATTGCCCACCACCGATTATCCACGCCCCCCAGTGCAAACTTACCAGGGCGCACTGCAAGCCATCATTATTTCGCCATCACTCACTACCGCCTTAAATAAATTGAGTCATCAGCAAGGTGTGACTTTATTTATGACTTTGTTGGCGGCTTTTAAAACCTTGTTGTTTCGCTATACAGGGCAAACGGATTTGATTATTGGTAGCGCAGCGGCTGGAAGACAACGTGTCGAGTGGGAAAAGGTAATTGGGGTATTTATTAATAATTTAGTGTTTCGCACTCATCCCTCTGGACAGATAAGCTTTACCTCATTTTTAAAGCAAGTTCGTGAAAAAGCTCTGGCGGCATATAGCAATCAAGACTTGCCCTTTCAAAGCCTAGTCGATAGCATACAGCCGGAACGTGATTTGAGCTATCATCCTTTGTTTCAAGTTTTTTTTCTACTACAAAACTTTGATTTGCCCAATTTAAATCTGCTTGGATTTTCAATCCAACCATTAGAGACTTATTTGGATAATATCTACACGGGCACTGCTAAATTTGATTTAACCCTTGAGTTATTTGAAAGGGATGGTAAGTTGACCGGCTGGTTTGAATATAATACCGCCCTGTTCAGTGCAGCAACGATGCAGCGCATGGTTGAACATTTCACAATCCTACTAGACAGTATTGTCGCCGCTCCAGAAACATCCCTTTCGACTTTGCGGATTTTAACAGAAGCGGAACGTCATCACCTTTGCCGCAGTGATATCCAGCCAACCAATCCCTTTACTGAATTTAGGCCAGCTGACATTGAACAATCCATTCCACAACGCTTTGAACAACAAGTCAGAAAATATCCTGATCATATCGCTGTTCAAACCCAGCATGAAGCGTTAACTTATTTTGCATTGGATGAACGCACCAACCAAATTGCACAAACACTTTTGAAAGCATGTCAGGATGGCAATATTGCTTTATTGTTTGAACATGACATCTCAATGATTGTTGGCCTCTTTGGCGTATTGAAGGCCGGTTTAACTTATGTACCCCTTGCACCAGACTTGCCCATCCAAAGATTATTGTATATCTTGCAGAATTCACAAGCCCGTGTTTTATTAACCAATAATAAGAATTGGGAGCTTGCACAAGAATTGAAAACGGATGTTCTTTCGGTTATCAATATTGATGAAGCTCATCCTGAAAAAATCCGGGGATGTCGGAAAGAATCTGTACTACCAGGCGCTCTACTACCAGACACCCTAGCCTATATTCTCTACACATCAGGTTCAACCGGGCAACCGAAAGGGGTAATGCAAAACCATCGTAATGTACTGCATTTCATCCGCCAATACACTAATAACCTGCATATCAATGCTGATGACAAGCTAACATTGCTCTCTGCATATAGCTTTGATGCCGCAGTGATGGATATTTTTGGCGCGTTATTAAACGGCGCAACCTTATACCCCATTAACATCAAAGAAGACAGTTTAGCCAATCCAGTCAAAGCGTTTATCAAAGAACAAGAGATTAGCATTTATCACTCAACACCGACTGTCTATCGCCATTTTATCAGTACCTTGATAGGAAACGAACCGTTTCCCAAACTGCGTTTAATCGTGCTGGGAGGCGAAGAGGCTTATCAAACAGATGTTGAGTTATACCAACAACATTTTCATGAAACCTGTATATTAATCAATGGATTAGGGCCTACAGAATCAACCGTGAGCCTGCAATATTTCATCAATAAGCAGACTTCAAATCCTCAACCCACCGTGCCAGTAGGCTATCCGGTTGAAGAGACTGAAGTGTTATTGCTCAATGAAGCCGGTGAGGAAACAGAGTTATATGGAGAAATAGCCTTAAGCAGTGCTTATGTCGCACTGGGCTATTGGCAAAAACCAGAAATAACCCAAGCCGCATTTTTGCCTGATGGCAAACGACGATTGTACCGCACAGGTGATATGGGGCGTTTAAGGGCAGACGGTAGCTTAGAATTTATGGGAAGAAAAGACGCTCAAGTCAAATTGCGCGGTTATCGGATAGAACTGGGTGAAATTGAAGCGATTCTAAGACAACATCCTGCGATTCAGAAAAGCACCGTCATCCTTCTGGAAGAAAAACCAGGCCTAAAACAACTGGTAGCTTATGTGGTTCCCGCCAGTCATGAAGGTTCTGACAACATATTGAGTACAGGAAACTTAGAAGGCATACGCCACTTTCTCAAAGAAAAACTACCCGACTACATGATACCCGCCGCCTTTGTGATATTGGATGCGATACCCTTGTTACCCAACGGAAAAGTCAATAGCCACCTCTTACCCGTTCCAGAAATCACCCAAGCGAACCATACCGCACCGCGCACAGCATTGGAACATCAATTGTGCAACATCTGGAAGAACGTATTGAATATCCCATCTGTTGGGATACAGGACAACTTCTTCGATCTGGGTGGACACTCATTATTAGCCATAACCCTGTTGAGCAAAATTGAAAAACAGTTTAGCAAGCGTTTACCTTTGATCACGCTTTTTCAATTGCCCACTATTGCAGAACAGGCCAGTCTCTTGAGTGAATCCAACCAGAGCATTTCTTCGTGGCGTGCATTAGAAGCGATTCAACCTCAAGGCACTTATCCGCCTTTTTTTATGATGGGTTCAACTCACTTAGCCCGTGCCCTGTTACCCTGGTTAGGCACCAATCAACCCGTATTTGGATTAAACGTATTTGGTTTCTATGATCAAGACAAAAAACAGCACGGCATACAGGACATTCAAACGCTTGCCCAACACTGTATTGAAGAAATACAAACAGTACAACCTGAAGGGCCTTATTATTTAGCGGGATATTGTGGTGATGCCAAGGCCGCTTTTGAAATCGCTCAACAACTTCATGCCAATGGACACCAAGTCGCAGTATTGGCCTTATTTGATGGGTTTCTTGGAGTAACGAAGCAAGGGCAACGGGGATATAGCTTACATCACCACTGGCTTAACCTGTTAGAATTGGGCCCAAGTTACCTCTTTCAGAAAATGCGACAAAAAGGGCAATATTATCTTCAAGAAATACAACAGCACTGGTTCAGTCCATTGGGCAATCAGCTGAATCTCTGGATTCACAAAACCCCCTCAACTCAGTTCCGCTATACTTCATTTATCAATGCCTACAATCAAGCCAGAGCGCGTTATGTACCACAAACTTATCGAGGAAACCTAACACTTTTTTTCGCAAGCGAATGGCGTGTCAAAGAGGTTAGCGCCTTTGCACAATTAGCGACAGGGGGGATAGAGATTTATGAGATTCGAGGCTATCATGATAACTTGTTTGTCATGCCCCAAGTCGAACTGCTGGGAAAACAATTAAGGGCGTGTTTGGAAAAAAATAGATCAGACTTGGCTTCCCAAAGCGAAGAGGTTGCGCCCGTGAAGCATTTAGAAGAAGAGAGTGCTGCAATATAACGCTATGTTTGAATTTTAAGAGATTATATCAATACTCTTACCATTCACATACATTCAACCCGTTGCGACCTTTTTGATATTGCTTTCCCACCTATCATCGTTAAAGTTATGTTTTTAAATTATAGCTGCAAGACAAGTGGACATAGAAACACAATCAACCTTATAGAGGTGCAAAATGACTTTACAATTCAGGGAAAAGCCTAAACTTTCCCAATCAATACCGCCATTGAATAAACACCGAGAAGAACGAATGTTATGGCTAGAGGGTATTTCTTGGGAACGTTTCAAAAATTTGGATGCTTCCTTTGAGGGCATGCCCTCAGTCAGACTCAGTTATACCACCGGAGTATTGGAAATCATGACGATTAGTCCCAAACATGAATACTTGAAAAGTACGCTTAGTCTGTTATTAGAAACCTATATGAGAGAAAAATGCATTAGGCACTATAGACGCGGCAGTTTTACCCTGATGAAGGAAGGTGAGACTTCTGGAGAACCAGATGAGTCATACTGCATTGGTGAAGACAAAGAGGTGCCCGATATTGTTATCGAAGTCATCATCACAAGTGGTTCCATCAACAAACTGGATGTCTATAGGCCGAAAAGTGTTCCTGAAGTGTGGTTTTGGAAATCGAATCAATTGCGCGTTTTCCATTTAAAAGGGGCTGATTATCAAGAAGTGACTCGTAGTAAATTTTTGCCGGAATTAGATTTGAATACGTTACTCCATTATACACAATATCAAGATCAATATGATGCGGTACAGGCATTTGTGAACGCTATTCGAGAAGAGAATAAATAGAGAATTAAGCATCAGTCGGGTGGTGCCCGTTTTCCTTGTGATTGACGCTGATTTTTTAATCAGCGTTAATCCGTTCAATCAGTCTAATCAGCGTTTCTATAAATGTTCATAAATTTTAGGGCGAACTTTTGTTATCGCCCTTTTGCCGTAATGGTTTTAAACGCTATATCACTTCAAACTTTCAAACCTCTCTCACCCACATTTAATCTTTCAGTTTTTCAAGTATTTGAGCCGCTCCTTGTGTCAACAATACCTTCGCCAATGATTTTCCTAATTCGGCCGCCAAGTGACGTGCGCCCTGAAGATTATGGCGCAGAATGTGTTGGCCTTCGATATCGCCTACTAATCCTCGCATTGTCAAGTTTTCAGACGACTGGATTTCCGCATAACCGGCAATAGGCACTTGGCAGCCCCCTTCTAAAGATTCATTTAAGGCCCGTTCGGCTATGACGCAGTCTTGCGTATCAGGATCATTCAAGTTGTCAATGTGTTGGCGCGTTTCTAAATCATCTTGTCTACATTCAATGCCTATCGCACCTTGTCCAATCGCGGGTAACATGATTGTGCTGTCTATAATTTCACGAATACGTTCTACTAATCCTAATCGTTTTAGGCCGACGGCCGCTAATACAATCGCGTCGTAGTCGCCGTTATCTAATTTGCTTAAACGGGTGCCGACATTACCTCGTAAGGAGCGAATTTGTAAATCGGGGCGATGTGCCAATAATTGAGATTGTCGGCGTAAGCTTGATGTACCAACTATCGCGCCTTCTGGCAAAGCGGCGAGCGTGGCATAGGTGTTAGAGACAAAAGCATCAAAAGGTTCTTCACGGCGCATAATGACGGGTAAATGTAAGCCTTCTGGCAATTCAACGGGTACATCTTTCATAGAATGCACGGCAATATCTGCCCGATCTTCTAAGAGCGCATTTTCTAATTCTTTGACAAATAAGCCTTTTCCACCAATTTTCGCCAACGGCGTATCTAGGATTTTATCGCCTTTAGTTGTCATTTCGACGATGTCAATTTGTAATTCTGGATAAAAGCGTAACAAGGTTTCGCGCACATGATGGGTTTGCCATAAAGCTAACGGACTTTTTCGGGTAGCGATGCGTAATGTATTATTTTTCATGATTATCTTATGTTGGGTGAGTAACGGGGTTACCCACCCTTAACCCTTATTTATTGAAAAAAATTGAATGGTATGAATTTCCAGACAAGCAAGATTGTTTTCAGATCACCGATTTATGGCATTTTATTGATTAATTTATCATGACAAATAAATCATCACAAACAACATTCGTTGTCGCGTGACAACAGGCTTGTCCACCGAACACTATTGAGAAGACTGAATCACTCTTCCAGACAACCAAAATTGTCCTTGTATAATGCCACCGACTTGGGGTATTTTATTGAGTAATTTGTAATCACAAACCACATCCATTTCGCAGCCTAATGTTTTCACCTCAAGCCACAAAAATTTTTCACCGGTTAATTCATTTACTTTGTCGGCAACATTGAGTACGCGAGCGGCAAAAAAACCAAAAGCTTGTTCAGTTGGATTCTCTTCGGCATTAAAAAGGCCGACGGGAATAAAAGATTCTGAGGCATATTTCCATTCTGAATCTTGGGTGTCATTAAATTCAGCTTCGTTATCAAAACAACTCATCTCGTAAGCAAAGGCTGTCAATTGAATGTCAACCAATGCCGGTAAGTTGAAATGGGGTACTGCACAAAAATCGGGTAAGTCAAAAACAAAAGGATAAGCGCCTGATTCGGGTTTATTTTCTTGGGTTGGATTAGCCCAACAATGAAACGCGCCATCCATTGCATTCTGTGTTTTTTTCATCCTATCCGTCAAACAGACTGTCATTTTAGTCATGCCAGCGTAATGCGGATTCATGCCCATAAATTCCCATTGCTTATTGAATTGCAACCATAATTCTGCGCCTGAACGCTCGTCGGTGAATTTGACATAATGTCCGTTAGCACTGTCAATTAAATTCCCTTTGTTGTAAACACTTTTAGCAAGAGATTGAAAGGCTTCCCTTGATTCAACGGGGAAACCAATGTCTGATAAATGGCTCATTGTACAAGCCTCCTTTTTTCAGTTATCAATTGATCAGTGATCAGTGATCAGCGATCATTGCGGTGTTGTTTTGAACTCTTGTGTTAATAAGGCTTTGATATCTTGCTCTCGCAAGATTTCTTGAAATAATGGAACAGAATAATTATAACACAGATTCTGACGTTGAATAATAAAGGCTAATTCAAGGCGTGCGAGGGATTGATTCAGTTGTTCAGTGGTATAAACATAGTGATGTTGATCTAGCACTGTCATGATATCAGTTAAGCTAAATTCGTTTTGTGTGATGGTGGCACAAACGATAATCCGATCTAAACGGGCTGCGTCTTCATCACTGCTTAATCGTCGCCAACCGACTAAGGCACCTTGTACAGCTTGACTTTGCAAGGCACGGGTGATATCGCTTTGATTTAATTGACGTTGTTGTTTATCTAAATTTTTGAGCATTTCATCGCAGACAATCGCAATTAAATTAGCGCGTTGTCCCGTTTTGATTAAAATCTCTTCAACTAAGTGCTTGTCTGCATAGTGAATGCCTAACATTTCCATGGGTTGAGTGGCTAATTGCTGACAGGCTTCTGCTTCTAAGGCTCCAATA
>Ga0316201_10001869_pt1 | contig 14621 bp, 15 predicted proteins | sample CS6wburrow_MG_FD_204516 | JGI IMG/M metagenome (GOLD analysis project Ga0316201, IMG submission 204516) | Coastal sediment microbial communities from Delaware Bay, Delaware, United States - CS-6 worm burrow | ecosystem: Environmental > Aquatic > Marine > Coastal > Sediment | place: USA... | reverse complement strand
AATTGATGCCATGATGCCGTATGCGCCAGACCCGGAAAGCGGCCGCAGCAATGCCATCGGTAGCGCCTCCGCGGGCAGCCCAATCGCACCGGTGATACCGCCCAGACCGGATACCACCCAGTCGAGTGCGCCGCTCGCGCGGAACATACCGACGGCAACCAGAATGGCCACGAGGTAGGGGATTATCTTGAGCGCTACCTGAAAGCCCTCCTTGGCGCCCTCGACGAACGCCTCATATATTCTGACGCCGCGGGCAACACCGAACAGCAGAAATGCCAGCATCAATCCAGGCAGGATCCAGGGAGAGAGGATATGCCCATAGACGATGGTCAGCGGAATCAGCGCCAGGAATCCGGCGAGAGCGCACCATGACGCCCAGAGTGGGTAGCCGCTGTCGGATACGGGCAACTCGACCTCTGTGTCTGCGGTCTGCTGTTCCGGGTTATTGCCCTCGGTTGTGGCGTTTGGCTCAATCGGGAAAAAGTGGCGGTAGCTGAGGGCGGCAGCGATGGCGACGATGGTGGAGCAGACCGTGGCGAACAGCGTGGTCGGAAGAATACCCGCGGGGTCTGCCGACCCGGCGGAGGCCCGCAGTGCGATCACCCCGGTCGGAAGGAGTGTAATACTGGAAGTGTTGATCGCCAGGAACAGCACCATCGAGTCGCTGGCCGTTCCCTTCACCGGGTTCAGTTTGTTCAGCTCCTGCATCGCCCTGATACCGAATGGCGTAGCCGCGTTGCCAAGTCCCAGCATGTTGGCCGACATGTTGAGAATCATCGCGCCCATTGCCGGGTGTTCCGCGGGTACGTCGGGGAACAGGCGCACCATCAGCGGGCGGATGAGTCGTGCCAGGATGGTGAGAAGCCCCCCCTCTTCGGCAATTTTCATCAATCCCAGAAAAAGTGCCATCACCCCTACCAGTCCGATGGCGAGTTCGACCGCACCGCCGGCAGAATCGACCATCGCCGATGAAAGGGCGCCCATTGGAGTGGACTCCGCGTCGCCGGCGCTGAACTGGTTCCACGCGGCGGTAAGGAACGCACTGAGGACGAGAACGAGAAATACGGCATTCATGGCATCCCTTACTTTCGTGGCTATTCGTACTGCTGCGTAAAAAACGCAGTTTTTGTCTGCGCCCAGAGTGGAGAGTCAGCTCCGAGCAGTGGATAGCGCCAAAACCGGAGGGTAAATCGTCGACAATGCAAATAAAATAAATAGGCAGTACGCTTGTCATTCTCAAATTGTAATCCTGGCCACCCTATAATGAACCGGGCAAGGGTTCAAACCGGCTGATATCCCTGCTTGGATTTGCCGGCGCCATTGAGGTCTTATTCGTGGATAATGTCAAGTCGCGGGAAAACTCGCAGCCGCTCTACACATCCGCCGCACCCGACAGAGGGATAGCGCTGCGCTACTCGGTATATCCGGATCGGGTGGAACTGTTGCTGCGCTTCCTGGATGAGTCCATTACCATTTCTGCGCAGGAGATCATGGACGTCTATTTGGTATCCGGCGGTATCACCGAAGTACTGTGGGGAACCGTGAAGCGACGTTACCCGCTGATGGCACTGGTTTGGTGTCTGGTAATGGACACCGGCGTTCTGGGGCCGCACGTGCTGTTGAAATCCGCCTCTGGTCCGGTTCGTTACTTCCGCTTCAAGCCGCAGGAGCCCGAGGAGTTTGTTGAAGCCTGCAAGCGTATTCGCAGCCCATAGCAGCGCTGCAGCAACTGACGAACTTTCTGACAACGATCGATTTGATGCGGCGCCCCGCAACCAGCGTAGATAAAACACTTTTTCTGTAATTTATCGTTGGTCCGGTATGCCCTATTATATGGAATGCTGAAATACCAAGTAAGTTACTGTACAATTGCCCTTATTGAGAATTTCCAGCCGTAATACAATGACTAATCTGACTACCGAGCGCGTCACCGAAGTCCATCACTGGGACGAAAATCTGTTTAGCTTTAAAACCAGCCGCGATCCGTCGTTCCGTTTTCACAACGGCCATTTCACCATGATCGGGCTGAATCTGGATGGGCGCCCGCTCATGCGTGCCTACAGTATTGTCAGCGCGAACTATGAGGATGAGCTGGAGTTTTTCAGCATCAAGGTGCCCGACGGTCCGCTCACCTCACGGCTGCAGCACCTTAAGGTGGGTGACGAGCTGTTGTTGAGCCGCAAGCCGACCGGGACGCTGATCGTGGACAATCTGCTGCCGGGACGTAATCTCTATCTGATTGCCACCGGAACCGGTCTTGCTCCCTTTATGAGCATCATCAAGGATCCAGAGATATACGAACGCTTCGATCGCATCGTGCTGACCCATGGTGTGCGCTACAAATCCGAACTGGCCTATGCAAGAACCATCACTGACGAACTGCCCGACAACGAGTATTTCGGTGACCAGGTTAGGGAAAAGCTGATCTATTATCCCAGCGTCACGCGTGAGCCATTTGGCACCAACGGCCGCCTCACCGATCTGATGCGGAGCGGCAGGCTGTTCCGCGATATAGGCATGGAACCATTCGATGTGGCGAACGACCGTTTCATGATCTGCGGCAGCCCCTCCATGCTGAAGGATACCTGTGCGATTCTCAACCAACATGGCTTTATCGAATCGCACCGCGGTGTCGTCGGCCACTACGTGATAGAGCGAGCCTTTGTCGAGAGCTGACAGCATCGCACCTCCAGTCTGAAATCCACGCGTTGCGACCCCTCTCCTGTGGGCAGGTTTTGGTAACAGCCATCCTCTCATTTGGGAGCCTGAGGGTTTGGGTGCGGGTATTTAACAAAGGAGCCTTCCATATGACTCGTTGCGCACAAGCTGCTTCATGAGTGCGGCCAGGCCATGGTGGCGCGATCCGACGACGATCATCCTGGGCGGCTGCCTGATCGCGATGGTCGGATTCGGTATCCGTTCCAGCTTTGGTCTGTTTCTGGATCCTGTGACCCTGGCGAAAGGCTGGGGACGCGAGACGTTCGCGCTGGCGATGGCCATTCAGAACCTGTTGTGGGGCCTGGGCGTACCGCTTGCGGGAGCGATCGCCGACCGGCACGGCTCTGCCCGTGTATTGATCTTTGGCGCCCTTGCCTACTCTATCGGCATATATGGTATGGCCCAGTCGGACAGCGGGATGATGCTGTATCTGACCGGCGGCGTATTGGTCGGTATCGGTGTCGCCTTTACCGGATTTGCCATCGCCTTGTCGGCAATCGCAAAAGTGGTGGGGCCGCACAAGCGCTCCCTGGCGTTGGGTCTGGGTACTGCGGCGGGCTCACTCGGCCAGGTCGTCTTCACCCCGCTGGGCCAATCCCTGATCACCTTGTACGGTTGGTATACTGCGCTGCTGATCCTGGCAGGTTTCGCACTGCTGATCATACCGCTGGCCGGGCTGATCCCGGGTGCGGAGCAGGGAGTGGGGGAGAAGGTGACGCATCAGACGCTGCCCGAAGCGCTGCGTGAGGCCGCATCCCACTCCGGTTATCTGATGTTGACGCTGGGCTTTTTCGTGTGCGGATTTCACGTCGCCTTCATCTCGGTGCATTTTCCGGCCTATATCAAGGATGTCGGATTGTCTCCCCAGGTTGGCGCCGCGTCGTTGGCGCTGATCGGCCTGTTTAATATCGCCGGTTCGCTGGCTTCCGGCTGGATCGGCCAGCATCGCAGCAAGAAGATCGGTTTATGCTGGATCTATCTGCTGCGCGCGATCATCATCACGCTGCTGTTGCTGGCACCGAAGACCGAAACGACAATCTATCTTTTTTCTGCTGCGATGGGGGTGCTGTGGCTCTCCACCGTACCGCTGACGACCGGTATAGTGGGTCAGGTTTTCGGACTGCGCTACCTGGCGACGTTGTTCGGTATCGTATTCTTCAGCCATCAGCTGGGTAGTTTTCTCGGTGTCTGGCTGGGCGGATATCTGTACGATTCGACCGGCTCCTACGATTCGGTCTGGTGGGCAGGGGTCGTTCTGGGACTGCTCGCTGCGGCGATTCATCTGCCGATTAATGAACGCCCGCTGGCGCGCCTGACAACGCCGGGTGCGGAAACCGGGTAGCACTGGGGCCTGATCGAATAGCTACAGCCGGAGGCCCTTTTTTCGATTAGTGTTAACAGGCCCTAGTGTACCCCGTCACCAATAGTGTAACGTTCAGCGAGCCGGAAAGCGCTCACTCAATGCGTTATGCACTATTTCAAAAGGAAGCCATGGGATACGACGTCGTCGATGCACTGATAACACCCTTCGGTCATCTGGACATACTCTCCAAATTGGAGGTGAGCAAGCTGCTCGACAACACCCAGGGCGGGCTCTACAGCCTGTTTCGCAACTGCTCACTGGCGGTTCTCAGCAGCGGCAGCTACCTGGATGACGGCAAGGAGCTGCTGGAGCGCTACCCCGACTTCGCCATCCGCGTCGTTCAGGAAGAGCGCGGTATCAAGCTGAAAGTAAAGAGTGCGCCCGCCGGGGCCTTTGTCGAAGGCAGGTTGATCAAGGGGATCAACGAACATCTCTTTTCGGTATTACGCGACGTCATCTATGTGAGTGACGAGATCAGGGGTAATCCCAATTTCGATCTGCAGGATTCGGCCGGCGTGACCAACGCAGTTTTCCACATCCTGCGCAATGCCAACATCCTGCGGCCGCGTACCAATCCCAAACGGGTCGTCTGCTGGGGCGGCCACTCGATCACCCGCAAAGAGTACGACTATACCAAGGAGGTGGGCTACCATCTGGGTCTGCGTGGGCTGGATATCTGTACCGGTTGCGGACCGGGCGCGATGAAAGGACCGATGAAGGGGGCTGCCATTGGCCATGCCAAGCAGAGGATCGTCGGCGGGCAGTACCTGGGTATTACCGAGCCGGGAATCATTGCGGCCGAGTCGCCGAACCCCATCGTCAATGATCTTGTCATCATGCCCGATATCGAAAAGCGCCTGGAGGCGTTTGTCCGTACCGGGCACGCGGTGACGGTATTCCCGGGGGGGGTGGGCACTGCGGAGGAGATACTCTATCTACTGGGCATACTGCTGCATCCGGACAACGCCGACATTCCGTTTCCGCTGATACTCACCGGTCCCGAGAGTTCGTCTGATTATTTCCGCCAGATCGACCAGTTCATCGCTGTCACGCTGGGCGCGGCGGCTCAGGATCGCTACCGGATAATTGTCAACGATCCGGTGGAAGTCGCGCTGCAGGTGAAAAAAGGCATCAGGGAGGTGCGCCGGTTCCGCAAGGAGACCAACGATGCCTACTATTTCAACTGGCGGCTGCAGATCGATACGGAGTTTCAAATCCCATTCCGTCCGACCCACGAAAATATGCGCGCAATCGTGCTTAATCGGGATCTGGACAGCCATCTGCTGGCGGCCAATCTGCGCCGCGCTTTTTCCGGCGTCGTTGCCGGCAACGTGAAGGACGAGGGAATCCGCGCCATTGAACGGCACGGTCATTTCGAGATTCGTGGGGAGCCGGCGATCATGCAGGGAATGGACGATCTTTTGGCCGCCTTTGTTGCCCAGAGCAGAATGAAACTCTCGGGCAAGGATTACACGCCCTGTTACCGGATCATCAGATGATGTCTTACTTGACCGTGATTGTGATTTTCTCCGAGTGGATAGGCGGCTGATGCGGAATATGCGTCAGATCTCCCAGCAGCAGCTGCAGGGTGTGTTTGCCCGGGGAGAGCTCGACAGTTACCTCGGTCTGGCCGCCGCCAAAGTGTTTGTGATTGTCATCCGCGGGTATCGGCATGTTCAGATCCGGCAGTCCGTCCAGATCGATCAGCAGATGGTGATGTCCGGTCTTCGCCTTGTCGGTTCCCGCCGGAGCGACCCCCATTCCCTTGAGCCCAAACCTTACCGTCACCGGGCTGGTCACTTCAGCACCCGCTGCCGGCGAAATAATATAGACCGCCGCACCCTCGGGTGCGGGTGTCGCTGCAAGTGCCACGCCTGTCAGTATCAGAGAGGCCAGAGAGGTGGCGAGTAAGGGTTTCAGTAACATGGTCAAGCTCCTGTTGTCGGTTACCTTCAGAGACGCGTCTGTATTTCTGTTCGCACGCCTGGCAGCGCTTTATAACATTCGAGTATAGAGTAGATTTCAAATGCTAATCCTTACGAAATATAGGGAGTATCCGGCAGCGTCATGCAGCGGGTGAAGCAGGTAATCGTTATCCGCAAGGATCTGAAGATGCGTCGAGGCAAGGAGATTGCCCAGGGCTCGCACGCGGCAATGCAGTTTCTGCTCAGCCGGCTGCGTGCTGAGCCCGGCAACGAAGATGCTGCCAGGGTGCAACTGAGCGCCGTCGAGAGGTTCTGGATTGCCCACGGAATGGCCAAGGTCTGTCTGCAGGTGGATTCGGAGCAGGCGCTGCTCGCCTGTCACGAAAGGGCAAGAGAGCAGGGGCTCAGCAGTCACCTGATCCGGGATAGCGGACGCACCGAGTTTGGCGGAGTGCCAACCTATACCGCCTGCGCCATCGGCCCGGACGAGGCCGGCCGTATCGATCCGGTGACCGGTGATCTCCCCCTCTATTGAGGGGCGCCGCGGTAATAGTGCCACAGGAACAGGGCGCCGACGCTGCGCCAGGGGCCCCAGTGTAGGGTCAGTTCTCTCGCCTGGCGGGTCGTGGCTCTTCTTGCAAGCCCCTTGAGTCTGCCCAGTGCCACCTGCAGCGCAAGGTCATCGGCGGGAAATATATCCTGCCTGCCGAGCGAGAACATCAGGTATATCTCGGCGCTCCAGCGGCCGAAACCGCGCAGTTGGGTGATGGCCGCGATTGCGTCATCGTCGCTCAGTTCTGCCAATCTGTCGATGTCAAAACCCTGTTTGGCGATAGCCGTCGCCAAACCCTTGGCGTATTCGATCTTGCGATAAGAGAGCCCCGCCGCACGCAGGGAGTCATCGTCCACTTCCAGTAACCGGGCAGCGCTTAGCTGCGGCATCAGATTCACCACCCGCTGCTTGATTGCCCGCGCCGATTCGGTTGACAGCTGCTGACTGATAATCGTTGACAGCAGGGCCTCGAAGCCTGCCGGGCGCAGTCTCGGGGAGGGCGGACCCAGCCGTTCGAACGCGGTCGCCAGGTCAGGGTCCCGGGCCGCAAGTTCGACCATCGCTCTGCTGATGACGGCGCTATCCATGATGCTGAAGGAGTATCCAGGGTGGTTGAAGGAAGATTCTGCCGCCCCGATGGCCGCTCCCCGTGAATAATGCAGTATTATAGCAGCGATGAAATCAGAGCCCGAAGATCTGCTGAACAAGCACCCGGAAATGACTCATTCCGAAATGTGCAAGGTGATCTCGCACGTACAGCGGGAAGCCGGCGAATGGACCGTGAATACGCTCATGATAGAGGGCTGTGAAGTTCCGTTCAGGTACCAACGGAAAAAGCGTTACAAGAGCCTGCAGGGGCAGCGGGTCAACCTCACCTACTATCCGGCTGACGAGCAGGTGGCGGGTCTGACTTTCGAAGTCATGCGGGTGGTAAGAATCAGGATTGCCTGAGCGGGCCTGCCTATTGGTCGGCTTTCAGCATCTGTGCCAGGCGGGTTGCGCCAGCGGGCTCTATTTTCCCTCTCTCCCTGGCGATGGAAAGCGCCTCTCTTCCCAGATCCCGGTATAGCCGAAGATAGCCGCGCTGCTTCTCGCCAATCACCTGTAGATGCCTCTCCACCGTGCCCGCATCCCCGCGGCTGATCGGACCGGTCAAAGCATCAGGCAGGCCGCAGTCGGCCAGATTGTCGGCGGCCCCCCTGATCAGCGGCATCAGCGCCGGCAGCGCATCCTTGCGGTCGATGCCCGCTGTGGCGAGCATCTCCACCGCCATTTTCTCCAGCACCACCAGATAGTTTGAAGCCACACAAAGTGCCGCATGGTAGAGCGCTTTGCCGGCTTTATCGATGGTCAGCACCCGTCCGGAGAGTCTCTCTGCCAGTTGACGCGCACGCGCGACTCCGGGGACCCCGCCCTCCAGGCAGTAGCAGGCGGTCTCCAGCAGTCTGGCACCTTCCACCGGCTGCGCGAGCGTCTGCATCGGATGCATTGCGCAGGTGTCGGCTCCCAGTTTTGCCGCAGTTGCCAGCGCGTCGGAAGTAACGGCCCCACTGAGGTGCAGGACCAGTTGACCAGGTTTAAATCCGTGCTCTTCGGATATCTCCTCACAAACCGGGCGGATCCGGCTGTCCGGTGTTGCAATGATAATAATATCTCCGGCGGCGCAAGCGGCCGTATTGTCGGTCGAGGCGTAGGGCGCCCCAACCAGTTCGGCGCAGCGTGCAGCCGATTCCGCAGTGCGGCTGCTGATGGCCGCAATCGGATATCCTTTGCGCTGCAACGCGATAAGCAGCGCACTGCCGGCCGCGCCCGCGCCAATGAGAGAGATCGATGGTTCCACTGTTATTCCCGGTTGAAGCGGTACACTATCGCCACCCCGGGTGGAAAGCAATGCGAGTAACGAGATGAATCTGGTGATGCTGTTCGAGGATGACTTTGTGGCGCCTGGACGCGCGCTTCTGTGCGATCACCGGCTGACTCATATAAAGCAGGTTCACCGTGCGCGGGAGGGCGATGAGTTGCGGGTGGGTCTGCTGCACGGCGCTATCGGCAGTGCCGTCATAGAGCGCATGACCGAGCGCGAGGTGACGCTCGCTCTGGTGCTTAATCAGGCGCCGCCGGCACCGCTGCCGGTCACCCTGATCCTGGCGCTGCCGCGTCCCAAGATGCTCAGGCGATGCCTGGGAATGGTTGCGGAGATGGGCGTGAAGCAGCTCTACCTGATCAATTCGGTACGGGTGGAGAAGAGCTACTGGCAAACGCCCTGGCTGCAACCGGAGAAAAGCCGCGACAGCCTGCTGTCGGGCCTGGAGCAGGCGCGGGATACGCTGCTGCCGGAGGTGCACCTGCGGCGGCGCTTCAAGCCCTTCGTGGAAGATGAGTTGCCCGGATTGATAACGCCGGGACAGGGTCTGCTTGCGCATCCCCGGGCGCCGGGGATCGATGAACTGCGGCTGCAGCTGCCGATAACCGCGCCGTCACTGCTGTGCATGGGGCCCGAAGGTGGTTTTATCCCGTATGAGGTCAAGAAGATGGTATCCGCCGGCTGCCGCGCCTTCTCCCTGGGAGCACGCATCTACCGGGTCGAGACGGCACTTCCACTGCTGCTGGGCAAACTGTTCGTTGGTTAACCTGCGTCCGGGGCGCGGGCATTGATGCTGAGTGCGTGGATCTCCTTTTTCATCAGATCCCCCATCGCGTCGTACACCATCCGGTGCCGCTGAATGGGGGTCTTGCCGGCAAAGGCACTGCTGACGATGGTCACCACAAAGTGGCCGCCGCCTGCGCGTGCACCGGGGTGGCCCGCGTGTTTGTGGGATTCGTCCACCAGTTCCAGCTGCACCGGGCTGAACGCCTCTGTCAGGCGCTGTTTGATCAACTTCTCGCGCTCGCTCATTCGGTTCCTCGCATACTGCCGTCTGGCTGCATCGGCATGGCAATGATATAGCAGCCGATTGTACCGGTTTGAGTTGCTGCTAATTCAGGCAGTTTATCGGGTTTTATCGCACAACGCCCGCAGCCGGACGGGAGGGCGTGGAGCAGGGGTTGAAAATGTATCTGTTTCCGGACGAGCACCAAGCAAGTAATATTCATCTCCGGGATGATGCATTTTATCGAAAGATTGAGAGATCAGCTGGCCCGCCACCTGCCGGGTGAAGATGCGCAGTTCGGTATGGCGCCGATGGCGCGACCGCGCATGCGTGAGGCGCTGGAGGCGGCACCAGAGGTGCGCCAGAGTGCCGTGCTGCTCTATTTTTTCCCCAAACAGGACGGCTGGTATCTTGTGCTGATGAAGCGTACGGACTACGACGGCACTCACGGCGGTCAGGTGAGTATTCCCGGTGGTCGGCTGGAGTCCGGTGAGGATCATCTGCAGGCGGCATTGCGGGAGTTTGAAGAGGAGATAGGGATAGGCGTCGACAGCCGAAACCTGCTCGGCAAATTGAGCGACCTGTTCATTCCCCCGAGCAACTACCTGGTAAAGCCCTATGTCGCCTACACGCTCGAATCGCCGCTATATACACCCGATCCGCTGGAGGTGGCGGAGATCATCGAGCTCCCGATAGACTGGCTGTTGAACGATTCGGCGGTAAAGCGGGGCAAAGTCAGATTGAGCAGCGGGGTCAATATCGAATCGCCCTATTTCGAAGTGGCCGGTCACGTGGTGTGGGGTGCAACCGCAATGATACTGAATGAACTAAAGCAGGTTCTGCAGGCTGTGCATGGAAGCTCATGCACTCCGGCAGCGGGTGAGTTCCCTCGGCTCTGACCGTCTTGCTGCAAAAACCGTTATCACCTCTTCCCCACCAGAGGGTGGGAACCTCTTATGACACTCTCCTTCAGAAAGAAGACGTTGCCGGATAGAGACAAACCAACCGGCGGCCCTAGTACTCCTTCAAGGTAATAAGTTAGGATTCAGAGCCGTCCCAATTGGCCAAGTCAAGGCGCAGTCCGCAGGGAATGGCATGCCCTTTTCAAGGAGTGCAACGCAGGATTGGACATTTGGGACGGCTCCCTGCGGGCCAGGCAGGAAGCAGCCATCTGCGTTGTTGCGCTCGTTTGAAGTAGCTTTGCTAGTCCTGCACTCGCGCGCCTAGCATCTGACCGCTTCCTGCCTGGCTGCATCCCAACTTATTACCTTGAAGGAGTACTAGTACTGCTCCCCCTTTTTTCCTATTCTTGGCTCCATGAATCTGGAAAAAGTAATATTTGGTTTCTTTATCATCCTCGCGCTCACGCTCAACCTGGGATTTGTCGTGGGCGAGATCTCGAATCCCGGTCACCACAGCGTATGGATGCTGTTCTTCGCGCTTCTGGTAAGCATGGTGACGACGCTTCTGAAAATCGGCGACCGCTCGCAGATAGGTGCAGTGTTCCTCTCTGCCAGCCTGGTGGCCAATCTGCAGCTGATCATCGCCACCACCGTCTGGGCAGTTGGCGAGGGCGGCATGACGATTCCACCTAGCGCGGAACAGATGGTAACCATCATCTCGCTGGCAGCCGGTGCGCTGGTGGCGAATATCGTTTCCGTGCTGATGCTGGTAACCGATACACTGATGTCCCGGCGTTAGGAAGCCTCTGAACAAGTCATGAACGATTGCCTGGCACTCAGGATCGACAATATCTTCGTTGAACATCTTGCCAATAGCCTGCTATTGGGTGCGATCTTCACTTTGATCTTGCCGATCCTGAGCACAAATCAATTCGTCCAGACCTGTTCAGGGGCTCCTTAGCGGAGAGGGATTCAGCCAAATGCCTGCCACCTCGGAACTGGATCGCGTCACCGCCGTTGTTCTGCAGTATATGCGAGCCCCTTTTCTGGTTCTGCTTGCCACCTACGCCTTGGGAATAACCGGTATGTCGCTGATGCCGGGTATGGACGTCGGTAACGGAGCCAGCCGTATGAATCTGTTCCACTCCTTCTATTTTTTCACCTTTACCGCGACAACCACCGGTTTCGGCGAGGTACCGGTCGATTTCAGCGAACCACAGCGGCTGTGGGCAACTGTCTGTATTTACACCGGCGTGGTCGCCTGGCTCTATGCAATCGGTTCGTTCATTCGCCTGGTACAGCATCCCGAACTGGTGACTGCCGTTTCCGAACGGCGATTCGCGCGTCAGGTACGCGGTATTTCGCAACCCTTTGTCGTGATCTGCGGGTTTGGCGATACCGGCAGCCTGCTGGCGCGCGGATTGAGCGACAACTACCGGAAGGCAGCGGTCATTGACATCGATGAAGAACGTATAAAGGCACTCCGGCTGCGCGACTACCGCGTCAAGATGTTTGGCCACTGTGGCGACGCCAGCGTTCCCAGGCACCTTCTGGACGCCGGCATCACCAGGGAAAACTGTCAGGGACTGGTCGCCCTGACCCGCAGCGACGATACCAACCTGAAAATCGCGGTAATGGCGCGATCGCTGAATCCCGGGCTCAAGATCGTCTGCCGCTCCACCTGCAATCAGACGCGGGAGTATATGGAGGCGGTCGGAGACGTGGAAGTGGTGGATCCCTACGATGTTTTCTCCAGGCAGATGTGTACTGCGATTTTCAATCCGCCGCTCTATAACTGGATGCAGCGTCTGTTCGGTGCACACGACTTCAATCTTGAAGTCTTTGTGTCGCCACCGGTGGGTAAATGGATTCTTTGCGGTTTCGGACGTATGGGGCGCGCACTGCGCGAGGCGCTGACGGAACGTGGCATACCGACGGTTATTGTCGATCCGGAGGGCGACTCCATCGATCCTCAGCTGCCGGTGGTGATAGGCCGCGCCGATACCCGGGCGCTCGACGAGGCGGGCATAGAGGACGCGGTAGGCGTGGTCGCCGGAACCGACAGTGACGAAGATAACCTCGGCATTCTGCTCAGCGCACGCAAGCTAAAAGCCGATGCCTTTCTGGTGGTGCGTCAGAATCACCACGAAAATGAGCTTGCCTTCAACGCTGTCAACGCAAATCTCATTATGCAGCCGAGCCTGGTTACCGCCCGCCAGATACTGCAAATGCTGACCGTACCGACAATATTGGATCTGCGCCAATATCTGCGCGACGAGGGGCTCTCCGAGGTACCGCGGCTGGTGGCGCGGACCCATGGAATACTGGGGCGGGAGAAGATTCACCTGTGGATCGAGAAGCTGAACGGACCGGGCTGTGCCGTCTCGTCGATGTCCGAAGAAGGGATGGCTCCAACGCTTGGGGATATCCAGCGAATGCCGATGGACCGGAAACGGCGCCTCAAGCTGCTTGCATTGGTGCTGCAGCGTGGTGATGAACTGATGATGTTGCCGGAGGATGACACCAAGCTGCTCAAGGACGATCAGATCCTGTTCTGCGGTACCGAAAGCGATCACCGGCTGTTGGGTGCGAATCTGTACAACGAGTATACGCTGCACTATATACAGCACGGTACCGAAGCGCCGAGAACGCTGTTCGCCGCCTGGCTCGGCAAGCGATCTTTTCTCCAGACCAGAAAGTTGGAGTGACGCGGGAGTCAAACCGTGTCATCCGTTGCGCAGGCTCCTGTCAAGGCCTGGTGACCATGGCAGAATTGATCGCCACGCTGTTTTCCGGGCAGAGTGCGATTTGCTGCTTCCAGCACCCGGGGCTGATTGATAAAGCCGGGTTTGCTGGTATTCTGGTCCGCTAACGGAGCCTCTGAACAGGTCTGGACGAATTTAACTGTGCCCAGGATCGGCAGGATGTTCAACGAAGATATTTTCGATCCTGAGTGCCAGGCAATCCTGATGATTTGTTCGGAGGCTCCCTCAAGCAACTACCGGGGATGAGTACATGGGACATTTTGCGCAGGTAAACGGTATCCGACTGCACTATCTCGATCATGCAGGGGGCGCCCCTGTTCTGGTGCTGTTGCCGGGTCTGACCGCCAATGCGCAATCGTTCGACGGGCTGATAGCCGCCGGTCTCAGTCCGACCCACAGGGTGTTGGCACTGGATCTGCGCGGACGGGGTCTGAGCGACAAGCCCGACTCAGGTTACAGTCTGGCCGCCCACGCCGCAGACGTGATCGGCCTGCTGGATGAGTTGCAGTTGGATCGGGTGGTGCTGGGAGGGCACTCGTTTGGCGGCTTGCTCAGTTTCTACATGGCAGCCAACTTCCCCGAACGTATCAGCCGGCTGCTGGTGCTCGATGCCGCCGGTGCGATGCACCCGGATACGCGGGCCATGATCCAGCCGTCCATCGACCGTCTTGGCAAGGTGCTGCCCTCTTGGGACGCCTACCTGGGGCTGGTGAAAACGATGCCGTTTTACACCAATTGGTGGGACCCGGCGATCGAGAGTTTTCTGCGCGCAGACGTCGAGACGCAGGTAGACGGCGGGGTAATACCGCGGTCGCGCCCCGAGGCGATTATCGAGGCGGTCGACCATGTGCTGGCGGAAGAGTGGATGGCGCATCTTGCTGAGATCGAGCAGCCCGTGCTGCTGCTCCGGGGCCGCGATCCGTTTGGACTGCCGGGGTCGCCGCCCGTATTGCCCAAGGCGGAAGCGCTGGAGACGGTCGCTGCGCTGGCCAACGGCCACTACGCCGAAGTGGCCGGCAACCACATCACCATGCTGTACGGTGCGGGGGCGGTCGGCATCGTCTCTGAGATCGAAGCGTTTCTGCAGCCCGATTAACCGTACCTGGCCTCTACCATGGCGCGTTATCGACCGCCGCAACCGGCAAAATCCCCTTACATTACCGCTGCGGGATTTGTGCGCCTTGAGCAGGAGTCGAATGAGCTTTGGCTGCGCCGACGCGAGGTGGTCAAGGCGCTCTCGGCGGCGGCGGCGGAGGGCGACCGGTCGGAAAATGCGGAGTATATCTATCGTAAGAAACAGCTCAGGGAGATCGACTACCGGATTCGCTATCTACAGAAACGGCTGCCCGACCTCAAGGTGGTAAACAGTCGTCCCGCCGATCCGGAAAAGGTGTTTTTCGGCGCCTGGATAACGCTCGAGGATGAAGCTGGCGGCGAGCAGATCTACCGGATCGTCGGAGCAGACGAGTTTGACCCGAAAAAAGGGTGGATCAGCATCGATTCACCGGTGGCCAAGGCGCTGTTG
>Ga0316201_10001868_pt1 | contig 14621 bp, 7 predicted proteins | sample CS6wburrow_MG_FD_204516 | JGI IMG/M metagenome (GOLD analysis project Ga0316201, IMG submission 204516) | Coastal sediment microbial communities from Delaware Bay, Delaware, United States - CS-6 worm burrow | ecosystem: Environmental > Aquatic > Marine > Coastal > Sediment | place: USA: Delaware... | reverse complement strand
GTTGCTTGGTTTGGATTGGGAAGGTAAACAGAACAGCGGTTTTTATAGGAGGGGATAATGGATCCATTTAGTTTAGGTATTGCGGCAGTATCCGCTGGTCTAGGTTTTTTTGGTGAACAACAAAAAAGCCAACAAGCATTATCTGCACGCAACCGTGCTATCCGTCTGCAAAACAGACAAGCACGAGAAAGCACTAGGCTGCAAAATCTAATGATTGCTGACCGCAATCGTTACGCAGCACAAGAATATCAAACTAGAGTTAATCTCTATAACCAACAAAGAGCTTTTAATCAACAAGCAGCTGATCTTGCTTACCAATCTGAACAACAACGTTTGAATGAGATTTTACAGCAGACTGCATTTCAACAGCAAGGTATGCGCGGTCAGTTGATGGAAGCTATTGGTGCTAACGTAGCTATGAGTGAAGGTAGAGGACGTTCATTTGAACGTGCTTCTGCACTAGCAACTACTGGTGCCTTTGGTCGTACTTCTGCTCAGATGGCAGAAAGCACGCAAGCACAGCAACGACAAAGCAGAGCTGCGTTGAGGCGTATTGCTCAACAACAATATGCACAAGACCTTGCAGGCTATGCTAATGTAGCCATGCAACCTTACATGCAAAGACAACTACCTGCACCAATGCAAATGCCGCAACAGCAAAGCTCTGGGTTTAACACTGCCTTACAGATCGGTAGTTCTGTACTTGGTGGTCTTCAGACTTATGCCAGCCTTGCTGCACCAGCTGCTGGTAATATAGGAGGAGGATCAGGTGGTAATTATGCTGTTAACACACCTGTTTTTGATACTAGCAAAGTAACTGGACAATTTGCATTCCCATAATGAAACGATTTGAAGAACAGATTGCATTCCAACCTGCTGCACAAAGCCAAGGCTTTGCGCCTGTACAAGCACCGGATGTAACTGGACTGCTAAGGCAGCAAAATCAATCACGCCTTCAAGAGGCGAAAATGTTTGCAGATCAGCGTATGTCTGATCTTAAACTGGAAGAACAATCTCTTAAATATCAAGAGTTGTTGGAAAATGAGGAAGTTGGTCGCTTGGCTGACTTCTCTGACTCTCTTTCTAAAGTACTTGTTGAACAAGCCGAAGCACGTAATGAGCGTGAAGAGCAACGAGGATTGATGCTTGCGTACACGTATGGCATGGATCCTCAAGCTGTTGTTGACTTTGAAGAACAAGAAGCAGCTCTTCAACAAGGAACTGAAGTAGCTTATGATGAGGGTGGTAGGTTAGAAGCAAATGGTCTTTCCGTTGATGGTGTGAAAACTGTACGTGGTTTGACTGGCTGGGCTAAGTATGGATACATGCGTGGTTTAGCTGAACGTGGTGGTGCTGCATACGGCACCTTCTTTACACAAGCTGCTACTAACCTCAAAGTAAATGTAAACGGTAAAGAGTTTACACTTGCAGAAGCTGCTACTGGAGCAGAGCGGGCTGCAGCTAAAGCTGCTATTGCTGAGGCTTACATGTCTCAATACCAAGGTATGAACCCTGCTTTGCTGAATAAATACCTGTTCCCCCAAATGAAAAACTGGGAACAGCAGGCTGATTTAGAGTGGGCTGAGAGTCAACGAAAGGCTTTTGAAAAAGAAAAACTTGAAGTCTTAAAGGATGACCTTTATCGACACGCCAAAGCTGGTGATGGTGAAGGGTTTATGCAAACCATTAATATGCACAAAGGTTCTTTTGGTAGCCGTAGTGCAGCTATTGGTCATGCACTGGATCAACTTTATGACATGGTTTCAAATGGTCTAGTAACTGACGAACAATTAGATAGGGTTTTAGATCACAGAATCAAAAGACTTGATAACGGTCAAATGGATTCTATCCGTAATATTTTTGAACGTCGCATTAAGTTAAAAGATTTTGAAAAAGCTAAAAGAATTGCTAAGCAACGTGAGTTAGATCTAGATCAAGTTGACAAGAAAAAAGCAGTTGCTGATCTTAAGAAACTTCTTCAAGAGGAAGCAAAAACGGAGACTTTAGACGGTGGTGTTCCTGAAGAATTTATTATCCGTGCTCAACAAAGATACAATGACATTATGGATACCACTGTAGAGTGGGATTACCTAAAAGAAAACTTTAAAAGTGATAGTGTTGTTGATGTAGAAAGAGAAGTTGAACTGGCTGAGCAGCGTATGCGACAGAAAGGAGGTACACCCTACCTCACTGAGTTTGAATTTCAATCTTTATCTGGTAAAGCTCAAGTAGCTCTTCAACGGAAATATGGTAAAAACCTTAGAGTTGCTTCAGCAGGAAACGGCATTGCTTTAACCGAAGACCAATCTAAAGCACTTGATAGGCACCTTAAGGCTTATACTCAAACAGCTTTGAAAGGTCTAGGGTTAGATGGTACAGGTAATTACACTGAACAAGGTCTATTTTATAAAGAACAATTAGAGCAAAAATTTAATGAGTACTATCAAAGTAGTTTAGCACAAACTGGAAACAGTGCTGAAGCTTTTGAGCAAGCCAGGCAGTTAACTAAAACATATTCAACAGATGTAGATGAAGTTACAGCTGCGTACAAAGCCCAGCATACAATTAAAACAACTACAGAACACAAAACGAATGAATCAATTGTCAAAGGGTGGCAAACAAATGGAAGGCAAAACTTACTTACCACTAAAGTTCAAGGTCTTGGCTCTGATGAGCGCTACGTTGGCGGTGGTACCTCTCCTATGCAACAACTTCAAACGTGGAGACTTAACGGCGGGAAAGATAAACTCCCCTCTGCTTTCGTAGCTCTAGCTTCACAACAGAGGGGAGTGTCTGCTTGGGATGTAGCTGCTGCTCAGTACCGACTTTACAACGACGGTGAAGAACTTGGCATTCCACTTGTAGAAAAAAATGTAAGAAAACTACGTCCTGAATCTAAACTTCTACTTGTTTCGCATCAATCACCTGGTAGGACTTCCAGAGCTGCTCTTCAAGAGGGAGGCTTTAGTCAATTTGCTAATCTAGTCGGTTTGCATGAATCTGAAGGGTATGGTGGTTATGACGCAATGAATACAGGCGGATCTGGTTATGGTTATAACAACCGTGCTGTAGGCTCCGCTAACAGCCGTGATGTATTTGGAAGAGGCTTGTCTGAAATGACTGTTGGAGAAGTTATCCAACTGGGTTATGAGCAGAAAGTATTTGCAGCTGGTAGGTATCAATTTATTCCTGAAACCCTACGCATGGTTGTTCAAAGAGAAGGTGTACCTCTTAACGTTAAGTTTGACAAAAACACTCAAGACTTTTTATTTGCTTCTCAAGTGCGCCATAGGTTGGCCGTACACTCAGCATATGGAAACGTTGTCCAAGGTTTGCGGACGGAATGGCAAGGATTGTATTATGCGTCCAGGCAACGTATTATTGATGGTGTAGAGGCTTTTAAAGGCTCACCTTTCAACAACCCGGAATATCTACATCCTGCATTGTTGACTACTGAGGAGGCTAGATAATGGTAGATTTCAATGAACTCAATGCGGATATTGATGAAAACAATAAACGTGTTGTAGAAGAACAAGAAAAAACAAGGCAGCTAGAAAGTGGTGAACTGATTGGTGAAGACAACACTTTTCAGCAAAAAGATCCCTCAGAATTTGGACTGCAAGAAAACATTCAAGAGCTTTTTAATGCTGGTGCAGGTGCTGTACGTGATGAAGTCAGTAGTGTTTTGACAGCACCGGAACGTATTTTTGATATGTTTTCCGGTGAAATGGAAGAACAAGGTGCTAACTACAAACCAGACTGGGATCCTCTTGGAAACTTTAATCCACAAACTAAAACAAAATGGGGTAACATGTTGCGTGGTGCCTTAGGGTATGCAGCATTTGCTATCCCTGTTGGTGGTGTCGCTAAGTCAATTGGATTGGCTGGTAAAGCTGCTAAAGGTTTGGGACTTGCTGGTAAGGGTGCAACTACCGCTGGACGTGTTGCTAGAGTAGTTGTGCCTGGTGCTGCTATGGGTGCTGCACATGATTTGATTCATGAAGATTCTCAAAAGCATAACATTCTTGGTGAGCTTCATCGGAAAGCTGGTTGGATTGAAACACCACTCACTACACTAGACACAGACTCTCCTTGGGTAAAGACTTGGAAAAATGTCGCTGAAGGTATGGGTATTGGTCTTGTGTTTGATGTCAGCCTACATAAGCTAGGATTAAGCGATGTAGCTTCTGACATGCGTAGAGGCACAGGTCCTGATGATCCGGCTAACAAGGCTCTGAGAGAGGCTAATCCAGATGACCCAACTGAACAACTACGAGGAGCTGCGGAAGCTAAAGTAGAAACTAAAGTAGAAACAAACCGTGAACACATTGATCGTAAGATTGAAGAACGCAATCAAAGTATCAACGATCAAACTATTGAGCAAGCAAAAGAGGAGCTAAAAAGTCCTGATTTTGGTGAACACAAAAACCCTGATCTTGCGGAGGATTGGCAGGGTAACCCTAACTCTACAGCAGATATGTATGAGTTGTCTAAACAAGCCAAACGTCTGCACACAGACCCTAACGCTGAGGGAGGTTCACTAGATAACGTATTGACTCAAGCACAGGCAATCCGTATGTCTAATGCTGGAGGATTGCCAACTAAGTTTTACGAAGAGAAAACTGTTGAACTGCTGGGTAACACTAAATTCCAATCTCTTTTGAAAGAATTGAGAGAGAATGGTTTTGAAATGGATGAGGTCTTTAAAGATTCCTATGAATCTGCACAACGTATCATTAATGGTAGAGATGCTACCGATTTGAGTCCTGAAGATTACTGGGCTGATGTCCTTAATGATAAAGTGATGGTTCTTGGTAAGGATCAACGGGAAGCCTGGACCATTGAAAACGTGTTGGTTGCTGACATTGTAAATGCCAGCTTGTTTCCAAAAGTACGTGACTTAAGTCGCGCAGCTTTGGAAGTAGCAGACGCAGCCGACCTTCGTGATGTAGGCGGACCACTGGCACGTGTACGAGAGAATTTAATTCTCGGTATGTATAACGTCAAACGTTCACGTTTTTTGATTAGTAAAGAATTCAGTAAACTAAAAGCACAAGGTGTACCTACTAAGAGTGTTGAGGAGTCACTAGAAAACCTGAAAGCTACAACTCGGGATCAAGTTGACATGATGATTGACTTGGTTAAAAATACAGATGACCCTGATCTAATGAAAGGTGTTCTTGAAGCTTTCTCTATGTCTAATGACATTAGAAACTTTGATGATTTTGATGCCTTTATGCGTCGTCGATTGACCAACCCCAGTGGTGGTAGTCTAGTAAAAGAACTTCTAGGTGTAATGATTAACAGCGTTTTGAGTGGACCTAAGACACCACTGCGTGATGTTATGGGTACATCTACCGCTGTATTTACACGTCCTATGGCACAAATGCTTGGCGGTATTGTTAAGTTTATTGGTACTGGTGATTCATTTACTATACGTCAATCCTTGGCTTCAGCTAATGCTATGGTACAAACTGTACCTGAAGCTATGCAATACTTCTTTAAGCGCGTTAATCAGTACTTTTCTAATGAAATACATACAACTAGAAGTAGATTTGCTGAGTTTAGTAAAGAAGATGAACAATGGAAATTGATGGGCAAATGGGCTGAGGAACGTGGTACTGATGGCGATAAAGCTGCTTACCGCATTGCAAACCTTGCACGCTCTGCTAATCAAAGTAACTTTCTTACTTATTCAACTAAGTTGATGGCAGCTACTGGTGATGCTTTTACCATGATCTTGGCGCGTGCTCGTGCTAAAGAAAAAGCGATGATCAAAGCTATGGGTAACAAAGCTAATGGTGCCAGCATCGATGTCAATCCAAAGATGATACGTGAATATGAAAACAATTTTTACGATGAAATCTTTGACCCTGTTGATGGTTCTGTAAGTGACAGCTTCTTAAACTACAGTAAAAAAGAAGCCACTCTAACCAAGGACATTGGTGGTTTTGGTAAGGCTATGGACGATATTTTCTCTAAACAGCCTTTACTTAAACCATTCTATTTGTTTGCTAGGACTGGTATTAACGGTCTAGAACTTTCATTTAAACATACTCCTGGTCTTAATTTCCTTGTTAAAGAATTCAATGACATTCAGTTTGCCAAGCCTGACAACCTAGAAGCTGTCATGAAGTACGGTATTGAGACTCCTCAAGATTTGGCCAACGCAAAGGCTCTTCAAACTGGACGTTTGATGATTGGAGGTTCTGTCATCTTCATGGCTTCTCAGCATTACCTTAACGGTAATCTCACCGGTAATGGACCTTCTGATTTCCAAAAACGTAAAGTTTGGGAAGATGCGGGTTGGGTGCCTAGGTCTATTAAGCTTGGAAATGTGTGGGTCAGTTATGATTCACTTGAACCATTTTCTAATATCCTTGCTTCTATTGCCGACCTTGGCGATAACCAACGCCTTATGGGTGATGAATATGTCGAAAAAGGTTTGCTAGCAAACAGCATGATTTTGGCAAAAGGTATGGTAAGTAAAACATATCTGCAGGGTTTGCAGCAACTTACCGATTTGTTTGGTAATGATCCTAAGAAATTGGAAAAGATTGCAGCTTCTCTCGCTAACAACACCTTACCGTTGTCTTCCCTTAGAAATGAAATTGGTCGTGTAATTACACCGTATCAACGTGAGCTGCAGTCTGGCTTTGAAGACAGCATCCGTAATCGAAACTTGATTTTAGAAAACCTAACTACTGATCCGTTGCCAGTTAAATACGATATTTTGACAGGTGAGCCTATTAAAAACTGGAACCCTGCAACTCGTATGTTCAATGCAATCAGTCCAATTCAATTTAACTTCGATCAAAGTGAAGGTAGGAAGATGCTGTTCAAAAGTAATTTTGACATGCGTTTGTCTACTATGTCCGCACCTGACGGAACATCTCTGCGTAAGAGCCCAAGTGTACGTTCTAAATACCAGCAAGCTATTGGTATGACAGGACTTGGTGCTAAACTGGATGAGCTGGCTAACGATCCTGTTATGTTAGATTCTATTGAACAGATGGAACGTGATTTAGCTAGAGGTGATCGAAGAATTGATCCCATGACTTATCAACATAATGTCATTATTAAAAATCTATTTGATGATGCAAAGGGGATGGCCTGGGCTTCATTGAATCAAGATCCTGAAGTTTACGCACTTATGAAAGCTGAACGCCTTCAAGAAGCTGCAAAACGTAGTAGGATTACAGATCCACAACGTTCTACCCAATTCCTTGATCAAGCAGATGAACTGCTTAATCTAGTAAACCGCTAATTAACTAAACAATGGCAGACGTACAAAAACTACATACAGTAGGACAGAACAGTATTACCACCAGTACAACTGTCTTTGATTTTACATTTGAATATTTTTTAGAGTCAGATGTTAAAGTAAGTATTAACAACGTTGATCTGACTTATACAACTCAATATACAGTTGATGGCACTAACATCACTCTTACTGGTTCTGCTCCAGCTAGAAGTGATGATGATGTCATTCGCGTCTACCGTCAAACAAGCGTTGATCAACCTAAGGCCCAGTTCTTTGCTGGGTCTGCTATCCGTGCCAACGACCTGAATGACAACAACACTCAGGTCCGGTACCTGGCACAAGAAACAGAAAATGCTGCACTGAGCCGTTTTGGTAAGAACAATGCGGCTGCAGACATTAATATGGATGGTCATAAGATTACCAACTTGTCTGTTGATTATGGTGCAAATGCCGATGCTGATGCCGATCATGAAGCAGCATCTAAAGGATGGGTACGTGAATACTATCACGACGTAGATGCAGAAACTATTGAAATTGGTGAAAACTGGGTTCAATCTACAGATGGTTATGTCGCTACTACTGGTCGTACTTCAGTGTATGTTGGTGAAGCACTTAAAACAGCGCTAAATGACAATGTTAACGTTTCTGATGGACTAACCCATAGTCCTAATGACCCTGCTGACGGTGAAATTACCATTGGTATTGGTCAAGGCTCTGTTGATCTTGATCGGATCAAACCTGAAAACATTAACACTGCATCTGAAACCGTCTATGGTTATGCCAGTAATGCACCTACTGTAACTGGTACAGATTGGACTGTAACCGATGACCAAGTAGCAACACTAAAAGCCATCGCCAAACGTCACGATGGTATTGTACAAAACAATGCTCCTTCTGGAACTGATTATCTACCTGGTACTGTTTGGCTGAGTGAGTCTGGCTCTGCTGACACTCTAAACGACGAAGGTGAACAACTTAACAAGTACCTTGCAATTTGGAATGGTAACGAGTGGGTAGGCGTTGCCGGTGGTGGTACTTGGATCAACCAAACTCGTTTGATTTGGGTTGATGCTGGTAACGGTGATGACACCAACGATGGTCACCGTGTTATTGTACCGATGAAGACCATTCAAGGTGCAGTAAACAAAGCTGAAGATGGAGACATGATCTTCGTCCAGCCTGGTGTTTACACTGAATACTTGCCTATTGATCTTGGTCGTAAAAAGAACGTATCGATTATTGGTTTGTCGATGCGTAGTGTGTTTGTACACCCACACCCTACTAAGAAATGGAACGTCACCACTGACGGTGCTGCAGATTCAATCACCAACAAGGTGATGGAAGCTGGTGCTCACGGTAACGCTACCAGCGGCACTTCTGAATACGAAACCATGTTCCAGCTTGGTTCTGGTTCGTTTGTTGCCAACATGTCACTTGCTGGTATGAAGGCAAGCGGTGCTCGTGGTGATTTACATACCGACAGTGAAGCCGCACAACAAGGCTGGTTCTTTGCATTTGCAGAGAACGACGGAGCTGGTAACGCTGTTAAATTCCAAAAGAGTCCGTACATTCAAAACTGTACAGCATTTGCTGACTCTGCAATTGATAACACAAACTATCAACCACACTCTACGACTAACCAACCTGCATTTGGTGGTGACCAAACGTCTGCACCTACTGGTGGTGGTCTACTTGTTGACGGTAGTGTGCCTCACCCTGACTCCCCGCTTCGGTCTTTCTTGACTGATGCTTACACTTTGATCTGCCTTGATGGTCCTGGTGCACTGGTAAAGAATGAAGGTTACGCACAACTTGTTAGTACCTTTGGTCATTTCTGTCACTACCACGCCAAAGCAGAAAGTGGTGGCATGATCAACATGAGCAACTGTACGACTGACTTTGGTCGGTTTGGTCTTGTTGCTGATGGTCAAAGCGCTGACTCTATTTTTGAAGGCACTGTTTCTGTAACTAGCACTAACAATGTAATTCAAATTGATGCTACTACTGCTTGGACTGAGCGCAATAACAACACTCCTAAGCCTGTCAACCACATGGTTGTCTCGCTTATTAACAACCCATCCAGTGCTTCTGATTTCTACCCAATCAAAGCTGTAACTGAACCTAGCTCTGGTGTCTATGACATTGAGTTGTATGACAACGTAAGTGTCACTAACGATCAAACTGTTTACTTCTACCTCCGCTCTACGATCACCACTGGTGGTCACGTGTTTGAGTTTGCAGGAGCTGGTACTGATTACCGTGCACACCCTGATAATGGTGGTTCTCCTGTTGAAGTTAACCAAGTTAAAAATGAAGGTGCTGGTAAGGTTTACATCTCAAGCAGTGATCACAACGGTAACTTCAAAGTTGGTGATGTCTTCAGTGTAAGCACTGATGGTGAAAGTGTAACTGTAAACGGTACTGCAAGTGTATCTGGAGCTGTCACTGCTAGCGGAAACGTGACTGTGGGTGGCACTCTTGACGCACAAAACCTGACTATTAATGGTAGTGCTGTAAATAGCAGTGCTACTTACTTTGATGGTAGTGGTGACATTAAAGACACTGCTATGCCTGACAAAGTAACGGCTGGTACATCTGCTTATCCCGATTCCGTCACTGTTGATGCACAGGGACGTGTAACTGCTATCTCTGCTGGTACTGAGCCTGTTACTGCAGTAACTGCAGCCTCTGGTTCTGCTGTGTCAGTTACAGCTACCAAAACACCTGAAGTAGATATTGCTACATTTGCTGGTTCTAGTCAAAAAGGTATCGTTGTTAATGATGGTACTGCTGGTAACGATAGTAAGTACCTTAAAGGTGACGGTACTTGGGCTGATGTTACTTCAAGTGTAGGACTGTCTGCAGCGCAAGATGTTAACGATGTTAACCTTGTTCTTGAAAGAACTGCCGGTAATGATACTGTTAAGTTTACGGCAGGATCTGGTGTTAATTTAACTGTTACAGGTTCAGCCGGTTCTGAACAGATTGAAATTGCAGCACCAAATACCAACCAAGCTGCGGTGTTTATCAGCAACACTGTACCTACATCAAACGTAGATTCTGGTGACATGTGGTGGGATAAAACCACAGGTGAATCTTACATCTACTACAACGACGGTGACAGCTCACAGTGGGTTCAATTTGCACCACAACAACGTGGTACTGGTAACGGTACGGTAACCAGCGTTACGGCTGGTACAGGCTTAACTGGCGGTACGTTTACCACCACAGGTACTGTTGCTCTTGCAGATACTGCTGTAACTATCGGTACTTATGGTGATGCTAATACTGTTGCACAGTTTACTGTTGATCAACAAGGTCGGATTACAAGTGCAACTGATGTAAACATTGATCTTGATGCTGCCGCTGTATCAACTGGTATTTTTGATGTTACAAGGATTCCAGACTTGTCTGCTAACAAGATTACGTCAGATACTCTAGGTGTTGATCGTATCCCAGATTTGTCTGCCAACAAAATTACGTCTGACACACTAGGTGTTGACCGTATTCCAGACTTGGCTGCAGGTAAGATTACGTCCGGCACATTCCACGTTGATCGTATCCCAACACTTTCAAAGTCTAAAATTAGCAGCACTGGTACTTGGAATGTAGCTGACATCCCTGACCTTAGCGCTACCTATTTAACGGCAGTATCTGCTGATACGTCACCTCAACTTGGTGGTAGTCTTGATGTTGATGGGAATTCAATTGTTAGCACTAATAACGGTAACGTTACCCTCAACCCAAATGGTACGGGTGTCGTAAGTTTCGCCAACAACACTGGTACAACGTATGTAAATGGTAGCTACGGTGTAACAATTAAACCACCTACACTTAGTGCAAACCTTTCACTTGTGTTACCTGCAACTGATGGTACTGCGGGTCAATACCTAAAAACTGATGGTAGCGGTAACCTTGGCTGGGCTACTGATGCTGATACTACTTACACTGCAACCTCTTGGCGTTCATCTGAATCTACACGTACTGCTGGTCTTGTACCTGCAACTGCTGGTAGCGGTGATGCTAGTAAGTACCTTGCTGGTGATGGTAATTGGACGACTTTGCCTACACCTTCGTCGTTTGACTCTGGCATGATTATGTGGTGGCCAGGTTTGGGTGCTAACATCCCATCCGGTTGGCTTGAGTGTGATGGTCGTGTGTTGTTCCACACTGCATATCAGCAAGAAACAAATACGTTGTATGCAAACTTGAGAGCTGCTCTTGCTAATGTGCAAGGTGTTAGTGGTTGTATTTATGATGATCAGCGCACTAGGGTTGCTGCAGATTTCCCACAAGGAACTGCTTTAACAACGTTTGACAGCACTTATCAATTTGCGCTTCCAGATCTACGTAGTGAATTCATCCGTGGTTGGGACAATGGTCGTGGTGTTGATACTAATCGTGATTTGGGTTCGGCTCAGAATTCACAAGTTGGATACCATACTCACAATAGTACTGGCCAAAAACTTCAACGAGATGACGGTAGTGGTCAGAGTCCACTTATTGCTGAATATCTTTCGTCTACAGTTAGTACAGTTTCTGATACTGAAGCAAATCAATACCGCAACTACCCACATAACATCGCAATGATCGCTATTATCAAGACTTAATTATGACACTTAATTTCCCTTCTAGTCCGACAAACGGACAAACATACTCTCTTGCTAATGGTGCTACTTATACGTGGGACGGCGAGAAGTGGAAAGCATCAAACATTCCAGACAGCTCTGACGTTGTTCAAACTACTGACACACCAGCTAATGGTGAGTTTTTGAAGTGGGACAACGGTGTGGCTGTTTGGGCTGCTGATAACGATACTACTTACAGCAATGCAACAACAAGTGCTGATGGTTTGATGTCATCTAGTGATAAATCAAAGCTAGATGGCATTGCCACTGGTGCAACCGTTGGCGTCCCTGCAAGTGGCGGCAACTTTACCGGCACTGTTGATTTTGACAGTAATGTGACCCAAGAAGTTCAAACAGTCTCTGCTCTTGACATTGATTGTAGTACTGGTAACTATTTTACTAAAACAATCAGCGCTAACTCTACGTTTACCGTAAGCAGTGTGCCGTCCTCCGGGACGGCGTATTCCTTTACGCTGGAACTTACACATACCAGTGGGACTGTTACTTGGTGGACTGGTCTTGAATGGCCTGGAGGGACTGCTCCTACGCTTACCACTGGTAAAACACATTTATTTGTGTTTGTAACTGATGACGGTGGAACGCGCTGGCGTGGCGCTGCACTTGTAGATTACACGAACTGATTATGTTTGATAAAGTATTAATGGGTGCAGCTGCGCCGGAAGAAACATCAAGCGGCTGGGATTTATCAAATGCTACATATAATGGCACACCAGTAGGCTTTTTTAATGTATATCCACAAGATTCAGCTCCATTTGGCTTATTTTTCAAAGGTGATGGTACTAAAATGTACGTTGCCGGATCATCTGGAGACGATATAAACGAATACGATTTATCTACAGCTTGGGATGTTTCCACGGCTAGTTATAACCAAAATTTTTCTGTATTATCACAAGAAGGAAGTCCAAGAGATGTATTTTTTAAATCCGACGGTACTAAAATGTACATTATCGGTACACTTAATGATACTGTGTTTGAATATAATTTAACTACAGGTTGGGATATATCTACTGCTAGTTATAACCAAAGTTTTTCTGTAGCATCACAAGAAGACGCTGCACAAGCGGTCTTTTTTAAAAGTGACGGTACCAAAATGTACGTTACCGGTTCAAATTCGGATGCTGTGTATGAATATAATTTATCTACAGCTTGGGATATATCTACTGCTAGCTATAACCAAAACTTTTCTGTATCATCACAAGAAGCAGTTCCAACAGGATTATCTTTTAAAAGTGACGGTACTAAAATGTTTATCATCGGAGCAATTGGAGCCGAGGTAAACGAATACGATTTATCTACAGCTTGGGATGTTTCCACGGCTAGTTACAGTCAAAACTTTTACGTAGGGTCACAAGATATATATCCACACGCAGTATTTTTTAAACCTGACGGTACCAAAATGTATGTCGTCGGTACTCAAACAGACTTTGTACATCAATATAGTTTATCCACTGCTTGGGATATATCAACAGCGTCTTACACTGTCCCAAGTACAGACTATTTTAGAATAAAAGCACAGGACACGCAGCCACAAGAATTGTTTTTTAAAAGTGACGGTACTAAAATGTATGTCGCTGGTTCTGCTAACGATTCCGTGTATGAATATAATTTATCTACAAGTTGGAAAATCTCCACTGCTAGTTATAGCCAAAGCTTTTCTGTAGCATCACAAGAAAGTATTCCAACGGGATTGTTTTTTAAACCTGACGGTACCAAAATGTATGTCGCTGGTTTACTTACAGACGGTGTAAACGAATACAATTTAACTACAGCTTGGGATATATCTACTGCCAGTTATAGCCAAGTTTTTTCCGTAGTTACACAAGACACAAATGTAAGAGGTCTATCCTTTAAAGGTGATGGTACTAAAATGTTTATCGCCGGAGCAACTGGAGATAACGTATATGAATACAGTTTATCTACAGCTTGGGACGTATCTACCGCTAGCTATGACCAAAGCTTTTCTGTATCATCACAAGAAACATTTGTACAAGGACTATTTTTTAAACCTGACGGCACTCAAATGTATATTTGTGGTAGTGGCGGTTTTGTAAACGAATACAGTTTATCTACAGCTTGGGATGTCTCTACTGCTAGCTATAACCAAAACTTTTCTGTAATTAATTACAGTAATTTTGTAACGACAGTGTTTTTTAAAACTAACGGTACTAAAATGTACATTACTGATTACTATGGCGGTATTGTTTTGTCTTTTGACCTTTAACCCTTTTATTGCAACTATACCATGTTTGTAAAAATTGTTGATAACAATGTTGCTAGATTTCCCTATAATATAGGGGATCTTAAAAAAGAAAATCCTAGTACTTCCTTTCCAAAACCCATAACTGAAAATGAACTAGCTGCTTTTGACGTATACCCTGTTACATCTACAGCATCTCCTGCTTTTGATAATAAAACGCATCGCGTTAGACAAGGCGTAGAACTCATTGATGGTGTATGGACACAAACGTGGAGTTTACAGGAACTGCCTGAGCAACAAGCCAACGATAACATCCGTGCAGAACGGGACCGTCGTTTAGCTAAGTGCGACTGGTCACAACTTTCCGATGCTCCTGTAGACTCTACTGCTTGGGCTACATACCGACAAGCACTGCGCGACCTTCCATCCCAATCAGGATTTCCTTTTAACATTACCTGGCCTACCCAACCATGATCACCCTTATTCGACCAATCCTTTTCTCGTTTGTACA
>Ga0316201_10001867_pt1 | contig 14626 bp, 9 predicted proteins | sample CS6wburrow_MG_FD_204516 | JGI IMG/M metagenome (GOLD analysis project Ga0316201, IMG submission 204516) | Coastal sediment microbial communities from Delaware Bay, Delaware, United States - CS-6 worm burrow | ecosystem: Environmental > Aquatic > Marine > Coastal > Sediment | place: USA: Delaware... | reverse complement strand
TCACCGTCGAAATTGATCTCCACTACCATGCATTGATGCTGATCGAGCATTAATGTGGGCAGCGACTGCGTCGGATCGGCTGCGCCGAAGCCTCCATCCGGATGTGCGGCTACATACTCGATGGGCAGGCGTACGTCCGACTGATTGATGTCGAGATAAACGCCAAAATACAGCACGTCCTCGGTTGCTGTACCCGGAAAATCCTTCGCGTTTGGCGCATCCGTCTGCGACTGCATATTGGCGCCAACTGCGACGCGCGGTTCGGCAAAAAACGGTACCGAAACGAGCTCGCTGCCGGGGCTTTCGGCCTCGAATCCCAGCAGCGGTACCTTGACGCCGCCGGCGGTGTCGTGGGTACGGTAGGTGGTAGCAGGGTCGAACACCAGGTTACTGGCGCTGTATCGAAACAAGCGAAAGAACGCACGTACATTGGCCGCGCCCGCGAGCCCCTGCAAACGCACCTTGGCCAAGGCAAAGTTGTGGACCACCCGGCTGACTCCCGTGGTCTGGTCGGTTACCGTGTCGAACGGCAGCAGCGCCGAAGACGCCTGATTAGTAGGCAGGGTGTCAAAGCTATCACCGCCAAGGCCGGTGTTGGTATCTAGCTTCGTTAATACGCTGGTTACGAAGGCGTTAGGATCGGTAGTATCCGTAATCGTCTCGCCGAAGAGAGTGTCCCCTTCCAATACGTGAAAGACCCGCGTATCGATGCTGAGCCACGATGTAGCGCCATCGCGTATGAACGGATTGGCGGCGCGAAAGAGCTTGATCTGACCACTTTGGGTGGCCTGGTTTCCGGAGCGGTCATAAGTCGACACATCCAGCGTAACGAACTGCTGGTTGCCCAGGGCCAGCCCATCGAATGCATTATTGGTCGCTTCGAAAACGACGTTGTACGCATAAGTGAACCGCTGAGGAAGATTGACCGCGAGAGCACTATCCTCCTGTACCGGCGGTCCCACAGGTTCGAAGCGCACACCGGTGAGAGAAGCACCGCCCGTTACCGAGCCAAGGGTTATGGTCGGTGCGTGTGCTAGATCGTCAAACAGACCGCAAGCCGGTGTGAATCCCTGAATCAGCCCCTGCATCTGAGACAGCACGTTCGGATGCGCCGCCCAGTCGATTGGGTTGGCGTCGCTGGTGCGATCCTGAACCACAACGTATAGCGCATTTTCGAAAACACCGTCCCCGGTGCCGGACAATGACTGCGCCGCCGCAACCTGGTCCTCACCAAAACTGCCGAGATCAAAATACAGGTCGACATCCGGCGCCTGTTTTTCCTGCAGCAGATCGATGTCGATTGTCTCGGTCTCCGCAAACGGCAGATCGGTGCCATCGGCGGGTTCCAGGGTGCCCGTTACCCGGATGCGGTTGGCGACAAACCCGACAGCGGGATTGGCGCGCGTGGGATCGTCGGACAGAAAGGCGAGCGTAAAGGCGAAGTCGACCGTGAAATTTACGTTGTGATCGAAATCGTCCCCCGCACCAGTACTGCCTACGAGATAGGTATGCGTGGCTTCGGGAATGGCCTCTACTATGGCACTGGCGCCGTCATCGAAAGCTTCGGCCTTTAGGCGCAGCGTCAATTGCCGAGCATAGGGGTCCTCGACGCGTAATTTCATGCGTAGATTACCCGCGCCGGTTGAGAGGTTCACCGCATCAATGGCGTTTGCCGGCGCAACCACGTCGTTCGTAACCAGCGGATCGCGCACGATCGTCAACGCGTGCATGCCCGGCCAATCGGCACCGCTGCCAAATAGTACTGGTGCAAAAACCTTCACCCGCTGCCTGGCTACATCGTCATAGAAGCCGAAACGTGGTTTGCGGAAGTACCACTGCGCGTCAATCCAACCGTGCCAGGCATGAAAGCGTGGCACGTAGTTATTGTGGTTGATATCGGTGATGTCGGAGTTTCTGGTGTGGCCGGAACCGTGAATCGTACCGCTCATTGTACCGCCCAAATCGTCAACATCGGTGAATGCGCGCAACTCGAGGTCGGTATCGCCATTGCCCGTGTTAATCCAGGGACTATCATCATTCATCGTCCAGGTGCTTGGGTTTCCCGTGTTGCTGCCGGGCCAACCGGTGTTGCCGTTGTACATATTGATGGGTTTGACCGGCGGCTGGTCGGTTCGCTGCAGCCAGCGCGAGAACAGTTCCACATGATCGTGATGAAACTTGATGAACTCTTCTCCGTTCCCCATGCCGATCCCGCCGAGCGATGTGTTCTGCCCCGCCGACGACTCGAAGCTCGGCGTGGGTTGACTGTTTTGCGCGACCGGACTGTTAGAACCGTGCCAGTTGGCGTGCAAGATGTTAAACGTATCGCAGAACGCGATCGGTGACAGGATCGTACCATCGCGGTCAAACATATTGGTGGCGGGAATAACAACTTCGCCGCGATAAGTTCGACGGATGTTGTCCGCAAACTTCAGATAGCCCCAGAACCGATAGCTGAACGGATCTTTATCGAGCCCGCGGATTTCAATGCGGTCGATCGAGGTGTCGGCAATCACGTTGAAGCGATCGATAAAGGCGTCACCTAGAGCATCCATACTGGCGATGGTAGTCGGATTGTCAAGGGGATCGCCTGCGAGCGGATACTCCAGCCCCGCAATCCATGGACGTGTGTCTTCGCCGGCCCAGGCCACGATGGGCGGCAAGTTGTTAAGTGCAAGCCATGCCTCATAGGCCGGCAACAAGGCATCAAGGTAATGTGCGATCCACGCGCTACCGCCGGGACTCGGATTCGCGCTTAACCAGTTGCTGTGGTTGGGCGTGACCACTGCCTCGGCGCCCGTGCCATAAATGAGGCGTGTAACAAAATCAACAAACGATTCCATGATTCGAGCTCCATTTTGAGAATAAAAATTATAAAAGCCCCTTTTTCATATACAAATAAGGATATTTAATCAGGCAATCTCTCGTTTAAATCCGTCGATTCTGGGCGCAATAAAATTATCTGCCGACAGCCGGTTTACCTTGCTGAATAGCGTTAGTGACAATGGCACATGAAATACTGTGCAATAATTGGGGTCACGCATTAATCTGACCCCATTAATTCTTCTTTCTATGCACAACACGAATCAATTCTTATACATCGACACATCCACTTCCCCCGCATTTTTTTCTCGTGAGGATTCGGGGAACAGTTCGCCCTGGATGTGCACTTCTGAGTCGGTTATCAAACCAGTGACGTTTGTAGGTACACGCGCATTTGTGTGATCACGCATTTCCAACTCAAGACCCGAACTCGTGCGACGAAATTTACCCATCATCACAACCTCACCAGATGTGTTGATAACGGAAATTACTGCCTGCTGCCTCGTTGGCTTCACAAAAACCAAATACCTGGTAACGAAATCATTCGAGTCCTCTTCTTCCATCGCGATCACTCCAACAATTCGCCTCTTGGCAAGAAGGTTCTCAGCAAATTGCCCGCGTTTTAGATCATCATTCACCAGGAGAACATGTTTGGTGTCGCCGCAATTAAAACAAAGTCCGAAGTCCCGTTTTAATTTGAGCCCGTAATTAGAGCCTCTCAACTTATCGACCACGGTTTTAACTTTTGCCGGTTTCTCTGACTCGATAAGCAAGGGAGTACTGCGCGGAATCAGCGCATGCTCACGTGTTCTAGTTGGTTTCTCGCCTATCCGATACGCTATCACGGTGGCGACGCTGTTTCGCATTTTCCGTAACACGTCTGAATTGGTCTTCGGAAGTTTCTTAATCGCCATAATGGTCTTCGAATCACCAATTTTCGCCAATGCCTTTAATAGAGTCGGCTCAAAATGCGCTTCTCGGCTGGAAAGCTGTTTGTGCAGCGCATTTCTAGCGGGTATAAACGGTAAGTCCCCAAGCAATGTCGCGGCTTGCCTGCGCACTCCGTTATCTAACTTGGAATCCGCAAGTACATTGCTCACCAGTTTTGCCGTGTCGCTAGAAGGGTCGGCATCAACCGCGACTCTCATTAACTTACCTAGAGATATTTCAGGTTGGTTTTTGCTGCGGCTCTTCAGTGCATTCTTAATCGCAATTAGCTCTCTTGGCTTTGGCCGTGGGCGCCCAAAGTGAGGGCCGTCAATTGCCAGTGCTGCGCGCAGTCGCTTGGACAGGGCGGGTGCTTTTTGCTTTGCTGTTGTCATTAGTTGTTACTCCTTAACAAGGGGATCGAACCCAGCAACTATCCAACATTTTGTTTCGCTGTGACGAGGTAATGTCTCGGCTGGTGCTGTTGAGTTCGCCGATTCCGTCATTGTTGGAATCGACCCCCATAACATTGGTAATGGCATTAGCGTGTTTTAGCGTAAGGTAGTGCCCGACCTCATGTGCCATGAGCACACCCTTGAAGTCATCCGAACCACTGGTCACTTCAAGCACAGCACCGGTTCTGCCTTTTCCGTCTTTATCACAGGGGCCTTTCGAATTACTCCAACCGCCCGCATCACTCACCGTCTGCACCCAGAACACATCAATGCCGTCGTTCGGCCCGGAGAAAGCATCGGTCAAGTCAGTTGCGCCAGATGAATTTACCGAGAGGTAAGGCCCGGCTTTATCCGTACCTATATAGCGCCAGTAAATTTTTCGTACGCCAAGGTTGGCCTGCGCGTAAATTTCACGGGTAAGATCAATCGCATGTTGCACGCGTGTGGCCTGCGCTTGTGTGAAGCTGCCACCAAAGCCAGGTTCATGCCCCACCAGAAAAATACAAATGTTGATTGATTCACCGCGAATTCGATCTATGTGCTGCCGCACTCTCAGGTCACGATCAATCTTGCCGTAGATATAGCCGAACAGATCACGGTTCACGCGCAATGTGCCGGTTTCACCAAGGCAATCGCTGCAGGTATCTCTAATGCTCACTCGCATGGCAACCCCCTATTGCAGAACAATAATCATGGGGATCATGCCTTCACCATGATGGTGAGCGGCAAATGCCTTCCCGATAACAGAGCCAAACGCCTGCAAACCATCGGGTGCACGCATTGCGGTGCCCTCCACCGATGACGTGGTTAAGAGATCACCCACCTCAATGGGCCCGCCTTCCTCGCACACCCGCACAAAAGTTTTGCCCATCATGGCGATTGGCTGGCGCGAGTCTTGCTCCGGTTGCCGGTCGAGCACAATTCCTGGTTTGTAGTCACCGGCGCCAGAGATAACACCCACCACGGATTTATCCAATGCTTTACAGGTTGGCCACAATTTACCGTCCGGTCTGAGAGACATCACGGTACCAGGGGTGGCGGTCACGTCCTCAGCAATCTGAAACTCTTCGGCACAATCTGCATTACGCAATGTGATATCCCCGGCGTTGGCGTCAAGATGAATGGTTGCATCTTCATTCCTGCTCATGTCCGCGGCCGAACTGGGATACAAAAGAATGTCTCCATCGTGGCCCCCTGAGCCCAATTTTAAATTCCCAAAATCACCCAAACGGCCAAACTCATGCCCGGTATCATCACGCAGAATCATGCGGTGGTTCTGTGCATCAAAATTGATTCGGTTCACTCCGGCGCCATCGCGCAGCGAGAGGTCACCATCGTGGCCGCCCGCACCGCCAAGAGTCATGTTCCCGTTAGGCCCCAGAATTACTACCTGATTACCGTCTGCATCGTAGATACGCAAACGTTGGTTATCTCCATCCAGGTTAATGCGTTCGCGGTTTGAAGAATCACGCACCCCAAGGTCGCCGTCCATGCCGGTGCCGCCCAGAGTAAGATTGCCATTCGAGCCAAGCCGAACCACGCGATTGCCTTCTAAGGAGTACATGCGCATTTCATGGCTATCGCCACTCATGCTAATTCTAGTGTTATCAGCATTGTCTTTCAGCGTGATATCGCCATCGGACCCTTGCCCGCCCAGCACCAGGTTGCCATTAGAGCCAAGGCTCACAAGCTCCTCGCCAGCACTGTTCATAATCTTGATGGTGTTTTGGCCAGCGCTCAGTGTTATCCGCACATTACCGGCGGTATCTTGCAAGCTAATGTCTCCATTCGTGCCTGAACTTCCTATTACCGCATTCCCGTTTTGCGCATCCAGTGTGATTGTTGTATCACTCGTTCCATTAGTGGTGATCGAAACCGACCCTTCAAATATTTCAGCCATTTTAAAATCTCCCTAAAAAGTCTTTAATGAAAAAGAGAACAGCCGGTTCAATCAACAACCGGTGCGGGAGATGAAGTTTTTGTTTGATTCAGCTCCCTGCTTAGTTACAGCCAACACAACGCCATGATTTTTGAGAAACCTCTAGAAGCCTCCTTATTCATGGTTGCCAAAAGAAGAAAAGGATACCCACAACTTTTCCGTTAAAATAAGTATAGATGACGAGAATGAGAATTGCTTACAATCGCTAAATATCTGACTTTGTTAATTAAAAAAGATGAGACTTTACGGAAGCTGTCAGCCAGTCTCGACCTTGCAAGACAGGAGGGGCTGTTTCTTAGGTTTTGATCGCAAAGCGGTTATTTGCTTCAATGAGATCGGTCGCTGCTTACCAAGCTAAATGCCAAGAAAAGAAAAGACAACACGAGAACCCGGACAGCCATGATCGTCGCATAGCACCAGCTTAGACAAATGACGGGTCAGGCACCATGGCAAAAGCTGCTGGGTTTTCTAGGACGGGGATTAAATGTGGCTGTCCTGACTTTCGGTCCTCTGGCATTCGGTTGCCTTTAGGCCGATAGAGGCGTTCACCGCTACAGATTGTAGGAAATCGGATTTTGTGTGGATGTCCTGTATTTTCTATTGCACAATTCCAGTCAGATTCCGATAACGGCAATTATGCCAGCGATATTTTGCAGGGTATCCAACATTTTATCGAGAGCTTTTCAGCACATGATTTCCAGGAGCCGGCATTATGAATGCAATAGTATTTGGTGAAGTTCTGTACGATATTTTTCCAGATAATCATGCTGTTCCTGGCGGAGCCCCTTTCAATGTCGCGTGGCATTTAAACGGTTTCGAGACGGCGGTGGATTTTGTATCACGCGTCGGCAATGACAGCAAAGGACAAAAGCTACGTGAATTGATGCGCTCCGCAGGCTTATCCGATAGTAACTTGCAAACCGACGCAAGCAGACCCACCGGTTATGTCAAAATCAGCCTCGAAACAGGTGAACCATCGTATGTCATTGGCGAAGGGGTCGCCTACGATGCCATCGAACCCGCTGTTTTCGATCAACCGGGTGATATCCTTTATCACGGTACGCTCGCCCTGCGTAGCCCAAAATCAGCCGATACACTGGAACGGTTACGTGACCAGGCAAAGTGCGTATTCATGGATGCCAATCTTCGCAGTCCCTTCTGGAACAGGGAAACGACACTGCAACTGGCGAGTAAAAGCAATTGGTTGAAAATTAATGCGAACGAGTTCTCGATTCTCGCCGAATCACCGTATACGGAAAAGACGGCCACTACACTGCTTGACGATTTAAACCTGGATGGCTTGCTGGTTACACTGGGCGCTGAAGGTGCCTGTGTCTATACCCACGAATTCAGCCAATGTGCGAGTGTTGTCGCCAGGCCGCAAGAAAATGTTCAAGACACGGTGGGTGCCGGTGATGCTTTCAGCGCCGTTTTCATTTTTGGACTCATGCATAATTGGCCAATGCAGGCTATCCTGGCTCGTGCCCAGGCGTTCGCCTCAAACATCATTTCGATTTCCGGAGCAATCAGCACCGACCCGGAGTTTTACACCCCTTTCAAGCAAGCATGGCAAACCGAAAATTTAGCTCATGATGCGGACTGATCGGGAACACGGTGACCACGGGTTTTTATTCAGCCTCGCCAGCCATGTAAGGCCGCCTGCCCATGTATGAACAACGCTCACACTCGGCACTCAATCATATATTGGAAACGCTAAGCCCGGACTTAACTCAACACGATTTGCGCTACTTCCTGATTCGATTGGGCGCAAATTTCTATGCGATCCATTCTCTGTTTGAACGCCTCTATGGTCACCGCGCAGATTTTGATCAGCAACTCCATCATCTTGTAGAACGTATGGCATGGAGTTACGTGGCAAGGCCAGGTAATTTACGCATCAATGATCGCGCACGGGAGGACGATTACAACTGGTTTTTCTCACAAGATCTCACTGGCATGGCCCTATACACCAATGGTTTTGCCAGTGATCTTCGTGATTTGCAGGACAAACTGGATTACTTCGATGAACTGGGTATTAACCTGGTTCATTTAATGCCAATTTTGCGCTGTCCCCAGGGTGCTAGCGATGGCGGCTATGCCGTCAGTAATTATCGGGAAATTGACCCGCGCATTGGCGACCTCGCCGAACTGAAAAGTCTCGTGTCGGAAATGCGCAAACGCAAAATTCTGCTGGTGCTTGATGTTGTAGTTAACCACACTTCGAACGAACACGAGTGGGCTCAAAGAGCACAAGCCGGTGAGAAAAAGTATCAGGACTATTATTACATGTTCGATGACCGTCGAGTTCCCGATATGTTCGAGCAAAGCCTCCCCGAAGTGTTTCCTGAAAATGCTCCAGGTAATTTCACCTGGGACGAGGCCTCCAAAAAATGGGTGATGACGGTTTTCAACACGTACCAGTGGGATCTGAATTTCTCGAATCCTGCTGTCTTTATCGAAATGCTCGATATTATTCTGTTTTGGGCCAATCAGGGCGCAGATATCGTGCGCCTGGATGCCGTCGCTTTTTTGTGGAAAAAAATTGGCACGACTTCCCAAAATCAGGACGAAGCGCATCTGATTTTGCAGTTAATGAAAGATTGTTGCCAGGTGGTTGCGCCCGGCCTCCTGTTCATTGCCGAAGCCATAGTTGCCCCAAGCGAAGTCGTAAAATACTTTGGAGAAGATGCGGTAGTCGCCAAGGAATGCGAAATTGCCTATAACGCGACGACCATGGCTTTAATGTGGGATGCAATAGCAACAAAAAATGCCAAATTATTGCGTCAGGGCCTGCGTAGTTTGCCCACCAAACTCGAAGGCGCTACCTGGCTGAACTATGTGCGTTGTCATGATGATATCGGTTTTGGTTTTGACGATCATGACATCGCAATTGCCGGCTACAACCCGCCAGATCATCGACGCTTTTTGCACGACTATTTTATCGGCAATCACCCCGCTTCAGACGCGCGGGGCATACCATTTGCCGAAAACCCGAAAACCGGTGACGCAAGAATTTCAGGTTCATTGGCATCCCTCATCGGGCTTGAAGAAGCGATTGAGCAAGCTGACCCGCAACTCATTCGATCCGCGGTTGACCGGATTCTCCTGCTACACGGCATTATTCTGAGTTTTGGTGGCATCCCATTGCTCTACTACGGCGATGAACTGGGTGTAACCAACGATTTCAGTTACCTGCAAAACCTGGACAAGAAAACTGACAATCGCTGGGTCCATCGACCAACGATAAATTGGCAAAAGGCGGAGTTACGCCATACACAGGGCACCATTGAAAATATGATTTTTTCGGGTATCGCTCATCTAATCCGGGTTCGAAAATCATTGCCTGTCTTAGCCGATTTTAACAATCGTAACCTGTTGAATTTGAGCAATTCGGCACTCTTTGGCTATTCACGTTTTACTGTTAATAAAGGCGATGAACCCGTCGTGGTCCTTGCCAACTTCAGCACCAGCCAACAGGCGCTGACCAATAGCGAACTGAACGAACATATCGACACAGATCGGGGCCAAATCTTCAACGCCATAACTGGTGAGGAACCGGTGCGCTTCAAAGATCAGCTTGTTCTGCAACCCTACGAGTTTCTGTATTTGACCCGACAAAAAAAAGGGTGGACTTAAAGCCCACCCTTTTGAATCAACAAACAAGCGAAGCCTCAGCCGAAAAACACAGGCCCCTGCCTGGTTTTTACTCTGGCACTTTACTCTGACCCCACGCGTTAACGCGTCTGTCAAATCATTGCCTGGTGTAGACCATCTCCATCATCTTGACTTCGTTGCCGTCACGGCCAGGGCCGTACATCTCGAAGTACTGCTCATCCGGCGAAATAGACTTCACCACGTAGCGATTGGTCACCGTGCCGCCCTTGACGGGATCGTTGTAGGTGCCAATGTAGGTGCACGTGTGGCTCTCGTCGCAATCGCCTTCGGAGAGCATGATCCCGGTGGACATGCTGTCGGTCCAGGTCGACCACCACTTGCCGGATACATTATCGTAGCCGTTGCGCGAGAGACCGGTGAACGGTGTGCCCATCATGTCGCCCTGGAATTCCTCGTGCAGGACACGGCCACCCATGTGCAGGGTCCGGATCGCCACACCCTTCGACTCAATCGGTGGCGCAGCGGGGTCCATCCAGCTTTTGACAGCGACGTCGAAGGTGCCAACTTGGTTGACCATCATCTCGTGCTGCGGCCCGAGCGCGCCGGCCTTCATGTACGCTTCCATCTCGGCCTGCTGCTCCGGCGTCATCTGAGGCATCTCGCCCTCTTGAGCGACGACCGGCGCCGCATGTACGGCCGCACTTAAAAAGACTAATAAGAACAATCTGATTCGCATGACTTATCCTCCTTTCAATCCTCCAGCCCGCATCCGATTCGTGCTCCGAAATGCGGGGTTGGAATTTGTTTGTACCCTTCTAGAGCATAGCAGAGAATAAGAAATTTGCGCACCATACCTCCAGAAAGCCCTGAGCAATAAACGGGGTCAGGGTAAAGTGCCGGGTTCGATCGATAATGTTTGTTGATCATGCAGTGAGGTTACTCCGGCGCTTCACTTTTACCCCTAAATTCTTTCAGTCGTAAATCACCCCAACCCCATGACGGTGAGTATTAAGCCCCGCAAAAAATACACCGGCGGCGCGATGATATGGCCGAGCACACCGAAGACCAGCAAGCCGATGATAATCATAAAGCCATATGGCTCAATGCGGTCGAATTTGCCTGAGACCCCGGCTGGCAGCAGATTGCTAACAACCCTCCCACCATCAAGCGGCGGAACCGGCAGCAAATTCACAACTGCAAGCACCAAATTGAAAAGTATGCCCACCGCGCCAACGTTCACCAGCCACGGCGTCAACCATTCATGCCCTATTAAAATTCCCGCTTTCGCAACCAATGCCCAAATGACGGCCATCACAATGTTTGACAACGGCCCGGCGGCCGCCACAATCGCCATATCGCGGCGCGGATTTCTCAGGTTGTGCTGCGCAACAGGCACTGGCTTGGCCCAGCCGAAGATAAAACTTCCCGGCAGCAGCAGCATGATCAGCGGCACGATGACCGTACCCATCGGGTCAACGTGCTTTAGCGGATTTAGTGTCAGCCGGCCCACCATTTCCGCCGTGCGGTCGCCGAGAAGGCGCGCGACATAGCCGTGTGAGACTTCGTGCACGGTAATGGCAAATATTCCGGGAATAGCCCAAATACTGAGTTGTCGGAGGAAATCGCTGAGATCAAGCATCGAGACATTATACTTAGCAAGGCCAAGCCGCGCTAAGGTCAATCAACTGTCCAAAGCTGCCTCGGACCTGGAAAACCCGGTTATTACCGCTGGCCCAGTTACCGGGTGCATGATTTCGGAGTGCGTACCCAACTGTGGAAGCCACATGCAACTTACCAATCTCTTGGTAACCATGCCCAGGCGAGGCAAGAAGCCGGTAAGATGGAAATCACAATCATCTGGCCGGACTGTATAAATTTATGAACATCTAAGTACCTGCAATTTTATGGCACTATGGCTTTTGGGCTAAATACACTCCAAGGATTTCTATGACAACAGGGCGTGAAAACTCCACTATATCATCGCTCAACGGGGTGATATTCAACGCTTACCCGGACAGCATCGGCTGTACATTGGCAGACACGATGCAGCTGCTCTCCCACCCGCTCCTTGAGGATGCTTTTTCCCTGTTTTACGTTCTGCCCACGTTTTTCAACAGTGACCTGGACCGTGGTTTCTCCGTCATCGACTACGACACGAACGACGAACTCGTCGCGACCGCCGATCTGCAGAAAGCCGCCGACCTGGGGCTCGGTTTCAAGTTCGACCTCGTGCTCAATCACTTGTCGGTGGGGTCGTACCAGTTCCAAGACATGCTGGAAAAAGGGCAAGAGTCGGAATACGGCGACTTCTTCATCAACTGGAACGAGTTCTGGTCGGGGCACGGCGAAATGGGGCCAGAAGGATATGTCGTGCCCGAACAGAAATACCTCGACAGGCTTTTCATGCGGAAACCGGAGCTGCCCATCCTGAAAGTGCGGTTCCCCGACGGTTCGGAGCCGCCGTACTGGAATACCTTTTATCAGGAGGTCAACTACCAGCCGCTGACACTTGACGACCTCGGCGGTATAGAAGGATTGCCTGCCGAGCAGGCCGAAAGCATTATGTTTCGGATCAATACAGCGATCGCGGCGCAAGAAGACTTCCGGGCACTGGCGCTCGACGGCTACCGCGATGCGCTCGTAGCTATCGTTGAGCAGAAGCGCCAATACCTCGGCCAAATGGACCTGAATGCAAAATCGGAAAAGGTCTGGGAGTTTTACAACGAAACGCTCGGCAAACTGTCGGGCTACGGCGCGCAACTGGTCCGGCTCGACGCGTTTGCCTACCTGCACAAGTCCGTTGGCGAGACCAATTTCTTTAACAAGCCGGGCACCTGGGAATACCTGGACCGACTGAAGCAACTGGCGACCAATCATGGCCTGACACTGCTGCCGGAAATCCACGCGGAGTACGGCGTCGGGCTGCACCAGGAAGTGGCCGCCAACGGATTCCCGGTGTACGACTTTTTCCTGCCCGGCCTGGTGATCGATGCGCTCGACCGCGGTACCAACTCGCAGCTGCTTCGCTGGATCCGGGAACTGGTCGAGTCTGGCATCAAGACCGTCAACATGCTGGGCTGCCACGACGGCATCCCGGTGCTCGACCTGCGTGGCCAGGAAGTCGACGGCGTGTACCGCGAAGGCCTGCTGAGCGACGATGAAATCCAGGCCGTCATCGACAACATCCTGAAACGTGGCGGCCGCATCAAGAACCTGTACGGCGCCGACGGTAAAAAAATCGCCTACTACCAGGTCAACGCTACCTACTTTAGCGCTCTGGGCGAAGACGAGCAGAAACTCCTGCTGGCGCGTGCCATCCAGTTGTTTACGCCGGGTATCCCGCAGGTCTGGTACCTGGATCTCTTCGCGGGCAAAAACGACTACGCGGCAGCGGATCGCGGGGGCACCGCTGGCCACAAGGAGATCAACCGCACAACCTTGTCGTTAGCCGATATCGACAACGGGCTTGAAAAGAACCTCGTTCGTGACCAGCTGAAGCTGTTGAAGCTGCGCAATATACATCCTGCGTTCAACGGTAAACTGGAAATCCAACCGACCGAATCCCACCGCCTGCACCTGACATGGCGAAATGGCCCTCACGTGGCCATCCTCGAAGCAGGCCTCAGGGGCCATGCTTTCAACGTGACCTACACGGACTTACCCGGCAATTTCAGCGTAATGCGTTTTTCGAGGTAGGACAAAGGACCAAACCGATGAAAATACTTGCAACCGATATGGACCGGACCCTGCTTCCTAACGGAAGCTGGGAAGCCGATCAAAACGCCATTGAACTGTTCAACGAACTGACCCGAAAACACGGCGTTATGGTGGTCTACGTCACGGGCCGCAACCTGCAGCTGACACAAGCCGCTGTTTCCGAGTTCGGCGTCCGTCCGCCTGACATTTTGATCAGCGACGTTGGCACCTCGATACGCAAATACGAAAATGGTGATTGGCGTTTTGACGAGGGCTGGATCGACCATGTTCGAAGGGCCAGCCCCCGCTGGGATGCCGAAGCCATCAGGGTTGTGGTCGCGGGAATCGACGGTCTCCGCGAACAAGAGCCCGAGCACCAGAACCCTTTCAAGCAGAGCTACTACGCGGACCATGCCAGCAAGGAAAACATCCTCGCGGCCATAGCCGAGCGGGTCGAGGGCCGCTACGACGAAGTGGCCGTGTACAGTTACGACTCGATGGATGACAAGGGCCTGGTCGACTTCCTGCCGAACAGCGCCACCAAGCAGACGGCGCTGGAATACGTCGCTGAAGAATATGGATGTGAAAAGGGCGAAGTTGTATTCTGCGGTGACAGCGGTAACGACATCTTCCCCCTGACCGCCGGTTTTTCGGGCGTGCTGGTCCGAAACGCCGATGAACAGCTTGTCGAAAACGTGCGCAGCGCAATGGCCGAAAACCCCGGTCTCAAGGCCTACTTCGCAAAGGGTGGCTTCATGGGCCTCAATGGTTACTACACCAGCGGTGTGCTCGAAGGCGCCAGCCACTACGGTCTTTTCGGCCCGGCCGACTGAAAACCCCGGCACCCGCGTGGTGCCTTTACCTCAGTCTTCGCCTGGCAACGTGGTATCCAGGAAACCGTAGTGCTCGATCGCGTCGAGCAGGCCGCCGGCATGCACACGTTTGGAGAAAAAAACACGCTCGAGGTCAACCAACTCAGAGAGCTCTTCCTCGTGCCGGTTCGCGACCACTACCGCCATGGCGTTGCCACGAATCATGTCCTCGTCGGCACCGGAACCGCCCGCCACCAATATGTGCTCGAACGGTATGTCGAGCCGCAGGGCTACGTAGCGCAGCGCCTGGCCCTTCGAGGCGCGCGCCGGCAAGATATCGAGGAATTGGCCGAAAGATA
>Ga0316201_10001866_pt1 | contig 14634 bp, 11 predicted proteins | sample CS6wburrow_MG_FD_204516 | JGI IMG/M metagenome (GOLD analysis project Ga0316201, IMG submission 204516) | Coastal sediment microbial communities from Delaware Bay, Delaware, United States - CS-6 worm burrow | ecosystem: Environmental > Aquatic > Marine > Coastal > Sediment | place: USA... | reverse complement strand
CGAAATCAGGGTTGGCGGAGTCCATACCGTTCTGTTCGTAGGTTCCGTTGATTGCGAAATAACGGTTGCTGTCCAGCGGACGGTTCGTACGGATATCAACGATACCACCAATGCCTTGCACCATCTGTGTCGCATCAGGCGTTTTGTAAACTATCATACCGCTGACGATTTCTGATGGGTAAAGGTCGTACTCAACACCACGGTTATCACCCATACCCAACAATTCACGTCCGTTGAGCGTGGTGCCTACGTAATCTTCTTTGAAACCACGAACGGAGATACCGCTTACACGGCCATTGCGACGCTCACCTGATACACCGGGAAGACGCGCAAGAGATTCTGCCACACTGGAATCGGGCAGTTTACCGATGTCCTCTGCTGAAATTGCGTCCACGATGGAGGTGTTGTCACGCTTGGTTTCAATCTGGTTGATGAGACTTGCGCGGAACGTGCCAGTGACGATAACTTCCTCCATCACCATTTCACCGTCCTGGTCGGTGGTGGTTTCGCCATCAATGCCCTGGGCATGTAAGTAGGCCACCGGACTGGCGGCTAACACTAATGAGATGGCCGCCGAGAGCTTTCTGCGACGTATGACTTTCCTGGGGTTGTTTGCTTTCATAATTATAATTTTTTCCAATTGATTCTGGCTGTGCCTTGAAAATGCATTACTAATTGTGCGCCCACCTTACCCCTGTTAGGTTAATTGCAACAAGATTATGCAATCGTATTCAGAACAATCGAGATTGTTGACCAGGTGGGGTAAAACCGTATAACCGTATTTAAAATACCACTTTGACATTTATTTGTTCAAGCAAAACTTTCGAACAATCGCTGCCAGATTGTCCCTCTAAGGCCTCAGAACCGGGCTAATATTGAAAATGAAGTAATTGATACTTAAAAGCCTGATATGATTTGTCTTTTAAGAATCACCCTAATTTGGAATGATTTTTTTGCCATTAGCGGAGAATCAGATATCCATGTTGAAACGTCATGGGTTCAGGTAAGACCACTTCATTTGATATAGCTCATCGGGCCGGCGTGTCGCAGGCCACGGTGTCGAGGGCACTGCGCAACAGCCCGCTGGTTAACCCGGATACCCGCAAACGGGTCCAGAAAATTGCGCGGGAGATGAACTACCAGGTAGATCGCAGTGCCTCCGGTCTACGCTCCCAACGCAGCAATACCATTGCCTTGTTACTGTTTGAAGACGCTACATCGGATGACTCGAAGATCAACCCGTTTTTTCTCTCTATGCTGGGTAACATTACCCGTAGTGCAGTCGCCAATAAATTCGACGTGCTGGTTTCATTTCAGCATCTGAGCGATGACTGGACATCCGATTACCAGGCCAGTAACCGTGCTGACGGCATCATCCTGCTGGGTTACGGTGACTATGGCAATATCACCGACAAACTCAAACGTCTGCATGATGAAGGTACTCATTTCATCATCTGGGGCGCCACGACACCGGAACTGGAGGGGCATGCGGTGGGCAGCATGAACAAACAGGGTGGAGAGATGGCGACCCGGCACCTTCTGAACCTGGGGCGGACACATATTGCGTTTCTGGGCAGGGCGGGCAGCGACTCGCCGGAGTTCAGGCAACGTCATGCCGGCTATCAGGAAACTCTGAAATCCACCGGTCTACCCGTCCGCTCAGAGCTTCATATCAATGCAGAGAACCACGAAACATCCGGATTCAATGCCATGTTACAACTTCTTGAGAGCAGGGAAACATTTGACGCGGTGTTTGCTGCCAGTGACCTGATAGCGATCGGTGCTATGAAATGCATGCGCAAGGCCGGTATCGAAACGCCACGGCAGGTATCGGTGGTTGGATTTGACGACATTCCAGCTGCCGCATATTCCGGCCCTTCGCTCACGACTGTCCGTCAGGATACCCGGATCGCTGCACAGGTGCTGGTAGAAAACCTGATTGCCATGATCAACAATAAGCCAGTCAAGTCGCGTCTTCTTCCCATGTCGCTGGTCATCCGGGGCTCATGCGGAGGACGTACACTGGGTAAGCTGAACATGTCCGATGACAACACACAATTTACCGTCGAATAAGACCGCTGGGGTACGCTGAATTCGTATTCAATGGCCGTGACGCGCGCACTGACTGATTAAAACGGTTATTGTCGGGCTTCATGTACAGCTTTCAGAAAAATCGCAGCAGTTCTTTTTTTGTCTTACTGAGCCTGCCATCAACGGCGATGGGCTTCGCGCTGTCGATCCAGATTTCGGCGCTGAGCTGGATTCTGACCACGCAGTACGGGCTCGATATTCACGACGTCGGGCTTGTATGGGCTGCCGGGCCGTTGGCCGGTATTTTGGGCCAGGTCATTATCGGCGTTATCAGTGACAAGGTCTGGTTCTGGAACGGACGACGGCGCCCCTTCATTCTTATTGGCGGCATCCTGGCATCACTCATGTTGCTGGCGCTTCCCAACCTCGATGTCATCTCTGGCAGTCTCGGTGTTGGCGGTATCCTGGGTGTCGCCATCGCCGTGGCGCTGACACTGGATTTGTCTATCAACGTCAGTTTTAACCCGACCCGCTCCCTGATTGCAGATGTGACCGATACGGGTGACGAGCGGACCAAAGGTTATACCTGGATGCAAAGCATCTCGGGCACTTTTGGTGTTCTTGCATACGCCATCGGTGCGGCGTTCAACAATTATGTGTTGATATATGGTGGCGCGGTCATCGTGCTGGCATTTTCGGTGATCCCGACACTCTTTATCACGGAACCAAGAGAGCTAAAAGACGATACCAGCAACGACCCCGCAAACCTGGAGCAGCATGGTCGCGAGGATTCAATTCTCAATATGCTAATCGCAATTCGACCGCTCTGGGGCTTCCTGGCCTATGATGTCTTCGCAATGGGCCGCCGGCTTGCCGGGATAGAACCGCAAAATTATTACGCTGAGATTACCTGCGGTGTCATCACCGGTCTGCTTGTGATTCAGGCCATGCTGGAAAAAGCTGAAAACAGCAGGAATGGTCTTGCAGCTTTTCGCAAGGTCATCGCCGCTCACTCATTCAGCTGGGTGGGTATACAGACCACCTTTGTTTTCCTGTTTGCATTCCTTCAGCAAAAACTTCCCGAGTTATCGGATATCGAGATGGGCAGGGTCGGCTCGATGAGTTTCCTGGTGCTCAACGCCGTTGGGGCACTGCTACCGGCGCTGGTGCTGATGCCCCTGGCACTCCGCATTGGCCGCGTCAAAACCCATGCCATATGCCTGGCGTTAATGACAACAGGTTATATCGGTCTTTATTACCTTGGCAGCAGTCCGCTGCACATTTATGTACTGATGGGGGTCGTTGGTATTGGCTGGGCCGCAATTGTTAGTTTGCCATTCGCCATCGTTTCACAGAAAGTCAGCGAAGCACGTATGGGTTTGTACATGGGCCTGTTTAATCTTTCGGTCGTATTGCCACAACTCGTCGTCAGCCTGGGGGTTGCACTGATGATCAGCCGGGCTCCTGATAAGAGTATTATTTTTGCAATTTCGGCCGCCAGCCTTGCCCTGTCTACCCTTACCTGGAGCTTTGTCCGCGAAGACAACTGATAGCTGTGACATTTTGCCACGAGCAGTTACACCAGTCACGACATCAAATAACTGGCGCTGGCGGGTGACTGAAGAGCAACTTTCGAAGGAATTTTGTAAATCTATTGCCAATTTGGTCGAGGAAACTGCCCACTCCTGAGTATTTCACGTTAAACTTTGTCTGACACTTCCAGCGTAAGAGGACAAATCCGATGCCTACTCAACCCTTGGTGGACCAGGGCCGTTATGTTAGTCGATTGACCCGTAACACGGTCGCGTTGATTCTTGCCGGTGGTCGCGGGTCCCGTTTGTATGAATTGACCGAGTGGCGCGCCAAGCCGGGTGTCTATTTTGGCGGCAAACTGCGAATCATTGATTTCCCTCTCTCCAACTGCATCAACTCAGGTGTACGACGCATCGGTGTGGCTACCCAGTACAAGGCACATTCGTTGATACGGCATCTTGTGCATGGCTGGACAGGTTTCCGCTCATCGGATCGAGAGTTCGTCGAGATTTTGCCGGCTTCACAGCGCACCGGAGATGATTGGTACCTGGGTACCGCTGACGCGGTATTCCAGAATCTCGACATCCTGCGGACACATAAACCGCGTTTTGTTTTAATTCTGTCGGGCGATCATGTTTACAAGATGGATTACGGCACCTTCCTCGCTTTCCATGCGGAGAAGGAAGCAGATATGACGGTTTGCTGCATGGAAGTACCCGTGGAAGAAGCTGCGGGCCAGTTTGGTGTCCTGACGGTGGATGAGAACGGCCGTGTGATTGGATTCAATGAAAAGCCGGAACATCCCGCATCGATTCCCGGCAAGGAAGGTATGTGTCTTGCATCCATGGGCAACTACGTTTTCAACACCGAGTTTCTCTATGAGCAGGTCATCAGGGATGCCGATACGCCCGGATCTGATCACGATTTTGGTAAAAACATCATTCCATCGATCATCGACAATTACCATGTTTATGCCTTTCCGTTTCGTGACCCGGATACCGGAGAGCAGGCATACTGGCGCGACGTGGGTACTCTTGATGCCTATTATCAAGCCAATATGGAACTGGTTTCGGTTGTACCGCAGCTTGACCTTTACGACAAGGACTGGCCCATTCTGACGGACCAGCTTCAGGCGCCTCCTGCGAAGTTTGTTTTCAATAATGATGAAAGGTGTGGCCAGGCGACAGACTCCATGGTCTCAGCGGGTTGTATCATTTCCGGGGCCAGCGTCGTCAAGTCGCTGATTTTTTCCAACTGTAAAATCCATTCCTATTCAAAAATCGTGGAGTCGTTGATTCTGCCGGAATGTGAAATCCACGATGGTTGCACCATACACCGGACCATCATAGATCGTGGTTGTATGATTCCGGAAGGTACGGAAATTGGTGTGGATCACGATGCAGACCGTGCCAGGGGTTTTCGCGTCACCGAGGGCGGAGTTACGCTGGTCACGCCCGGTATGCTTGAACAACCCTTGCATCACACACGTTAGAAGAATGCTTTCGGACTCCTATGTCACGGTTGAATAAAGCAACACTTAACGCATTGGCCGGTGGTCGTCACGGCAATCCATTTTCTCTTTATGGATTGCAACGTGAGGGCGGGTCGCGTGTCGTTCGCACGATTCAACCCCAGGCTGCATCGGTGGATCTTTTGCTTGACGGTGATAAAGGTTCAATACCGATGCAGCGGGTTCATGCGGATGGCATCTTCGAAGTGGAAATGCCGCCACGAAAACGCCACTACCGTCTGCGTATTACGGCTGGGAATGGAGCCAGTTGGGTGGTCGAAGATGCTTATCGTTTCCCATCCGTGCTGGGTGATCTTGACCTCTACCTGATGGGGCAGGGTGCACACCGGGACATCTTCAGAAAGCTTGGCGCGCACCCTGGCAGTTCGCTGGGTGTAAACGGCACATGCTTTGCGATATGGGCACCCAACGCTTCACGTGTCAGCGTAACTGGCGAGTTTAATAACTGGGATGGCCGCTGTCACGTGATGCGCTTGCATCCCGGCAATGGTCTGTGGGAAATTTTCATTCCCGGTGTCGCTCAGGGTGACTACTATAAGTTTGAGTTGCTGGATAAACAGGGTGAGTTATTGCCGCTGAAGTCAGACCCCATGGGGCAGTTTCACGAGGCCCCGCCGGGTAACGCATCGGTCGTTTACAAGAGCACTTACCGCTGGCAGGACAAGCAATGGACTGTAGATAAAACGCCGGTTCCGAAGATGGATCAGGCCATCAGCATTTACGAGGTACACCTCGGTTCCTGGATGCGTGGTGAAAACAACCGTTTCCTGACTTACCGGGAACTGGCTGATGCACTGGTGGCTTACGTTCAGAAAATGAACTTTACACACGTGGAGTTAATGCCGGTCACCGAACACCCTTTCGATGGTTCCTGGGGTTATCAGCCCATCGGCATGTACGCGCCGACACAACGCTTTGGTCAGCCGGATGATTTTCGTTTCCTGGTGGACAAGTTCCACCAGGCTGGTATTGGCGTCATCATGGACTGGGTGCCTGCCCATTTTCCAAAGGACGAGCACGGGCTTCGACGTCTTGACGGCACGGCTCTATATGAGCACGAAGACCCCCGCAAAGGCGAACACACGGACTGGGGCACATTGATATTCAATTATGGCCGTCGGGAAGTGATCAACTACCTGGTAGGCAGCGCGCTTTGCTGGATCAATGATTTCCATATCGACGCCCTGCGTGTCGATGCCGTGGCTTCGATGCTTTACCTGGATTATTCGCGTGAAAAAGACGAGTGGGTGGCCAACGAGTTTGGCGGCAACGAGCACCTGGAGGCGGTAGAGTTTCTGCGCCAGCTCAATGAGATTGTGCATGCCTACAGCGCCACCAGTTACGCGGAAGAGTCTACTGCCTGGCCCGGCGTCTCGCGGCCTACCAACGCCGGTGGCCTGGGGTTTACCTACAAATGGAACATGGGCTGGATGAATGACACCCTGTCCTATATGAGTGAAGACCCGGTGCACCGTAAGTATCATCACGACAAGATGACCTTTGGGCTGGTTTATGCCTTTGATGAAAATTTTGTTCTGCCTCTGTCACACGACGAGGTGGTACATGGCAAGCGCTCGCTACTCGGTCGTATGCCGGGTGATGAATGGCAGCGTTTTGCCAATTTGCGGGCTTACTATGGCTTTATGTATGGTCATCCGGGTAAAAAGTTACTGTTTATGGGGGCCGAAATTGCCCAGCAAAGAGAATGGAACCACGATCAGTCGCTCGACTGGCATTTGCTTGATCAGCCACTGCACCTGGGTGTTCAGTCCCTGGTGTGCGATCTTAACCGGGTGTACAGGGATACCGTTGCGCTGCATGAGCTTGATTTCAGTCACGAAGGGTTTGAGTGGATTGACTGGCAGGACGCTGACAGCAGTGTGCTCTGCTGGTTACGTCGCGCAACTAACGGTGACTTTGTAGTTTGTGTGAGTAACTTCACGCCACTGGTGCGCGCCGGCTATCGAATCGGCATGCCGCAGGAAGGGTGTTATTCCGAGTTGCTCAACACCGATTCCATCAAGTACGGCGGCAGCGGTGTAGGCGTGCATGGTGAAGTACATACGGAAAATATTGAATCACATGGGCGCGCGCACTCATTGCAGATAGACTTGCCGCCATTGGCAACAATAATGTTAAAAATATAACCTCCCGTTTAAGGGGGGTCACGGAGAACGGAAAAATGACAGATCAGTTAGCTGCTGACAGCGTAGGTGATATGGAGTTACTGAACCTGCCCGCTCTGAGCCTGGATGCCGATGCCATCCTGGCGGACACCATTCATTATCACAGTCGAATGTTGGGCAGGCGCACCTATCGAAAGAACGAAAATTTTCTCTACCGGGCCCTGGTATTCGCGACCCGGGAACGGATAATGGAGCGCTGGATCGAGACCCGCACCAACCTGGAAAGAAGCAAGGGCAAGAGGGCCTGCTACATTTCCCTGGAATTCCTGATGGGTCGTCTTTTGAGGAACGCACTGTTAAACCTGGGCATCACGGAACAAACAGAAGAAGCCATGCACCGGCTTGGCGTGGAGCTGGAAGACCTTCATGAGCAGGAGCTTGATGCCGGACTGGGTAATGGTGGTCTTGGACGTCTGGCAGCGTGTTTTCTCGATAGCTGCGCCACGCTTGGTTTACCGGTGGCCGGTTATGGTATTCGATACCGTTTTGGCATGTTTCATCAACGTCTGGAGAACGGGCGCCAGGTAGAAGAACCCGATGCCTGGTTGAGAGACGGTTACCCCTGGGAGGTTGAACGCAGCGAGCGCGCGCAGACCATTAAATTCGGTGGCCGGGTGACGCGCTTCAAAGACTCGCTGGGTAAGATGCATGTCGACTGGGTCGATACACATGATGTACTCGCGATCCCCTACGATTTGCCCATCCCCGGCTATCGAAATGAAGTGGTCAATACGCTGCGTTTGTGGTCAGCGGCGGCCACCGACGAATTTGATCTTGAAGAATTTAATGAAGGTGATTACACGGATGCGGTAGCGGCCAAGAACGAGGCCGAAAATATCACGATGGTTTTGTACCCCAATGCCGAAACAGAAAATGGACGGGAGCTGCGTCTGCGTCAACAGTATTTTCTGGCCTCTGCGAGTTTGCAGGATATATTGCGGAACTGGATCAAATCCAACGGCAATGATTTCAGTGAATTTGCCGACAAGCATTGTTTCCAGTTGAACGATACCCACCCGGCTATCGCGGTTCCGGAACTGATGCGTCTGTTGATGGACGACCATGGCCTTGATTGGGATACAGCCTGGCAAATTACCACTTCGTCCATGGCCTACACCAACCATACCCTGTTACCCGAGGCGCTGGAAACCTGGCCGGTTTTCATGTTTGAGCAATTATTGCCACGCGTGCTGGAGATCATTTATGAGATCAATGTGCGCTTTCTCACCGAGGTTAGCCAGCACAGGCCGGGTGATACGGATATCCTGGGCCGGATGTCATTGATCCAGGAAGGCTCCGAGAAAAGGATACGCATGGCCTACCTGGCTATCGTTGGCAGTTTTTCGGTGAATGGCGTGGCAGAACTGCACTCGAAACTGCTAATACAGGGTCTGTTCAGGGATTTTGCCAGTCTCTGGCCGCAGAAATTCAATAACAAGACCAATGGGGTTACCCAGCGTCGCTGGCTGGCTGCCTGTAATCCAGGGCTTACCGATTTAATCAATAGTCAGATCGGAGAGGACTGGGTGACCGATCTTGAACAACTGCGGAAGCTCGAACCACTCGCCGACGATTCCGGGTTTCAGGATAAATGGCGGGCCGTCAAGCAGGCGAATAAGGTCCGGCTTGCAGCCAATATCCAAAGCAAAACCAAGCTGGTAATCGATCCTGCGATGATGTTCGACGTGCAGGTCAAACGTATCCATGAGTACAAACGCCAACTGCTGAATGTACTGCACGCTATCCACCTGTATGACCGGATTCAGCGTGGCGATGGCGATGACCTTACACCACGGGTGATCATCATCGGTGGCAAGGCTGCGCCGGGATACAAGATGGCCAAAGACCAGATCAAATTGATCAATAATGTGGCCAAGGTGATCAACACCGATCCGGCCATGCGCGGTCGTTTGCAACTGGTGTTCTATCCTGACTACAACGTCTCCGCCATGGAACTGATTTGTCCTGCGGCCGATTTGTCCGAGCAGATTTCAACGGCTGGCAAAGAAGCCTCAGGCACCGGCAATATGAAATTCATGATGAATGGTGCGGTCACCATTGGCACCCTGGATGGCGCCAATGTGGAAATACTCGAGGCCGTTGGTGAGGACAATTTTTTCCTGTTTGGACTCACTGTCGATGAGATCCCTGCGCGCAGGGAAAACTACGATCCGCAGTCAATCATCGAAGCCGACCGGGATTTCAAACGAGTGATGCGTTTGCTTGATAACGGTCACTTCAATCACTTTGAACCCGGCATACTCGATAGCGTGATCGCATCGGTTCGTAACCCACATGACCCATGGATGACAGCTGCTGATTTCCGCAGTTACGTCGATGCACAGGAAGCGGTAGGAAAGGCCTACCAGGACCAGCAGCGCTGGACGCGTATGAGTATTCTGAACAGCGCGAAATCGGGACGATTTTCCACCGACCGCACGATGCGTGATTACAACCGCGACATCTGGCACCTCGAAAAGTTAACTAACGAGAGCTCATGATCCAGGCAGGCAGTCCGGAACGCCTGGGGGCGCATTGGGATGGGCAGGGTGTAAATTTCGCCCTGTACTCGTCAGCTGCCCATGCAATTGAAGTTTGCCTGTTTGAGGCAGCCGGGCACCAGGTGAAGTGTTACTACTTGCCCGACCACCAGGATGGTGTCTGGTCCGGATATTTGCCGGATTGTGAACCCGGTCAACGTTATGCTTATCGTGCTCACGGTCTGTGGGCACCCGACAGGGGACTACGTTTCAATCCATCCAAGTTGTTGATTGACCCCTACGCATGCGCCCTGGATGGTTCATTCCAGTGGTCCGGTTCCCTGTTTGACTATGATCACTCAACGGTGGGTGATGAATTGCAGCCCAACCGGACGGACAGTGCACCCTATGTACCCAAGTGCGTGGTTACCGGACACCACGAAGAGCTTTCAGCAGCACGCCCCCGTATCCCCTGGACTGAAACCATCATTTACGAGGCCAACGTTCGGGGTTATACGATGCGCCACCCGGATATTCCGGAAAACGAGCGTGGCAAGTTCGTGGGCTTGAGTAATGGAAAAATTCTCGAATATCTGAACGCACTGGGTATCACCTCGTTGGAATTGATGCCGGTACACAGCATGATCGATGAGGGTTTTCTTGTCGGGCAGGGACTGAAGAATTTCTGGGGCTATAACAGCATTAATTTTTTCACACCCGATTCACGTTTTGCTTCAAGGGATGCGAGCCAGGAATTCCGTGAAATGGTGAATGCCATTCATGACGCAGGCATCGAGGTCATTCTGGACGTGGTCTATAACCATACCGGTGAAGGTGGAGGTAAAGGGCCCACGCTGTCCTTTCGTGGCATCGATAACCTGGCCTATTACCGCACCGACCCGGAAAACCCCGGTCACTATATCAATGATACCGGTTGCGGTAATACCATTAATGCAGATCATCCGCGGGTGCAGGATTTGGTCACCGACAGTCTTGTTTATTGGCACAAGGACATGGGTGTGGATGGCTTCAGGTTTGATCTTGCCCCGGTACTGGGTCGATCGCCGCTGGGTTTTAACCCATCGCATGATCTTTTACGGCGCATCAATGATGATCCCTGCCTGTCCAAAGCCAGGTTGATTGCAGAGCCATGGGATCCGGGTCCGGGTGGCTACCAACTGGGCCAGTTTCCATCGCATTGGGCGGAATGGAACGACAGTTACCGCGACCGGGTGCGACAGTTCTGGCGTGGCGATGATGATCAACTGAGTAAACTTGCCAAGCGCTTGCATGGCTCATCCGATATCTTTGAAGCCGGTGGGCGGCCGCCACAGGCAAGTATTAATTTTGTAACCTCCCATGATGGCTTTACCCTGCGTGACCTGGTGAGCTACGAGTCGCGGCACAACAAGGCAAATGGTGAGAATAACCATGACGGCCACGCGCATAACTTCAGTAGCAATCACGGTGTCGAGGGTGACACCACGAACTCCGAAATCAATCAGCTGAGACGTCGGCAGCGTTTAAATATGCTGGCTACCCTGTTGTTGTCGAAAGGCACACCGATGTTGCTGGCCGGTGACGAGTTCGGTAACTCTCAGGCCGGCAACAACAACGCTTACGCACAGGATAATGACACTGGCTGGTTAGACTGGAGCGGTGTGGCAGATGATCCTGACTTTTTATACCAGGTCCAGGCATTGATTAAACTCCGGCGCAGAATGCCGCATACCAAACGGACAACCTACCCACACGGATTTGACCACAACAGCGATGGCTTGCGGGACATCGAATGGCTGCATCCCGGTGGTTGGCGGATGCAGGCAGAGCAGTGGCATAGCGAACGTGCCTTGACGCTCTTCTTTCCCGAAATGGAGGACGCCAGGCCCAACGGGCAGCAATATGCCAGCGACGGTTTGGTGGCGGTTGCCATCATGTTGAATGCGGATGCGGAACCCCGGGATTTTGTTTTACCGGAATTACCGCAAGCTGGTGCCTGGAATCTTGCTTTTCACAGTGAACACAGCCCACCTGCGCAGGAAAGCTTCAGGGTATGGACTCTGACATCACGCGCCATGGCCTGTGCGCTTTACTCCGCCTGAGACCAAAAAACCGTTTTTCCGCTTCAAATCTCTACCGGGGTCGTGATTTATACCCGACAACCGATATCGATTGCGGGGGGCTCGGATTTTAATCCGGAATTCGAATTTAGTGAGGTTTTAAAATGTATGCAGTGATATTCAAGGCAACCGTGGCGGAACTGGATGATGAATATTCGCGTATGGCTCAACAACTGAAAGAACTGGCATTTGAAAAGTACGGTTGCCAGGATTTCATCTCCGTTTCTGAAGGAGTTGAGGAGATTGCGATTTCCTACTGGGAAACTGAGCAACAAATCCACGATTGGAAAAATGATCCGGTGCACCGGCTTGCACAGGCCAGGGGCCGGGAAAAGTGGTACAAATCATTCAGTGTAGAAATCTGTAAAGTCATCAGAAAGCGATAAGACCCTGGTAAAAGTTTCGAATGATCGGAGTGCACTACTTGTATTCGAATACGTAGGAAGAGTAACTTGTCACATACCTTTCCAATAAATCGTGGCAGGTGTGTAATTGATGCTGATCTTCCTGTATTTCGTGTCGGTTGCCATGAGTAAATCGGTCGTGGGGTGGTTTGCGTTTATTTAGCGTCTATACTGAACATTGACAGGAGTTGACTCTGGAGGAGAGCATGTCAGAAAAATCAAATAACAAGGCCCCCGCTTGGTTCATGATTGCTGCGGCAATATTTCTTGTATGGAATCTGTTTGGCGTGATGGCTTATATCATGCAGGTCACAATGAGCCCGGATGCGCTTGCAGCATTGTCGGATGAAGAGCGTCTTATTTTCGAAACCACACCCGCCTGGGCAACGGCAGCGTTTGCGGTTGCGGTCAACGGTGGTGCATTGGGTTGTCTGTTGTTGCTGTTAAAAAGAAGCCTGGCCGGATTCTTTTTACAGCTATCTCTCGCCGGTGTACTGGTGCAGATGTTTCATGCCTTCTTCATGAGCCAGTCTTACGAGGTCTACGGTCCCGGCGGTATGGCCATGCCGGTGATGGTGATTGTTGTTGCGATTTACCTGGTGATACTGGCGGTCATGGCCAAGTCAAACGGGTGGACCAGCTGAGGAGTCTTCAATAGAAAAAAAGCGAAAAATTATTCCACCGGTCTATTTGCTGATGACCCTGCTATTGATGTGGTCCATGCAATTCTTCCTGCCTGTTTATCAATATATTCAAGAACCGGTGGCTTACGCTGGTGTAGTTGCTGTGGTTTTTGGGATTATCATGGCAGCAATACCTGGACTATAAGTCTACTGTGAGGCGATGGCTGTGATGACAGGCGATAAGCTTAAAATAAGAACGGCCTACCGTGTGGAGACTGAGCGCCTGGTACTCAGGTGCTGGTCCCCCGGGGATGCTCCGGTTTTAAGGGCTGCACTGGATGCCTGTGATGCCCATCTGCGACCGATGATTCCCTTCATGAAAGATGAGCCCAGATCCTTGCAGCAAACGGCCTCGTGGCTGCGAGGGCACCGGGCCGCGTTCGATTTGGGCCAGATGTATCGATATGCAGTGTATGACGCTAGCGAGCAAAACCTGCTCGGTGAAAATATGTTGCTGGCACGTGTCGGTCCAGGTGGACTGGAAATCGGTTATTGGACACACAAGGATGCCATCGGCAAAGGGATTGCCACTGAAGCCAGCAGTGCTATGATCCGGGTGGCCTTTGATATCGAAAAGGTGGAGCGTGTTGAAATCATGTGTGCCCCTGAAAACAGGGCCAGTGCATCCATACCCGCCCGCCTCGGTTTTACACACGAAGCAACATTGAAAAAACGTGCCCTGAATACGGATGGCGCAACCTGTGATTTGATGGTGTGGAGCCTGTTCGCCGAAGATTACCGTTCAAGTCCGGCTGCGGACATCACATTCCGGGCATTCGACTGTATGGGTGAGATCATCATCTGAAAGCACACCTATTAATCAACACCTCTGAGACCGACGAAATGAAGTATCTCGCTGTTGGCACGAGCCAGTCACCGGAGATTGCCGAGTACCCTGATTCAGGAAAAGTGGGCGTATTGGCAGAATTTTCTGCCGAAGGAGATGGAAAACCTACCGTAATGCGCTATATGATACGCGATCAGGCAGGAATGCCTGAATATTGGGAAGGTGAATAAACTTTACGGCAGGTAAAACGAATGTGCGGTGACTTGCCATTCACAAATTGACTAACAGCAGGTGACATGATGAAAACAATTATTATTGCAGTGTTGGCATTGACAGTGTCTATGACCACTTTAGCCCAGGAAGTGATGGATGACGGCTCAAGAATAGTATTGCCTATAGATCTCCAAAGTTGCAAGGTGCCAAACGCACCACCACCTATTCCGGAAGAAGCGGTTAAAGAAGACCTGCTGAAGGCAAAAAAACTGATCACTGAATTCCAGGGTGAAATGTTAGTGTATCGCACCTGTATGGGTGTTGAAACGGAAGAGAAGATCGATGGCCTGGAAGACAAGGCAGGACTTACCCAGGGAAATGTCATGGCCATCTTAAGCGCCTATGATTATTCAGTTACCAAGGAAGAACAGGTCGCAACAGCATTTAATGATGCACTGAAGGTATACAAGGCCAATTTGGCCAAGTAGGAAATGACCACCTCCGGTCTTCTGGTTGGTGTTCAGTCACCCAATAGATACTTCTGAAGAAACAAAAACGTGGCCTGTTCAAACAGGTCACGGTTTTCTCTTCTGTCATAGCCATGGCCCTCGTTCAGGGCAATCATATACCAGACGGTTTGACCGCGCTCTCGCAGGGCTTTAACCA
>Ga0316201_10001865_pt1 | contig 14637 bp, 15 predicted proteins | sample CS6wburrow_MG_FD_204516 | JGI IMG/M metagenome (GOLD analysis project Ga0316201, IMG submission 204516) | Coastal sediment microbial communities from Delaware Bay, Delaware, United States - CS-6 worm burrow | ecosystem: Environmental > Aquatic > Marine > Coastal > Sediment | place: USA... | reverse complement strand
AATGCCGGTTAAAGGCCGCGTTAAACACGCCTACGGACAACCCAGGACGGCAGGTTTACATTGGCAGGGTTGGTTGATTGACACCGACGTTGGAAAAGAAGTCAAAACCGTTGCTTATGGGCGGGTAGCCTATTCAGACTGGCTCAGGGGTTACGGTCTTCTGATGATCATTGATCATGGTGATGGATTTATGAGTCTTTATGCCAACAATGAAAGTTTACTGCGCGAGGTTGGGGAGTGGGTGGAAAACGGAAGCAGTATCAGTACGGTCGGCAGCAGCCTGCTGAATGGGAAAGGTTTGTATTTTGAGATTCGGAAAAATGGAAAGGCCATGGATCCTGCAGTTTGGTTAAAACGCTAGAAAACACAAAATGGAACACAACGAAAAGACATGATACGAATTGACAGAAGATTGATTTTGGCCTTGTTGCTGACACCGGTAATCGTGGCGGCAAACGAGACGCAGACAACACCTACCAGGGCACAACTTTCACTGGATGACTTGCGTACTTTTACCGACGTATTTAACCAGGTTCGTAATAATTTTGTGGAAGAACTGGATGATCATGCACTAATGAATGCCGCCATTCGTGGCATGCTGTCAGAGCTGGACCCCCACTCTTCCTATATGGAAGCAGATGAGTTCCGTCAGCTTGAAAATAATTCCCGCGGCCGTTATAGCGGTATAGGCGTAGAAATTGTCATTCAAAACAACCATGCAAAGGTGGTTCATGTTATGGATGGTGGAGCAGCGGACAAGGCCGGGATAATTGTAGGTGACGTGATCACTTCGGTCGACCAGGTCGATTTGCGTGGGCGAAACCTGCGCTTGGCGGTTGACAGCTTGCGTGGAGAAGTCGGTACCATGGTGGAGATCACCGTCAAACATGAAAATGGTGAAGTTTCCGGCTTCAAGCTGGAACGTGTTTTCGTTGAGGTTGCCAGTGTATTCAGCAGACCGGTCGACAGTCACTACGGTTACTTCCAGGTCACCCACTTTACCCGTAAAAGCGCTGATGAATTACTTGAGCAGATCCAGTACATGCAAGACAGGCATGAAGGGCAGTTGAAAGGTGTCGTTCTGGATTTGCGGAATAATCCCGGGGGCGTATTGAACCCTGCCCTGACCATAGCCGACGGTTTTCTTGACGAAGGTGTGATTGTAACCACCCGCGGTCGGGCTGAAAACCAGTTCGAATACACCGCAAAACCCGGTCAGTGGTTGAATGGCGTCCCGATGGTGGTGCTCGTTGACCGCAGCTCGGCATCGGCGGCTGAAGTGTTAGCAGGCGCCTTACAGGACCATGGCCGCGCATTGATAGTCGGTGAAAAAACATTCGGCAAGGGATCGGTGCAGTCCGTACTGAATTTACGTAACGGATCCGGAATTCGTCTTACCACGTCACGCTACTACACCCCAAGCGGACGTTCGATTCAGGCTGAAGGCATCCAGCCGGATGTGGAAATTACAGAAGTCCAGATGGTTGAAAATGATGATAACCGCAAACGGGAAGTCGATCTCGAAAGACACCTGGTAGGCGAGACGGCAGCAGAAGCTAAGATTTTTGGTTCTGAAGTAAGTGCTGCCGACGACTACATGATGTACCAGGCACTGATCCTGTTAAAAGCAACCAGCGTACTTTCCTCAAGTGATCAGCCCTGACGCTGGCACACAAGGCGGGCTCCAACCTGGTGTAGTGTCAGCCCTGGGGACGGGTGCGACCGCCGGGCTGTACCGGGAACGGTGTGACTTTTTCACCACTTTTGCGATCGCGGATGACAGCCTGACCCTTTTTCTTAACCTGCTCCACGCGGAGTACGCTATGCATAGGAAGGTGTAGCACCTCAACTCCATCAAACTCATCGCGCATTTTTTCATCGGTCGGATCAACCACCAGCGAATCCTTGTCTCCGAACTCCAGTCCAGAGACCTCGATAAAACCCCATAGCCCGCTTGTACAAACACTTTTACAAAACAGCTCGTACACTTTGCCATGGTTAAGAAATGCGATGCGAAACAGTTTTTCGTTTTCCGGTTTGGACATCATTTATCCCAATTTGATCTGTGCTGTTGCTCGAACCAGCAAAGCGAAAATTAATCCCAGTGCGAAACCCGCCATATGCGTCCACCAGGCCACTATCCCCGTTATGGGGCCTAATACGGTATAAACCAACTGCAGGGTAAACCAGGAGCCAATCACAAGCAGGGCTGGTACCCGGGCAAATTGAAGGTAAAGCCCCAACGGTAGCAACATGCCTATACGACGGGATGGAAACAGGCCAAGGTATGCACCAACCACCGCCGAGATCGCGCCACTGGCGCCGACAATGGGCGAGCTTAGATCCGGCAGACGCATCGCAACGAACAGGTTAGACAGGGCGCCGCCCAGTACAAATACAATCACAATGCCGAGACTGCCTACACGGCGCTCCAGCGGCATCCCAAATACCCACAGGTAAACCATGTTACCCAACAAATGTAACCAACTTGTGTGAATGAACAGGGCACTGATCAGGGTCAATAATTGATGGTCAGCCCACCCGGCAAACGGTTGACTGAATATCAGTGCAAGTTGATTCGGCAGCACGCCACCCAGCGCCAGCATCGCGTTTTGTGCAAGTGGTGTCATGCCGGAATGTAGTAATTTAATCCCCGTGCAAAACAGAAACAGGGTCAACGTCACCCACGGGAAACGGGGCCTCGATTTTGACCAATTGGTGACAATCCCCGGGTCCACAGTTAAAGACCGCCGTTCGAGAGCTATCGTTCTACAAGGAACTGGTAAAGACGATAGCTGAATACAACGCCTTCGCGCCGAATTTCCCTCACTTCAAGACCAGGCTGGGCGGTGTCACCCTCCTCAAGGCGCTGGCCGTTAATCAAAACGAAACGGTCAGCGGGGTTAGCGGCATAAACCAGAACACTGAACTTTATTTCCGGTAGATCCGCACGAACGGCATCAGGCAGATCCCAATATCCGATGGGTGCCGGCTCGCCAGGGTGATATTTTTCCGGTACAGCCCCGACCGGTTCGTCGGCAGCTGCTGTTTTGGAGCGGGTTTCTGTTGGCCCGATACTGGCTGCCGGTTTGAATCTTGACTGGCTATTATTGGTTTTTTTACCCGTGGTTGTATTGGTATTTTCTGCCGCGGGTGCCGGTGCACCTGGTTTTGACAGCCCGTCACTGCTGACCGTTGACTCATAGGACTCCACTGGTGTCCTTTTCCGTACGGAAGGGACGCTGGCTTCTGGAATTGAAGCTGCAACTTCCTCATCATCCTGATCTCCGGTCACTGGTTTGGATGCAACACTAACCCGGTCATCCGACAGCGTCACCGGTGGCTGGTAACTTCCGGCAGGCGGTTGATATTGATGCCAGACAAACCACCCACTCACAAACAGGGCAGCAACCAATAGTAAGACCAGCATCCCTGTTGGAAGTGATTCGGAAACCGGATCGGATTGATTATCTGTGTATATAGTAGGTGCTTCACGCAACTGCTGGTTTTTTTCAGACTTTCTGAGCGCTTCAAGAAGTATGGACATAATTAACTGGCCCTGATTTTATTCCCAAGTCCGTAAAAGCTTTGGCTCTTTTATCGATGCTGTCATCAAATGAAGCAAGGTATTCCGGCCAACGATACCATCTGCCTCCAGGCCATTCCGGGCTTGAAAACTTTTCAACCAGAGTTCAAAAGCAGCATCAAATACCTGGTTACCATGGTACGGCACATCAACAAGGGTCGCCATTTTCATTATCGTTGCAACTGCAGGCCCTGTGTCTCCCCGCCCGATAAAGAGCGGCCATCCTGCGGCCTGCGGCCATGCTACCAGGTAAGTTCCCAGCCAACTTGCCTCGACCGATTCCTTAGATACCGTGCTTAACTGTTGCGGGACTCCCACCAGCAATCGATTTCTATCGACACCTTGTAAAAGCAGGTAGGACGGAGTTTCCTCTTGTAGCACCAAGACGACCGGCAACCCGAGCCGGTTGATCTTTGACCAGTTCCCCTGGTCGTGCAGACAGGCATAACCCAGGCTGTTATCGCCATCACAGGCTGCCTGGATCGTAAACTCGGCACCAGGTTGGCTCCACGTTTCAGCGAGACCCCGCCAAACCACCTGTTGATGATCTTCGAGCCAATCCTTATCCAGGGGGGCAATAACTTCCGGCTCGATCGCCTCCTCTACCGGCACCTGGATGACCGGCAGAACAACCGCGGCCTGTATCTCCGGTTTATCCACAACCTGCAAAGCAACATTGCCTGGATCCACGTTGGCAGTTTTTGCCGGGAAACGAAAATCCGTAAACGTTGCAACTGCCAGCACGGCAACCGCCGCCATGGCGACTGCACCCAGCAAAAACGGCCAACGAACACGCTTGACCTGTCGTTCACCCAACTGCACCTCATTGGCTGCTTCATGCACCATCGCGGCTGTCACATCCATACGCTCCTTGGCAAATGCGGCGATCAGCGACCTGTCTGCAATGATGTTGATCAACCGTGGTATACCCTGAGAGCGCTGATAGAGCGCATTCATTGCACTACGTCGAAACGGGTTACGCTGTGCACCAGCAACCTGCATGCGGTGTCGAATATACAAGTGGGTGTCCTTCGGCCCCAACGGACTCAGGTGATACCGTGCGGTAATCCGCTGGGCTAACTGACGTAAGGTTCGACGTTGCAATAACCCTCTCAATTCAGGTTGGCCCAGAAGGACAATCTGCAGAAGTTTTTCTTTGCTGGTTTCAAGATTGGTCAGCAACCTGACCTGCTCCAGTGCTTCGGGGCTCAGGTTCTGAGCTTCATCAATCACGACAACCACGCGCTCACCGCGCTGATGTGCAGCGAGCAAATACCGATTCAGACCATCTACCAGTAAGCGCGTGCTGTCGATGGACTCACCAATATCAATACCAAGCTCCTCACTGATAGCGGCTAATAGCTCGCGGGGGGTGACCAGGGGATTGAGCAACAGGGCGATATGGGTGCCTTCCGGGACCTGTTCGAGCAAGCATCGACACAAGGTGGTCTTGCCGGTTCCGACCTCCCCGGTCAATTGAACAAAACCACCGCTGCCGCCTTTGCCAATTCCGTACATCAGGTGCGCCAGCGCATCTCGGTGTCGTGGGCTCAGAAAAACAAACGCCGGATCGGGGGTTATTGAAAACGGTGCTTCATTGAGCCCAAAATACCGTAAATACATTTTTCAGACCCTCAAAATTTATAGCAGATGCGTGGTGTCGCACACATGACTTTTCAAACCGGAAACATAAGTTTAGTCACCCTACGCGTCAAGTCCAAGCACAGAAACAGATATGTGGCAATACAGACATAAAACGAGAACAGTTGTTCAATCGATTATAAAATATTGAATTGTAAGTCTTGCCGAGATAATAGCAGCAAAGCTACAATGATCGGTTAATGTTAGCGATTTATAATATATAAACTCGAACGTTCCTGGTTACTACCTGAATACTGCGTGTTCAGATATGTGAACAAGTACTTGTAAACGTGTAACTATTTTTTAGATTTCACACTTTTGTGGAGAAATGCATTTTGCAATGGTGCACTCCCGGATCACAATGATAATTATCTTGAGGCCTGAGTTTTAATGAAGAAAGAAAATACAATCATCGTAGCCCTTGCCGTATTGGCGGCTATTATTGCGGCCACCTGGTTAATACTGGTCGCCCCGGGATTAACCGGCAACAACATCAATATGACACAGGGTGTAACACAACAAAGTGCGGATCACTTTGACCTGCATATGATTGTTTTGTGGATTTGCGTGGTCATTGGCATCGGGGTTTTCACGGTGATGTTTACATCCATCGTGCTGCACCGGAAATCCAAGGGCCACAAGGCTGCAAAATTCAGCCATTCCACGAAAGCAGAAATAATCTGGACCATTATTCCAGTGTTGATCCTCGTCGTGATGGCGGTTCCCGCAACAACGGCACTGGTTCGAATGGAGGATTCCTCGGGCGCGGAGATGACGATCAAAATCACTGGTTTTCAATGGCGCTGGAAGTACGAATACCTGGACCAGGACATCAGTTTCATTTCCAGCCTCGCCCCGACTTCCAATGCCGCCCGCCAACTGAACTCAGGTGTCGTGCCTGCAAGTGTTGAAAACTACCTGCTTGACGTTGATCACCCACTGGTATTGCCGGTGGGCAGGAAGATAAAATTCCTGATCACCGCCGATGATGTTATCCATTCATGGTGGGTACCGGCGCTTGGCTGGAAACGCGACGCCATTCCGGGCTTTGTAAACGAGGCCTGGACGAATATAGAAAAACCCGGCACCTATCGTGGTCAGTGTGCTGAATTGTGTGGAAAAGACCATGGTTTTATGCCCATTGTAGTCATTGCCAAGACCGAGGATGAATTTGAATCCTGGGTGAGCGAGCAACTGGCTGAAAAGTCTCAAAATGATCAACAGGTAACAGTACGATGACTACGGAAGTGATTCACCAGGATGTTAGCGGAGGCCATGACGCGCACGATCATGGCGACCACAAACCCACCGGTTTTCTTGACCGCTGGCTGTTTACAACCAACCACAAGGATATCGGCACCCTATACCTGATCTTTTCATTGACGATGTTCATGACCGGTGGAGCCATGGCGATGGTCATCAGGGCAGAGCTTTTCATGCCGGGTCTGCAACTGGTTGAACCTGATTTTTTCAATCAGATGACGACCATGCATGCCTTGATCATGGTGTTCGGTGCCGTGATGCCGGCCTGGGTGGGGTTTGCCAACTGGTTGGTTCCAATGATGATCGGTGCACCGGACATGGCCCTGCCACGAATGAATAACTGGAGCTTCTGGATTCTCCCGTTTGCTTTCACCATGCTGTTGTCAACCCTTTTTATGGATTCCGGCGGACCCGCAGCGGGCTGGACCCTTTACCCGCCGCTGGTTCTGCAAACAGGCACCAGTTTCGCATTCGTGGTTTTTGCCATTCACATGATGGGTATTTCATCCATCATGGGTTCAATCAACATCATTGCGACGATCTTCAATATGCGCGCTCCCGGTATGCGCTTGTTGCGTATGCCGATGTTTGTCTGGACCTGGCTGATCACGGCCTTTTTGTTGATCGCGGTGATGCCTGTTCTGGCCGGCGCGGTGACCATGCTGTTGACCGATCACTTTTTCAGTACCAACTTCTTCAATGCTGCCGGTGGTGGTGACCCGGTCATGTTCCAGCATATTTTCTGGTTCTTCGGACACCCCGAAGTCTACATCATGATTTTGCCGGCCTTTGGCGTTATCTCGGAAATCCTGCCGACCTTTTCACGTAAACCCCTGTTTGGTTATGGCTCAATGGTCTATGCGACTGCGACCATTGCCTTCCTGTCGTTTATCGTTTGGGCGCACCACATGTTTACCGTTGGTATGCCTTTGCAGGGTGAATTGTTTTTCATGTATGCGACCATGTTGATCTCCGTGCCGACCGGTGTGAAGGTATTTAACTGGGTCAGCACCATGTGGCAGGGTTCGATGACATTTGAAACCCCAATGTTGTTTGCCATCGGTTTTGTCGTGCTGTTTACCATAGGTGGTTTATCCGGTCTGATGTTGGCGATTACCGCTGCGGATTTCCAGTACCACGATACCTACTTCGTGGTCGCACATTTTCACTACGTATTGGTTCCAGGTGCCGTATTTGCGTTGATGGCAGCAACCTATTACTGGCTGCCCAAATTCACCGGCAATATGTATTCCGAGAAATGGGGTAAAATCCATTTTTGGCTGTCGGCAATTTTCGTCAACGTATTGTTCTTTCCGCAGCACTACCTTGGACTGGCCGGTATGCCACGCAGAATCCCTGATTACTCGCCGCAGTTTGCTGATTTCAACATGATCTCTTCAGTTGGTGGTTTTGCTTTTGGTGCGACGCAGTTGCTTTTCGTTGGTATCGTTTGGCATTGTGCTTTCAGAAGCAAGGTAAAGGCTACGCCGGAAGTTTGGGAAGGTTCCAGGGGCCTGGAGTGGACACTCGACTCCCCCCCGGCTTACCACAGCTTCAACACACCACCCGAAGTGACCTGTAACGCACTTAGCCGCGTGGATTAAACTGGACCAGAACGATGAATGAAAACCAGCGGTCAGATGAACTTCAGCACAAACGTTCCAATGCGGTTAGAACCGCCTGGGTGCTCGGAATCATTGCCATGGCAATTTTTGCAACATTTATTGGTTCTGCCATCATAGGGCGTTGATATGGATCTGAAACAGAAAAACCGCAAAACAACCAGGCGCCTGATTTTAGTGGCTGTTGGCATGTTCGGTTTTGGTTTTGCCCTTTGGCCGTTGTATTCGGTTTTGTGCGAAGTTACCGGTTTGGGTGGACGTGCCATCCAGATATCGGAAAACAACAGCGGAGCCATAGCTTCGGACCGGGTTGTCAGCGTTCGTTTCGACGCCAGCGTCAATTCATCTTTGCCCTGGGAGTTTGAGGCAAAGGAAAAGGTCAGCGAGTATAATCTTGGTGTTCCCAGCACGGCATATTACGTGGCAACAAACCAGGGTAGCGACTCGATCACCGGTCAGGCAACCTACAACGTCAGCCCACCCGAGGCCGCCTTGTATTTTGTCAAAACCGAGTGTTTTTGCTTCGTAGAGCAGACCCTGGCCGCCAATGAGAGCCAGGAGATGCCCGTCTATTTTTACATAAAGTCTGATTTGCCAGAAAATATCAAGGACATTACATTGTCCTACACCTTCTACCGACATGGTTATGGACCGTCGGATCACATGGCACAAAATTAGTCATCAGGAAAATGAGAACTCAAAATGGCAACACACGCTGAAGATTCCTATTACGTTCCCCACGGCAGCAAATGGCCGATCGTAGGCTCATTGGGGATGATTACCATGCTGGCCAGTGCGGCCATCTGGATGAACGGTTCTCCAGCTGCGCAGTGGTCATTCTGGCTGGGAGTGGCAATCATCATTTTTATGATGTTCGGGTGGTTTGGAACCGTCATACGCGAAAGTCAAGCCGGTATGTACAACGCCCAGGTAGATGAATCATTTCGCCTTGGCATGACCTGGTTCATCTTCTCCGAGGTGATGTTTTTCGCGGTGTTTTTCGGCACCTTATTTTATGTGCGGGCGTTGGTGGTGCCATGGCTCGGCGGTGAAGGATCAGGTGCTTCAACGAATGAAGTGCTATGGCAGGGTTATATGCCGGTATGGCCCACCAATGGCCCCGGCAATCTCGGTGGTGAATTTCAAACTATTCCAGCGTTTGGTATACCCTTTTTGAATACCCTGATCCTGTTGACCTCCGGCCTCACTGTCACTCTGGCGCACCATGCACTCAAGAAAGAAAACCGTAAGCTCCTCGTTTTATGGCTGGCAGCTACGGTGACCCTTGGTTTTATCTTCGTCGGGTTCCAGGCTTACGAATATTATGAGGCATATACCGCACTTGGTCTTACCCTGGGTTCAGGTATCTATGGCGCGACATTTTTTATGCTGACTGGTTTCCATGGAATGCATGTCACACTCGGCGCGATCATGCTCCTTGTCATCATGTTCCGTAGTATGAAAGGCCACTTCAAACCCAATCATCACTTTGCGTTTGAAGCGGTTGCCTGGTACTGGCACTTTGTTGACGTGGTCTGGCTGGGTCTCTTTATTTTTGTCTATGCCCTTTAAATAACTACCGGAATAATTTTCACGGTAAAGCCCGCATACCTGCGGGCTTTGCCAATTTTAAAGTTGTTGAATTCGGCGGATAAGCGTTCAAAAGCCACCAGTACCATATCGGATGGGACCACCTGAAGATTCGATCCAGCCCAGTTGAAACATGACATAGAGAAGCAAAAGAAGAAACAAGGAAAGGCCTATTCGCCACATCAACCGATGCAATGTACGTTCGCCCTCTCCTTTATCCCTGACCATGAATACAAATGCCGATACCAGCGAGTAAAGGATGACAATCAAAAATAAAATAATGACGGCTTTGACCAACATGTCCGAATTCCAATGTGGAAAAGCCTAGAGTAGATATGCTTCAAAAAGTAATCAAGTCATTCCGACCATCAAAATCAGGTACGCTGGCTTTGTTTTTGCTGGCCTGCCTTTTTGTAACGCTGGGGACATGGCAGGAAAGACGCGCTCAGGAAAAAGAAACAATAGAGCAACAACATCAAATCGCCCTACCCCTATCACTCGAAAAGGCAATGGCGCAAAATAGCCGTTTTTCAGCCATTGATGTCAGCGGCCATTATGATACGCATCGCCATATCCTGCTGGACAATCAGATTTGGCAGGGACGGGCCGGTGTTTATGTGTTTTCGCCATTTTATACCACCACGGGGACAGCCATACTGGTTAACAGGGGCTGGTTGCCCCTCGCGCCTGATAGAAAAGCCTTGCCTGATATACCCACTCCCCAGCATGAGATTGTTTTAAAAGGGATGCTCAACACAATACCCGTACCAGGCCGGATCCTAGGCTCAGCCGACCAACTCGAGCGGGAACAATGGCCTCAATTGGTGACCTACTTGAACCTGCCGGATATTTCCGACTCACTTGGAGTACCAATCGAGGACTGGGTGATACAATTATCAAAATCCGAGCCGGGCGGTTTTGACGGTCGTGAATGGAAGCCCGTATTTATGAGTTCCAGTAGACACAGGGGATACGCTTTTCAGTGGTTCGCGCTGGTTGCTGCCTGTATCGTAATGTGGGTCTATCTCGGCTTTAGAAAAACATCAGGAAATAACAAATGAGCTTGTCCCGTCAGCAACTAACACTTCTTGGCATATTTGCTCTTTTTTTCGGCCCTTTGCTGCTTGTAATATTGATGCGTTCATCGTGGTGGCAATATCAGCCAAGCGGTCTGAAAAACCTCGGCCACCTGGTGCAACCACCGGTTCACCTGGCACTGAATCAAGCACAAAATATCGATGGTAAATGGCTGATCCTGTATGTGCTTGATCGACCATGTGATCAAGGGTGTATTGAAAGCGTTACTGCGTTACGACAAATTCACCGCGCCGCAGGAAGAAATGGTGAGCACCTGGCCATCATCTTGCTCAGTGATACTCAAACAGAACCAGCACTGCGGTCCAGGCTGGAAGAAATTTATCCGAAGTTTCATTTTGCAGTGGATGCTCAACGCACAGCATTAAAAACACTGGAAACCATCAATGAGAATTTAGCAACGGCCAGAACGGACCCGGATGACACCCATACCTATATACTTGATCCAATGCTCAACGTAATACTTGCCTACCCCACCGGCGCTGACCCGACTGATATACACAAGGACCTCAAGCGATTGCTAAAATGGTCCGACAAGGAGGGGAAATAATGCCCAGGACCATGCACAGACTGGCCATGCTTGCAGCAATGATTGCTTTGTGTGTCATCGTCTTGGGTGCCTGGGTTCGCCTGTCTCATGCCGGACTTGGTTGCCCGGATTGGCCAGGTTGCTATGGTCAGCTTACCTGGCCCGATGCTGCGGTTGAAATTGAAACAGCTAACCAGACCTTTCCGGACCGCCCTTTTGAATCCAATAAAGCCTGGCGCGAAATGGTTCACCGCTACCTTGCCGGCGGCCTCATGCTTCTCGTCTTCGTGATGAATTGGTTGGCCTGGCGCGGTTCGGATTCTCTACGCAAATTCAGAACGCTCACTACTATCTTGACCATATTGATCATTTTTCAGGCCCTTTTGGGTATGTGGACGGTCACTTTAAAACTGAAACCCATTATTGTGATGGCGCACCTGCTTGGCGGGCTTACCAGTTTTTCTCTTATTTTGTGGTTAATGTTTTCAAGTCGCAGGCAGTTTGTTGATAAACCGGCCATGAACGTTCGCAGGATGCGTGAACCAATCATCGTTGCAATCGTGGTACTGGGTATGCAAATTGCACTGGGTGGCTGGACCAGCGCCAATTATGCCGCCCTCGCCTGCCCGGATATCCCTACCTGCGGCGGTCAGTGGTGGCCGGACACCAATTTCAGGGAAGGTTTCATACTGTGGCGTGAAATTGGCGTTAACTATGAAGGTGGTTTGCTGGACCAACCATCCCGGGTCGCGATACATCTTACCCACCGGATCGGTGCCGTCGTCACGCTGTTGGTATTGATCACGCTGGCATTCCGCTTACTCAAAATCCCGCGCTTGCGAACCAGCGGCCAGGTTCTGATGGGCCTGGTCCTGGTCCAGTTTACACTTGGCATCCTCAATGTTGTGCTGTTTTTGCCGCTGCCAAATGCGGTCGCCCATAATGCAGGTGCGGCACTACTATTGGCTACTTTACTGAGCTTACTTCACAAGACATCAACCAGGACCCACTGAAAAAGTGCCCAGGACATTTTATCAGTACCTGGAGTTGTGCAAACCACGCGTAGTGATTCTGATTGTTTTCACGGCCGTTGTTGGTATGTTCCTTGCAGTACCCGGTTGGCCACCCCTCATCGCTTCACTGGCCGGTACGCTGGGCATTGGCCTGGCTGCTTCCTCGGCGGCGGCAATCAACCATTTGCTCGACCATCGTATTGACGCGAAGATGGCACGCACAAAACGCCGCCCGCTCGCCAGTGGCAAACTGACCGAACGAAATGTCCTGATATTTGCAGTGTTACTTGGTTTGCTCGCCATGGTGGTGCTGGTTCTATGGGTAAATTTATTGACAGCCATACTGACCTTCCTGTCTTTGATCGGTTATGCGATTGTGTATACCGTCTGGTTGAAGCGCGCTACACCACAAAACATCGTGATTGGTGGTGCTGCAGGTGCTGCTCCGCCGGTGCTGGGCTGGACCGCCGTTACCGGCAGCCTGGACCCACAGGCTTTATTGTTGTTTCTGATCATATTTATTTGGACACCACCGCATTTCTGGGCACTCGCGATCTATCGCAAGGCCGAATATGCACTGGTAGACATTCCGATGTTACCGGTGACCCATGGTTCGGCGTTCACGCGGTTGCAGATTCTGCTTTATACCGTTTTACTGGTCATTGTCACTACGCTACCCTATCTCACCCAAATGAGCGGTGTTGTCTACCTCGCTGGTGTGAGCGTACTCAACCTCGGTTTTATGTGGTACGCCCTGCGGATGATGATAAGCAAAGACATCATGTTACCGATGTACACTTTTGCATTTTCCATCACCTACCTGATGGTTTTGTTTGTGTTTTTGTTGGTCGACCACTACGTGAGCCTAATATTATGAGCCGGTTTTCAACAGTTTTTAATAGGCGTAAAATGCGCATTTCTCCAACAACCCTTAACGAGTCCAGAGATGACGATTGAATCCAATAAGCCCGACGACACCGTAGAATCGCCATTGACAGAACTGGAAGATCACACGGCGTTTATTCGCAGACATATCGGACCGGATGATGCACAAATCAGCCAAATGTTGGGCGTTTTGGGTATTGATTCACTGGACGCCCTGATAGAAAGCACGGTACCACGCTCCATTTATACAGATGAGCCATTGGCGCTGCCAAAGGCACAGAGTGAGGTCGCGACCCTCGACAGGCTGCGCGACATCGCTGGTCGCAATACGCTGAAACACAGCATGATTGGCCTCGGATATCACGACACTATTACACCTGCGGTCATTCTCCGAAATGTTCTGGAAAACCCGGGCTGGTACACGGCTTACACACCCTACCAGGCAGAAATCTCACAGGGCCGTCTCGAAGCCATCCTGAATTTTCAGCAAATGATCTGTGATCTAACCGGTATGGAATTGTCAAATGCCTCATTGCTGGATGAAGCCACCGCCGCTGCAGAAGCCATGGCCATGCTCAAACGCATCAATCGCAAAAACAAGAGCATGCGTTTTTTTGTCGATCAGAGTACATTGCCACAGACTTTGGATGTCATACGTACACGCGCCGGTCATTTTGGATTTGAGGTGGTAATTGGTAATCCTGATGCTGAAATCAGCAAAGGTGATTTTTTCGCTGTTCTGCTGCAACATACCGCGTCAAATGGCGAAGTCAATGATATTGCCCCATGGATCAGCACTGCACATGACAATGGCGCGCTGGTTGTGGTAGCAGCCGACCTGATGAGTCTCGTTCTTTTAAAGCCGCCAGGGGAAATGGATGCCGACGTAGTCGTCGGTTCCTCCCAGCGCTTTGGGGTTCCGATGGGTTTTGGCGGCCCCCATGCAGCTTTTTTTGCTACCAGGGAAAGTTTTAAGCGTTCGATCCCCGGTCGTATCATCGGCGTTTCCAAAGATCGCCAGAACCAGCCAGCCCTGAGAATGGCATTGCAAACCAGGGAGCAGCATATTCGTCGTGACCAGGCAACCAGCAACATTTGCACAGCACAGGCCTTGTTGGCCGTGATGGCAAGTATGTACGCCGTATATCATGGTGCCGAAGGACTGAAACGTATCGCGCAGCGTATTCACCGATTGGCAAGCCTGCTGGTCATCGGGCTCAAATCGCTGGGGTTCGAGAGTGCTAATCAGGCATGGTTTGATACCGTTACCATTCATCTGCCTGATGCGCAGGCGGCGTCTGTTTATAGACGTGCGCTGGATGCTGGTATCAACCTGTACAAAGGCAATGACGGGCTGAGTATGAGCATCAATGAGAAAACCACACGTGAGCATATCATTAAGCTTTGGAGTGT